>ERZ500991.3-NODE-3-length-343192-cov-7.372160_pt1 | contig 343192 bp, 222 predicted proteins | sample MGYA00248823_ERZ500991 | MGnify/ENA primary metagenome ERZ500991 (study PRJEB25958, sample SAMN03398537) | human skin metagenome | study: EMG produced TPA metagenomics assembly of the Human Skin Microbiome Metagenome (human skin metagenome) data set. | reverse complement strand
CGCGCGCCGCTCACGGACCACGACATGGAGGAAGCCATTGCGCCGCTCTTTGACTACCTCGACGAGACGCTCGGCACGCTGCACAGCAGCCTGAGCGCGTCGCAGGCGCAGCTCGTGCTCTCGCGCGTGTGGAAAGAGGTGCTCGTCACGCTCGAGGGCCTCCTTGTGCCGCCGCTGTCGGACGCGCCGACCGACATGCAGCAGCTGTCCGACAAGGAGGTCGACGTCGTCTTCCGGTGGCTCTCGTTCCTGCGGAACTACTTCCACGCCTACGATGCCGAGACCGATACCGTGCACGGCCTCCCGCTCTCGTCGCTCCAGAGCACCAAGTACCGCGAGCTCGTGTCCTACCTCCTCCTGCACGACCAGAGCACCGATGCGCTCATGATCGAGTGCGTGCGCGGCTTCCAAGCCCGCCTCGTCAAGGCGCCGTCACGCGCAAAATCCGTCCTCTACCAGCGCTCGCTCGGCACGATCGGGCAGCACAAGCGCGCCAAGCAACAACGCGCCTCGCTCGCCGACGCGGGCGACGGCGACGCCTGCCTCATGGCCATGCGCATCCTCCGCATGCGCCCCGGCACCGGCGACTTTTTGTCGCAGCAACTCACGTCGCTCCACACACTGCCGTCGTCCTAGTGTACACTATAGCATCCACAGCGCTTGCGCCAGCGCACGCCGCTCGCCCACGACGACCGCGGCGACGCACGCCGCGGCGCACACGCCCCACGAGGCGGGATACGCACGCACGATCGCACCACACGCGACCAGCACGCTCCATACCCACGCATGCGGCACAACGCCGTCCCACGGCCGCCGCGACACGTGCGCGACATACGCACTCGAGGCCAGCGCCCGCACGCTGAGACTCGCGATATTCGCGACGACCATACGCGCCTCCGCCACCGGCGAGGCCAGCACACCGACCATGACCGCACTCGCGGCCACGAGCACGTACGAGTACAGGCGCAGCACACGCGCCGGCGCCACGGACTGCACAAACGCCTCGACGACGCCATTCACGCCAAGCACCGGCACGTACCAGCAGTACATACCGAGAATCGGGGCCGCATGCGCCCACGCCGGCCCGGCCACGAGCCGCAGAAACGGCGCCGCCACGGGCGGCGCCAGCGCCACCAAGCCCGTGCCGAACAGCACATGCAGGCGCAGCAGCGTGCTCATCCACGCCGCCGCCTCGCCGCCCTGCGAGAGGCGCAGGCGCACACTCTCCTCCAGCGGCTGGAACAGCATACGAGCGACGAGCGAGCCGTAGTTGCTCGCGAGCGCATACGCGCCCTGCTCGTCGAGCGTCGTCAGCCGCGCAGCCGCGAGCTTTTCGCCTTCCGTCAGCACGAGCTTGAGCGCCGCCTGCCCCGTCGTGACGCGCAGAAACGCGCGCGTCGGCGCGTCGCCCCACACGGCCGCGGCGCTCGTCGGCCACCACCACCGCCGCGCATGACCACGCAGGCACACGGCCCCGACCAGCAGCACCATCGCGCCGTACGCCACACGGCCCCACGCAAACGCCAGCAACGCACAGGCCTCGGACGAGAGCGCCACGTACGCAGCCACGCAGCGCTGCATCGCCGCCAGGCACGCAGGCTGCAGAAGGACAGCGGTCACGACGGCCTTCGCCGCGAGGCCGCCAGCCTCCATTGCGACGCGGATCGAGACGTACGCATCCAGCCCAAGCGCACACGTGTGCAGCGGCTCGGCCCACAGCTCCAGCCACGCGCCGAGGCCGTACAGCGCGACAGACACGGGCACGGCCACACCGCTCTGCGCCCACAGCGCCGCGGGCGCCAGGTACGTGACATACGCCCACCCGACCACGACCGACAGCACACTGCCGATCCACACCGGCACGAGCGCCAGGTTGTGCAGCATCGGATCGCCACGTCGCAGCGCGTCCTGGCGCCGCAGCATCAGCGCTCGCGTGCCCTCGCGCGAGAGCGCCAGCACCGTGCTCAGCACCAGCTCCAGCTGCACATTCGCCGCACCAAATACGGCCGGCGACGCCGTGCGCACCAGCACCTGGTTCAGCACAAACGTCCCGAGCCGCGCCCCGATCTGCAGGGCCAGCAGCCCCGACGCTGCTCGCGGCATGACGACGACAAGGCGCGCCGCTCCGATCAAGCACGTGACTCTGTAGCGGCGTCCGCGCGGCGCGCTCCCTCGGTGAGGGCGCGGTACAACGCGGCGCCGTACGTGTGGCGCGACTGGCGCACGGCGACCATGTTGAGCAGAATGTGCACGGTCTCGAGGTTGGCCTGGATCAGGAGATGGAGGCCCCTGCGCGTAGCCGCACACTGCTTCGGCGAGCCGCTCGTGAAGCGCACGTCGGCCTCCGTGAGCGCGCGCAGCGTCAGGCGGCCGTCTTCCACGAGCTTCTGCGCAAAGCCGCACAGGAACATGACGTCCGACTCGGTGAGCGAGCCGTACTCGACGCGCGTGGCCGCCAAGCTGACAAACTTCGGCATGCAGAAATACTGCACGAGCCATCCAGCGCGCACGAGCGCACACGTCGGCGACAGGTCCGCCTGCATCATCTCGTCCACGTCCATCAGGCGCACCAGCACACTCGCCACGCGCGCCGGCGGCATACTCGCCAGCGCGTCGCCCCACACATCCAGCAGCGTCAAGATCACGTGCGACTCGACACGCATCGAGAGCAACATCCATTCGTACGCCGTGCGCGTATTCAGCACCGCCACACGCGCAACGTGCCCGGGCTGGCACGGGCCGCCGTCGCGCATCGCAAAGTACACGGCCAGGTGCGCCGGCACCGTGCGCACATAGTCATACACCCACTGGTTCTGATGCACACTCAGCGGACCCGGCTGCGTCAGGCACCGCAGCGCCACGTCCGCCTCGTACAACGTCACATCGTCGACGTCCACATAGCTGAACAACGTCAGGCCAGGCACCCATAGGTGCGGACAGCTTTTGCACAGCTCACTGTGCTTCTGCGGATCCAAGAGGCTTTGCAGCGTGCTGTGCCACGCCAGCCTCGACGTGTCCGTGTGGCGCTCCATCCACGCATCCACCGCGCCCGCCGCATACTTCCGCAAGAGCGGCAAGAACGGCTGCGCATCCTCCGGCGCACCCTGCCTCACATACGGCACATGGCACACGTACAGCAGAATCAGGCGCTGCACAAACCAGTCGCTCTCGTCGTACGGCGCAAGACACTGCGGCCGCCCCGACGTGTCTTGCAAACCGTCCTGCAGCACCGCCCACCAGTGCTCCATCACGTACGCGAACCGCTCCGACACCCGCACACTCGCTTCCCATGCTGCCAGCGTCTCGCCCAGCGGCCGATAGTACGCCGCCGCCCAAAACGCCCGGTCCAGCATGGGGCAGGAACGCAACCCACGTGGCTCCCAGTCTTCGTGGGATGCCACCGCCACCCGACGCTGCGCCCCTGTCGGCGCGCCGGCGCGTCGGGCTGTCCCTCTGGCCGCTCCCGGCATTTCAACTCCATGCGCCCGAAGATGGACGTCCGCGCTCGACCAACATGTCCCTCGTGCATCGCGTCCTGCCGCCAGGCGTGCGCAGCCGCGCGCCCAGCGCCGGCACGTCGGCGCCCGTCGCAGCGCTCCAAGTGATACCGTGCCTCCGTGTCGCGTCCATCGCCGTGTCTGTATCCTTCTATACCATCGTGCTGGGCTTCGTGACGTACGGACGACAAGGCCCCGACCAAGCGAGCCTCTTTCGCGGGCCGCCAGGCAGGCCCTCGTCCCTCAGCCCCGCGACGCCCGGCGTGCATGTCCAGCTGCGTGTGCCAGTCGCACATACGCACGTCCATCCCCAGATGCTGTGGCTGCTGGTCAGCGACGTCGATGCGTTCTTTGACGACGCCGCGCACAAGCTCGAAGTGGCCGTCGCGCCCTCGCACGGCTACTTTCCCGCGCACACGTTCGGCGAGGCGCGCATCGTCGCTCGGCCCCAAACTATGCCGTGGGGCACGCGCGAATGCCGCATCATCGATCCCGACGGACATACGTGGGTCATCACCCAAGTGCAGCGCTAATCCACATGTACATACCGACGCCCAGCAGCACGACCCACGCCTCAAGCGGCACGGCGCGCCTGTGGGCGCCGCTACTCGACTCGCGGAACAGGCGATCGACCTGCATCGAATTGCAGAACACATGTCCAAACGCATCCTGCGCGACATACGTCGAGTACGCGCCGCCGAAGCGCATATGGTCCGGACCCGCGCCGCCATTCTCACCGACGCCAAAGCCCGTGCTGTCCGCATCGGCAAACGTGCCATAGTCGCGCTGCGCCGTGACGGTCCACAGCGGGCACTGCCACCGGATCGTCGGCGGACACGACCGCGTGACCATTTCGCACGTCAGCAGGCACGGCAAAATCTCGCCATAGTCGCCCGGCGCAAACAGCTCGTCAATGTACGACTGCCGACTTCTCATCGGCCCGACGCGATTGACAATGTACGGGTACATGTTCGTATTGGGCGGCATCGGCAGACCCTGCAGCTCGCTGCCGTTCTGGCTCGCCGCGCTCTTCGACGGATCGACGAGGTCCGTGCATCGTGGAATCGCTACGGCGCACAGCCAGTTTTGGTACGCGCGGCGGCAGTCATCGCACGTCGCGACGCTCGAGTACACGCCAAACTTGGTCGATTCACACGGAAACGTGCTGAGCGTCGCGGAAAAGTTGCCGTAGTTGGCCGAGATCATGTCGTGCAGCACGCGCAGTACGTGCTCCTGCGACTGCTCGGGATTGTACGGCACGGCGTACGCGAGCTCGGGGCAAAAGTCCACATTGTACAGCAGGCGGCAGTTGCGCGTGCGCTTCGTCACAAACTTGACCGACGGATACAGCGTGTGCCGCACGTGCGCGCCGACGTGCTCGGATGCGACGAGGTACGCGGTGTAGTTCGAGCCCGGCTCGAGGTCCTGCACATAGAACTGCTTGCGCACTTGCTGCAGCCATGCCGTGCTGTTGGCCTTGAGCTTGTGCACCGTCTCGAGCATGGCCACGTCCTCGACGATCGCCGCGCCGGGGGGCGCCTGGCCGACCGACCCATTCCAGTTCGGCCGCGGGATCGACTGAGGCTGGTTGTCAGGCCCGCGTGTGAACCGCGGCTGCGTGTTGCGGCTCGTCTCGCTGCTGTTCATGAAGGGCTGGATGCCACGCATGCCCATGTGCTCCCATAGATCAAAGATGCGGCAGAAGGACGAGTTGAAGTAGTTGATGGACGAGAGCGAGTTCGGGCCGACGGTCGGCAGCACAATGAGGCTGATGTTTGGCGCCGGCGATGTGTAGTTGAACGACGTGAGGAGCGCATTGCGGCGATCCGTGTCGTCGAAAAACAGGCCCGGCGTGGTAGCGACGCTCTCGAGCGAGCCGACCGTCGACGCAATCAGCTGCATCGTGTACGTGCCGGTCTGTCCACGCGTATCCTTCGGCGGCCAGATGCCAATGAACGTCGTGCCGCTGGAGCCGCTCTCGACGACGACCTCGCACCATCCACCGAGCGCGTGGCCTGTGTGAGACGAGTCGATGCCCGAGTCCGGCCCGGGGTTCTTTGTGCGCCCATCCGTCGCGACGTACATGGCCACGAGCGTCGCCTCGCGTGCCTCGCTCGGTGACATGTCTAGCTGCTTGAGCAAGTCGCTGTCGCTCGTGTTGTACGCCTCAATGCCGGGGCCACTGCACAGCGAGAGCGAGAGCCACAGCTTCGTCTCGGGCTTGGCCACGAATTGGAAGAACACGCCATCCGTGGCGTCCAGCTTGACTTCGCTGCGGATCGGCGTGGCATCCCGCAGCAGGTAGGGATGGTCGGGCTTGGGTATCGTGCTGCTCACCGGGGCTGGCGAGGCCAGGCCTGTGCTCGCGCTGATGTTGGAGTTCGTCGAGTGCTTGGGCAGCGGCACATAGGGTGTCTTGGCCGACGTAGGCAATCTATACGCCGTATGGCTGCTGCTATGATGGGAGGAAGAGGCCGCGTAAGCGCCTCCGATCAGCCACGCCACGAGCCACCCAAGCGCCCGGCGCCCGGCCATGATGATGTGGTGTGGAGGCAAGTTAGGGGGCCAGGTCGGCAAACTGGGCATCGTGGGCCTGCTGTGCCTCGGCCTGCTGGGTCGGATCGGCCTCGGGCAGGGCGGGCGCGGCGCCGGATGCCTGCGCTGGTGCGGCGTCGGACGGCGCGTCTTCGATATTGTGAAAGTCGAGGATCTCGGAGTACATCATGACCTTCCACGTGTCGATCGGCAGGTCGGCGTCGTTGAAGCTCCAGTCGAAGACCTCGTCCGCGACGGGCTCGTCGTCGGGGTTGTGGTACGGCTGCAGGTACGGGTGCGTGAGCGCGTCGCCGGCGGTGATGCGCGTGTTCACGTCAAACACGAGCATGCGCTCGAGCAGGTCGAGGGCCTCGGGGTCCGTGTGGGGGAAGCGCTGCGTGAACGGCACGCGCTCGCGCTTCGGGAGCGACTGCACGAAGCGCAGCGTGTTTTCGCTGCAGATCGTGTTGATGACCTCCTCGGGCGGCGTGCCGAGCAGCTCGGTGATGATCGAGAACTGGTGGACGTGGTCCTTGCCGGGGAACAGCGGCTTGCCCTCGAGCATCTCGGAGAAGATACAGCCGGCGCTCCAGACGTCGACGGCCACGTCGTATTTTTGCCAGGTGAGCATGATCTCCGGCGCGCGGTAGTAGCGCGTCGACACGTATCCGGTCATCTGCGGGTCCTGCACACGCGCGAGGCCAAAGTCGCAGATCTTCAAGTCGCAGTTTTCGTTGATCAGAATGTTGCTCGGCTTCAGGTCGCGGTGCACGACGCCCGCCGAGTGCACGTACTTGAGCCCGCGCAGGATCTGGTACAAAAAGTACTGCACAAACTGCTTCTCCAGCGGGCGGCTCGTGAGCAGGCGGTGCAGATCCGTGCCGAGCAGCTCCGTCACAAAGTACAGATCCTCGAGCGGCGAGATGAAGATGTCGCTCAGGCAGATGATATTCTCGTGCCGAATGTGCTTCAGCAGCTTGAGCTCGCGATACGTGCGCTTCGCCAGCACCGGCGTGCTGAACGGCTTCATGACCTTTTTGATCGCCACAGACGTGTCGGTGAGCTTGTCGTGCCCACTGCACACGAGGCCAAAGGCCCCCATGCCCACAGGCTGCAAGTTCTCATACCGCGTCGTGATCTCAAACACGGTCCCAAAGATGGACAGCTTGATAAAGTCGGCCATCGTGGATGGAGGCGAACCGAGCCCTCCGCCGCCCCGCCTTTTTTTTTTTCCCGCGTGCCATGACCGACGTCCGTGAGCGTGGCGTAGGCTACGTGCCCGCGCTCGCGCACAAGGACCCGCGCTCAGGCTTCGTCGCGCTGCAGCAGCGCCTGCGCCATGCGCGCGTCTTCCACGACCACCTCGCCGACTTTATGGCCGCACAGTGCGAGGCGGAAGAGGCCTACATCAAGCACCTGCAAAAGGCGGCGAAGCGCTTCGGCGATCCCGCTCACATACCCATCGAGTATAGGCCCGTGTACGCGTGCCTCGTCGATCAGTTCGGCCAGCTCGCACAGCTGCACACCGTGTTCGCACGCCAGCTCCAGCGGCAGCACGACATGCTGCACACGGCGCCCGCCCACGGCGAATGGTCGGCACTCGCGCGGCACGACGAAGGCATGGCGCCATCGATCCGCGAGCTCCAGTCCCTCGAGTCGCACCTCGCGAAGGACCAGCGCAAGGTCGAGCAGAAACGCACGCCAGCGGCCCAGTCCAAGCTCGACGCCACCCAGGAGGCCCTGCGCCGCGCCCAGGCAGCATGGCAGAGCCGCGCGCCTATCGCCCTGCAGGCGTACGAGGCCGCCGACTTGGAGCGCCTGACGATGCTGCGTGACGCTGCGATCCACCTCGCGAAGGACCAGAGCGAGCTGGCGCGCGGCCTGTATGACATGGCCCGCACGACGGCGCAGGCGGCCAAGGCTTTCGATCCGCGCGCGGACATGGCCCGCTTCGTCGGCGTACAGCATGCGCCCCACGGCATTGCGCTGCCGTCCGAGTACATGGACGCCTCGCACCGCTCGCCAGCCGCGCCCGCGGCGATCGAGACGCCGCCCCAGGTAGGCCCTCGTGAGGCGCGTCCTATGCCGCCGCCACCTGCACCCACGGCGATCGAGACGCCGCCCGCGCCCCACGCGCCATCCCAGGAGCTGCCGCCCGCACCCCCCGCACCGCCGCAAGCAATGCCCCAGGAGGTGCCCTCGGCGCCGCCTTCTGCGCCTCGCGCCTCGCATCTCAGCTTCCTGCCCCCCGACGACGCCGCAGAAATGACGCGCATCCGCGAGCAGCTCCGGCAACACGCGCGTCCCTCGTCGTCCCGACGCCGCGAGTTCCGTGCATCTTCGTACGACGTGTCGGAGCACGCGCACCACCCGATCGTCTCGCCCATCATCGGCAGCCCCTTCACCTCGCCCATGACCGAGGCATGGCACGAGTCAGCGCCGCCTACGGTGCCAGAACGCGAAGCGGCGCCTGCACCCGTCCCTATCGACATCGGCGTGTACGAACGCATCCATGCCGTGTGGCGCCATGGCCTCCTCGATCAGGTCCGCGTCGTCGGCGAAGTGCGGCTCGCTGCGCCCCGGCCAGTCCGCGCCGTCCTCCGCCTGGCAGGCGACGCCGGCGCTCAGATCCACGCGGCCGCCGGCGTGACGTGCACGGCCCCGCACGTCTACGAGCTCGATGTCGGCGACGACATGTGCGCCCTCGAGTATGAAGTCCCTCTCGATCACGGCGACCAGGTCGTCCCGCTACTGCTCCAGACGCAGTGGCGGTGCGAGGCGCAGCAAAGCTTGGTCCTCGTCACGCACCGCCCGAACCCGGCCGTGCCGCCCGCCGTGACAGCCGCGCTCCAGGACGTGTCGTTCCGCATATCGCTCCCGAGCGACGCGCACGTCACGGGCGGCGTCATGAGCGAGCCTATCGGCGATTGGGACCCCGCGACGCACACCCTGTCCTGGCACGCGCACGCGCTCGAAGGCCGAAGCGCCGTGCGCTTCCCGCTCGCGACACAGGGCTCGCCGCAAGACGTGCACGCATCCTGGCGCCTTCCCGCCTACACGATGAGCCCGCTGGACGTGCACGTCGAGGCGGCCGGCACGCCGCTCGCCGTCGCTCCGATGCAGCGCCTGACCCTCGCCGGCCGCTACCAAGTCGTTTCATAGCCTCCACTTTTTGCCCCCACCGACCATGGATCCGACCGAAACGGGCGCCGACCGACTGTGGCGTCGTCTGCGCGAGGACCCGCTCACACCGATCGGCTCTGTCCTGACGGCAGCAGCCCTGACGTACGCGACCGTCCAGCTCCGGCGCGGCAACCAGAAACTGTTTCAGCGTGCGCTGCGGTACCGTGTCGCCTTCCAGGCCGTCACGGTCGGCACGGCCGCCGTCGGCCTGCTGTACTTCCGCACGCCCAAGTCGCGCGTGCCGCCGCCAGGCCCTGACGGCAAGCCCCAGAAACTCGAGGCTTGGAATCCGGAGAAGATCGAGCGCCGCGAGCGCGAGACGGACGCCGAGTGGCACGCCCGCATGGCCGGTGCACAGTCGCGCGACGATCGCGAAATGCAGGCGATCGAACGCATGGTCCAAGAAGCTATACAGCGACGCAAGGAGCGCGAGCAGCAGGCACCTGCTCACAGCGACGCTCCGTCCGACACGCCAGCGCCGTCCGTGCTCGATCGCATCGGTCAGGACAAGCGCCGCTTCACCTTCTAACGAACTATAGACGGCGGAATGGGCGGAAGAGGCGGCTTGCCTTCGTCGATCGCGCGCCGCTTGCCCAGCGCCTTTTCACTCGGCTGCGCGGGCCCATCGTCCGACAGCTCACTCTCAGGCGTGCCAGGCCGGGTATCGTGCTGGGAAGCTTTATAGTCGTTATGCAGCGCCAGCGCCTCGTTCAGGTGCGTCAACGCACGTAGCACCGCATCCTGGCTCGCATCGTCCCGAGCGTACGACTGCAGCTGCGCTTGCAGCGACGCGGCGTCCTCGTACAGCGCCTCGATCAGGGCGTCATCGCGGTCGTCCGTCCTCAGCGCATCTGTTAGCACCACCGCACACGTATGCGCCGCCACACACTCGAGCTGCCTGTCCTCAGGGGGTATCGGTGCGCGCTCGTCATCGCGCTGTGCTGCGGCCGGCATACCGCGATGCTGCTGGCCTGGCGCAGCCTGCAGCGAGCGCGGCAACAGCGGCTCATCATGGAACAGCGGCTCGTCCAGCGGCTCACCCGCCTCGGCCCGGCCTGCCGGCCGGATCCTCGCCCACAGCTTCGCAAGGCGCTGCGACTTGTCCGGCGGCGCCTCGTACACGACCGCCGCCAGCACACGATACAGGTCGCGCCGCAGCGGCGGGACCGCATCGTCCCACACCTCCTCTACCGCAGCAAAGAACTTGGCCTGCATCGCATGCGCCGCCCACGCGCCCTGACTCTGCATCGTCCACATGCCCCACGCGCGCATCGCGCGGCACTGCGCCATCCACACGCCGCACGTCAGAATGCGCCGAAGCACCGCCATCGCCGTCTTCGCATGCGCATCCGACGCATCCACCATCTCGAGCAGCTCATACGCATACTCCCTGTCCATGTACGAGGGCTGCGCGAAGCAAAAGGCCATGACGTCCTGCGCCACCGCATCTGTATCGCGCATCGTACGCTTCTGCGTCGCAAGCACACCATGCAGCAGCGCGCGGCTCGGACCGCCGTCACTCGCCTCCCCCTCGCCGTGCCGCCGCAGAAACGAGAAACGCGGCCGCGGGCGGTCGTCCCAAGGCGCGCTCTCTTCGCGGCGTGATCGTGCGTGCCGCTCAGCCAGCGCCGGCACCTCGCCGCCGTACGTCGGGTAGACGTGATCGTCGTCTCGCACGACCTGCGGCGCCGGCGGCGGCTTGGCGCGATTCCACAGGCGGTGCATGGGCGCGAAACAGGGCGCCCCCCGGGGGCGAGGACGGGGGGCATGCTTATATAAGCAGGGGACGAGGCCCCCGCCGTCGCCCTCATGACAAGCCCGAGCTACGGCGCGGGGACCAATCACACACGCCACATGCAAGGTGGCCCAGTTCCTCCACCTGTACGAATGCGTCCATTTTTTTTTTTGGGCGCCGAGGCACTGCGTCCCAGATGCCGAAAGCGTTCAACGGTGGCGGGCGCCTCGCCCTGCGGCGCCGGCGACGAGGTGTGCTACGCACCACCACACCCTCACTCGGCTGTCCTGCTACGTAGGCTGCTATGGCCGCCACTACGCATCGACATTGGCCGGGCACACTGATCGCCGATGGACGACTGGAGCTTCTCTCGACGCTCGGTCTCGGCGCGTACGGCGTCGTGTACCTGGCCCGCGGGGTACATCGCCCCCAGTACTACGCCGTCAAGTGCCTGAACAAGGTCGGCCTGGATCAGCGGCAGCGTGCGTTCCAGCTGCGTGAAATTTTCGTGCACACCATGATGTCGAATCACCCCAACGTCGTGCGACTGCACGGCGTGCTCGACCACCCGGGGGACGCGTCCGTCTACGTCGTCCTCGAGTACTGCCCCGACGGCGACCTGTTTGAGATGATCACGGAGAAACAGCGCTACTATCTGCCGCCAGAGCCGTACGTCGCCGATCCACGCGCGAGCGATGGCCGACCTATACCCGAGCACCCGTCGTACACCCGCGCCCGCGCTGAGATGGACGCGCTCATCAAGGACGTGTTTGACCAGATCCTCAGTGCCGTCGAGTACTTTCACCGAGTGGGCGTGTACCACCGCGACCTGAAGCCCGAAAACATCTTGTGCAGCGACGGCGGCCGGCGCGTCAAGGTCGCCGACTTTGGCCTCGCCACGAGCGACCGCATGAGCTCCGACTTTGGGTGCGGCAGCTCGTTTTACATGAGCCCCGAGTGCCAGGGCGGCATCACGACGCGCCTCACAGAGTACAGCACCGCCGCGAACGATGTGTGGTCGCTGGGCATCATTCTCATCAACCTCATCTGCGGTCGAAATCCGTGGAAGCAGGCGACGTGGCAGGACGACACGTTTCGCCAGTACCTCCGCGACCCCGACCTCCTCGCCAAGATCCTGCCCATCTCCGACGCCGTCCACGCCATCCTCCGGCGCATCTTTACCCTCTCGCCCGAGACGCGGTGCTCGGTCAGCGACTTGCGCCGCTGGATCCGCGCCGTGCCGCGTCTCCAGGCCTCGAACGAGGAGCTGTGGCGGCGATACCACTTCTTCGATACCCCCGACTCGCCAGACGCTTCCGTCGACGCCGTCTTCTCCGGCCTGTCGCTGCACGACGCATCGTCCAGCTCGCCCGAGGCCAGCACCCCGGCCTCCCCTCTCGCACCATCGCCGCCACCGCCGCCGCCACCGCCGTGGTCCGCCTGCTCGTTGTGCTGCCACACGCGCGATGCACGCGCCCTCGCCATCTAGCCACCTTGTACCATAGTCAGCCGATTGGCCTGCATGTACGACGAACACACCACGTACAGATAGCGGAACCACACGAGCTGCGTGCGGTGCTGCCACATGGCCGCCAGACTCGTCGCGTACGCACGCCACGACGCCAGCACGACCCAGTCGGACGCACTCCAGCGCTGCAGCACCGCACTGACAGGGCCCGCAAACTTGGTCCGCCACGTGAGCGTATCCAGCGTCCACAGCCGCCGAGGATGCGTCTCGGCCCACAGCCGCGCACCGTCGTAGACCGCGCGATGATTCGGGTGCAGCGACACGCCGCGCTCGTCAAACGTAATGACGACATCCACCGCGTGGTCCTCGACATACTGCGCCAGGAGGCGCCGAATGTACGCGGCACTCCACGACACGTCCATGCCGTCCTGCAGCGCCGCGTCATCAAGGCACGTCACGCGATCGCGCGGCACGCCCAGCACGCCGTAGCTGCGCGTCAGCTCATGCGCACGTACGCGCCCGAGCCCCTCGGCATTGCCCTCCGACAGGCATAGCGCCGATACCGTGACGCCGTGCTGCACGAGGCTCTGGATGATCGGCCCAAAAAACATGCACTCGTCGTCGGGATGCGCGGTGAGCACGAGTGCATGCCGCGGCCACGGCGCCGTGTGGTACGTGCCAGCCATCGACCACTGCAGCACGAGGCACACGCACCACACGCACGCCACGGCCCGCAGACCACGAAGCAGGCAGCGCCGCCACCGCATGGTACGTCAGCAAGGTGCGTCCCCGATGATCGGGGCCTATCGATCCGCTATAGCGCCCGCTTCCGCGTCTGCGACCGCGTGGCGTAGGGCGCTCGCGAAGGTGTCGCGGCCGCCTTTCGCTCAGCGGCCTTCTTCGCAGCCGCCGCCTTCTTCTCCGCAGCCTCGCGGTAAATGCGGGCCGTAAAGGGCCCCTCGAAGCACAGGGCCACGCGGTACGTGAGCCACACGAGCGCACTCAGCACGAGGCCCGCAGGGCGCGCGAACCACAATGCGACGGCCACAAAGTTGAGCGTGCTGCCGACGTACATCGGGTCACTCAGTACGTTGAACGGAAAGCCCGTGACCATGGCGTCCATCAGAATGCCAAAGTAGTCGCCGAGGTACGTGCCCGTCACGCCCAGCGCCCACATCGATGACACGACCAGCACAGTGCCGACCGCGAACAGCAGCACCGCAGCGACACGCACCGCCGGATGCAGGAGCGTCGGATGCACGGGCTGCTCGAGCAGCGCGAGCTGGTACAGGTGGTCCCGCACGATGCCTAGCGTGAAAATCGTCGCCGCCAGCATATAGCAGCCCAGGTAGCGGCGGCCGCCGAGGATGCGAGTGATGGTCTTGTGGCGGTACTCTGGGGGGTCAGTCGCACGTCACATACCATGCTGCGCTACGACGTTCCAGAACGTCGGATTAAAGAGGCTGCGTTAGCTACCTCCCACGTACATTGACACGACACAGATCCACAGCGACGGGCGCGACACATCTACCCACCCGACGCGCCGCGCCGCCGGCGGCTCGAGCCAAGTCTGCCACCAATCGGCCATGGCGGCCACGGCCAGCCAGGCGCACGCGTCGAGCGCGGGCGCTACGTGCTTACGTAATACAACCACGCGAGGCGGCGGCGATGACGACGCTTTTTTCCCTGTGACGACGACGACGAGATGGACGGCCGCGACTACCTCACGTCGGTGCTCTCAGACGACCATGTGCCGCAAGAACTGCGTGCCTACTATGAGTCGTTCCGCGAGCTGCGCGATCAGCGCCTGTGGTACCAGCTGACCCTCCAAGTCGAGAGCTTCCTGCGGCACCCGGCGTCGCAGGAGCGCCCGCGGCACATTGATCTGTACGAACACTTTATCCGCACATTCGCTCGGCATATCAATCACCTCGTGCTCGCCAGCATGGGCGTCATTGTGTCGCGGCAGTACGAGCATGCCGCCGATGCGCTCGCTTTCCTGCAGCGCCTCGCGACGGAGACCGACCAGCCCGAGACGCAGGACGCGCACGTCCTCCTCTCGATGGAGGCCGCCCACTTCCAGCTCCTGCTCGGCGATCTCTCCGGCACACGCGCGGCCATGGATCGCTGTGCCAAGCTCCTAGACTCGTTCGACGCCGTCGAGCCGGTCGTGCACGCGTCCTTCTATCGCGTGTGCGGCAACTACCACAAGGCCAAGGCCGAGTATGCCGACTACTACCGCAACTATTTCCTCTTTCTCGCATGCATCCACGTTGATGCCGAGATGTCCAAGGCCGAGCAGGTGCAGTGTGCGCACGACCTGAGCATCTCGGCCCTGCTGGGCGATACCATATACAACTTTGGCGAACTACTCCTGCACCCCATTCTCGCGTCGCTCCAAGGCTCCGAGTACGCGTGGCTCGCCGACCTGCTCTTCGCCTTCAACGCCGGCGACATGGGCCGCTTCGAGGCACTGCTCCCCCGCCTCGCGAGCGAGCCGATGCTGCAGGCCCACGTCCCCTTCCTCCGCCAAAAACTCTGCCTGATGGCCCTGATCGAGAGCCTCTTCCATCGCTCCATGTACGACCGCACGCTCCCTTTCACCACCCTAGCATCCGAGACGCGCATACCCGTGGACGAGGTCGAGCACCTCGTCATGAAGGCCCTGTGTCTCGGCCTCGTGCGTGGCTCGATCGACCAAGTCGCCCAGCTCGTGCGCATCACATGGGTCCAGCCCCGCGTCCTCGATACCGATCAGATGCAGGCACTCCTACGCCGCCTCACCGACTGGAGCGAGCGCGTAGATCGCGTCGCGACGTTCGTGCACCAACAGTCCCCCGACCTCTTTCCCCACGCCCTGTAGCCACATAGTGGAGGTTGCTTCCTACCATGAAGGTCGCTGTCCACGAACGACAGCATCCGCTGGGCGGCATGGCCCAGCGCTTCTACCGCCCCCCGCCCGAGTTTGCCCAAGCCTCGTCGAATGCCGTGCTCGAGGCTATCGTCGAGCCCGTGCGTGTGGACAGCGCGTCGCCGTCCGCGCACCTCACGAACTGGGCGCGCACCTTTGCCACCGATGACGCGTCGACCGACGACGGCGCGTTTTCTCAGGTCACGCGCCACGTATTCGCACCGAGCAGTATCGAGCATGTCGTGGCGATCGTCGAACTCGCCCGCCGGCATGCGATGCCGACCCGCGCCGTCGGTCGTCGGCACTCGCCCTCCGACCTGCCCTTCTCCCTCGGCTGGACCGTACGCACGGATGAATTACACGGTATCGTGCACCTCGACACACGCAAGCGCGAGGTATGCGTCTTAGCCGGCACGTACATCGAGACGCTGACCGCGTCGCTCGCAAAGCACGGCTTCGGCTTCTCAAATCTCGGGTCGATTAGCCAGCAGACGATCGCCGGCCTCATCTCGACCGCCTCCCACGGCTCTGGCATCCACTTCCCGGCCATGTCCGCGTACGTGCGCGCCCTCGACGTGGTCTGCCCTCTCGCGAGCGGTACGCAGGTCGTGCACTGCGATCGCGACGAGCGCCCCGATTTGTTCAATGCCTCGCTCTGTGGCCTCGGTGCGACCGGCGTCATCGTCACGGTCACACTCGCCATAGAGCCAGCCTTCCGACTCCGCCAGGTGTGTGAGGACGTGCCGGAAGACGAACTGCTCGGCGCACCCGACGATGCATCACTGCTTTGCGCACCGGATCAGCTGTCCGTCGAGCCATACGACACGTTCATCGAGCATCCATCGTGGCTCGGCACGATGCTCGCTCACGGCGTGCCGCTGCCATCGCCGCCCACCCTCGCGCAGGCGCCCACGTCCAAGGGTCCCGCGCATGTGTACCCCTTTGAGCCAGCGAGTGCCGCGCCGCCTGCGCTCATCCCCTGGCACGTTGCCTCGGTCCAGGCGCACATCGAGTCGCTCGTGGCATCCGCGGAGCATGTGCGTTTCCTGTGGTCGCCCCATGCGCACATGATCACGGTAGATCGCGCCTCCCGCACCGACGAGCGCCGCACGCCGAGCCAGACCTCGCGCATCGCACCGCCCCTCATCAAGGCGCTCCTCTTTGCCTCGCGCTTCCACGCCTCGCTGCCAGCACCCGTGTCTCGCGCGGCATTTGCGCTCACGCATGCACGAGCACCGCCCGTGCCGCGCAACGAGCTTGATACACCAGGTGGGCTGCGCCCCGTGCGCACCGACACCGCCATCAGCGTGCGTGTCGACGACGCGCCCCGCGTATTCAACTTTGACTGCTTGTGCGAGCAGTACACAACCGAGTATGCTGTGCCATTCGAGTACACGGGCGCCGCGCTCGTGGCCATTCGCGCATGGCTCCAGGAAGAGCATGCACGCCCGGATGGCGAGCGCATCCACTTCCCTATCGAGGTGCGCTTTGTCGATGCTGATGGGATCTGGCTGAGTCCTAGCTATGGCCGCCGCACCTGCTACATTGGGTTGGTGCAGTACCGGCCGTATCGATGGCCCGTGCGGTACCGACGCCTGTTTGCCCGCTTCGAGGCGCTGATGCGCCAGTTTGACGGACGACCGCACTGGGCCAAGACACACACAGCGTATCGGCCCGAGCTGCTGACGCTCTACCCCCACTTGCCCGACTGGCTGCGCACCGTCGCGACCTATGATCCACAGCGCTTGCTCGTCAATCCGTACGTCGCGCGCCATCTTCTCGATGAGCATGCCGCAGGGCGTCAAGGCACCTTCCGCCGGCGTCGTTGCCGTCTATAGATCTAATTAGAGCTCATCGTGCTTAACAGGCTGCTCAGGCGCAGGCACCGAAATCTTGGCCTTGTTCTTGCCCTGCGTCGCGACAAAGTCCGAGAGCGACTCGAGCGTGCGGTCACCGTCGTACACAATAAACTCACGCGCATGCTTGCCGGCGGGCTTGAGCACGATGGTCGGGAAGCCCGTCAGCTCGATGTCGGCGTGCGGCGGCAGGTCGTTCTCAGTGCCGTCCATCTTGGCGATGCGCACCTGCTTCGAGGCCTGCGCATCGGCCGCGTACAGCTCAGCGAGCTTTTCGTACGTCGGCGCAAGACGCTTGCAGTGACCGCACCACGGTGCGTAGAGCTCGAGAAGCACATCACGACTGTCGTCCAACACCCACTTGTCAAACTCGTCGGTGACGACGTCAATCAGCGCCGACGTCTGCTTCGGCACAGGCGCACTCTTGAGGCTCGGCGTCAACTTGCCAGCCACATACTTGCTCAGGAACGAGCGCACCGAGCCGGCAATGTCCTTGCCAAGGTCATTCAGCGGGTACTTGGCACCCGTCTCCATGTCCTGGATCGCAAGCGCGGGCCATGCATCGCCCTTGAGGTTCAGGGCCTTGCCGTGCGAGCCGTACTTGGTCGCATCAATCCACACCAGGTTCACCTTGCCGCGCACCTCGCGGGCCACGTCGGCCAGCTTCTTCACCTCGTCCTCGAGCGTCGACGAGGCGGGGTCGGCAAAGTAGTAGGCGAGCGGCAGACCGGACGTCGCGTACTGCAAGAAGTTGTCGGCACTAATCTCACTCACGAGCGGCAGCGACTCGACTTGCACAAACGACTTGATCTCGTCGGACGTGAGCGACTTGCCCCGGGCCTGATGCGTCACACGAGGGTCGTCAAACGCGCGGTACGCCACGAGCGCAGGCGCCTTGACACCCTGGGCCTTGGCCAGCTCCTTGTCTGTCGACACACCGACGAGGAACATGTCGCGCGCCTCCTCGGCAAAGCGCTTGAGCTCGCTGTGCGACTCGGTGTCAGCCTTGTCCAGGTACGCCACCACGACAAACTTGTCCTTGCCGGTAAAGTCTTCCAAATTGGCCGCCGTAACGTCCGACACAGCAGGCATGTTCTGCTTCACCATGTAGCTCACGATGCCCTCCGACTTGCGCGAGCCCGCGTACGGCGTCGCCGATCCGTGGCGGAACACCTTGAGCGTCGGGAAGCCCGAGATGCCCTGCTCGCCACACAGAGCCTCTTCCTGCGTGCAGTCGACCTTGGCAAGCTTGATGTTCTCAGACACAAGCTCCTTGGCAGCGATTTCATACTGCGGTGCCAGAGCCTGGCAGTGACCGCACCACGGCGCGTAGAACTCGACGAGCGAGAGCGCCTGCTCGTTCACAAAGGCAGGGAACGAGTCCTTCGTCAGCACTACGACCTTGGAGTCAGCAGCGCCATCGGCACCTTCGCTGGCCCATACACCGAGCGTAGCGAGGGCCACAAGGGTCCATGCACGAATACCAGGCATGATCATGGTGGATCCAGAGGACAATCCGCCACGACCTGCCACCGTGGCACCGACGCACCAGGGCCGCACGGTGTCTGCGCACGTGATCATTCGAAGGCGCTCTGCGAACGTCGTCCACGAGGGCCGCCGTGGAGTTGCGAGCCACCTGCGCCCAATCATCGTGGAGCACTTACAGCGCGTTTTTTCCCCCTCTGGCTCCACGCTTTTGTCGTCGTTGCGATGCATCCGATGCACGGCCTAGCCGATGCACCGCCAGGGACAAGTCCGGCGACGGCGTCTTCCGTGCCGATGATGCCGCCCTCGCCGGCCATGTCCTATCCCAGGCACGCCTCGGCGCCGCCTTCGGGCCTGTTCCAGACATGCACGCAGCTCGCCAAGCGCCTTGGGTGCGTGTATGGCTTCGAGCACGAGCTGCCACGCACTTGGGCGCGGCCTGGCACAGATGCTTTTGATCCTGTCTCGGACCTCTGGCACTTTTTCCGGTTAGGAAAGCCGCTCTGCATGCTGTTCAATGTGTACGCCACCTACATGCGGTGGCCGCTGATTTCGTATACGACCGAGCTGCGCCTGAGCAATGCCAACATGTGCAAGGCTCTGGTGATGCGCTTCATTCTCGCGCTCAAAGAGCGTCTAGGCTGGGATCCCGACGATACCTTTACTGTGTCGCAGCTGTATCTCAACGACACGAACGGCTTCGTGCGCGTCGTGCGCACCGTCGACCGTCTCGTCACGCTGCTGGAAGAGCGCGGCCTCGTGCACCTTCACACGCCGCATCCGTACGATACGCCCGAGCAGTTCATACGCACGGCACCGCCTGATCAGCGCGAACTCGTTAGCCGCGAGCTGCTCGAGTCCGAGCGAAAGTACGTCGGCGATCTCGAGATCCTGCAGGCCTATGCATCGGCGCTCTCGCAGTATGATCTCGTGTCGCAGGACACATTGCACCACATCTTTGGTAATCTGGACCAGCTCGTGGACGCCCAGCGGCGCTTTCTTATCTGTCTGGAGCAGAATGCCCAAAAACCCGCGGACAAGCAGCTCCTGAGCGGCATTTTCCGCGCACTCGAAGACGACTTCTCCGTGTACGATTTGTTCTGTGCGAACTATGCACATGCCCTGCACCACATCAACGACGAGCGCAGTGCCCTCGCGGCGCTGGCGCAGATTCCCGCGGCCCAGTCTCGATACCTTGAGCCGACGTACGAGCTGCCGACGTACCTCATCAAGCCCGTCCAGCGTATCTGTAAATACCCCCTTCTCCTCGAGCAGCTGCTCAAGCATACGCCGGAGCTGGAGCGCGCTGATCTGATCGATGCGCTCACGATCATTCGGCGCATCACCGACCGCGTGAACGAGACGCGCCGTGCGCAAGAAAACGAGCAGCTCGTCCAGAATCTTGAATCGCGCGTCGAAGACTGGAAAGGCCACTCGCTCCAGACCTTTGGCCCCTTGCTCTTGTGCGACTCGTTCATCGTGTCCAAGGGCGACTCGGAGCGCGAGTTCTGTGTATACCTATTTGAACATATCCTGCTCTGCTGCAAGGACACGAGCCATGCCATGCCGAGTCGCACCCGCTCAAAGAGCTCGACACGACTGCGTCCGCGCGGCGGCAGCGTCTCGGAATCGTCACGCCGTCAAGAGCGCCTCTCAGCGCCGCTCCAGCTCAAGGGCCGCATCTTTTTGAGCAACATGGTCGGCATCCAGGCCCTCGGTCGCCAAGCCGACGCCTACATCCTCCAGGTTTGGTGGCACGGCGAGCTCGATATCGAATCGTTCTGCCTCAAGTGCAAGAACGAAGAGCAGCTGCGCATATGGCACTCGACGCTGCAGCGGCAGCTCGACGAGATTCGACAGCGCCGTGAGACGGTCGCCGCTCGGCAACGCAGCGCCATGACACCTATGACGCCGCATCTGCCAGCGGACGTGTCATCCCGCGCTCCGTGCACGGCCTCCAGTCTGTCGATTCGTACGCCGAGCGTCTCGGAATGCGACAGCCCGCGCGAGATGTACGTGCCCGACGATATATCGCCCTCCCCCCACAAGGTGTGGCGCCAAATGTCGCTGGGGCACCCACCGCACATGTCGCCCTGCACCCTGCCCATGCGCTCGTCGTCAGTGAGTGGACAGGCGCATCCAGAATTCCTCGAAAAGGAGCTCGAAGCCATGCGCATCGGCCGCACGCCCACCCGACATCGAGGCCTCGCCGCCGCCCGTGGCGGCCCACCGCCGATGCACCTCGATATGACGGCCATGCAGCGCACGGCGTCGGACAGCATGGCGATGCGCAGCTTCATGTCCCCCCTCGGCACTGCGACGCCCGCAGACTGGCATCCAACTCCCGTCACCCTGCCGAATGCGCCCGTTTCGCCCAAAAGCGAGTGGAATCCCTACTTTGGCGCCGCGCCTGAGCCGTCCCTACGACACACCTCCATCAGCACGGCCGGGTCGCGAAGGTCCGGCGAGCCCACGGCACCCACCTCAGCGAGCCCACGGCACAACAGCGGCTCGGGCGCGTCGGCTACGAGTGGCAGTGCGTGGCTGCGTTCCGCACCGCACTCGCCGGCACTGGGTGCCCCGTCCGTCATGGTCCACGTGCGTCGCGGCACCGAGCACATCGACGTCGCCCTGCCGTCAGCCGTCAGGTTCGGCGAGCTGCACGCGCATGTGCACCGTCACATGCGCCTCGATCCGCACGCCCGCATGTACCACATCGACGAGGACGGCGATCGCGTCATGCTGCTGGACGACGACGACCTTGCGACAGCCATGGATCATGTCCACCGCCATCCTGACCCCCACTTGTTGCTCGTGATCGAATAGTTGTACTCTACTTAGTTGGCACCGTCCTTCTTGGCCATGAAGGCGATGAGGTCCAGGCAGCGGCGCGAGTAGCCCCACTCGTTGTCGTACCACGACACGAGCTTGACAAAGTTGGGGCCAAGCGCGATACCGGCCTTGGCATCAAAGATCGAGCTGTGGTTGTCGCCCACAAAGTCCTGCGACACCACATCGTCCTCCGTGTAGCCGAGGATACCCTTGAGCTCGTTCTCCGAGGCACGCTTGATCTCGGCCTTGATCTCGTCGTACGACGCGCCCTTCTCAATGCGCACCGTCAGGTCCACGACCGACACGTCGATCGTAGGCACACGGAACGCCATACCCGTGAGCTTGCCGTTCAGGCTGGGAATCACCTTGCCGACAGCCTTAGCAGCACCCGTGCTCGAGGGGATGATGTTGGCGCCAGCAGCGCGGCCACCGCGCCAGTCCTTGGCCGAGGGACCATCGACCGTCTTCTGCGTAGCCGTCGTGGCGTGCACCGTCGACATCAGACCCTCAATGATGCCAAACTTGTCGTGCACCACCTTGGCCAGCGGCGCCAGGCAGTTGGTCGTGCAGCTGGCGTTCGACACAATGTTGTCCGACGTCTTGTACGAGTCCAGGTTCACACCGCACACGTACATCGGCGCGTCCTCCGAGGGAGCCGACACCACGACCTTGCGCGCACCACCCTTCAGGTGAGCCGAGGCCTTCTCGATCGACTTGAACACACCCGTCGAGTCAATCACGTAGAGCGCACCGCTCTCCGACCACGGGATGTTGCTAGGGTCCTTCTCAGCGTACACGTGGATGGCACGGCCATTCACAATCAGCTTGCCATCACGAGCCGACACCTCACCGTCGAAGCGGCCGTGCGTCGAGTCGTACTTGAGCATGTACACCATGTAGTCAAGGTCAATGAACGGGTCGTTCACAGCCACCACATCCGTGTCAGCGTGGTTCAGCGAGTTGCGGAACACAATACGGCCAATACGACCAAATCCGTTAATACCAACGTTCACCATATCGTAAGCGTTGAGGACAAACCCAAACTGACCCGCCCGCCCCTTTTATACACACTTCTGTCCCTTGCCACACTACTAGAGCAAATCACAGGCCTCAACGTGCCCCGTCTCGGTCCACCCATCCCGTGCCCGCCCCCCACATCTACCCGCCCCCTCACGCAGGGGCCACGCCACGTAGCACGCTGAGATAATATGCACGTGAATCTATCGATCCATGGGCCTCGGTCGCGACGCTACGGCGGCCTCCACCAGCTGCGCCGTTCGGCCACGGATGGCTGCGTCCAACTCGCTCTGTAGCACATCGGCCGCTTCGACGCACGTTCGCATCATCGTGTCAAAGCGGTCCTTGTGCATACGCGTGTCGAGCTGAAGTAGTGGCACACCGCCCGTGCGCGGCAGAATAGCCACGGTTGCATACGGCAGATCCATCTGTTCCGTCACATTCAGGTCCAGTAGCGCCGTCGAGCCGTATAGGCCACATGTCATCGCTGTTACATAGTCGCTCATGGCCACACCCGCATCCATCAGTGCCAGTGTACACGCGTGGATCATGGCAGGCAGCACGCCTCCATCCTGCTGATGAACATACAGCACCATGTCGATCTGCGCACGAGGATACAGGTGCAGCTGCACCACTGGCTCAAATGTTGAGCGCAGGGCATTCGCCCATTCAACAATGCGCCGGTCGTTACGCGAGCGATGCCGCCAATCTTGGCCACCCCACGGCGCCATGGCAATCTCAGCGTGGATGCTCGCACGGTTCGGACGCACGATCGGCGTACGCGCCATGCGCGACGGCTCGCGTGGACCATATATACATGCCGTCACACTGGTGAGTCCTTGGGTTACTTTCGCCGAGCCATCAGGTCGCACGGATGCCGACGCAGTCGTCGGCACCAGTGACGTCGTAGCAGACGCATGCGGCGACACGGTCAGCTCCATAGATCGAAACTCGTGCGGTCGCCGGCCATCCATGCGGTAGCCACCCGCCGTAAGTAGCTCGATGCGCGATGACTTTGGTCAGCGATGCAGCACGTACCATTCCAGCGCGCGATCTATGGCACGAGGCAAGAAAGGGGCGTTTTTTTCGCAATCAGCTGACTCAGCTCTAAAATAGCTTCATTCTTTCAGAAGGTCTTCTTTTTCTCACCACACATAGTCTCGCAGCACCAAGACACATTTACTTACTCGACAGCATCAGTACTACGGCACTATCGAAGCTCTCTCTTCCTGCCGCACCATGGCACATGGATGCAGAGGGTCAATATGTTTTGCCAACATCAAAAAAGTACAAAGACCATGTGCTCGCATGCTCAAGTTGACAACCTGAGCTTGTGGACACAACCAATATGGGTGGTCATACATTGAGCGTATACTTTCCTGTACACTTGCCAAGGGCTGCGAGGCAGTTGAACGTCAGTGAGCACGAACCAGTACAGCATTTATTCAAGCGCTTGATATTGTAAACTAAATAACCTAAGAAATGTCTAATTCATGAATTGCCCATACCAATCGATTATCATTATCATGGTTGCATGCTAACCATGGTGCAATCAAATCGCTTGCGGATCCAGATAGGACGTTAATTGCGTAAATCACTTTAGGCAATGACACAGTAAGTACCCCAAACAGGTGGGCCCAGGGGGTACTCGTTGTTAACAGGCTCTTCAGGCTGTTCATTCTTGGCACAGGCGTTAAGGCTCACCTCAGCCGATTCCTTGATGTCAAGAGCGGGGTTAAAAGTCGGGTTCATTTCTAGAGTTGGATGTATTGTTGTGGTGTCTTAACTACCTACATTTTCACGTCTCTTTTATAGCTTCGGCATGGCCGGATGCTGGATACGACTATTCATGTTTGCGTGGGGTAGGGAACAATGTTGGATTCGTGGTTGACAAAGACATTGTGTCTCGTACGCTTCGATTGTGGAGCAACACTACAACCCTGTGCTCATTCTGGGCAAGTTCATAAAAAGTCTTTGTCCAATAATTCTTTGTGGCAATTCTTTGTGCATTTAAACTATTACAGGCTTTCTTTCAGAATCATTGTCTCCCTATGCATTGCTGCAGCATTCCCAAAGCGTAGATAATAAACAGCTTAAGTGAAGACAAAGAACCAGATCGATTCACGTGAAATTAATCCAACATGAGTCTAGGCTGGCCCAGCATGAAACAAAGAATCTGAGCGATATTGCAATATTGGCATCATCAATTTGATACGAGAATGCACGAAGACTGTATATAGGACGCACACACAATCCCGAGTGCTCCATCTACCTGCAAGTCATGCTCAACGTAGCGCTTCCAGTGTTTGAAGTCATTTCCGTGGTCCTGGCAATTTTTCCAATCCCGTCACATTGGAGGGCAAAAAACATATCTATGCTGATGCTGGTGTTCTGGCTTATTCTCGGAAACTTGAATAATTTCATCAATCGCGTTATATGGATCAAGGATGCTGACAACAAAGCTCCAGGATGGTGCGACATATGTAAGCTTAAAAGCATAAGGCATGTACTAATTACTAGCTGTCAAGATAATGAGCATGGTAACCATGGGTATCCCTTGTGCCGCATTGTGCATCTCGATCAAACTGTACAGAATTGCGTCAATGCGATTCAAACCAAGGACTATGATCGAAAGACGTAATGGCGCCCTAATTGACCTTGCCTGGATGATATTTACACCTGTTGCGTACGCACTACTAACTTTAATTAACCAAGGCCATCGCTTCAATGTTGTCGAAGGACAGGGCTGTCAACCCGCCATTTATTTCACACCAGTCGCGGCTTTTGTCGATTATGGATTGCCTCTAGGAATAAGCTTTATATCCATTCTGTGCTCCTTAATGGCGCTGGGCTATTTCATTGTTCAAAAGAAGAACTTCGAACATGTCGTATCTCAAAGCAGATGCGGTCTCAACACGAAAAGATTCATTCGCATGACTTCGTTCACAATTATTGACTTGATGCTGACCTTCCCCACCCTGCTCGCTAACTTTGGGCTGGAACTTGCTTATACCCCAATGTTTACCTACAAATCATGGAATATTGTACATCAGAGGTTCGACGACGTATGGAAATATACGGCAGACCTCTTTGAAACACCACAAGGAAAAAGGTACCTTATTTTGTCACTATTTTCGGCATGGGCACTTTGTGCCTCGGGGTTCATGTTCTACTTAGTGTTCGGTTTCAGTTCCGATGCATTTACAGAGAATTCGCAACCGTATGTGACATTCAAATCACTCTTTGTGAAAGACATTGACCCTATGGAGGTGCCATTAAAGTACGTTTCATTATGACTTGCTTACTCAACCTAGCATCAACGTTGGAACTGATTATGAAAAACAGGAAGAAATGACCCTTTCGGGGTCTCTTAACATGGAGGCTTCCAATGACTCCATCAAATGTGCACAATCCGATATCGAGTCTGACATGTCAGATTTGTCTGAAAATTCAGAACATATGAATTACCCTAAAGAATGACATAAAATCTTTATTTCTGTTTTTTATAGACTCTGTATACCAAGGACATAAGAACACCAAAGACGCTACACGGCAGACCCGTGTGTTCATCGAGAAAAGTTCATATATGTTCTATTTAATCTATGACTTGTGTGAATCCATCATGCTCATCTCAATGGCACGCGCAATGGCCTCTTCTTCAGTCATTTCCTCGTCTTGATCTCCTTCATGGAGACCTGCCACAGTGGCGCGCTGCGAGCTGGCTTCACTCGACTCCATGGGAGCATCCTCCTCTTCTTTGGACGCGAGCTGTTGTGATAGAGCCAGAGCTTGCTTGAGTAACTTGTCGTCGTGGTCAGCCTGGCGTGCCATGTCTGTATCAAGGCCAGAGGTTCCGCTTAGGGGCGGCGCATCGATGGGCACGAGTGAGCCTGTGGCGCCTTCCGCAGGATGCTGTGTTTCCGGGGCCGTGGGTGGCTGCTGCTCCTGTGTGCCGCCTTCATTTTCTTGGGTCTGCCGTTGTCGCGCCTGCTCTTCCTCAAGGGACAGACGCAAGGCTAGAGCCAATTCAGGGTCGGCGTTGGGATCGACGCCAAACTGGAAGCGGCTGGCTGGTCCTGACGAGCCTGATGGACCGGCCTGGTCATCGTCACCATCCAGCACGATCTGAGATGAAAGCAGGGTATCTGACAGGGGGCCCGCATCGGCAGGCACAGTGACGAGGTGGCTGTTGTCGTGGCTGTTCACGGTCTCAATCAACTTATGGAGCTTGGTGCCGTTCTGTTCGTGCTCGCCGAAGCTGATAATGTCCACGGCAACATTGTTTTTCTTCAGCTTTTTAGCGAGCTGTACAAGCGTCTCTTCCGAGTCTGCCACAGGCGATCCGACGAACGCAATGATGCGCTGGCGCTGGTTCTTGTTCTGGCGGTGCTTGAGGGCCAGCTGGGCGACATTGATGCCTGTGGCAAGGCCAATGCGGCCAGATAGCTTACTACTGTGGATACCAGCAAACACCTTACTGATGTCCTGAGTCAGCGTGGCGAGCACGGCAGGGCTCTTGCCGGCCATGGTCAGGACGCCGATCATGTTTTCGGGGTGCGCATTCGTTTTGGCGTCAAAGAGCACATTGACGGCATCTGACTGAGCGTCCCAGCGGCTCGGTGTATAGTCGCCGTTCCGCATCCACTCGGAGTTGTCGAGCACCAGCATCGTCGCTTCCAGCGGCATGGTGTCCGGACAAGCGCCGCTGCGACCGTCGACCCACAATGACGCGTACATCACGTGACACCAAGCCACTTTCGCCAGTCGACAGCGTCTGGCAAGGGAGTTTTGTGCATGCGATCATGTCGGGCCGCATTCGCGATGTGTGGGCCGATACGTTCGAGGCCGAGATGGGCCATATACGTGCGGTGATACGAAAGTATCCGTACGTGGCAATGGATACCGAGTTTCCAGGGATTGTTGCGCGTCCGATCGGCCAATTCCGTGGGTCGACCGACTACCACTACCAGACGCTGCGATGCAATGTCGATCTCTTGAAGATGATTCAGGTTGGGTTGACGGTGTGTGATGAGCATGGCAATCTGCCGCCAGATACGTGCACGTGGCAATTCAACCTGCGCTTTGATGTGCAGCAGGACATGTGTGCGCCCGACTCGCTCGAGCTACTCACAGCCGCGGGCATTGACTTTGAGCGGCACTTGCGTTTTGGAATTGATCAGGAGTGGCTTGGAGAAATGCTCGTGTCGTCAGGGCTGGTACTGCTGCCGGATGTGCACTGGATCTCGTTTCATTCGGGCTACGATTTTGGCTATCTGCTGAAGCTGGTGACGTGCCAGTCGATGCCAGCGACGGAGGCCGAGTTTTTTGAGATGCTGCACCTGTGGTTCCCGTGTGTGTATGATGTAAAGTTTTTGATGCGCAGCTGCAAGACGCTCAAGGGCGGCCTGCAGGACCTCGCTGACGATCTGCAAGTGAGTCGGATGGGGCAACAGCACCAGGCCGGCAGTGATAGCCTGCTGACGGCCTCGACCTTTTTCCGCTTGCGGGATCGTTTCTTTGAGGGTGTGATCGATGATGCCAAGCACCTGGGGTGCCTGTACGGCTTTGCCAATACGATGTCTGCGACGTTGACGCCGGCAGGCACCGTTGTATACCAACCCGTGGATGCGGTGCGCACGCCTGTTATGCCCAGTATGCCGACGTCGGTCCTGCCCGCTGGCGCTGGTGGTGCACAGCCACCAATGGCCGCAGCTGCGACGGCACGATCCTTGTATACTACCACATAGCACTAATCAAACGCCTCTTCGCTCGACTGGCGTACGAGGCGGCGGACCTTGCGGCGGTAGCCGACGAGGTCCTCGCGGACCTGCTTGGCTGCATCGATATTGGCCGGCGAGTCAGTGTTGGGTGGGTCGGTGCTGAGCAGGCTGATGACCGACACGAGGATCGACTCGACGGTATGTACTGGGAGCCAGCGCTCGCTAGCGTCTTCGTATCCGTACTCGTCCGTGCCAGGTTCATGCAGGATCGAGATACACAGCGTCCCATCCTGGTAGATATTCGGGTGCCACATAGGCGTTTTGAATGTCAGCTTGGGCGGCAAGAGGGGGTATTCCTGCGGAAAGCTGAGCTCGGCACGCAAAAAGCCGCCCTCATACAGCGTATCGTTCGGACCAATGATCATAATGTCCCATTCGAAGAGATTGCTGTCGTCCTTCAGACCCGCACTGAACCCATCGACCGGGTTCTTGCGCAGCTCCACCAGCTGCTTTTTGAGCAGCAGCGCGTTGCCACTGGTGGTCATGGCGTGCCAACTTGGGGCCACGCTCGCCGTGAGCGGCACAAATGCACGTCACGTGAACAACACCTACGACGTGGAGCTATGGAGGCTCGCAGGGACTTGGACCATGGTAAAGCATTGGATCTGATCGTCCACCTGCAGGCCATCGAAGCCATCAAACGACATGCCGCACTCGGTGCCCTTGCGCATCTCAGCCACATCCTTCTTCACTTGGCGCAGCGTATCGAGCTTGCCGCGGAACACCTCGTGGCGGTCATCGCCACGCAGGACACGCACCTCGCTGGCACGACTGATCACACCATTCGTCACGCGGCACCCCGCCACGCACTTGGGCGGACGGCGCGAGCCCTGCTTGATGTGGAAGAGCTGAGCCACCTGCGCCTCGCCGACCACGCGCATTTCGTCACGTGGAGGCAACAGCCGCGCCACTTGATCGGTGACGTGGTCCATGAGGCGGTAGATGACATCGTCGCAGTGCACCGCCACAGGCGGCTGCATGCGCGAGGCGAGCGTCTGAATCGCCTTGGATGCCTTGACATGGAACCCAATCACGTGTGCACCGACCGCGTGCGCCACGTTCACATCACTCTCCGTCAGGTCACCCACGCCTTGCGACACGATCTTGACACCCGCCCGCGCATTGCCTATGGGCGCGAGCGTATGAGCCAGCGCCTCCGCCGTGCCGGACACATCCGCCTTCAGAATCAGCGGTAGAATAGCGCGCGTCTCGGACGCTTCTTGTTCCGTCACGTTCTGCGCTCGCACGGCCTGCGCCACGGCCTCCGCATGCATCGTACCTTCCTCCTCAGCACGCTGGAGGCGCTGCATTTCGCGCCGCGTCAGCTGCTCGGCACGCTCACGCTGTGCATCAGCCTCGGCTTTACGGCGCCGCCCCTCGTCAATCTGCTCGGCATCCAGTAACAACGCCTGCTCTTTCACGATGCGCTGACGGTACTCGACGGCTCGTTTGCCTCGTGCCTCGTCTGGCGCGCCGATAAACTGGTCGCCCGCCTTCGGCAACTCACGCCACCCCGCGACTTGCGCCGCATAGCCTGGCAGGACCTGCTTTGTCGCGCGCCCATCCGGCTGCATGAGCTGCTTCACCTTGGCCCATGTCGTGCCGCAAACAATCACGTCACCCGACGCGAGCGAGCCACGCTGGACCAACACCGTGGCAACGTTGCCGCGGCCCTTTTCCACGCGGCTCTCGAGAATGCGTCCTTCAGCCATACCGCTCGTCTCGGCGCGTAGCTCGGCCATTTCGGCCATGACCGCCAGCGTCTCGTCGAGTGCATCCAGGCCGATGCCCTGCTTGGCGCTGACCTCGACACACGGCACATCGCCGCCCAAGTCTTCGACGTCAATACCCTCGGCACACAAGTCGTAGCGCACGCGTTGTGGATCGGCCTTCGGCGCGTCCACTTTCGTGATCGCGACGACAAGAGGGACATGCCGATCATCGCCGCGCACGAGCGAAATGACTTCGCGTGTCTGTGGCATGACACTGTCATCAGCCGCTACGACCATCACGACAATGTCCGTGACGGATGAGCCGCGACTGCGCATCGTCGAAAACGCCGCATGACCCGGCGTGTCCAGGAATGTGACACTGGATATCGCGCCTTCTGGGCGCTTGACGGGTACACTAAACGCACCAATGTGCTGCGTAATCCCACCGGCCTCACCGGCAGCCACAGACGTCGAACGCAGCGTATCCAGCAGCGTCGTCTTACCGTGATCGACATGGCCCATGATCGTCACGACCGGTGGCCGCAGCGGAAGCGTGGCGCGCTCCTCCGGCGTTGGCGCTGGGCGGGGGTATATATCGAGTTCCGAGTCTTGCTTCGTAGCGACCATGATATTGTACTCGGCGGCAATGAGCTCGGCGTCCTCGAGTTTCAGGAGCCGGTCTGGGCGTGTGTCGTCAAATCCAATCTGCTCCATTCGAAACTGGAGCTTTCGCATATGCACTCGCAAAATGCGCGCAAGATCATGCACTGACACAATGGTTGGAAGGGATACAAGCGGCGTCACCTGCTTGGGTGGGGATGCCTTCCTCTGAGTAGGTGGAGCGCTGCCGCCTTGGGGGCGCGCCTCCTTTTTCGGCGGAGCATGCCTCACCTGTGGCCGAGACCAGTTCTTTGCACTCGGCACAGATCGCGCGCGGCCATCGCGCCGTGCCTCGGCACACCATCGCGGTGTCGAGGACATGGGCCGCGCCCCAAGGCCGACGAACCGCACCGTCGATCGCCACCACATGGAAGGAAGAAATAAACTCCACATACGAACCTATGCGCCCTTAGGTCTGTCTTTGCTCGCGACGCCGCTTGACGTCCCAGTTATGTACGCGAGCCGTGTTCACTTCCATCGTGGTAATCTGATCACGAAGGAAGCCCAGGTCGTCGTTCGCTATATCCATGCTCCTTTTCGCCGTCTCGAGCTTGTCACGGAGCATGTCGATCGCCTCATCGATATCGTACGACAGCATGACATTCGCGCCGAGCCATAGGTGCACTTTATCGATAGGATCGAGCGTAGCGCGGCATAGCAAGGTATCATTCAGCTCACACGTCGTCTCTGTCGGCTCAGGACAGCCCTTTCGTGTCTTGAGAAACTCGACCATCTGCAGCGTTTTTGTGATATCGGGAATTTTTTGCTCGAGCACTTTGCGGCGCTGCGCCGTACTGAGCTCCATAAACTTGTATTTACTGGCGTAAGTAGCATGCACGTACGATAGGGCTTCCTGGAACTGTTGGAGCGTCGGCCCTACATCCTTGTCCGCACCGCCCACAAATTCAGCCACATCATGCTGCCGTAAGCTTGTGGGCACGTACCACAAACGGCGCCGTGGGAATGCCTCTCGTGTCGGAGGCGGTCTCACCGGCCATGATCACTGCCGTCGGAGGACGCGCGGCGGGTGGAGTGGGCCGCGGCGCACAGTCCACGTCCACGTGGGACAGCACGTGACAAATACAGTTCTGAAAAGACCCAGGGGCATCGTTTGCTACCCCCGACTGACCCCTACCACCACGAGTATGTCGACGCAGGATCTCCAGTGGCTTCTTGTCCGCAAGTCGAACAGCTTCCTTGTGAAGCAAAAGGGCCTAGGCCGCGTGTTCTCGCGCGAGCCGGGTAACCTCGCCGCTTTCCACAGCTACAAGCACTCGGGTCTTGTGAACGACAAGTCTGTCGGCATTGTGCCCGCTGAGAACCGTGGCGTCGTTGTGACGACGCGCAAGCAAAAGACGTCGCCCCGCGCTATCCGTGGCGCCCGCGCCTCCACGACGATGTACGTGTGTGCTTGATAAACTAACATCCACAGCAAGGGTGGCTCCCGCCGCGTCGCTGGCGCCGTGGCCAACGTGGCCGCCAAGCACGGCTACCGTGCTGACCTGCGCAAGGGTACGTATACAGGCACGCGAGAGGGCATGCATTGCGCTAGAACCCCCCTGACACCGTATGATGGATCGGGCGTATTTGCGATGCAACATGAATGCATGGCTGCTCGTAGGGAGCTGTGCACCGATGCTCCCATCTCGTGTGCCCGTGCTACAACATTGCTAACGTCCAGACGCTGTGGCTCGCGCTACGGCCATCGTCAACTCGCAGGTGCGCAAGCAGCGCGTGCCCCGCACGCGCGCCCCTCGTGGCGCTGCTGCCCGCAAGCTCGCTGCCGAGCAGGCCTAAGGGTCGCCAAAATCGCTAGTTGTATAGCCACACATACACAGCGTCTGTCACGACCACATAGCTGGATTTCCTCCACATATGATGACGGCTCGTCCGTCGGGTCTGGTGCAGGATGCCCAGACAGGGGACTGTGTCATTCCCGCGAGCGTGCGTGCGGATGGATCCATACGCAAAGAGCGACGGGTGCGCCCGGGCTTTTTGCCCCTAGAAGATGTGCCGCGCTTTCGATCGCGGCGTCTCTTGGAGAGGAAGGAGGCCGAGAGGCACGAAGAGCCGACTCGCTTCGAACGGTCCAAGGGCGAGAAGAGCGTACCGCAAGACGCTACGAAAGGCACTTATAAACAGCCTACGGAGAAGGCGCCTGCACACACCTCTTCTCAGAGTGCGTTGCCCACGGAGCCTAGGTCCCGGGGCGCCCGTCGTGTGGATGTGAAGTCCGAGGCGCGTTCCAAGGGCGCACGCAGAGACGCACCCGAGGACGCACCCAGGGACCACCGCAAGGCCGCTCCGAGGAAGACAAAGCACGATACCCCGTCCCAAGATGCACCAGAGACCAAGGGATCGGTCGAGCACACCACCGATGCTCCACGGACGGCCGAGGCCTCTTCTGTGGACGCACTTGAGGAACGATTCTCATCACTATCTATGCAGGGTATATCTGGTCGTTAGCGTGTTCTTGAGCGAGGGATCAGTTGGTGATGCATGTATAAGCTCGGCTCATCGAGATCTCACCGTGCTTGTCTATGGTATAGAATCATCCCGTGTGCATGGCACAACACTCACCATCTGTTCGTTAGCTCCGTTCACGCTGTGCTGTAGGATCATGGAGAAGATTCAAGCATCTTCAGACGCAAGCAGCGCGCACACCAAACGCAGCCGAACCGAAGCACGCCACGGACTCTGATGCCGCTCTGCCGCGTCCTCAAAGAATGGATGTACTTTTTAATCCTGGACAGCATGGATCAATGCGTACCATTCTGTGGTTAGCATGTTCTTGGGTGCGCCGTGTGCGTCATTCAAGGTAAGCTTTGGTATAGGTGTCCACAAAGCATCCGCTGTTCGGAAGCAGAACTGTAGAAAACAAATCCTCCGCACACGAAAGTGATACGTACATAGGGGGTATGCTGGATCCACCAGAGCTGGATCCATGAGTGGTTCGCGTCGCATGTCCCACACAGCCTCGCTCGACCGAAAGCCCTTGCGCTTGTGTGCCTTGGCTTCGGCACGGCGCTCGAGCCACTTTGCACGACGCTCCTCGGGCTCTAGCGACCGCAGCGTGAGGCAATACTTGAAATCCTCGCGCCGCGGCGCACAGTCGGCGATCGTGCCATAGCGGTAGATGCTGCGGAACTGTGGGCCGAGGGCGTAGCACGTCAGCCACCGGTCAAAGAGCGTGAGGCACGAGGGCGGGAACTCGTCCCGTGGATTCGCTGCCGCCTCAAGCACGAGCTCCTCGCGGCGCAACGTGTCCATATCCGCCCGTGCCTCCCCGACCGACGGGCGCGACACAAACGAGCCCATGGAAGAAGGAAAACAAGGAGGGCAATAAAAATTCACGTGATATGGGTATCTATACGGCCTCTTCCAGCACGAGGCGTGGCACGACTTGCATGGCCATGAGCTCCTGGAACAGCAGCTTGGTCGCGTACGGGACCGTGAGCTTTACGACATGCTTTGAGCTCTTGCAGTAGCCACAGTAGCCATTGTAGCCCAGCAGACCACACTGCTCGCAGGCATTCACGACGAACGCGTCGGAACTGACCATCAGGCGCTCCAGTAAGAGCTGCGTGGCTCCGTAGCCAATCAGGCAATCGCGCTCCATCTCGCCGAGACGCAAACCACCGTCGCGACTGCGTCCCTCGGTGGGCTGGCGCGTGAGCACCGCACGCGGGCCACGCGCTCGCGCATGCATCTTGTCCATGACCATGTGTTTCAGCTTTTGGTAGTAGATCGGGCCAAAGTACACGTACGCCTCGAGTGGCTCACCTGTCATGCCGCTCGTCAGGTACTCTTTGCCGCCGTAGTTGTAGCCGTGCTCCACAAGCACGCGCGACATGTCGTACACGTCCGATCCGCCAAACGCCGTGCCGTATTCTTGCGTGCCGCGCAGAATACCAGCCTTGCCGGACATGAGCTCAATCATCTTGCCGACGGTCATGCGCGATGGGAAACCGTGTGGATTCATAATAATGTCGGGACAAATACCCGCATCGTTGAACGGCATGTCTGCCTGCGGCACAATCAGGCCCACCACACCTTTTTGGCCGTGGCGCGACGAGAACTTATCGCCCAGCTCAGGGCGCCGCGTTTGCCGAATCAACGCCTTGACGAGAGTCTGGTCCGAGTCGGTGTCGCTCACCAGCACCTGGTCCACGTAGCCACCGACCGGCGCCTTGTACGACAGCGGTGCATTCTTGTACGCCACCGCCGTATTCATCATAGTGCCCGCACTGTTATCGTTCGCGTTGATGGGCATTTGCTTGTTCACAAACACGTCCCCAGGCTCCAGTCGCTCACCAGCGCCAGCCAAGCCATCTGCCTCAAGGCATTCGAAACGCCGCAGCGGCTCGCCATGCTCGTTCAAAGGCGCATCGGCGAGGCGATCAAACGTGCCGTTCGCATACTTGCGCAGCACTGTCGACTGCTTTCGCATGACCTGGCACCGCCCAAAGCCGCGGTCCAACGAAGCGCCGTTCAGCACAAGCGCATCCTCAATATCGTAGCCGGAGAAGCTCATGACGGCGACCATCGCATTTTGCCCAGCTGGCAGCTTGTCGTACCCAATAAGCTCAATCGTCTTGGTCGATACGATCGGCTTTTGCGGATACACCATGAGGTACAGGAGTGTATCGATGCGGTTCAGCTGATTGTAGCCAATCGCACCGATGGCCTGCTTACCCATGGCACACTGGTACGTGTTACGCGGCGACTGATTATGGTGCGGATACGGCACGAGACCAGCCACGGCACCCAGCAGCGTGAAGCACTCGATTTCCAGGTGCGTCGTGCTGGGCTTGATATTATGCTCGAACAGCGCGATATTGGAGTCGTTCTCCTCGTTTACGTCGAGGTACTCGACAAGTCCGTGGCGCAAAAAGTCGTCAAACGACATGGCCCCTGCCTGCAGCTGGTGGATGTGCGCTGACGTCACTTGGGGCTGACCGCGCTCGACAATGATCATGGGGCGGCAGACACGCCCGCCGTCTGACGCAATGTGCACCGTCTGGTGGTGCATGTTGGTGTAAATGCCGACGAACTCAGACATGAGTCCCTTGCGACGCAAACGGCGGAACTGCGCCACGAAGCGGTGAGGCGCATGCGTCACGCCCAGCACATTGCCGTTCAAAAACACAATGAACGTGTCGGGCTGGTACAGCTCGGCGCCCGTGAGCAAATTGATATCTTCGAGACCGAGTGTGTAGCACAGACGCACGATCGGTGCTTCGTCGACGTCCGTCGTGATATGCGTCATCAATGCGAGATTCTTGACGAGACCGCACGCTTCACCCTCGGGCGTGTCGGACGGGCATAGCATACCCCACTGCGACGACTGCAAGGCGCGTGGACCGGACACTTTGCGGGTCTTTTCAAACTGACTGCTGATACGCATCATCATGCCCAGTGCGCTGATGTAGCTCAGCCGACTCAGCACATGCGTGACGCCAGCGCGTTCCATCTTGAATCGCTTCAAGCTCCAGTTGCCTGTCGAGATCGCACGCACGAATCCGGCCGTGATATAGTCGCCATGGTAAAAGAACTGGTTGTACGCGTCGAACTCTGCCGTGCGATTAGGCTTTTTGAGCACCTTGTCGATATTCGTTTTCAAGTCAAAGTTGAACTTCTTGAACAGGTCTTCGAACAGGAGAGCGAGGAGCTGGCCCGCGAGTTCCAGACGCTTGTTACCGACGTAATCGCGGTCGTCCACCTTGCTTTCGTCGAGCATGCAGACGAGGACGCGGCGGACCATGGTGGCGATGTACATGGTCTTGTTTCGAAAGTTGCCGTTCTCGACGGGGACGTGCGCCATAATGACGGTCGCAAGTACTTCGAGCGCCTCGTCACTTGCCGAGCGCCGCAGACCCACGCCGCGGCGCATGACCTTGACGCGCGCGCCGATGTAGTCGAGTGCCTGGCGGCGTGAGAACACTTCCAGCTTGGCAGCCTTTTCGATGTTCACGGCGAAGAGCTCCGCGTACGCCTCGTCCTGCCCGGCGACGAGCTGCAGAATTTCCTTGTCCGACTGGATTCCGAGCGCACGAAACACGATCACGATAGGAATGTCTTCATGCAGCGAGTTGTGCTTGATGTAGATGAGGCCGTGCTTGGTGAGCACGTACGACTTGGACTTGCGCTCGTGCGTCGAACTGGTGACGGACGCTTGGACGATGCCTTTGCGACTGTCTGCCTCGACGATAATGCGGTTCTTGGACAGCTGCTCCTGCACGAGAATGACCTTTTCTGTGCCCTTGACGACAAAGTAGCCACCTGGATCGAGGGGGCACTCGTTCATGCGTGCGAGGGCCGCATCGTCCTGTCCAGCCAGCCAGCACTTGTTGCTGCGAAGCATGATCGGCAGGCGTCCGATCGGCACATTCTTACGGCGCACAATTTTGCCACCGCGTGTGTACTCGATGTCGACGTAGATAAAGGCGCTGTAGGTAATGTCGCGCAGACGGCATTCATGCGGCGTGATGCTGCGGTCGATCGCATCTGGATCGGACCGTTCTGGGCGGCCCACGGAGATGTCCGTGTACTTGAGGTAGAATTTGGGATCGATATCTGATGTCACACGCTCGTTCGCCCGCAGGATGTTTTTCAAGTCGACATCCACAAAGTAGTTGAACGAGTCAATGTGCTGCTTGACGAGACCTTTGACCTGGAGGTACGCTGGCAAAAGCAGCCACTTGTCCTCGATGGCTTTGACGGGCTCGGTGAGGCTCTTGCCGGCCTGCGCCGCTGCTTCCATCACCTCGTCCATGGCCACGAGCGAGGGAAAAAAAAGGGCGAAGCGCTTGCGTGGCCCCTGCCTCCACGTGACTCTGACCACGAACGACCATGGCGTCAGCGGATCCGACGCTGACGGCCGTGCAGAGCTGGTTTGACGAGCATGCGCCGACGCATCTTGCGGGTGCATGGGACAATGTGGGTCTGATTGCGCAGTCGCCGGTGCCATCGGAAGCGACGGGCGTGTTTCTCGCGGTGGATCTCACGCCAGCGGTGGCGGAGGAACTGCTCGCCCGCGGCGATATTCGTGTGGCCGTGGTGTATCATCCTGTGATCTTTGGTGGCGTCAAGGCGCTTACGATGCAGAATGCGCTGCAGCGCTCGATTCTGCGATGCATAGCCGCGGGTATCCATCTGTACTGCCCGCACACGACACTCGATGCGTGCCATGGCGGCATCAACGACTGGCTCATAGCGGGTCTCTCGCACGCCTGGGAGACGTGTGCGCCCGGGGATCTGTACAGTGCCGTGCAGCATGCTACGTACGAAGTGATCGAGCCGAATGACCGTGATCCGTCCGTCGGCATGGGCCGTCGGCTCGTGTGGGCGCAGCCTGTGGCGTGGTCGACGCTCGTAGCGCGTACCAAGGCGTTGTTGCGCGTGCCGTACGTGCAGGTGGCGCCGGCGCCGGGTGTGACGGAAGCGTCTGCGATGCAGTCTCTCGGTGTGTGTGCAGGTTCCGGCTCGTCGATCCTCCGTCAGTGTGCGGTGGACGTGTTTGTGACGGGCGAAATGGGGCACCACGACCTTTTGGCGGCGAATGCGCGGGGCGTGTCGGTGATTGTGGCGAATCACACGAACACGGAGCGGCAGTACCTGAAGGATGTGCTGCGCCCTGCGATGCGTGCGTCGCATCCGACGCTACCTGTCTATGTGTCTGAGCACGATGCCGATCCTCTACGTGTGGTCTAGCTGACGGGTGAGCCGTCGCTGAGGAGCACGACGGCGTACTTGCCTGAGATGCGCCAGCCGGGCTCTTCGGCGTCGAGGCGCTCGGAGACCTGGAGCGGCACGCCGACGACGACGTCCGACTTGATCGTGCGCAGCGACGCGACGGGCGGCGCGCCGGGCTCCTGGGCCATGGGGCCGATGGCCTGGGCGAAGGGCGTCGATGTGGGCGCCTGGCAATCGTACGTGAGCTTGCGGTGGTTCAGATCGCCCTTGAACAGCACGAGGTCGCTCTCGCACAGGTAGTGGAACAGGTCGGGCGCCTCGGCGGGCAGCTCCCAGAACGTGTAGCCGGTGCACCAGAAGGGGTGCTGCTCGTACACCCACTTGCCCTCTTTTTCGTACTGCTTCCAGCGCTTGCCGAGTGTGCGCAGGGACTCGATTTCCTTGTCGGTGGCGCCTTCGAAGAGGTGGCCGTACGTCATGGTGTTGAGGAGCCAACTCCAGTCCTTGCGCGTGACGTCCGAGACGAACCAGGGGAGGCGCTTGCCGTGGAAGTGCACTTCGCTCGCGATGCCGGCCTGGATGAGCCAGTCGGCGTAGACGCAGTCGCAGTACAGCTCGAAGCCGGCATTGTCGAGCACAAAGTCGATGCGGCCGCCGCGCATGTGGCTGACCAAGTCCCACAGGCGGCCCAAATCGTTGCCGAGGATGTTTTGCTCGGTCGATGCGAGGTGCTCGCCGCCCGTCGACTGGATCTTCTTGATGTCTTCCTCGGTCATGTTGATCAGCAGCGACAGGTCCGTGGCGTTGCCCCACAGCGAGATCTGCGTGAGCTCGAGGAAGAGCTTGCGCATGCGGTCGTGGCGTTCCTCGGGCGTCGAGGCGGGCACGTTGCTCTCGTACGGCACGGCGAAGCGCGTCGACAGCTCGAACACGGCCGTGCCGGAGCGGCCGAACGTATCGCACTTTTGGCGGAAGAACACGTCGTAGTCCATCCAGTAGCGCGAGACGGAGAAGCACTCGTGCAGGCGGCGGTACTTGTAGGCCTCGGCGAACAGCCACGGCGCGCTCATAAAGTCGGCGCCGCGGAAGTAGCGCGCGATCGCCTTGTTCCACAGCGTCACGTCGCCCTCGTTGTCGTCGACGATCGGGCGCAGCTTCTCGTTCGCCTGCAGCTCGCGCATCAGGCCGGTCATGCGCTCGATGCACTGGAGCAGGTCGACAATGACCTCCTCGCGCCACTCCTGATTCAGCGTCTTGTACACGTCCTCGATGGCCTTGCCGAGGATCGTCGGCAGACGCTTGCCCATCGTTTCGTGCGCGAACGAGTACTCGTGGTAGCCGCGGTACGCGGGCCACGGCGGGTTGTTCGGGTCGACCAGCGACGCGCGGCGTGGGTACGCTGCGGCCTCGTCCGTCGCGAAGTAGTCGGGCTTCGGCGGCAGGTTGCCGAGGTTCAGCAGGGTCTTGCTCGCAGGGCGCGCACTCGCGTGCGATCGGTCGCTCATGGGGCGGGACAAGCCGTGCACGGCGCCAGGGACCCACTTGGTCCGAACGCAGCGAGCGTGGCCTTTGGATCACGTGATGCACGGTGGCCCCGCCGTGGGAGCCCGTGGCGTCGGCGAGCGAGCGGCGCCCGCGACCACCACCATGACGCTGTACTACTCGATCGTGTTTGCGCTCCTTGTGCTGGAGATGGCCATGTTCATGGTGCTGATTGTGCCGCTGCCGTTCTCGGCGCGGCGCAAGCTCTTCCGCTTCCTCGCCACGAGCGAGATCGTGAGCCGCATCAACTACTGTATCCGGATCACGTTCATCTTTGTGGCGGTCCTCTTTATCGATGCGTTCCAGCGCATGATCAAGGTGTCGAAGGAGACGAACCTCGGCGACTACCACCAGGGCTACCACGACCTGCGCAACGAGACCAACTACCACGCGAAAAAGTTCTATGCGCAGCGCAACGTCTACCTCACGGGCTTTACGCTGTTCCTCAGCCTCATCCTCGCACGCACGCACTCGCTCGTGCTCGACCTGATCAACGCGCAGGAGGAACTCGTCTCGAGCACCAGTGGCGCGTCGCACTCCGACGACATCGCCACCATGAAGAAGCAGATGGCCCAGCAGCAGGCCGAGTACAACCGCCTCACGGACGAGCTCGCTCAGGCCAAGGCCGCCGTGTCGGACAAGAAGGCTGACTAGGTTCATAGCGCCCCCCTCTTTCTCCACATGCACCACCGCCGGTGGCGTGCGTCGCTCGCGGCGCGACACGGCCTCGCCGACGTCGACGGCGACGTGTCGTGGCACGCGCGCGATCATCCACGGTGGCCGCTCGTGCGCGAGTGGCGTCGCGACGGCTCATCACCCCCATGGGGCCCGAATTACGCGCCGGACGCGCACACCGTGCGCAACGACTACGGGGCGCGCTTCGTCGACTCGGGTCTCGTGACGCCACCGAGTGCGTGGGTGCCGACGTCGGACGCGCGCGCCGCCGAGCATCCCAAGCGGCGCCGCCTGCTCGATCTCAAGGCCGCGCTCGTGCAGGCGTCCGCGATCCCACGCACGTATCTTTGCGCGGATCTGCGCGCATGGCTCGATCCGCACGCTTCGCTCGGCGTCCTCGAGGCCGTCGGCTACGACGTCATTCTCATCGATCCGCCCCTCTTCTCATATGCATGGCGCGCGCCGCACGAGACGCGGCACGCGTGCTGGACATGGGACGAGGTGGCGCAGCTGCCTATACCCCGCCTCGCGTCCCGTGAGAGCTTCGTGTTTCTGTGGGTCGGCGACGGCCGCGACGACGGCCTCGAGCGCGGGCGCGACTGCCTGCAGCGCTGGGGCTTCCGCCGGTGCGAAGACATCGTGTGGGCGCAGACCGAGTCGTGCACGCAGTACGCGCCCGCCTCGCCGTCGCTGCTGACGCCTGTCGTGCAGCACTGCCTCATGGGCATCCGCGGCACGGTCGTGCGCAGCACCGACTCGTTCTTCGTGCACTGCAATATCGATACCGACGTCATCTTGTGGCCCGGCGAGCGCCCCGCGCCTGGCATGCCGATCTCGCTGGAGCGCAAGCCGCCGCATCTGTACGAGATCGTAGAGCACTTTTGCCTCGGCACGCGGCGCCTCGAGCTGTTCGGCACGAATCGCAACCTGCGCGACGGCTGGCTCACCGTCGGATGGGACGTCGGGCCACAGGCGCCCTCCTGGCCCGCACACGGCGCCCTGCCACTCGATCCCGCGGCGTATGCGGCGCAGTTCGTGCTCGAGCCACCTCACTGCCCCCTGTACGCCCGCTCGAATCTCGTGCCGTACAGCGACGAGTGCGAGCAGCTGCGGCCTCGCACGCCACCACCAGAGGACCAGCGCGGCCGGCCGCGCCCCGCGTTTCGCGCTCAGCCGCCCCGCCATCAGCTGCTGAACCAGGGCGCCGGTGGGCGCTCCACGGTCAGTACGCCGAGCGCCAGCGAGCACCTCAGTGGCGCACAGGCCCAGATACAGCGCCGGTATCAGCGCTAGCAAGGGATAGGCGCCGCGGCAGCGCGTCGAGGACCGCGAGCGTACGGGCCATGCCGCGCGTGGCACTTGACCGACAATCTCCTATTGTCGATCACGCACCTAGCACCCACTGCTATGGCATCCTATCCGTGCCTCGATGCACTGGAGCGCCTGCTCAGGCACACGAGCTGCACGCGCGCCGTCGATGCCAGGATTGCCACCAACGCGCCGGATACATAGGGAAAATCACGAGACGCTACGTCACTAAAAGTTGATCGGCTTGTCATAACTGGCCAGAGCCGCCTCCTTGAACGCCTCCGAGAGCGTCGGGTGCGCATGGCAGGTGCGCGCAATGTCCTCGGCACTCGCCGAGTACTCCATCGCGAGACAAGCCGACGCAATCATCTCGCCGGCATTCGGACCGATAATGTGCACACCCAGCACACGGTCCGTCTCCTTCTCGACGACAAACTTGACAAAGCCGTCCGTCTCGTCGTTCGTCTTCGCACGCGAGTTGGCCAGGAAGGGGAACTTGCCGACCTTGTACGCGACGCCCTCCTCCTTGAGCGTCTCCTCCGACTTGCCGACCCACGCCACCTCAGGGTACGTGTAGATCACCGACGGAATCACGTCGTAGTTCACGTGGCCGAAACCGTTCTTGATCAGCTCGACGGCCGCAATGCCCTCTTCCTCGGCCTTGTGCGCCAGCATCGGGCCGAACGTCGCATCACCAATGCACTTGACGCCCTTGCACGTCGTGTTGTACTGGTCATCAACCACGACGCGGCCACGCTGGTCCACCTCGACACCCACGGCCTCAAGGTTCAGGCCACTCGTCACAGGGCGACGACCGATCGACATGAGCACCACATCCGCTTCCAGCTCCTTCGGCTGGCCATCCTTCTTCACCTCAGCCTTGATCGTCACCTTGTCGCCGCTCTTCTCGACCGTCGACACCTTCGTACCGAGCTCAAACTTGAGACCCTGCTTCTCCAGAATCTTCTTGAACGTCGCCACCAGCTCACCATCCACGCCAGGACCACCAATCGAGTCCTGGAACTCGACCACCGTCACCTGCGCACCCAGACGGCTCCACACACTGCCGAGCTCCAGACCAATCACACCGCCGCCAATCACGACCAGCTTCTCCGGCACCTTCTCGAGCGACAGCGCACCCGTAGAGCTCACAATCTGCTTCTCATCAATCTCCACACCAGGGAACGGCGTCACCTCACTGCCCGTAGCAATGATCACATTCTTCGCCTCGACCTGCGTCTTGCCACCGTCCAGCAGCTCCACGTCCAACGTCGTCGGCGAGGCAAAGCTGCCCATACCCTTAATGTAGTCGACCTTGTTCTTCTTCAGCAGCATCTCCACACCCTTGGTAAGACCCGTCACAGCCTTGTCCTTGGCCTTCATCATCGAGGGCAGGTTCAGCGACACACCCTCAACGTCCACACCTCGCTTCTTCAGACCGTGCGCCACATCGTGGTAAATGTGCGAGTTGTTCAACATCGCCTTCGACGGGATACAGCCCACATTCAGGCACGTACCACCCAGCGAGCCACGCTTCTCAATGCAGGCCGCTCGCAGACCCAACTGGCCCGCCTTGATGGCCGCCACATAGCCACCCGGGCCACCGCCAATCACAACCACATCGTACGGCTCCGAGCCCGTGGCCAGACCACGCGCCGACACCACACGCGGGAGCGTCATGGGCTGCATGGCCCGCACAGACACACATGCGCGACGAGACAGGAGAGCACTCAGCATCGTCGTTCCACAAAGGGAACCTGCCTCGGCCGCATGCCAGCGAAAGGCCTGCCCGCTCGCATACATCCCATACAGACCTCCACACTACGTCACGATTCACGGTCCACGATACTAATGGAAAACAGGCGCGGCTGGGGCGCCTCATGCGTCATCGTCGGACGCGGCGCCACGTCCCGCGCCGTCTCGTTCGGATACGCTTTTTCCAGCCAGTCAGCCACATAGAGCCCCGTGACGGAAAATCCTGCATAAGTAGGTAGGCGGCACGTACCAATCGCTGCCAGGCCCATGGCTATACGCACGCGAGGCGAGAGCGCTGAATTAGTCCACGCTACATACCCATCCAACTCTCAAAAATCGACTTGTTCGAACGCGACTCGGACCACGAATCAAGGCGATGCGCAAATTCCTTCAGCTGCTCGGGCTTGTCGGCACGCTGCGACGGCGACCGTCGCGGGACAGGCCGCGAGGCGTCCGGCCGCTGCCATCGGCACAACGTCAACCTCATGGTGGTGGTACGAGGAAAAGGAGGCGCCTCCACCCCTACATCACCCCACCGCCCAGGCAGCGTTCCATGCCGACATCGATCGCAAGCGGCCGCTTCATGCATACGCTCTACGTAGCCAGCTCTATGGGTATATAGGTGCGCCACCGGACCGAGTCCGAGTCGTGGTGCAGGAACGCGGATGAGTCAGGACGTGCGCACATGTTGGGAAATATGCACTCCGCTGAGGCGCCGCGCGGCGGCCGCCTTCCTTCTAGGACGCTTGTTGAAAAAACGCTGAGCGCCGTCGTCCGTGTACGACAGCATCATGGTCGGGAATCCAGACACGTGGATCGCGCAGCTGCGCGAATGTAAGTACCTGCCGGAAGAGGACATGATGGTCCTCTGCGACCAGGTGCGCACCCTTCTGCTCGAAGAAAGCAATATCCAACCCGTCTCGAGTCCCGTGACGGTGTGTGGCGATATCCACGGCCAGTTTTGGGATCTGCTCGAGCTGTTCCGCGTCGGCGGTGATCTGCCAGATACAAGCTATATCTTTATGGGCGACTTTGTCGACCGCGGTTTCTTCAGTCTCGAGACTTTCTCGCTGCTCATGGCCCTCAAGGCACGGTATCCAGGCCGCATGACCCTGCTGCGTGGTAACCATGAGAGCCGACAGATTACACAGGTATATGGCTTCTACGACGAATGCATGCAAAAATACGGCAGCGCCAGTGTTTGGAAGAGCTGCTGCCAGGTCTTTGACTACCTCAACATCGCCGCGATCATCGACGGCCGCGTCTTGTGTGTGCACGGCGGCCTCAGTCCGGAATTGCGCTCGCTGGATCAGATCCGCACGATTATGCGCATGCAGGAAGTGCCGCACGAAGGGCCGTTTTGCGACCTGATGTGGTCGGATCCCGAGGATATCGAGACGTGGAGCGTCAGTCCTCGCGGCGCCGGATGGCTCTTTGGACGTATGGTGACCAAAGAGTTCAACCACTTGAATGGCCTCGAGCTGATCGCACGCGCACACCAGCTTGTCCAGGAAGGCTACAAGCTTATGCACGATGACCACATCGTCACCGTGTGGTCCGCTCCCAACTACTGCTACCGCTGCGGCAATGTGGCATCCGTGTTCCAAGTCGATGATCTACTACATACCGCCCACAACAAAACGGACGAGGCCCCGTCGCGATTCAATGCATCGCACTTCAAAATCTTTGATGCCGTCCCTGATCAAGACCGCATGCATCCCACGCGAAGCACGGCCTCCCAATACTTTTTGTAATGCGCTGCCCCTGTACTTTACTCAAGCCAACATGTATTGCCTACATAGCTAGAGACCCTCGTGCGTGGGACCACGACCCTCATCACGCGTAGCATAAAACTTGCCCAGGAACGTCTCGGGTTTGGCTGCATGGTTAGTGGGCCATACGTACCCGGTGCCTCTTCCTCACGGAACCACTGCATGACATGGGGCGCCTGCTTCCAAGCGTTCATCGTCTCTTGGTATTCTGTGTGGCCCTTGTGTAGAAGAATGTCGAGCACGGCCACATCCGTCACATGGCGATAGCGCTCAAACTTGGTGCGGATCTTGGCACGCAACAGAGCGGGCGGCACATCTAGCGGGTACAGAGCACAAATCTCCGGCACCTAGACACGCGTCAGCCTCCTCTATGCACACTTACCGAACGGTAGAAGCTGCGGTACAGCGAGCGCGCACGGCTCTGGGCGTGCGCCAACGAGTGCGACACCTGTGCCGCCTTGGCCAGCCGAGCTGGAATCGTCGTCATCGTTGCTAGCCAATGCCACCACGGCCTTCCCCTGCCCCTACGACCTCCGACCCGCACACGTGAAACTGTTCACGTGACGCATTATGCATGCACGCAACCATGCCGCCTATGGCCTACATGGGGCTCGAGGTGGTCAGCGCTTCCTCGCCCATCTTGGTCAACTTGGCATCCAGCTCGCCACCACGATACAAAGATACAATGCGTGCGACTAGGTCACTCGTACTGACACCCTCGGTGCGACGTGTCGGAAGAAATTGGCCATTCTTCTTGATCCAGTCGTATACGTCGTCATTCGTGGCCATGGCATAGGGCAACTCATCATGGGCCACATAGTCAATCTGCAGCTTGTTCATAAAGGCTTCGTCAATGACCCACGGCGCATCTTCGACGACTTCATCGACCCAGCGGCAGTTGCGCACGGCCTCGTACCGCTCTGCCGACTCAAGCAGAGGCCGGTTTTTGTGCTGCTCACACAAGCCCGACGACACCACACCGACAATGAGGTGGACATTAGGGAAGGAAAGTTTGGCTTGCCGGAGTTGCAGTGCGTGCGCGTAGTGAAAAAGATCGTATACGCCATCTGCATAGATACGAACCGGCCGGTCTGCAGGCGGCTCGCGGATGCGGTATGTGCGTTCTGGGCTCGGCTTGTATATGACGTCGCGGACCCACGCACGAATCGATTCGGCAGACTGAATCGGAGCAATGCTCGGTTCAATCCGCGCCGGCGTACCCATGAGCGCGGCATATGATATCGAAGAAGCCTCACGCGGTGCTGTATCTAGCGCCGACGCTGGCGCCGTCGCCCTTACACCATGCCCTTGTGATACCGGCGCTGGGATCATGATGCGTGTCGGGTGCCAGGACGTGGGCGACGCAGGCCGTCGCATTCGCCACGTGCCATGCACGTGGCAAGGCAAAAGGGGGGGGGGCGAGACCCGCAGCGCCTCGGCGCGAGAGGCGTGTGGGCTGGTCGGTGGCAGTGCTGACCCAACCTCCTTCGTGTATGCCACCCTTGTTTGGTGCTGCATCGCGATGTCCGCGGTGCAACGATCGTGTGTATGCAGCTGAGCAAGTCATTGGCCCGCTGTCGAAAATGTACCACCGCCACTGTCTCAAATGCGTCGTGTGCCAGCGTCGCTTGGACAGCGTGTCGCTGCTGGAGCATGACGGCGAACCCTACTGCAGCAATTGCCATCGCACGCATCTTGGTCAGGGCAAAGACAGTTTCGGCACGGCTGTGCCTGTAAAGCCACAGCATGACCCCTCCACGAAGTCAAGATCCTTCAAAGCCGTGTCCGATACAGACTTACATGGACGCAGACCCCTTCCTATGGCACCTTCAGGCTCTCAGGAGCCGCTCACCGTTCCGGCGTCGGTGAGTGGGCAGAGTGGCTCTTCCATCTTTCCGACGCCATCCTCCGCGGCTGGCACGCCTGCTTGTGCGCGTTGCCACACACCAGTTTGTACGTGCGCATGACTAACCCAGACTTTGCGGAACAAAAGCTAGCTGTAGGTCGTAAATGGCACCGCGCGTGCTTACGATGCGAGGGCTGCCGCGCTACGCTGGATACGAATCGAGTGGAAGAAGGTCCCATGGACCTGTGGGATCAGGGATGCATAAATACCTGGTGTCACATGTGCTATTCCAAGGTACGTCTCTCATACTTATGCGGTGAAGAAATTCGGGCCTAAGGGCATTGGTGTTGCTGGCATGTCGTACCCGACCGGATCGGGCAGGGCTTAACGCGAGCCTATTGTATATACCTTCGCACTATAGACAACATCGCAGCTTGTATGCAAAGCCGCATGTCCGATGCCGGACACTTCTCAAGCTCGGTCTCCGCGGATTTAACGCAGATGAGCATGGCCTTTTTCTTTTACGCCTAAAGAAAGATGCTTGGCATTCTATGAGGGCAAATTTCTGGACTCTTTGCGGACATCTGATTCGCTCGAAATAAGCAGCCAGGCCATTGCCGAAAAAATCCAAGTTGGACTGTGCCACACTAGGCCACCCGTGACCGCCTGATTGACCTCGAGCATTGCCACCGACTTAGCTGGTTGATATTGATACCTACGCTTACGAGTGTAATTGTCTCGCAATATGTTGAGCTTTGTGAAGTCCCAGCTCCCGCCTTTACGGGACACGCTGGCTCAAATGAGCCTTAGTGAGCCATCCAACCGCATGCCGGGGAGCATTCCGTTAGACGACGTGAGCTCGCGTAAATCACTCGTGTCGGAAGATGCTCATGATCATGACACCAATAAAGAGCACGCAGATCATGATGCATCTGTCCAAGATCATAAAGAAGAAGAGGACGAAGAATCATCCACGGACACAAGCGTGCAGTCAGAAGTATTTCTGATTGTTCATGCCAACTTGAAGCGCAAAAGCTCTCACCCATACGACCTGCAGGTGCAGTTAGTGCGCCCCAAAAACCGAGGACGTAGTACGACCACGTCTTCGGCCGGTCATCACGCGGCCACCAAGGATGACCATACGCAGCAGGGCCTTAGTCGGCGTCCGTCCTTTCAATCATTCCTAAGCACACAATCAGGCCGGTCTGATTCGAATGAACAATCGCTCGGACGCCGTATGATTCCGATGTACAACCTTGATTACCACCATATTCGTCCAAAGCTTGTGCTGGATGCAGGCACAGACCAGGTCATGGCCAAATTCTCGAAAAAAGGCATTGAACTCGATGGATTTGGCACGCTTCATTCCTTCGAAATTGGCTTTATCCACGAGCACCATACATTTGTGGGTCTCCAAGATTCGGACGAAGAGTCGAATTATACCAAATCTCTCGAAAGTATGGAGCAGGGTGCCCCTACTGTGACGGAGCAGCATCGTGAAAGTCGGTTTAAGCGCCAACTGCGCCGCTTTCATAAGAAGTTTCAGTCCAAGAGCCGCAGTCCTCCCAAAACGACACGGCTGTCGCCCTATCTGCGGAACATGCCCAAGCTCAAGCGTATCAACTCGGACGAGACATATCAAGGTATGCTGCGTGCGATGGTCGCTGCGCAAAATCCACAGGCCACGCCTGGAGCTGGTTCTGCGAACGGAAAAATTACTACGTCGTATGTGTGGGGTATTAAGGAGTACGCAAGGCGCGTCACTGATGAGGAGCGACTTCCGCATGCCGAGCATCCAGTGCTGCGGGGCATCTATGACGGCAAGGACGAAGCGCAGTCTTTCAAGGTCACGGTAGCTGACGTGATCTTCGAGCGGATCTGGCGGCAGTTTAGCTACTACCGCCGCCACAACGTGAAGACGCGCCATCCATCGCACGAGGATGACATCTCCGTCTGGTTTGAATGGGTGCGCGACTGGAATGGTGGTGCTGACAACGAGCACAATATCTATGATCCCGCTATCCACGGCCCACTCGAGTCATACCCATCGCCTGATCGAAGTGTGCATTCGTCTCCCAGCACGTCACCGGCGCTTCTCCCGCGGTCCGATCACGTCATGAAGGGGACGGCCGAGATCGCTGCGACGGATCTTGGCGTGCCGCACCAAATGGCCGCGCTGCCTGCGTCTACGCACTCGCAGCAGCACTTGTCGATTCCTGGAGAATCTGACCTTGCGAGCTTTTCATGGACGTGCTATTTAGTGCTAAATGGCGACGCACGCATTCCGATTGGTCAGCTCATCCCTGCTCCGCACCACCCCCTCATCGCCTGCGAGCTCTTGCTGCCCTCGCCGCTGCCGGGCCTACGTTGCCTTCCTATCGGTGCTGACAGAAATGGATTTTCGCGTGAGGAGCTCCGCGACATTGTTACGATCACCGCTCTGCATCTGACGCTGCGTGAAAAGCTCGGAGGCCTCATCGATACCGCTGGATGCTCCAGTTGATAGTCCGTCATGTTTAGTCATACAACCTACTCACGATGTGATCGAACGCGCGGCCGCTGGGTTTTTCTTAGAACGCCATGGCACCCGAGACCAAGGCCGACGAGGTGGCTGCGCCCGTGCATGATAAGGCGCAGTACCTCGCAATCCTGCGTCACAATACGCAGCTTCTTCAGCGCAGCGTCGCTCATGTTGAGCAGCGGTATACGGCGCGCGTGGTCCGCTCTCTTCCATACATGCGTCGACACGCGCAAGCATGGGCTGATGTGCTGGCTCTGCTGGTGAATGAGACGTTCAAGGGTGCGCACCGTGAGGAGCTGCTTGTGCATTTGCCACCACCATACAAGCCTGAGTCGGCTGCCGAGGAAACTCAGCCCGAGGCGATGGACGAAGATGCGTCTACCGCGCCTGCTGCCGACGAGGCGTTTCCCGAGGTACTGGCGTATGTGCGCCTGCTTGTTGTGGTGTATCTGCTCAGTCAGCCATCTTCTCTTGCTCAGGCCACGTCGCTGTGCAGCAAGGCTGTGGATGATGTGGTCCAGCAAAATAGGCGCTCGCTTGACATTCTCGGCGCCAAGCTCGTGTATTTTTTGACGCGGTGCTATGAGCTCAACAAGGACGACAAGCTATCGTCGCTACGTGATCGACTTCTGGCGCTGCAGCGCACGGCATCGCTACGGCACGACTCGGAGACGAATGCTACGGTTCAAAATGCCCTGCTGCGTATGTACATGGTCGAAGACAACCTGTATGACCAGGCCGCCAAACTCGTCGCACGCGCGCCTTTTCCGCGTGCCAAGGCCTCCAATCCGCAGGTGGCGCGCTACGACTACTATGTTGGCCGTATCCGCGCTGTCGAGCTCAACTATTCGGATGCGCATGCGCACCTGCAACAGGCCATTCGCCGTGCGCCCCAGCACGGACTGGTGATGAAGCGTGATGCATCGACCAAGCCGGTGGCAGCTGGTTTCCACCAGACGGCGTACAAGCTGCTGATCATCGTTGAGCTGCTGATGGGCGACCTGCCTGAGCGCGGCATATTCCGCCTGCCGCTTCTGCGGCGTGCGCTGGCGTCGTACCTGCCGATTGTGCAGGCCGTGCGTGCCGGAGACTTGGCTCTCTTCCAGGCCACGTTGCAAAAGCACCAGGCGCTGTTCCTGCAAGATAAGACGTACTCGCTGATCTTGCGCCTTCGCCACAATGTGATCAAAACGGGTATTCGCCGCATTTCGCTGGCCTACGCACGCATTTCGCTAGCCGACATTACGCGCAAGGTGCACCTCGAGTCTGAAGAAGATGCCGAGTATGTGATTGTGAAGGCCATTCGCGACGGCGTCATTGACGCGCGCGTCGACCACGAAAATGCCATTATGATCTCGAATGAGGCCGTGGATCTGTACGCGACCAACGAGCCACAAGCACAGCTTGTCCAGCGCATCGACTTTTGTCTGCAACTGCACAATGATAGTGTCAAGGCTATGCGCTACTCGCTTGATCACCACCGTGCCGAGCTTGACTCGGCAAGTGCCGCGCATGCGCGTGAACGTGAGCTCGTCAAGGAGATTGCCGAAGGCGATTTGGGCGACTCGGAGGATGATTGGCCATAGACGCCGTAGTGCGACCTTTTTCTCCACCCACCTCCATGGACGAGGGACGCCGACCGCCGACGCCGACGAGTGCGTCGCTCTCGCCGCCTAGGGCAGATATGGCGCATTCGGCGGAGGTGCAGGCGCCCAGAAGCGTCGAGGAGATTGTGCGCAGCGACTTGGATGTGCGCACGCACGCCGTGACAGATGCACTGTACCGCCTCGCCTCGCACGTCGCGCTGGACCAGCAGGCCCAGTCTGTGGGCGAGATGGTCAATGACGTCGTACGCAGCCTGGCGGACGTGGATGTGATGCGTGGACACATTCACGATCACATTCCGCAGGAAGTGGTGGATCTCGTCGACGCCGGTCGCAATCCGGACAGCCACACGCGGTCGTTTATGAACCGACTCGCGAGTGAGAACCAGTACTCCCTAGGACAGTACTTGTCGATCAAAGTACGTACACCCACCCTACTGACCCAGGCGTTTCGCGACCAACTTGCGCCTGCCTTGTCACAGGCCTTCCCCGAGCTGGAGACCAGCCTACAGCACGCCATGCAGCAGCACACAGATACCCCTTATCCTACACACTAGTCGTCGCTCTGCTCCGCCCGCTCCCGGGCCGCCGCCTCGGCTACCTGCTCTGTGCCCATGCGGATCTTGGCACGCTGGCCAAGCGCGCGGTGCTTGTCTGCCTCGCCGACGAACGCGCCACGTGTCTTGGCACGCAGCTCCTCAACACCGGCCGTGCCGTCAGCGTCCCCGGCCCACTCCAGCACCAGGTGACGGCCGAGCAAGTGCGTGTGGCGCAGCGCGGCCATAGCATTCTCCGCCTCACGGCGCGACACAAACTCGACAAACGCAAAGCCGCGCGTCCGCCCGTGCACCTGCTTGGGCACACGCACGCTTTTGAGGACGCCATGCGCACCAAAGAGCTCGCGAATGTCTTTCTTTGTCGCCTCGAAGGGCATGTTTTTGACCAGCATCTTGGCTGATGGCGCACGCGGGATCGGTGCCTCGTCGTGGCCACGACGCGCGAGCGACACGGCCAGCGTATGCCCGTCGAGCACATGCGCCTGCATCACCTCTTGGGCCCGCTGGGCATGCTCCGCACGCGTGAAGCCCACAAAGCCATAGCCCATACTCAGTCGATGACCCGGCTGCTTGGGATCCGGCTTGGTCTGGACGCGTGCAAACACAAAGCCATCGAGCGCTCGGAACGCATCGGCCAAGCGCTCGCTCGTCGTAGCAAAGCTCAGGTTCTTGATGTAGAGTGTGCCATCGGCCGCCGCCTCGTTCGTCTCGAGTAGCGCACGACTCGAGTCCGGCGCCTGCTTGCCCTGCACGCCAGACACCGTCTCGGGCTGAGACGCGTCGCGCGGCGGCAAAAAGCCCGTGGGCGCCTTTTCCAAGTACAGCACCGCATCCTTGAAGCGCTTGTACGCAAGCGCACGGAACGCGGCGCGTGCCTCGTTCACCACCGGCATCTCGACGACGGCAATCGTATTCGACGGCGGGATCAGGACACGGGCCACGTCGCCGTAGCGAGCAAACAGCGCACGGATCTCGTCGGCGCCCGTGCCGTAGGGTATATTTTTCACCAAAATCGTATCGTCGGTGCGCGTCTTGACACGCTCGAGCGCATCGAGATGCATGCCGTGATCCGCAAAGAACTGCTTCGTTTCTTGTATGATGCGCGTCTCAGCGAGCGCCAGTCGCACCGCGGGACTAGCGCCCGTTCCGTCGTCGTCCGTGCCGAGCAACACAGACTTGGGCACGTCGAAGCGATCCGAAATCGACGACGCCACCGCATCACTGTTCATGTACAGCATACCCCACTGGAAATCCTTGCCAGCCATCGCCTTTCTCGCCTCCCACCGCTTTTGCTTGAGCGTAGAAGACGCCAAGGGCTTAGGCGCCAAGTCCACAGCCGGCAGCACATGCAGCAGGCGGCCCTGGAAAATAGCCCCATCGCGGCCACGATACGCGAGCAGCGCATGCGCAGGATCGGCAAACTTGACAAACGCCAGGCCCTTGGACGTCTTGGTCTGAGCATCCACGGGAATGTGCACCTGTCGTTAGCAGCGTTCTTCGCGCACGAGCGGGCAGCAGGTATCAGCCACATCTACTATCTTTAATTCCCAGTATGACATCCGCACGGTACCTCGGTTGTCCCTATACTTTCGGTCATCCCGTACCTGCTGCCTGATCGGTAAGATACGTACCTGCTCCACAGATCCATACGACTCGAACATCGCAGCCAACTCGTCCTCGGTGGCGGAAAAAGGCAGGTTGCGCACAAAAAGGCGCCCTGACTCCATGATCGTATCCACATTCTCCTCATCCTTGCGTTGCTTCTCCTCCAACTGCGCGCGACGACGCGCGGCAGCTTCTTCCTCGGCGGCCGGTGCCTCTTCCGCGTCCTCGTCGTCACTCTCGCTTTCCTCATCACTCTGCTCAAATGCCTTCGGCTCATCACCCGCCACCTTGTGTCGCATGCGCCGACGCATGTACTCGAGATCCGAGAGGGCCTCATCGGCGGCTGCACCGTCCGTCGGTGCCTGCACCGCCTGCTCCTGCTTCCGCTTCTTCTTCGGCTCAGGGACCGCATCTGGCTCCTTGGGCGCTTGTGCACCAAGGTCCTCATTGTTCATCCACGACTTGCGCTTCAGTTTGGGCGCCATGACCGACATGAACTCTTCAAACGAAGCGCCCTTGTTTTCCTTGGGCTGCTTCTTGGTATCTTTCGGAGGCGCTACAGGGGTATCGGGCTTCCCAGCCTTTTTCTTCGCCTCCAGTTCCTCATCACCAATCTGTTTGGCCATAGCCACAGAAATGCGCGACGTATCCATATACGTGCGGTCAAAGTACGCACGCGCTGCCTCCGCTTCGGCCTCCGTTCGAAAACCCACGAAGCCAAACCGCCGCGACGTACCATCTGGACGCCGCATGAGCTTGACATCAGTCACGGTGCCTTTCTGCGCAAAATGTTCACGCAGTCGCGCATCCGTCAAGTACGTCGGCAGTCCCTTGACAATCAGGCGGGACATGCTGCGGACTACGACGATGCCGAGCAGGAAACAAAAAAAAAGGCTCGACCCCTCACGCATCCAGTCTTTGTCACGTGATACAACCGAGGACGCGTAGGACGCGTCGTTTGTGCGTGTTGCTGGATCCTACACCGTAGAAGCTGCCTTGGATGGCCGTGAGACGCGTTCATAGACACTGGAAGTAGGAATCATGCCAGACAGACAGGCTCCGATAACGCGACGTGCAGCGTGCATAGCTTGTCATGAGCAGGTGAGCGACATGTTCTCCTCGCTCCACCATGGAGGCTGGCGGCTTATACACACCGCGGCCTAAGCATCTGGGCATCCTGCGCTCACCACATACGCCGGGAACGGGCAGCAGCGTCCGTTTCGGTATGCGTTCGTATGAGGACGGAGAAGAAAGCCTCTTGACGGCATCGGTGAGCAGTCGCACCGATGAGAGCGATGCTCGTCCACCCGCAGATACGACGCTGGGTGGCGACTCGCTCGATATGAGCTTTACCGAGAGTTTCTTGCGTCGAGAAGTCGACGGCGCACTAGCTGGACTGGACTTGCAAGATGATCCCAAGACGCCCTTTCGGCATCCGCCCGACTCAGAGGCGCCTAACACAGTGAAACCGCTCAAACCCCAAGACGTTGAGGACTCGCCGCCATCGCCGCCATCGCCCGAGGCACCTCCTTCTACGTCCCCCCTCTCGTCACCGACCATTCGTCCCTCCCGCCGTCTCCCGTCTGCGGCGCCAAATACGTCTGCCGAAACCTCGGAAGCACACCCCGACCCGACGTCTCCTCCGTCTGAGACAGTAGCGATGCCGGCTGCCGAAGCGTCCAAAGACGCCGAATCTCCAGAAGCCCTACCTGCTGATGAAGTATCGGAGGAGACCAATCCTCTGGCATCATCTATTTCGCATACAGACACGAGCTACGGTTCCAGTTCCTGGGCCACGCCACGAAGTGCTCGATCGCCCCACAGTCCATCACAATGGCCGGGCATGTACGAATTCAGCTACCTTTCCGACAAGGAGGCATTAGATGATGTCGATACGGGCCCCCTCGTGCCGTTCGCCGCACAAGAGCTCTCGTCCAAACTCTTTTCGATCGAAACACTTGGTACGATTGATACGCGCGAACTATTTGATATGATCGCAGCACTGGATCGCACCCACACAGAGCGCACGATCTTTTTGCAGCATCGCCTAGCACGGACGCATCGCCTGGTGCAGATGCTCCGTGCCCAGTTGCAGCAAGCGCACGACCGTATTCACGTGTTTGAGAGTCACATTCAGGCATTCGTGCAACCAAACGACGAGAAAGATGGTAGCGCCGCATGGGAGACATTGCATGCTCTCACTGAGCGCCTAGAGGCACGTCTCGAGATCATGCACAGGCTGCCACCGTCATCGCCACCCTCACCATCACCCCGGTCCCCTTTCGACGTCGATGCCCTGCGCCAGGAACTTGATGCTGAGCGCAAGCAATTGGAAAATGAACGACGCGATTTAGAGATTCGGCGTGCCGAACCAGGTAACAATGTCCAAGACGAGGTCCAGAGGGCCATTGAAGCGACACGCGAGGCGTGTCGTCGAGATGCCGATGTGCGTGTGCTGGTCGCGCGGCAAGAGGCAGCAGAAGCTTTGCGAGAAGTCCAGGCGCGCCTCACCGAAGCCGAAACACGGCCGACACTCGACGCAGACCTGGAGCAGGCTCACGAACGCATTGCTGAACTTGAGCGACATGTAGCTCGGGCAGAGGAGCAGCGTTCATCTGAGTACCATGCGCTGCAGACGAAAGGCAAGCAAGCTGAAGCGCGATGCAACGCATTGTATGCTGAACTTGATCGCTGCCAGAGAGAGCGTGACGAGATGGAAGCGGGACTCAAGGCCGACATGGGGACATGGCAGCAGCGTGTACGCACGCTCGAACATGACGTGGCGCACCGCGATCTTCAGACTGTACAACTGCAAAAGCAGTGCGACCGCCTGTCGCAAGAGACGCACCACTTTTCTCTCGCGCTCGCAGCCAAGGACCAGGAGCTGAGTATGCTCAAGCGCGGCACCAAGGGATCGGCGTACTGGGACCTTATCACGCAGCGCACACGACGTCCTGAGCGGCGCGCACTGCAAAATAAGACCAACTTGCATGCACGCTCGACGCAGGAAACCGTCGATATGGCGCAAAAAGTGCTTCGTACACATCACATGGTAGCTGAGTAGCGACCTGGTTCATAATGGAGGTGTGTATGTCAAGCGCTCGCGTCGCTCGACGTCGTTGGGACTGTCCCCACGACTCGATTCATGGCAGCGGCGCGGCAGGACAGAGCGGCACCACCCAAGGTACATCCACTCTTTTCACTCGGATCGGGCACATTTGCGGGAGCCATTGAAGGCTTTGCGACGTACCCGATCGAATATACCAAGACCGTGTCACAGTTCACAACCAAGGCTGGGGCCAAGCCGCCGAATCCGATTGTTATTGCGCGCGACACTATTGCGAAGTACGGTGTACGTGGTCTGTATAGTGGATGCGGTGCGCTTGTGGCGGGTAACGCACTCAAAGCGGGCGTGCGTTTTCTTTCGTATGATCATTTCAAGTCCATGCTCAAGGATGAGCATGGCAAGCTAACAGCGCCCCGCAGTTTGCTCGCTGGTCTCGGTGCTGGTATGATGGAGGCGATTTTTGCCGTTACGCCCTCGGAAACGATCAAGACCAAGCTGATTGACGATGCCAAGAGCGAGACACCCAGGTACCCACAGAGCCTTGTGCGCGGTTCGATCGCCATTGTGCGTGACGAGGGCATTCTCGGCATCTACCGAGGCCTGGTGCCAGTGATGCTGCGTCAGGGAGCGAACAGTGCGGTGCGCTTCGGCACATACTCTACGCTGCGCAACTTTGTGCAGGGCTCGTCACGTCCCGGTCAGCCACTGCCAAGTGGTGTCACATTTGGTATTGGCGCGATCGCCGGCATTGTGACAGTGTATGCAACCATGCCTCTCGACGTCGTCAAGACGCGCCTACAGACCCTGCATGGCCGCGAGCAATACAAAGGCACATTCGACTGCATGGCCAAAGTGCTGCGCCACGAAGGCGTTCTTGCATTCTGGCGCGGCGCCACGCCACGCTTAGCGCGTCTGATGCTCAGTGGCGGCATTGTGTTCACCGTGTACGAAAAAAGTATGGATGTGCTTCAAAGTGTATTTGCATAATCTACGCATAAAGTACAGCATTGCGCGATAGTGTAAAAAAGTTGCATTAGGATCAAAGTACAGGGCGTGCTGTGCCGTGCGTGTACACAGTCAACTACATGCGCGGCAAGACCATGCGCAAAGCGAGGGGACATGAGGTGTGAGTACAGATTAAGCCTTGTTGGCATACGCGGCCTTTTCCGTCTCGGCACGCTCCTTGTCCTTGTTGGCCATCTCAATGTAGGGCTTCTTTTCGTCTTCGCTCATTTCCTTCCACTTTGTTCCAAGCAAACGACCCACATCTCCGAAACCTGCGTCTGGGTTCTCGGCCTTGACGCGCTCACGCCAGTCTTGGCTGAAGAACATGTAGGCACTCAGCGGACGCTTCGGGGCTGCAGGGTCCTTCTTGGCCTTTGTGCGCCTCGTGGTGGTGGGCGTTGCTTTTTGCGTGGGCTTCTTCGGCATGATCACTCAAAAACGGAGTTTTAAAAAATACACAAACAACCACGATCCACGCGCACGGATCGTTGGGACAGTGTGTGTACGTCGATGGCGGAAAGAGGGCGCCTGGCGCTGTCCCGCGTGCCAGGCCGCTGGGCCAAACCTCCACTAGCCCGACATGTTTACACGCGCGCGACGAATCTTCCTTTCATATCACGTGACGTCATCTCCTTCTCGCACGCTGAGGCTGCGACGCTCGGCCAGACCAGCAGCCATGGGCACGGTCGGCATTCCTGTCAAGCTGCTGCACGAGGCCGTAGGGCACACGATTACGATTGAGCTCAAGGGCGGCGTCACTTACCGCGGCCGTCTATTCGATGCCGAAGACAATTTCAATATCTCGATGAAGGATATCGCCGTCACCGCACGCGATGGCAAGCAGACGCACCTGGATAGCGTGTATATTCGCGGTAATATGGTACGATTCATGGTCGTCCCAGATATGCTGCAACAGGCCCCGATGTTTAAGCGTGTCGGCCCGAACGCGATGAAGGGACGCGGTATCGGCAGCGCCCGCGGACGTGCCACCATCATGCGGGCCCAGGCACGACGTGGCAGGGCACCACCAGGCGTTCGGCCACCCGGTGCGCATCGGTAGTCATGTATTCATAGTATCTATGCATCTACGGCCATGGATGATGCGTCCTCTGGCACCTTGGCCAGATTATGAAGCTGCAGGACGCGATCAATGTCGCTGGGTTCGAGGATATAGGGCTGTGGCTCTTGTGTCCGCTCGTGGCGCTTCAGCACAGCAAATTCCAGCTTGTCGCTTTCCATCGATGTCGTGTCCATCGTCTTGCTGAGAACGCGCGCGGCAAGCCCCAGGGCCTGCTTGACGTCCATGTCGTCCTTGTATTCCTGCTTGAGCAGACTCGTGGCCGTGCCGTTATTCATGCCAATGCACGTTGCCTTCCAGCCTGAGTAATTGCCAGATGGATCAGACTGGTACAGCTGGAATCCGTGGTGCGCATCAAAGCCTGCATACAGGAGCGACACACCAAATGGACGCAAACCACCGAACTGTGTGTAGCCTTGCTTCAAGTCACACAGTCGCTGCACGAGTTGTTCCACGGGAATGTTATCGTCATACGAGAGAAGGTACTTTTGCGCCGCATTGCGTGCATAGTTAACAAGCGAGTTTGCATCAGCTGTCATACCAGCCACGCCGGCAAGCACATTCTCACTCAGTTGAAAGATTTTCTCGCTGCTCTTGTCCTGCTCCAGCAGCTTGCTTGTCACCTTCTTTTCAGCTGCCAACACGACACCATCCCGGGCCAAAATGCCCAGCACAGTACCAGCGTGTGAAATGGCTTCCATCGCATACTCGACTTGGTACAGACGACCTTCTGGCGAGAAGGTCGTTGTCCTGGAGTCGTACCTACGCGACATGAGTGTGGATGGGAGAAATTTGCGCGTCCGATCACAGGCGTGCGTGGCCACGGCGTAAAACCACGTGGCACCATGACGAACATCACGATGGACGAACCCCCGCGACGATGCTCCAGAAGCCCGTGCAGACTGGGCAGCTCTATTTTGTGTATCTAGTTCCAATGGCCGTCTACGTGAGTATGCGATGAAGAGGGACTGCTGTCCCCGCGGTCGTGATGCACGTGAAGTATGACTCAGTAGGACTCATATCTGTTGCTCTTAGACCCATGTTCCACCGCGACAGCAACGTAGATGAAAACGAGTCATAACATGTAGCGGAACAGTCTCTGATGGACATGGCTGAGATGGGTACCGTACCCCATTGCCTTGAACGCACGTGGTTGACTTGCCAGCGAAAAAGACAGGGTGGAATTTTCCTGTAGAAATTGACGGGACGTGGCTGAATTGCTCTTTCTCCCTTTCCCTACACAACATGGCCAGCATCGGCAAGCTGTATGGCATTCCGCTCGCGCCCAAGGTGCTCCGCGTTCGCGCTGCCGCCAAGGTGAACGGTCTGAATCTCGAGGTCGTTGAGACGGCTGCTGTGAAGGACTCGTACAAGCCCGAGTTCACGAGCAAGTTCCCTCTCGGCCAGGTGCCAGCCTTCGAGGGCCCCGACAACTTCTTGCTGACTGAGTCGCGCGCTATTCTTCGCTATGGTACGTACACAATACACGGCTGGATGATGGCACAAGATGGCGAAATTTTCAGTTATCCCTGGCTTAATGACATGTGTCGAGGGTAGTGCGCCTAAGCACGTTGTGGTACAAGTAACTGATCCATCATCTGCGCCAGCTGACATGAACAAAACTAACCCTGCAGTCGCCAAGATCTCGGACAACAACCACCTGTTCGGCACCGATGCCAAGTCGGAGGCCCACGTTGACCAATGGATCAACTTTACGGATGAAATGCTCTTTGGCAACGCCGTCCAGCTTTTCTACATCTTCAACAATCTTTTGCAGTACAGCAAGTCGATTGAACAGTTCTGCTGGGCTCGTCTTGAGAAGGGCCTGACGTACCTCGACAACTACCTCGTGAAGCACACGTTTTTGGTGGGTCACCGCCTCACGGCTGCTGACATCGCCGTGGCTGTAGAGCTCTATGACCTCTTCGTCCGTTACCTTGGTCCGCAGGCTCGTGGCAAGTACACCAACGTGCTGCGCTACTACAACACGGTCGTGAACCAAAAGGCGCTGGACGGTATCATCCCAGTGAACGCAGAGTTTGCGAAGGAGAACGCCAAGTTCGTGCCTCCGAAGAAGGAGGAGAAGCCTAAGAAGGAAGCTGCTGCTCCTGCTCCCGCTGCCGCTGCTGCTCAGCCTGCCAAGCAAGAGAAGCCTAAGAACCCGCTGGACGAGCTGCCCAAGTCGTCCTTTGTGCTTGAGGAGTGGAAGCGTGTGTACACGAACGAGGACACTCGCTCCAAGGCGCTGCCGTGGTTCTACGAGCACTACGACAAGGACGGCTACAGTATCTGGCGCTTCGACTTCAAGTACAACGACGAGCTCACTCAGATCTTTATGAGCAACAACCAGATCGGTGGCTTCTTCAACCGTCTCGAAGCCAGCCGCAAGTACGTCATGGGCACGGCTGGTGTGTTTGGTGAGAACGGCAACAACCTGATCTCTGGTGTGATTATTCTCCGTGGCAAGGAGTACGAGCCTGTGCTCAGCGTGGCTCCCGATCTGGAGAGCTACGCTGTGACGCCGCTCGACCTTGAGAAGCCCGAGGACAAGAAGTTCTTCGAGGACATGCTTGCCTGGGAAGCTGTGATCGACGGCAAGTCGTGGGCCGACGGCAAGATGCTCAAGTAGACCGTGTCCTGGACCAGCCTTCTGGCTCCTCCACATATTTGAGTAGAAGCGAATCCCTTTCTCCATGAGCGACGACGATGGCGTAACTGTCCTCACTATCCTGTATGGCACCGAGACGGGCAATGCTGAGGACGTGGCATATCGTATAGCAGATGTGGCGCAGCGGCACCGTGTGCCCACGCGCATCTACAACCTCGCTGACTATGACCGGACTGAACTGATTTGTGAATCTCATGTCATCTTTGTCGTGTCGACGACAGGGCAGGGCGAGTTTCCTATGAGTGTGCGCCCACTATGGCGATTCCTTCTGCGACAGGGACTACCACCTGATATCCTATCTGATCTCACGTTCACAACTTTTGGTCTCGGTGACTCAACGTATGCGCGCTATTGCTGGGCATCACATATGTTGCACAAACGGCTGTTGGATCTCGGTGCGTCCGAGTGGTTTAAGAATGGCGAAGCAGATGATCAACATGAGCTTGGTATCGATGGCGGTGTCCTGCCATGGCTCGATACATTTGTGCAGCGTCTTCGCGCCGATTTGTGTGAGCCTTCGTGCGTGCCCATCTCTCCTGATGTCCTCATGCCTCCAAGAGTTCATGTGCACGTCTCCAGTGACATGGGCAAGCCCTCGATTCCGTGCCTCGATGGTGCTCATATGGCCACTGTTGTGCGGAATGAGCGCGTCACGCATCAAGACCACTTCCAAGATGTGCGGTGTATCGACTTGGCTCTGGACAGAGCCACGGCGCCCTCGTATCGTGCAGGAGATGTGGTGTGTCTGGTCCCGGAAAACAAGCCTGAGGACGTGGAAGCTCTGCTCCAACGACTTGGCTGGGCATCGGTAGCTGACAAGATGCTTCGTCTGACCCAGAACGATCCACATCGCCCGTGGCCGCCTGCGATATGGCACGACATGCAACAAGGCTCACTTACACTGCGACGTCTTCTTACTGTGCACCTTGATCCTTTTTCCGTGCCGCGCCGCTCCTTCTTTGATTTGATTCGGCACTTCTCGCCGCCAGACCACCGCGAGCACGAGAAGCTCGTCGAGTTTTTGCAGCCAGGCGAAGGAACCGATGACATGTACGAATACGCCCAGAGAGTCCGTCGCACGATGGCAGAAGTACTAGCAGAGTTTAAGAGCGTACAAGTTCCTCCATCGTACGCGATGGAACTCTTTCCCTTGATGCGGGCGCGGCAGTACAGCCTGGCAAGCGATCCCACCACGTATCCGGACACGCTGCAGCTGCTTGTGGCTGTAGTCAAGTACAAAACACGCATACAAAAGCCTCGCGAAGGCATCGCCTCCTCGTGGCTCGCACGCCTCGAGCATGGCACCCGCATCCCTGTGCGCATCCAGCCCGGCACGTTGCTGCCCCCTGCCCAAAGCTCTACGCCCATCATTGCTATCGGGCCCGGTACAGGCATGGCGCCGCTACGCTCCCTCCTACGCGAGCGGCTCAGCAAAAGCGTTGCCGTGGTCGGCGAGACGCTCGTCTTTGCAGGATGCCGCTACCGCGCAAAAGACTGCCTGTACGCGGCTGAATGGGAGGCATGGGCCGCGACGCCGCACGCCCACCTGACGTGGATCGTCGCTGCAAGTCGGGACCAGCCGCACAAGATCTATGTACAAGATCGCCTGCGTGAATGGGGCGCACGCGTGTGGGATATACTGGGCCCGCGCCGCGGCATCGTTTACCTGTGTGGCACATCAGGCAAAATGCCCCAGCAGGTGCGGCAGGCAGCTGTGGATGTGTTTTGTGAACACGGACACATGAGCACAGAGCAGGCCGAGCGATACCTCGCCAAGCTCGAGGCCGAGCGGCGCTGGCAGGAAGAGTGTTGGTAAGCAGTGGAGAGACATTTTGTAGAGATACACATCTATACGCTTACTCCTTGTTCGCGTTGATCTTGGCGTAGTATGCGTCACCTGCAGGTTAGTCAGGACCACACGTTTGGTACGTACGGATCTGGACGCGAGGCACGTGGTAAAAGTACCAGAAGCCCCAGGCAAGAGAGGAGCCGAAGGCGAAAGAGAACGTAAGAGTCTTGTAGAAGCGCGTGCGCATCATGCCCTTGATGGGAGGAACGACAGCCATCTGGAGTGTGAGCCTTGTGCGCTGTGCCTACCTTGAATCAATGTGGTGAGGAACCCGGCGCTGTTGCCCGCTCGCTTTTTTGGGTCGGCTACGGCCGGATATACTGTCACGTGACTACGGGACCACCTGGGCGTCCCAGTGGCGCTGACGCGCCTCGGTCGTGTCGAGCGCTCGGGCGCCGCCTTGGGCGGTAAGAATCTCGACGCCGGTCGGCGTGATGAGGAGCGTTTCCTCGGCGGCGGCGGAGGGCGCGCCGTCGACGGTCGCGACCGTCCACCGGTCTGGCCACTCGAGATCACGCCACTCTGTGCCGAGATTGAGCATGGGTTCGATGCTGGCGTTAGTAGCGTGCATGCGTACGTAAAGATCTGGGGGTCAGTGACGCTGTACGTACATGTCCTGGCTGCATGATCCCGTATGACTATTTGTGAGTGCCCGAATACGCACCTTTTTCGTAGGATGATGATAGACAGGCGGCGGCCCATGGAACACCCGTCCGATGCCGTGGCCCGTATAGCCTTTGACGACACAGCATCCATTGGCCTCTGCGATCGGCTGAATGACCCGGCCAATCTCTGCATACGGCATGCCAGGCCCACAAATGGCAATCGCGGCATCGAGGCACTCGCGCGCCGTGCGAATCAGCCGCATCAGCGGCTCACTCGAACGAGCCTTGTCTCCCACAGGATACGTGGCATTCAGGTCGCCATGAAAGCCATTGTGGTACAAGGTCACATCCAAATTAATAATATCACCATCACGCAGGGGACGCTGGTCAGGGATACCATGGCAGATGACCTCATTGACTGACGTGCACACGCTCTTTGGGTAGCCGTGGTATCCCAGCGGACTGGGGTAGCACTTGCGCTCGGTCGCAGCCTGCACGAGAGCCTCGTCAAGCTGATCCGTCGTGATGCCAGGTCGAACCATCGCGGCAATCAGGTCGAGGGATTCGCGCGCGAGCTGGTGTCAGCAGCTGGACGTACGTACCTTCGCAGCGGTTCGCACACCTGCTTGCTCTTCTTCATTGTTCACGCGGATCCTGCGCGAGGGAAAGAGCTGGGCGTCAGCCTGGTGTACATACAGCCTCACGTCCATAGTTAGGGCGGCGGATATGCGCAGGCATCTTGGTTTTGGGGCTCAATGGATACTGAGCATGCACATCACCCGAATACCGGAAGCCACGCACGCCCTCAAAGGGGTCATAGACGGCCTCGGTGCCCATGAGAGAAACAAGTGGAGTTTCGTTGTCGTGAACCATGTCAGATCGCATGTCGGCCCACTGGGCCGCGACGCCGGTGCGCGTGTTCGAGAGTGTGGCGCCGTACCGCGTGTGGCGGCAAACGATCATGCACAAAGGCGAATCGGTCGGCTTTGTGCCGACGATGGGCGCGCTGCACGAAGGCCACTTGCAGTTGGTCGATGCCTCGCTGCGCGAGAATGACTACACGGTCGTTTCGATCTTTGTCAACCCTGCACAGTTCGCCCCGCATGAAGACCTGTCGACGTACCCACGAACCATTCAGAGCGATTTAGAAAGACTGGGGACGCGCGCGACGGCCGCACAGAGGGAGGGACGCATGGTGGCGCTGCTCCCGCAGGTCAACGATATGTACCCGTTTGGCATTACGCAGCATGTTCCTGACCAGGTCGGCGCCTTTGTCGAAGTCCAGGGACTCTCACACCAGATGGAGGGTCAGACGCGTCCTACGTTCTTCCGCGGCGTCGCCACTGTCGTCACTAAGCTCTTCAATATCGTGCTTCCTGACCGGGCCTACTTTGGACAAAAAGATATCCAACAGTCCATCGTGATCCGCCGCCTCGTGGATGATTTACTATTTACATTCCCTCACGGATCTAAGAACGTGCGCGTAATGCCGACAGCGCGCGATCCAATCGACGGGCTCGCCCTGAGTAGTCGCAACAAGTACCTCGATGAGCATGGTCGACAAGCAGCGCCCGTGCTGTATGCCGGCCTCCTACAGGGCAGCCAAACATGGTCCGATCTCCAGGCCCAGGGCGTGCCACCGGCCGACCGAGTGGCACGCACGCTGGATGCTGTGCGTTCGCACATCGAGCAGGCGACACCTTCGCATGCGCGCATCGAGTTGGACTATGTATCCCTCAACGATCCTGAGACACTAGTGCAGCTAGCACCGGGCCACGCCGCTGGTGATGAGGTCATTTTGAGCGGGGCCATGTATGTCTACAACCGCGCGCACGACCCAAAGCCCGCTGCACGCCTGATAGACAACGTGCTCATTGGTTTTACTCTGTACTAGATATTCATGACATCAACAAGTACACGCATCCTGGTTCGTAGGCCGTGGCTGTGCACCCAGCTGGACAGGAGCGTTGGGGCGTGCGCCACCGGCAGGCGCCTCGGGTCGCTTGGCACCAATGCCGCGGTCGAGCGGCAATTTGTTCGCAACGGCGGTAAACAGCTCCGTCACGTTGGTCGGCGTCTTGGCCGACGCCTCCATAAACATGAGACCCTCCGCTTCAGCGTACTTTCGGGCCTCCTCTTCTGGTACAGCCCGGCGCGTGTCAGCCAAGTCCAGCTTGTTTCCCACGAGAGCGATCGTTATGTTAGCGTCGGCGTGACGCTGCAGTTCACGAATCCAGGTCTTGGCATTTTCAAATGAGTCCTGTTCTGTGATATCATAGACAACGAGCGCGCAGTGGGCATTTCGGTAGTACATGGGTGCAAGGGACTTGTAGCGTTCTTGGCCAGCGGTGTCCCAGATCTCTAGCTTAATGGTCGTGCCATCGTCCCGACTCACCGTCTGCGTAAGAAAGGCAGCACCAATCGTGCTTTCGCGGTAATCTTCAAATTGGTCTTTGACAAATCGAAGCGCAATGCTCGACTTACCGACCGACGACTCGCCCAGCAGGACGAGCTTGAAGCTCACGACGCCACTCATACCCTGCGGTGCTCGAAGCCAAGGTGTGGGCGTAGGGGACCAAGTTTCCCAAGGCTTATTTCCCCGCTGTTGCACATGCGCGTGGCTAAATTCTGCCACTCGCACTTGGTTTCCCTCTCTCGGGTGGCTTTGCATAGGACAGACCGTACTAGTCGGCAACGCATTGGTCAGTTGAAAGAGTAGAGATATGCCACGCCAGCATCCGTATGGCGGATATGAAAGAGGTGGAAAGGGACCTTATCGCGAAGGCAGGCGCTTCTCTCGGGGTCGTGGTCGAGGAGGACGTGGCAGGCAAGCCCACATGCCCTATCCTTTGTCCTATGGCGAGGGACTTAGTATGTCAGGTGCCCCACTTCCACCATGGGGCGCGCCTTTCCCGATGATGCCGATGCCTTACGCTATGCCCCAAATGTGGTACGGCATGCCCAACGCGGCACTTCCACCGCAGCCTCCGCCATGGGACGCTATGTTTCCCACCTATGCAGCACGCGGTGGCGGCGGCGCGAGGCGTGCCGAACGAAAGAGTCAGCGACCACGATTTACGCGCAGTATATATCAACCAGATCCAGAGGCGGAACGGCCTGAGGATAGTAAGCCGTGTCGCACGCTATTTGTACGGAACGTGGCATTTGAAGTCAATGTCAACGCACTGCGTGCCGAGTTTGCCTCCTATGGAGAGATTCGAACATGGTTTGATTTAATTCAGCGCCGAGGCATGCTTTTTGTTACATACTATGATACACGCGCCGCTGAGCGCGCGCGCGCCGAAATGAATAAAAAGGTATTGGTCGGCCGCGCGCTCGATGTGCACTTCAGTTTACCCAAGGATGAGGATCAGGAACAGCATTGTGATCGTGATAAGAATCAGGGAACATTATTTGTCGTTGTGCATGACGCAAAGGATCCTGTGTCAGATGAGGTGATCCGAGCCCACTTTGAGCCATTCGGTGATATTCGCGCTATTCGTACATACAAGGGGCAATTGCACACTCGATTTATTGAGTATTGGGACAGTCGAGCTTGTATACAGGCGCATGATACCTGTCAGGACACCGAGTTCCTGGGTGGCAAGCTCCAGCTTAAGTTCGCTTGGGACTTGTCGACCGTGTCGCTCGTCAACGATGCACGCACGCGTAGTGAAGCCAAGGCGGCCGCCGAGGCACGCGCCACCGCTAACCAACAGGATCCCGCACCTCTTCCAGAGGGGGAGGCTGCTGAAATAGCGCCAGCTTGGCCTGCCAATGCTCCGGAAGAACGACTTGAGCAGGCACAAAAAGTGCAGCAGGTGTGTACACCTTTATCTAACGCCAGCTACTAGCTTCTCTTGGACCCCACACGGCGCACCAAACTCCGAGGGCGTCCGAAGACTTTGAGGGTATTCCGCCCAAGATACTGACATAAACGCGCTTCACGAGCCTAATGCTGCCTAATATAGCATCACGCCATTATTGCACCTTCATTCGCGAGGGCAGCATCGAATCGCATAATGTCGGGTTTATGTCCATAGCGAGCAAGACAAATATGGTCATGATCTGCCCTCGTTCCTGCATGCCACGTGCAAAAAAGAGCCTTTGCATACTACCCCGCTTATTGGCCCCATGTGTGGCATGTGTTGTCGTTGAAAAGCTCTAGGATTTTCTAATATCCACTCCATACGACCTAGCTAATTCTCCGCTGCATAAAAAATCAGATTTTTGGCAAAAAAATCACCGGCTCCAAATTTTTGATTGGCCCGTCGAGTCAGGGACGTCATATTTTTCTCTGCAACGATCTGCCGTGCGCGTCTGATGGGGCCAAGCTCAACATGCATTGGGTCATGCGAGTGGGACCGATGAGCCACCAAGCATACTTTCCCTAAGTGGTATAGCACGCTGGCTGTTACTAATATTCTCTCACATGGCAGATGAACATGTGATAAGAACCCTGGGACCAAAAGCGGGGAGCGGATCAGGAACCTTGCCGATCGATCAGTCTGATCTTTTCGCCTTGCTGGAGCCAGCCTTGGGCTGTGTAAGTATGCTCCCTGACAAGCCCAATGTAGCATCCTCGCCACCCTCGCAGGGTTCAAGTGGTGGTGCATGCGCACGTCCTTCTTCCCACTGGAAGAGTGCGGACCAGACCACACCCCCCGACTCGACTGCGTCCGCTCCGCAGCAGGTGTCGGGTCCAAAAGCCCCGGATTCCTCTCCGTATCGAGTGGGGTCCGCGGTACCGGATACCGCGCGACCTTGGTCAACATCCGAGAACTTTCGGGTTCCTCTTCCGGACAAATCGAATACTCGCGCGCGTCGTGTGTTTACCCAGGAGGAAGATGAGGCGCTCATCAGGGGCTTTGAAAGGCTAGGCTCACAATGGGCACAAATTGCTCGTCATCCAGCGTTCAAGAATCGACGCAGCTCGACCGATGTGCGCGACAGGTTTCGAAATGCATTTCCGGAAGAGTATGCGCGGGCTGGGTACAAGCCGCGTGTCAAATCCTCCAAGCGCTTGGAGCGGAACAGGGAGGCCCACCGCGTAACGCGCAGTGATGCAACTTCGCACCGGCAGATCAAACCACTGAGATTGAATGACACGGACACTGCCTTATTCGCGTCTAACGTTGCTTCTTCGAGCGACGCAAACCCGAGGACCCCTCTGAATGTTACGATGGAGCCATCAACGCTATCGCCACTGTCGTACGACGCATCGCCGCAAGGGATCCCGACTGTCTCGTCACCCACTTCGCCCATGTCAGAATCGGTAATGAATATGCTGGCGCTCACGCCCACGGCTATGATCCCAAGCATTTCGCCCCCATCGACACCTCAAGTGGCGCCTTACTCGATACCCGACTTGAGCATGCCCACTACGGCTGCGGTGCCCATCCCCACGATGTCGCAGTCTTTTCATGTTCAGCCGCCGTTCTCGATACCAATGAGTGTTCCTACTCTGCACGCTTCAGGGCCTCATGTGCCTGTACCATCAAGCGACGCATTCGTCTCGCCTCCATTGCCAGGCTATTTTCCCGATACGACCGCGACGTCATTTTCCATGCCAGCCCCCGCCCCCGCTTTTCCACAAAGCTTGTCCCCCACGGAGCCTGTGTCATTCGCCCCGTCTGTATCTCTGCCTCTTAGCACTGGTGGTGGCGGGCCACTGCCGGAGACTGCATCGCCTCCTCTTTCTTCGGCCGATGTGTCTCTCTTGTCGCTGATGATGATGCAGACGCCAACTCACATGATGGAGCCTCAACCACGAGCTCCACCGTCGTGAACAAAAAAAGGGCACGTAGTGCAACCTAATTCCTATAATACATTACGTCCCACGCTTGCTGCCAATGTGCTGGGCAAACATGCATGCCAGTAAATCGCTTGTCGATCCCACCAGGTCACCGCGCCGCGTATCCCGCGTGGCATCCTGGGCAGCGACGTGCTGAGCGGCTTGGACCAGCGCACTATCTTGCTCCTTGTCTGGCACGTCCAAATACAGTGACTGAGATCGTTCGGCAGCGAGCGCCATGATACGCTCTTCTACCGTGTCATGCACCATGTAGCCGTATACATGCGTCGGCCGAGTTTGTCCGATACGATGCACACGGCCAATGGCCTGCAGCTCCATGGCATGGTTCAGCAGCGGTTCCAGGAGGAATAGATGCGTGGCCGCCAGCAGGTTGAGTCCCGCGGACTGCGCCTCGCTGTGAAGGAGAAGCACACGCACATCAGGCGCGTGCTGAAAGGCTTCAATCGCCGCACTTGCACGCTTGCCCCCTGAGCCTTCCAGACGCACGTACGCCAAGCCATGGTGCGTCAGGCTCTCGGCCACCAAGTCGAGACCACGTGCGAAGGAGGAGAACACCAGGCTCTTTTCGCCCGTCGTGCGATCCAAATACAATAAATGCCGCATAAGTAGATCGAGTTTGCTGCCGTTTCCACCTTCGATGCCCACAGCCTCGATGGCATGCCGTGTGTCAGGCGCCAGCTGCCGGAACGACGTCGACTCGGCCGGTCGAAGCCCGGTCGGCGCCATACTCAACTGCCGCGTGCGGTATACCACTCGATGGACATCGCGCGGTGTCAGGCGCGTCTTGCACATGGGACATGTGCGGTGACCATGCCCCATCCAAGCCTGAAAGCAGGCCTCACAGCATAAATGTCCGCATGCGTTGGTGAGAATGCCCGTCTCAATGATGTTGGTGCAAATGTAGCAGTGCCGTGCCTCGGATGCCGTATCGCTCATGCTTTCGTTGTGCATGTGCTTGACATGGTGCAGGTATCGGAGCCGCCCCTCTGTGGCGCCCATCTTTTGTCGAGCTGTGCGTTCCTGCGCCAAGCTGGCAAACAGACTCGGCCACGCGCCTTGGGGCATCTCAGGATCTTGCACTTGATCAGACAGTTCCTGGACTTGCTTAAAGTACAGCGCACGCGCATTGAACAATGTCTGGAACAGCGCCTGCTCTTTGCGCAGTGCATCGAGCACAGCCAACTGGTCGCGCAGCAGGTGTTGCAGCGCCGTGCACATGGTCGTCAGCAGCTGGGCATCACGGTGAGTCGCTGCATCGCGCGCCTCTTTGAGAGACGATAAGAGCGCCCCTAGCGGCTCAGCGTCCGGAGGGAGCATAGCTGGGCGGCGCGCCTCTTCGAGCGAGCGAAAATGCTGGAGTTGAAGCCGCTTCACGCGCCGCACATCGTCGTCTTCCTCCTCCTCCTCCTCGTCTTGCTGAAACCGCCGCAGGCGCGCCGCACGCAACTCGCGATCCAACTCGACAAACAGCTGTGGCCGTGCAGTGGCGCCCAGAGCAATACGGCCAGTCAGGAGCTCATCACGCTGTGCCAGGAGAGGGCGGTACATTTCCAGCAGGGTTTCCGCCTCGATCTGGGCATCCAGGTTCTCGGCGTACACGTCGTCGTCTGCCCGCTCCTTGCTGACCTCGCGATTCACAGGCTTTTCGAGTCGCGCATGGATCTGACTTCGCCAGTCCAGCACTACGTGGGCGTGAAGACGCAGCTTGTCCAGGATCACATCCACGTCGTCTAGGACGCTGCGGCCTGCCAGACCCTGAGCAGCCGGCACTGCTAGGGACAAAAGCTGCTGGGCATCCATGCGATGCTGCTCCAGCGCCTCGACACACTGCTCGACGTGTCCGCGTGCCTCGGCCAAGAGACGTTGCCGTGTCTGCTCTGCGGCCTGATATGCCGCCTCTTCCATCGCAGCGTACGGCTTGACATCCTCGCTGCTCTTTTCTTGCTTGACGCTTTCGCCGAGCTGGAAGAAACAGTGTCCGCTGAATTGCTGGATCCGGTGCATCACTTGCAGCCAATGCCGGTGCCGACTCCGCAGCGCACTCGTATATTGCTGACGAAGGCGCAGCTTTTCATGCGGCGCATCGGCCGGCAAGTCATGGTGGTATCGAGCCAAATATTCCAGCTCCTCAGCGCTGAACGCGTACAAGGGACCCTGTGATTGCGCTGCGCGGATCTCTTCCTCCAATGCTTCCATCTGGGCCTCAACATGAGGTAAGAGCGTCTCGAGTAGATCACGCGCCACACTCCGACGGCCCTGCCGCTGCACAGCGTCGGCCAGCGCCACTTGGTCGGGGTGTGAGGCGCCGGACGGCGTGGTTTCTAGCTCGCCCGACGGGGCAAAGAGCAAGATGGAGGCGCGGTAGATGCGGGACGAAGTGAGCGCATGTTTGTGGGCGCCCAAGTCCTGCTTGGTCGCCTCGATCATCTGGGCCAGCACCTGCTCAATGCTGCGTAAATTGATCGAGACTGACGTGCCTGCGTCACTGCCAAGAAGATGCCCGCCGCGCAGAGCCACATTCGGGTGTGTACATGCTTGCCGTAGGCGCTGAAGCTGCGCGCGAAGGACAGAGGTATCTAGCTCCCACGTATCATGCTGCGGCGCCCCGTCGGCATCGAGGCGCAACGCCGCCAGACTCGCGTGCCACACGTCGCGATAGAAGGCCGTCTCGACGTGCGTAAAGTCCACGGGCACGAGGTATCGCGTCTGCATGGGCAGCACCATTTCCGGCGCCACTTGCGCCTTGGTGTGCCGAATGCCGACATCATACAACACGCGGCCCACGTACGGCGCCCATGCCGCGCTCAGAATGCGTTTCCACAGGCGCGGTGGACCTGCTGGCGCCAGTCCCAAGAACCACAGCGACGTGCGCAGGTCCGCGAGGCGTCGCACAGGCGTGCCGCTAACGGCCAGACTGCATTGCCGCCGAATCATGCCCATCGTGCGCGCCGCGTTGCCGCCCACCAGTTGTGCCTCATCCATCACGACGCGCCAAAACTCGAGCTGCACGAGGGGACTGCGCGGCCGCTCGTACTTGGACGGCTGTCGCAACATGCGCACGGGCGCCGCATGCGAGGCTGCCAAGTCACGAGCTAGTGTCTCAAAAGACACGACCATCACGTCCCACTGGCTCGCCCAATCGCCCCACGACGATCCTGCATCTTCTGCGGCGGCCTTGTGACCCGTGTACGAGTAGACACGCAGAGAGGGCGCATACATCGCGAGCTCGTCTAGCCACTGCCGCCGGAGTGTTTCGGGCGAGACGATGAGCGTCGTGCCCACCGGCTGGACCTGTGCCTCATTCGCCGCATCCCAGTACGATGGCAGCTCGTGACGGTGACGTGACGTATGCTCCAGGATGAGGGCGAGCACTTCGATCGTCTTGCCCAGTCCCATCTCCTCCGCCAGGATGGCACCGCGAATGGGATCGGCCGCAGCCAAAGCCGCCTCCGTCGTCATCGCACCTGTGAGTACATGGAAGTAGAGCGATGCGTGGACACGAATCCACCACGGACCGCATTCGGAGCGCAGCGACTGCCGCTCAGCGGCGGGCGCTTCTCGCTCGAGCAAGAAGCTGACAGATCTGCGCTGAAACGGCAGCAGATGTGCGAGAAGTGCGCGCGGCTGCTCGCATGGCGGCATGCGCGTCTCGGAGCGCATCTCGCGGCGACAGAGACTCTCGTATACGAGCGCCGCGCCGCCGACTTCGTCCACGGGAGGGAGGTCCATCTTGTTCGCATGTTCCACCACCGCACGCAGCTGCTCAGCTATATCAGGGGGCTGCGGTCGAAAGCAGGCACTCGTTGTAAGGACATCGACGCGCAGGCGTACATCGTGGTCGTCCCAGGCGAGATGAGCGTCCACGTGCAGGATGGAGAGAGACAGGGCCGTCAGGCACCATGCCGACGCCACGAGGGGTATCGTTACGAGCGTATCTGCGCCTGCGCACACGTCCAAGAGGGCTCCGTGGCTCGGATGTACGTGTACGCGCGGCTGCATTCGCGTCTGCCAATCCGACACGCGGTGGAGCGAGACGCGCGTGTCCCAGTGCCTGGGGACGCTGGCACGAAAGTGCAGCGTATCGCTGCACACGAGCACGGCATCCACGAGCTCGTGTGCACGCTTTCGGGTATCGAGGGGTGCATCGAGTGCCGCAAACGTGGCGAGCGGCGCATTGTCGACGCCCCCCGGCACAATGTGCACAGGATGCATATATCGTCCGACGCCACCGCGCGTCCTGCGCCATGCTCTTCATCACGTGATGTATATGAGGGGGCGGCCGGGCCGACGAGCGCGGCAGGGGCCCAAGGGCTCTTTTCCACGTCCCCTATCATGTCGGTTCTTACGGGTGCAATTCGTGTGGCTGCTGCTTCGTCCGGTGCCCGCGCCATGCTTATGAAGCGTGCTGCCGTGCCTGCGGCTATGCAGGGTATGTATGAGGCATGACTGACGAGATCAGCGCGTTCGTACTCGGCTCACCACGAGACGTACGAGGAGTTCAACGACCGCTACGTGAAGTTCTTTGAGGGTGTCGAGGACCAGTTTGAGGCGCAGCGTGGCCTCAACAACGCGTTTGCGCAGGACCTCGTGCCCTCGCCCGAGGTTATCGAGAGCGCTCTGAAGGCGGCTCGCCGCGTGAACGACTTTTCGCTCGCTGTGCGCATCTTTGAGGGCATCAAGGCCAAGACGGATAACGACAGCCAGTACAAGCAGTACCTCGACGTGCTCAAGCCCCTGCGTGAGGAGCTGGGTGTGCCGCTCAAGGAGGAGCTCTACTCTTCGTAGATGCAGCGATAGTCTTCACCACTATGTGCCTACTTCTTCTTTAGCTTGCGCTCAAGCTCCAAAAAGGCCGCTAAAGACGGATCGGCCGGCGCGGCTTCGTCGACGTGGTCGTCTTGGGTATCTGGCGCGTTGGGCATCGGCCCCAGCAGTGTCGTGTCCCACTCGTCCTCGCGGATCGGCGGGTCGTACGTCCGCAGCTTGCGGCGGATGTCCCGCATCGCCTGCTTGTGCTCGTTCACATTGTCGGCATACAATACATAGACGCAGTTGACGCATCCCGACTGGCAGCATTCTTCAGGGCCGGGGGGCACGGGCTTCGTGGGCACGTACACGTCGCGCACACGCACCGTGTCAGGCGGCCCCTGCACCACAGTCGCCTCTTTCTCGGGCGCATCGGCATGTCGCTCAGCTCGTCGGCGCTTGTACGTCGGCAGGTGAGACCACCGCTCCAGCATGTCTTCTCCTCTGTCTGATCGCGTAAGCACAGGACTACGCACGCATGTCGGACGGCGGCGTCCACGTATGGAAACCCTTCGACCGCGTCACCTGGTCGAACAGGTCGCGGCAGTTGACACGAGCTCGGAGACGCGCACACAGCAAAAAGGCCCCGCTCAGCTTGCGGTTGAGCGAGTACGTCTCAGGCGGCGGCGGACGCAGCCGCTCGCGCACCATGATGGGAATCTGCTCGCGCACGCGATCCGTGATGGTCTGATTCGCAAACGGATACGGAACAGGTGCATCGTGGCGGAATGGCTCGCCGAGCGTGAGCATCGATGTCACATGAGCCTCGCGCATGGTCTGTCGTTAGCAGGAGGGATACGCACCTCAGACTCGTGGCCAGTCAGGTAGCCAATCTGCACGCTCCAGTGCTCACACTGCGCACGATCGCCGGACACAGCGGCCCGCAGCAGCTTGAGCCACAGCGCAATAAAGTCCGACGAGTAGTCGCGCGTGGCGCCAAAGTCAATGAGCTGGATCGACTGGCGCTCGTGATGGTACAGAAAGTTGGTCCAGTTCGGGTCCGTCTGCATGAGGTGCCAGTCAAACAGCTCGCGCAGACTGAGCTCCATAATCGCATGCGCAATCTTATCGCGCGTCGTCTGGTCCATGTGCGCCGCCTGCGTCAGCGGTCGGCCACGCAGAAACTCTGCGGTGAGGACGCGCGTCGTCGATACACTGTCGACAACGCGCGGCACCTCGAAGCAAAGACCGTCGGGCTCCATATGCGCCACATGTTCGTAAAAGCGGCGACACATATCCGCCTCGCGTGTATAGTCGCACTCGTCCTGCAGTTCCTGCTGCAGCTGCTGCACGGAATTTTCCAAAAACAGGCCCTTGGGCAGAAGGGCCGATGCGGTGAGCAGCCACTTGACGTACGACAAGTCACTGGCGATCGAGTCCCTAATGCCGGGAAACTGCACCTTGACAGCTACGCGCCGCCCCGCCATCTCGGGCTGCGCTGGGTATGGATCGGCCATCACGGCGCTGTGGACTTGGCCAATCGAGGCAGCGGCGAACGGCCGCTCATCAAACGACGCAAAGTGCGCACGCCAATGCTCGCCAAGTTCCTCGGTCATGACGCGCTCAAGTTGCCATCCCGGCATGTAGTGGGCAGCATTTTGGACCCTCAGCAGCACCTCTTCGACTTGGGGCGGAAGTAAGTGACTGTCTTGGATCGACAGAAACTGCCCGAGTTTCAGCGCCGCGCCGCGCATCGTGCTCAGCTTATCAACAAGTCGCTCGACATTCGCCGCGGAAAGAAAGAGCGACGAGCCGCCCGAGCCCCGCGTCGTCTGCCGCATGTACTCGCTCGCTGAGCCCCACGCCAGGCCTGCGCCCAGGCTGCCGTAGTGCAGTAGGCGGCCCAGCCGCGTCGCAGGCACGCGCTTCGCCCTCAATGGCTTGGTGCGCTCATTCGCAGCGTCGTACTCCGGGGACGTGGCTGGGGGTTCAACGAGGGCGGCATCCGAGGCGGGCGTCGACTCAGGAACGCGCTCTGATACAGGCGCCACACGGTCCGGCGCAGTCTCGAGCACCAGCTCTTTCTCTGGCACCGATACGCGCTCTGTTGCAGCAGCGACGTCGTCAGTGGGCCGGTCGCTTGGCATGTGGCTTGTCACGCCGCCTGCCATGTCACGCGGCACACCGCCTGCCTTGTCCCTCGCCAGCTGCGTTGGCCACGGCCGGATGGCGGGTCGTAGTGACGATGCATTCGACCCAGCGAGGCGCAGAACCGCGCGCCACACGAGCGCCACATCTGCCCACGACACAGCGTCTCGAGGCATGAGGACAAGTGCCAAGGTGACGGTCTACGGCACGTGATGCTATGGACAAGTTATCGACCGAGACGCTCCAGCGCCTGAGGACCCTGCTCGTACCAAGCCTGGCGACTGATCCAGAAGCTGTCGCGGCCCTTCATGATATCGGCGAGCACGGCACCGCCGAGGAACACCATGTGCTTTCGGCGCGGCGGATCCTCGATACGCAATTTAAAGTGAGCGAGGCGTGAGCCATCGCCCTGAAGCACGCGTGAGAGGTACAGCTGCTTCATTTCCTTCTCGAGGCGGCTCGGCAGACCCGGGTACATGCTGCTGCCACCACTCAGTACAATGTGCTTGTACAGCTCGGGGCGCACGTCGACAGGGGCCGTCTGCACGGTCTGGAAGAGCATCTCTGCGATGCCCGGCTGCTCGAGACCGATCAAGTGCGGCTGGAAGAGGCATTCAGGCGCCTCAAAGCGCTCTGAGCCGACCTTGATGACGCGCCCATCCGGCAGCGTGTAGCTCTCGACGAGCGACGTCGTCTCGTCAGCCAAGCGCTTATCCAGATCCAAGTCGTAACTCACGTAGCACAACTGCTCCTTGATCCGCCGCACCGTCTCAAAGTCGGCGGTACGGTTGAACGCGTAGCCACGCAGCAGCAGCAACTTGATCAGATGACGCGTCACATCGCGCCCAGCCACATCTAAGCGGCGCGTGAGGTGCGGCATGGCATAGCCTTCGTACACGGGCACAATATGCGTGACACCGTCACCACTATCGACCACGACACCGGTCTGCAGGCCCTGTGAGTACAGCGTCAAGACGGCCTGGATCGCGACATACACTCCGTCAAAGCCATACTCCTCGAACATAATACGACACATCTCCTCACGATTCTTTTTTGGGTTCATGGGCGGCTCCGTCAGCAAAATTTTGCGGCCGCGCGGATCAATGCGCAGCTTTTCATCGAATGTATAGTTCCACACATGCCGCATATCGTCAAAGTCCTTTACAACACCATGCTCCATCGGATGCGACACTTGCAGGTATGTACGCACGGCCTCGGCCTCCGTGCCCACCATGAGGTCCTTGATCTCCACGCCCGAAGCGGCAATCGCATCACGCTCCTCGGCCCGCAGGATCGGCCGGCCTACGATCGACGGGAACACGTGCTCGGGAAAGTTGGAGCCTGCATAGCCCACCTTGACAAACTGGGATTAGCACCACATACATACGCCTGTACCATTGTCCACGACCAGCGGGATATCGTCGGCCATCCTGTGTGGCTCGGTGGCAAGATCCCAGGTCGTGATGCACGGGCGTGCGGCGGGGCGGCGACTCCACCCACACGTGGCGCCACGTGTCCATGACGGGGCTTCGCCTGCGTCCGCGTCACGACTCACGTCGCTTGGTGCATGTCGGAAGACGGACTGGACGACGAGCTGATCGCGCTCGTGGGCGAAGATGCGCCTACGCAGCACGATGCGCCGCGGTCGCACGACAAGCGCTCGGCACTTCTCTCTGATCTGTCCGACGACGAGGATGCCGAGGGAGAAGACGACGTGCAGGCGAATCCGTATCCTCTCGAAGGCATATACAAGGACGAGGACGATCGCGAGTGGCTGCTCAGTATGAATGAAGTCGAGCGCGAAGACGTGCTCTCTCAGCGTCGCGACGAAATGTCGCGCAAGCAGCAGCAGATTCAGCTGGCGGCCATGGTCCGCTCCCAACAGGCAGCGGCGGGCAAGACGCGCCGCTCGTCTGCTGACAAGGCCCAACGCCGGCGCTCAGATGTGCGCCGCGAACTGGAGGACTTGGCTGATCCGTTCGCGGAGTCGGACGAAGAGGACATGTTCCGCGAGTCCGAGGAAGAGGAGGTGCGTCCACGGTCTACCAAAGCCGACAAACTGAGCGAGCTGCGGCGCAAGCGCGCCGAACGTGCAGGAAAGGCGGCGCGCGATAGCGACGAGGACGCTCGACCTGTGCGCCGACGTCGTCGCGACCTGAGTGAGGAGAGCGAGTCGGACTATGAGCCGACATACGTGCCACGCAAGGTGCGTGAGCCTACGCCCATCCTGGCGGCTCATAGCGCTGAGCCGCCGTCGCTCGCGCTGCTCAACAAGGTGCGCCTGGGGCGTGACGAGCTAGAGCGCCTCTTGTTCCTGCCGAATGGACCCGATCTCGTCCGCGGATGCTTTGTGCGGTGCTCGTGGGGCACGCGCGAGCATCGCGACGGGCGCAAAGAGCACATATACCGCGTGCACCAAATTCTGCGAGTATCTGAGCGCGAAAAGTACTATGACGTGAGTCATGATCATTCGGGACGCTGGATGAATAGCTATGTGACATTCAAGTGGGGCGGCAAGGAGCACCATGTCGATGTGCGTCCCCTCAGCACGCAAAGCATCAGTGACTCGGAGCGGCAGCGCTGGATCGCTGCGGCCGGTCCAGATGCCAAGTTCCCTTCTGCAGACGCATTCGAAACCAAGCACGCGCAGCTGGCATCGGCGCTGTCCGCGCCACTCACAGAGGACGACATCAAAAAGATCCTCGAAAGGAAGCGCACACTGCGAGCGGCCGCCGAGTCGCGCGGCCTCGACATTGTCGGGGGCGAGCAGGAGGATCAGCACCGCATGAACGAGCAGGCCATGGCCCAGATCAATGAGCGCAATCGCCGTCAGGATCGCGAGCGCATTCAGGAGGCCGAACGACGTGCCGCCCTTTTGAAGCGCAAAGCCACGGCTCCGCCAGCCACGGCAGCCACCACGGAAGCGACGGCACCGCTCGCCACGCGCGTGTCAGATGCCTTGGCATCGGCGCCGTCCGGCACGGGCGTCGTACCAACGATGGACGTCGACTTGGGCGACTTTTAGGCGTCGTCATCGGCCGCGCCCTCCTCGTCGCTTTCGTGGGCCTTGGGCTGTCCGCCCGGCGCTCGGCGCTGCTCTCCGACCTTGAGGATCGCACACTGCGGAATGGTGCCACTGGGATTGAGGAACTCAAAGTCCGGGCCGACAAACACATCGAGGTAGTTGAGCCACTTGGCAAACTCGGACGTCTCTTCCTCTGTGCGGTAAATTTGCTGGTAGATGCGCTCCTTTTTAAAGGCATCCATCTCGTGGGCATACATCGCATAGTCCACGTGCTCGCGCTTGCCGCTCTCCGCGTCCGGAGGCAGTGGCTTGCCCGCGGCCGTTCGCGTCGCAATCGTGCGCTCGATACGCTCGTTGTTGTTCGAGACCTTGGTATTGTAGCCACCAAAAAAGGGCTCCACCAGCAGCAGGCCGAGCCCCGGCGCTTTGGGGACGTGGATGCGGGCAGGTCCATACGTCTGCGCGACCAGGGACGTGGGTGCGTTGGTGCGCCCGATCAGGACAAGCAGGCCGATCATCTTGCGGATCTGATGCAGCATGAACGACTGGCCGTGGAACTGCACCGATACCCATTCCGTGCCATCGATCAGGCACGGATCCGAGATCGTGAGCTTCTTCATCACGCGATGCGCACTTCGATCGCGGAACTCTTTGCCGACCGTGTAGTTGTGAAAGTTGTGGGACCCTGTGTACTCGGCAAAGACGCGACGCACACGCTCGAGTGTCTCACGGTCCATGCGCCACTGGCGCTTCGCGCGCATGTCCGTCGCAAAGTCGCCTCCTGTCCCATGCGAGCGCCAAAAGGCATGGTTCAAAAGACGACTCTCGCGCACGTCGGCGTCGTCCCACGGCGCGACGGGCGTGCCGTCCTCCTGGCGCGGCGCCTCCTCTTGGCCCGTATTCAGGCGCCGTAGCATTCGCCACATCGCACTAAACGGCTTGGGTGGCAAAAAGACGTACGTCGGCAACAGGTATTCATACAGCCGCGAGTCGCAGCTGGTGCGTGCATTGAACGCGCTCTGCACACGACGCATGCCCCAGATGCGGATCTGGTCCGGCAAGAGCGAATTGACGTAGGAAGTGAGTGTCTGCCCTGCAGGCAGCTGAGGGGGCTCGAGAATCACCTTGAGTGTGAGCAGATTGCCAGCGGCATGCACGCCGCGATCCGTGCGTGCTGCGCGCTGCAGGCCGACCTTGTTGGGGTTGACGGCATTTTCCTTCGACACGGCACCAGCGCGACAAAAGGCATCAAAGATATCGCCCTCGATGGTCTTGACGCCCGGATTGACCTGCAGCCCTGAGTAGTCCGTGCCGCAGTACCCGAAAAAGATGGCGACCTTGCGCTTCGCGAGGCGCGCGGCCGGCGCCGTAGACTCTTCCTCGTCCTTGTCATCCGTACGTGCCACCTTCGTATCGCGCACGTCGGCGTCAGGTGCCGCTGCGCGCTTTTCGCCCACCGCCGCCGCCGCGTCCGTCATGGCCAGAGGGACTCGCGCAGCAGGCGTGCGTGGCTCCCTGGATGGCTTTCACGTGACATGACGCAGGGCACGAAGAAAGCTGGCCACGCGTCTTTCTTTTTTGACGACACCATGTCGGCCGCTGAAGAGGCCAAGCAGCGAGGCAATGACCTCTTCAAGCGCGCGAAGTACAGCGACGCTGTGCAAGCGTACACAGAGTCGCTTTCGCACGAGCCAGAGAGCGACGTGCTTCTTCTGAACCGCTCGGCCGCGTACATGGCCCTAGGCCAGTACAGCCAGGCCCTGGCCGACTGTGAGCGCGCTGTGCAGGGGAGGGAGCCGAGTGGCAAAGCCCTGCTTCGTATGGCCAAGTGCCAGCTGGGTGTGGGACGCCCTGACGCGGCTTTGTACACGCTTTCGCCGCTGCTTTCGCAGGCTCTCGGCACGAGCGCCGAGCAGGCACAGGCGCGTGACGTGGATGCCCAGGCGCGAGAGATGCAGCGACACCTGACGACCGCCGATGCATACAGCCGCGAGCGCAACTGGACGCTTGCGAGTATTGCCTTGGACCAGGCGCAAGGTATTATGAAGCTAACAGACGCGACATCGCCCCGTGCATGGCAGGAAAAGCGTGTCATGCTCCTACTGCAGCGTGGACATTTGGGGCAGGCGCAGTCGCTTGCGATGGACATATACCGTGCAGACCCATCTGATACGAGTGCGATCATGCTGGGTGCGCGGATCATGCTGGCGAATAATGACGTACAAAAGGCACTGCAGCAGTCCCAACTGGCGTTGCGGCTGGACCCGGACATGCAGGCAGCCAAGCAGTTTTTGCGCAAGTGCAAGGCGCTGCTGACACTCAAGGACGACGCGAATGCGGCGTTCAAGGCGAATCGCTCCGACGACGCGCTGGCCAAGTACGCGGAGCTCCTAAGCGTGGCCGACCAGAACATGGAGGTGGACGGCGATGCGAAAAAGTTCAAGGCGGTCATTTTCTCGAACCGCGCGATTCTACTCAGCAAGCTCGGCCGCTATGATGATGCGATCCGCGACTGCACACAGGCGCTTCAGCTGGACGCCGCCTTCACCAAGCCCCTCAAGACGCGTGCGCGCGCGTACCAACTCAATGAGCAGCACGAAGAGGCTGTGCGCGACTTTAAGCGTGCGCTGGATGCAAGTATCGGCACGCCCGAGCAGGACACGCTGCGGCGCGAGACGCGGCGCGCTGAGGTGGAGCTCAAGCGCAGCAAAAAGGTCGACTACTACAAGGTGCTGGGCGTGTCGAAGACGGCGACCGAGGCCGAGGTCAAAAAGGCGTTCCGCAAAGAGTCACTCAAGCATCATCCGGACAAGGGTGGCGACGAAGAGAAGTTCAAGTTGTGCAACGAGGCCTATGGGGTCCTGTCTGACGACCAGCAGCGCCGGCGCTATGATTCTGGTGTAGACGACATGGACGACATGGACCTGGGCGGCGCGGGCTTCGGTGGCATGGGCGGCTTTGGCGGCATGGGCGGCATGGGCGGCGTCAACCTCGCCGACCTGTTTGGCGCCCAGTTTGCCAACTTCGACATGGGCCCCGGCACCGGCTCAACACACTTTTACGGCCCCGGCACGAGCTTCCGATTCGGCTAGGTATATGTAGATTCCGCCGCGGGTCGTAGAGACACCATGTCGACGATGCACTTGCCGTGCCGCTTGCCGAGAATGACACACACGTCGTCAAGGAAGCGCACGTTCCAGACCGTCTCGCATGGCGCACACATCTGGCGAACGTAGCTGCCGGTCTGCGCATCCCACAGCTTGACGAGCCCATCCGAGCCCGCCGTCACAAGATGCTGTGCATCCATCTGCAGACTCGTCACACCGCTCTCGTGCGCCACGATGCGGTACAGGCACTCCATCGTGCGCAGCGAATACACCACCACGCGCCCATCACTGCTGCCAGATGCCAGGATCCCATCGAGCAGCTGGAGCTGCGCCACAATGTGCGTGTACCCATGGAAGACGGCCAACGGTGCACCGCTCTCCGAGTCCCACACACGCACCGTCGAGTCACTGCTGCCTGTCGCAATGTGCACACCATCAAAGGCAATCGCATAGATCTGCAGCTGGTGGCCCTGCAGCACATGCACACACTGACCGGTCGTCCAGTCCCACACGCGGCACGTAAAGTCGTAGCTGCCACTAGCGACATACTTGTCGTGCACCGCCAGGCATCGTACCGAGTGCTGGTGCCCCGCTAGCACATGCTGCACACGCCCCGCGGCCAGGTCCCATACCCGCAGTGTGCCGTCCCGCGAGCCCGTAATGGCCACCGGCACATGCGGCACCACATGCACACACCGGATCGTCGATGTGTGGCCGTGCATCACTCGCTCACACTCGCCCGTCCGAACGTTCCATACCCGCAGACTCCGATCGGAGCCGGCACTCACCAGACGCGTGCCGCTCTCATCCCAGCCGCGCGTGCTGGCACAGGCAACGTCCGTCTGCTCGCACTGCTCCTGCGCAATATGCACGGCATCACAGACAGCCAAGCCACCCGAAGGCTGCAGCGCCAAACACGCGCCAGGCCGCTTGTCGGCCTGCGCACACACCAATCCTGCCGTGGCAGGTGGCTCGTAGGGCCCATCGTACCCGCTCGATGGACCTGTTGCGAGCATCAAGCACCACACGCCACTCTCATGGCCACGCAACACACGCACAAGCTTGCCGGTGCGCGTGGAAAACACAAAAATGGCACTGCTGGTCATACCCACCGCTGTCCACTCGTGATCCATCGCGCAGCATGTAAGTGCCAGGCGCCGATTCGGGTCCGGATCAGCATCAGCCAGCTCGATCGTCTCGTACGAACGCAGCAGCCGCCCGCCCCGTCGCCAGTTGCGGTCCACCGCATAAGCCAGTCGAAAGTAGTCTCGAAGCGACACCGTGGCGCCGTCCGCCGGTGAGCCGGCGACCCTTTGCAGAAACAGCGAGTGGCGCCGACGTCGACGAGCTGGCCCCTCGTCCACGTCCATAGCCGCTGCTCGCGACGTCGACGGGGCGTCGCCGAGCAGACTGTGCGTAAGCCACCGCAATCGATCGGGCGTATGGTACTTTTGACGCACGCACATCAGGCTCCACAGGTACTCATTCATCGAAAGACGGTGCCATGTGCGGCTTACAGCCGCCGTGCACGCCAGCGCTCGCGGGTCATCGAGAAAGGTCAGTATATGCAGCGCCACGTCCATCGGAAGCCGCTGCAGAAAATCGACCTTCAGGCGCGGTAGCAGCATCGCTTCCAGATCACTCAGCTCACGCACATGACACTCCCGCACTAATGCTTCGAGAAAGTCTCGGCGATCTGAGGGTGTCGCCACCGCAAAGCTTTGCAGCAGCTCTACCAGCGGCCTCATGAGCCACCCACAAGAACGACAACCGTCGTGCCAAGCCAACGCGCTTTTTTTGACTAAACATACTCCTACATCCTAGGCGTCGTCGTCATGCCATGTACATAAACACGTCTTCCTGGTTGTCTGCCGGCCCCACCGCAGCGTAGCTTTGCGTACTTTTACCGCCCTTCTTCAGTATACTTGGACTCAAATAGCCCAAGGTGTCCCATGATGAGACAAAGTGACCGACCAGGGCCCCGAGCATCATGGATAAAAGAATGTAGCCATTGTATGACATAGAAATAAGCATGAGCAAGTAGGCACTCGTAAATTGGACAGCGTAGAACAGCGCTCGCACAAGCTGCTGCAGGAGCGTCGGGTGAATCGGGATACCACGGGCTGAGAGACGCCCTGGCGGATGAAAGAAGGAGGTCAGAACATTGCTGGGGAACGTGCCTGGGCCTTGACGGTCCACCTCGGCGCGGTGGTCCTCTGCATCAAAATCTTTTTTATATTTTTCAGTGATCCAGCGATCCGTAGGCGTGCTTTGGCTTTCCACTATATCGCGCGTGGCCTTGGCAATGATATAGCGATCAAACTCACGAGACCAACGACGCACAATCTCGGTCAGAATGACCCAGCAGGCAACACCGATGCACGTACCGGCAAACTTTGCATGCGTGTCATTGTACCACGAAGATGTTAGAATGCAAGTGCCGATCGTGTTCCAATTACCGAGCATGCTCAATTTGCATCCAGGGCCATGACCCATGTCCATGCCGCCCATGTCGTGACCCCCGCCGGAGTGGCTTCCATGATCCATGCCATCCATCCCTGGCATATCGCCCATATCTCCCATACCATCCATACCTGGCATGTCACCCATATCTCCCATACTATCTGCACGGCCAAATAAATCGGATGGCCGAGCTCCTGTGAATGCTGTCGCCATCTGGTATATGAGCCTGAAGATGTCTGAACCAAGCCCCGGTGCCTTTCGTGTACTTCGACGTCGGATATTTTCCGGAGTTTTTTTCACCCATCCTAAATTCGCCGCCGCGAATCTCTCCTTCATTTGCGACCCACCACGTGCTACTCATGACGCATTGGCGTGTGGCGGCGCGTCGCCTGACACCCCATTTTTACCGCAGTTCCCCAATCGCGCGTCGTCCCAACGGCTCTTATTGGATGCATACGGTCGTAGCTCCGTATGGACGCTGGACCTCCCCTATCTCGAGCGAGGTCGTGTCCCAAAGTGGGCTAGCCATAGGCGATGTGTCTTCACACCCATCCTGCCCTTGGATCACGTACACTATCACCGAACCCCAACATCGCGGTCGGTCTACCTTAGTGTACCAATCAACTTCGTTACATGCCCCTCCTACCACACTGACACAGGCATCGCACGGTACCGTTCGATCATTCGTACACGAATACGGCGGTGGTGCGTGCGCCATGCAGTCGGATACCAGCATCATTTTTGCTCGATGCCATGAGCGGCATTTCGCTGTAAGTCGGATGAATCCCCACACACAAGCATGTGAAGACATTGTGCCGCCTTGCATCGATCGGCGCTACGCAGACTTTGCTCCGCATCCCTCCGACTCTTCATTGATTCTCGCGGTGGAGGAAGAGCATGCTTCCAAGGACGTGTACAACCGCTTGGTTTGTCTCTTCGAGTCACAAGTGCACACGCTGCACCAAGGCCACAGCTTCTATGCGTATCCACGCATCTCCCCATGTGGCTCCTTTGTGGCTTGGGTCACCTGGGATCATCCATCCATGCCGTTTTGGTCTTCGCAGCTGTGGGTAGCGTCGCTGCTGCGTGAGCCAGTGCCCCATATTTCTGAGCCTGTGCTCGTCGCTGGAGGTCATGATGCTGTGGCTCAGCAGCCTGTATGGATACCGGGGACCAACACACTGCTGTTCACTCTGTCGAGCGTTCAAGAAGCGGGTGTATATCAAGTGGATGTACAACGTGGTGACTCATTGTGTCATGTGTCTGCGCGCCTTCCTGTGGGTCCTGCTCATGCTTCATCCCTTGTCGAGGTCCAGCCACCTCTCTGGAATCTCAATGTGTCGTCTTTGGTTGCTCTAGATGCGCGCTTCATTGTCTGTGTCGAGACATCACATGGTGTGGACCATCTTGTCCTGCTGGATAGGCAAGCGTGTACTCGAACGCGTATACGCTCTGAGTATACGCAGCTCTCGCAGCTGCGATTATCTGAATCAAAGCTTGTCTGCCTGGCAGCATCGGTTTATTCTTCACCGGCGCTCGTGGCATTCGATGTTCCAACGATTCTTGCACAGGCGGAGACAACTGGCCAAATTTTACGCGCATCTGGTGCAGAACTTGTGTCAGACGAATTTATCAGTTTACCTGAGCCTCTTTCATTTCCCACGCAGCTTCCTGACGGCACAGCAAGCACGGCACATGCCCTCTTTTATGCACCAAAAAACCCTCATTTCCAAGCTCCCCATGGTACACTGCCCCCCTGTCGCATCGTGGCTCATAGCGGCCCAACTTCGCGTGCCACAGCATCGCTGGACATGTCCATCCAGTACTGGACATCCCGCGGCTGGGCCGTGTGTGCGGTCAACTTCGGTGGAAGCACCGGTTACGGGCTTGAGTACATGCGCCGTCTGAATGGTCATTGGGGCGACGTGGATGTGCGCGACTGTGTGGCCGCTGCTGCTTATCTCGGTGGTACATCTGCTCCGTGGGATCGACCCGCTTTACCGAGCTCTTCGTCGATGGCTCTATCCGAAGAGGAGACGTACGATGGCATGCGGAAAATCACATTGACGCGCTCAGATTCGCCATCTATGATCCTCGAAGGTCTTGTCTTTGTGGCAACAAGTGCCCTAGTATACTCCGCCACTTGGCAGCTTTGGTTCTGGTCCATCTGGCCAAGTATCGTTGCTGGCATGTGTATGTTGCTATACCGACTCCTACTGCGCGTACAAGCTGAGTCTATCAGCGTGTTTCCTCAGCTTGGGGCACAGCTGGAGACGACATGTGGCTTGTACCTACCATCTTGCCTGCGTACATCCACACAGCCCTTTCTTCCTCTTCAGCGTCAACAAACTTTCTTGCCGCAAGATACGATCCTCGACTTTTTCATGATGGAGGCGATCCAGCGTTGGCGCATTGTCGACTATGCCGTGTTGGCAACAAAAAACACGAAGCGTGAATCTCTGCATGTGGTTTTTCCACATCTATTGCCCCCACCGCAGGCCTACATTCATATGTACCGTCGATTGCATGATACCCTATTGCACGGACAATCATATCCCAGCAAAGCACGTGTCGACGCATCCCGTATTTGTATCACGGGACGCTCGTCTGGTGGACTTACTGTGCTATGTGCGCTTATCCAATATCCTGATATATTTTGCGCAGCAAGCAGCTCGTATGGCATTAGCGATCTGAAGAGTTTGTCGCAACATACTCACAAGTACGAATTACACTATACTACAACACTTATGGGAGGTACATATGAAGATCTTCCAGGAGTATATAAGGCTCGAAGTGCCTTGCATCATGCAGACAAGATCCGCACACCCTTGCTTCTACTCCAGGGAGATCAAGACAGGGTTGTGGCACCTGATCAGAGCCGCCGCATGGCCCGTGCCATTGAGAGCCATGCAGGCAAAATCAAATACATCGAATTTCCGTCAGAGGGACACGGCTTCCGTCGTTCGGACACACGGCAAAGGGCGCTTGAAGAAGAATTTGCTTGGTGCAATGACGCAGCGCGCATCCCCGAAGTTTGCTGATGTTATCTTAATACGGCCTTGCTGAGCTCCAGTGTCTGACAGAAGATTCGTCATCCTTGCTGGACCGTGCGCAGGACGCCCGTATGCATGGCTGTCTTCTCTGCTCGGGTAAAGGCAATTAGGAGCCAGACACAGAGTTCATATACCTTTATAACATGACAAACCACGAAAAGAAACATGCACATACATGCTTGGAGGCTACGTACTGCCTTCATCCCAAGTCCACCACGCCTTGAGTGTCATGGCATGTAGATCACGTGATAATGAAAAGGAGCGCTCGGGCAAAAGAGGTCTTCCGTGCAAAGTGACAGCAGTGCATCACGCCTTTCATTCCGTTTGGTTCGTTATCGCGGATATAGATTGAGCGGCAACCACTGCGCCTCAAGTTCTGCGAAGGTGATATAGGATGGATAAAGAAGGAAGTGCTGGCGCATCGCCGTCGAGCGGCTGGCGATTCGCACAGTGCTTTGGTGATAAAGGAGACATTGATGATATCACAGAAGCCGATATCATTTCAACAGTCGAATTCGATCCGACGGGTGACTACCTCGCCACGGGTGATAAGGGTGGCCGTGTTGTGATGTTTGAGCGAGCGAATTCGTCGAATGGTGGTAGCAAACAAGGGTGTGAATATCGCTTCCACACCGAGTTTCAGTCGCACGAGCCTGAATTCGACTATCTCAAATCGCTCGAAATTGAAGAAAAAATCAACCAGATCTGCTGGTGCAAGCGACAGAATGCTGCTCATATGCTATTGAGCACGAATGGTACGTGTATTTCTCGCTAACATGCATTAGACAAGACGATCAAACTCTGGAAGGTGTTTGACAAGCCACTAAATGCGGTAGCCGAAGGCAGTCTAGCCACCGGTGAAGATCCAGCAGCTATGCTTATATCCTCCAACGCGCACGCAGAGTCTCGTCCGAACGGTACTTTGCATTCTAATCTGCTCAAACTTGGCACACCGAATGCTGGTCTGCTCAGGCCAACGCTGTCGCCTGCCCAATCGCGTCTTTTGCGCATGCCGCGTCTTGTGTATCATGACACGATCGTAGCGGCTGTGCCACGAAAGATCTACGCAAATGCTCATGCCTATCATATCAACTCGCTCTCCGTTAACTCGGATGGCGAGACGTATATCAGTGCGGATGATCTGCGTATCAATCTATGGAATTTGGGCATCAGCGATCAGAGCTTCAATATTGTGGATATCAAGCCTGTGAATATGGAGGAGCTCACCGAGGTCATTACCGCGGCACAGTTTCACCCGATTCACTGCAACCTTTTAGCCTACTCCAGCTCTAAGGGTACGATCAAGCTGGCTGATATGCGCGAATCGGCTCTCTGTGATCGCCATGCTAAGCTATTTGAGGAAGAGGAGGACCAAGCTAACAGGTCATTCTTTAGTGAGATCATCAGCAGCATATCCGATGTGCGGTTCAGCCACGACGGACGATACATGCTGTCTCGTGACTATTTGTCGCTCAAGGTGTGGGACGTGAACATGGAGTCACGTCCTCTTGCCACGATTCCCATTCACGACTATTTGCGTCCGAAATTGTGTGATCTTTACGAAAATGACTGTATTTTTGACAAGTTTGAGGGTATTTGGGGACCGACGGGCTCTACCATCCTCACCGGCAGCTACAGCAACTACTTCCACCTCGTTGATTGGGAGCGGGACTCGAATATTGTTCTTCAGGCTGACAAAACTGCGTTCAAGTCCCGTAAATTGGCCGCATTGCACAAACCTGGTGCCAGGAGTATGGGCATGAACCACATCAATACCAATCACGTGGATTTCAACCGAAAGATCTTGCATGCTAGCTATCACCCGAGGGAAGACACAATCGCCATCGCTGCCACGAACAACCTGTTCATTTTCTCTGCCAACAACCCCTCTGCGGCATCTGCATAACCGCACAGCCATGTAAAACTACGACCTATCGGAGGGCACCAGAGATGGTATGTGTAGTGTTCAACCATTTCTATGAGCCTTCTTCCAATCCCCGTTATAGCATTACGAGAAAGTTAAATGGCCTTCCTTCTATGATCGTTGTTGGATATGATCCAGCAGCCGTCGCCGGTGGGGAGTATCGGCGAAGAGCGCTCTTACCAACATGCTTATTTCTTCGCGTGAATAGTCCGCCAGAGCACTGCCACTCTCATTATCAAAGAGCAGGTACTCAATATCTGCCAATGAGCCTTGAAGAATGTCGGGTAAGTATGCAAACTTGAAGTATGTTGGCACATCAGCCTCGGCGCCGCCGAGTACAGCGCCAGCGGTGTCCATCAACATGCGGCATACCTGGGCCAAGCGAATGCTCTCCGGCTCAGAAATGTCCTGTAAATCTTCCATTTCATGTAAAACACGATCAAAAACGGCGTCCACGAGGTCACACAGTGCTTTCTTCAGTGCCTCTTGGCTCATGACATGTCGCCATACTGAGGACAAGTGCGTTAAAATATGCTGAATTTGTTCCACACACCGCACACAAGCTTCATAGCGTGGATCAGAATCCGTTCTGGAAAAGCTGTCAGCACCATCGAGACACTCATGTAATGCGTTGAGTTGGATAGATAGCAACATTTCCCGCCAGCGGTCACCAACATCATCCAACAAATCTGCCTCAGTGTGTAGCACTGCATCTAAGGTCTGCCCTGTTGCAATGCGAAAGGCGCCCCATTTGGAACAGTCTGCCTCGAACATGCGCAGCTGTTGAGACATATATGTACAGTCATTCACGTGAAGCATGCCGAGAAGTGGCACATTTTCCAGTGCCTTGGCATGCACGATAGGCATCAGGCTTCGGAAAATCTGGACAGATAGATAGAAGGCCTGAGCAAGAAATGAACGCAGCGGAACATGTTCATCTAGCTGTGACCACTGCATGCCTAGCACATGACAAATCTGAAGAGTGCGCTTGGACACGGCCAGCATAGTGGTCGTTACTTTTGATTCTTGAAGTGGCTGAGAAGCAGGTAACGTTATTTTCGGCTCCGACTTTATCTCTTCACCCCAGTCATCCCATGCATCATCAAAGGACACACCTTGTGCTGGCGCAGGCATATGGGGTGGTGGGGGCGGAGACGTGCGCATATTCTCCGATTGTGCTTCCTCCTCCTCATCACTCCAGTCCCAGTCATCTTTATTTTGTCCCTCTTCTTGGCTGGATACGTCTGTAGGATCTGCCTCAGTTTCATCGTCGCCCCAGTCCCAGTCGTCCATGGGCTTGGGTGATGTTGACTTGGGTTCAGGGGGTAATTTGGCGCCAATTTTCACACTTCCCAATGTCGGTTTCTTGGGTTTTCCAAGAGCAGGAGCAGGTGGTGAAACAGGACTTGGTTTTGAGGAAGACGTATACCTGGGCTGTGGGACCGGCTTGGGCTTCTCATCGGACAGTGGCAATGGGTCCGGGGCTGCCACATGAAGAGGACGTAGTTCGGTATCCCAACATTTTTCATCTGATTCCAAGATCAAAAAACGTACTTGATCCACCATCGAGCCTAGTAAATGCTGCCTGCAAACACCATCTAATGATCGTGACCACATTGGTAGATCAGAGAGTGGCTCTGGCAAACCATTCATGTGCTTCGACCTTGGCATTTGATCAGAAACATAACCTAATTCCACCAAGGCATTGTGGAATCCCAGAGCACATTTCTTCAGAGATTCTTGTAAACGAAGCATATCTTGAGGTGTTTGCATGCTGGGTATACAGCGTAGTAGGTGTGGTTTAAATAGTTCAAGTAAAGATGGGATCAAATGCCTTGCGAGTGATGTTGTTTCTTGAGGGCCTAGTGCATTCTTGGTCAGGGTCAGCACAGCCACCAGTTCAGGTACAGTGGCATTGTGCATCAGAGTCACAGGTTCCGACAAACACTCAAGGGCCACGCATCGCTCTCGATGCAAAATCTTCCAGCGTCTTGGAGTATGTAGCATCGGTTGAAACACTTGATTTAATAGAATCCGTGATACTTCTTGTATTTGTTCTTCTTTCATGACGGGACGAAGCACAGACGTCAACTTTGAAGGTGGGTGCACATTTACTGTCATACCTGAACTGTCCGAGACAACCTGTATGATTTCTTCCGTCTCATTGTTCATCATTGTCAAAATTTCTTTGCTTATACGCTCGCATACGAGAAGTATCTGGCCCAAGACGGCAAAGTCAGCAACTGGACTGGCCGAGTCTTGTTCAATGCATCCATCAAACCAATTCACATGTATACCTATGCTCATCAGCTCTTCTTGGACAGAAACAAGTAGTCTGTGCACATTTTCCACGTTACGTGAAGAAAGTGCGTCTTGTAATTCTCTTATGTGGCTTAGAACGCGACAGACATCTGTCAAGATCGACGTCACAGACGATGTGTGCGTATATACGGCTGTGGCGTGAGCATATTTTTCCAGTGCATGATATAGTTCAGTTGAAATTACTTCATAGGGTGCACTGTCAGCTAGGTTTTGCTCGTCTCGTATGCTTGTCGTTTTAGATGAGGACGGAGCTAAAGCATCGATACGAGCATCCAGCAGCTTCAACACGTCTTTGGAAGGTAAATGTTTTGTTGGTACATTTGTACTCTTATCAGAGAGTGGTGAACCGACTGATGCAAGAAACTGCATTACATCTTGCGTTGACGACGCCATGCCTGGCTTCTCAGGCGGCAGGACAGATCACCGTGCGCTGTGTGGGAGCGCCGTGATTCGAGCTCCACGTGCCACCTTAGTCAGCTAAAGCACATGTTCCACAACGATGTCGGTGCCAATAGCAACGATGTCGGATCGAGTACGTTGCCAACACGTTAGCTCATGCAGCAGGCTCAAGGACATCGCAGCGGCCGCGGAGGAGGACGCGGCGGTCATGGTGGCCGTGGAGGCGGCCATGTTCACGATAAGCCAAAGAAAGAAGCCATTCTGAACTTGGCCAAATATGTGGACAAGCAAATTCGCGTCAAGTTCATGGGCAACCGCGAAGGTACGTTGTATTGGCACCTTATAGCAGTCGTTGGCACACTTAAAGGCTATGATCAACTGATGAATCTTGTCATGGATGACGTGGAAGAGCTTTTACACGACCCTTCGTCCGGCAGCGTCACAGGCGAGCGTCGCACATTGGGTCTGGCTGTACTTCGTGGCACCAACTTGATGCTAATTAGTCCCGTCGATGGATTTGATATTATTGAAAAGTACGTATGAATAGACTAATCAATGAGCCCCTTTCTCCAGCAGGATGAATAACCCAAAATCATCGATCTTGCATTGGCACAGGTTCTACCTAAATACTTGATACGCGGTATTTCGTTTCGCCCGGGCCATGTGGCAAATAGTTTACTGTGCTGGTAGTTCCATATGCACTGTAACCCTGTGCTGGATCCATAGGGCCTGAAAAGTAAGGTGTGTTATACTGGCCTGATGGCACGGGTTCTTTGTCGAATGACGACGAAAACATCTCAATGGAAGACTTTCTCGCGAGTATTGTAAGCCGATTAAAGATGCGCAGTCCCAAATCCGTACAAATCCAGAGGCCGCCCAACACACTGCACATACGGATAATAAAGCTGACGAGTGATGACGTCTTCTTGGTGACGGTCATAGTGAGTGGCTCAATGTCGTATTTGAAGTACAAGCCTGGAAAGGCGGCGGCACCATCACGGTTTCGTTTATAATCATTCACGCTGTACTGGTTCGTAGTCAGTGTGTATTGCTTGGAAATATAGTGGGTAGGGACGACGGACAAGAAATATTGAAACACCGCGGCAGGGTCATCTGTCTCTTCCAAGCTCGAATCCAGGGGTTCAGCAATGTTGGGGAAATAGTCTCCAAAGCTGAATTCATGGATGATATGTGACATGTCAATACCAAAATCATGACCACGGTCCCGCGAGGCCATGAAGGTAGGGATATACGTCGAAATATGTAAGTTTCCCGTGACCTTCTTCACATTAATGCTGCCATACACGCGACAAGCATGTGCCTCATTTTCGGCGTCAACAACGCTTTTGTGTTTCTCGAAACCCGAATCCTTGTCACGCGGACCACCTTGCACAAGCTTCTTGTTCTTGCGCTGCTTTCGGGTAAAGCCCCTATTCTGACTGTGAAGCATTTTGTTGAAGTATTTCGTGTGGCTCCGCCTACGCGCACGGCGAAGCTCAGCCTTGAAGTCCGCAGGGTCCTTCACGATGTCATCTTCTGAGAAATGAATAGCATCACCAGAAGCATCACGCAGGTCAATCGTTAAACGCGAACAAGGCGTATTCACAGTCAAGTCTAGGTTCACTTGCATCACATGGCCAACGTGACTGTCGATGTCGAATGAATAGGTGGGTTTTAACGTCATGTAGTGCTGTACTTCGTACCAAATCATAACAGCGGTGGCAATGAAAACAGCCATAGTCAAAAAGCCGCCATAAGCTGACTTCTTCTGGTACATGGGTTGTGCCTGTGCGAGGTGAGACACTCTGTATCACGTACCTTTGGGAATGCATCAAATTGCCGCAGCTTTACACCGTGTGAGCCACTTATAAATGTTGGACACATACCTTAGGCATGCGGTCAAACTTGTCTATCAGCGACTCCGACATTCTGCCGCCCGAATTGCGTCGACCGTCTTCGTGGAATACACGTTCAATATGCTTGTTTCGGATGCACGCCTCGCGTGTATTCCGGGTACGACCTAACTAGGTGCTCGGGCATTATGTGGAGGTAGTTCTGCACAAGGATATGAACGTGCTAGCGGCGATGTCGGCTATCTACGCCGGTGCCGGCAGCACGGCGCATAGTACCCGCGGCTGACAGCTCCTCTTCATCTAAATCTGCGTCTTTGCGAATGCGCTCAATCTAATGTCAGAAATGCATGTACTAACCTCATTTAAGATTGGCTTGTATTCATTATAACGCTTTTCCGCAAGCTCATGTCAGCACATGGATATACGTACATCGAAACCGTCACGACGTAGCTGCTTTCCACGAGAAAGACCTTGAGCTTGCTCGTGGACGATTGCTGCCCAATAGTGTTTGGTTCTTTCGTAAAAGGTTTTTAGCACCTCACCTGGCTCAGGTGTGGAGAGCATGTCCGCTTCGGATCGATGCGTATCCTTGACGACGCCCATGAAAGCAGAAGCTTCCCGGCGCAAAGCAAGTTGTTTTTCTAGCTCTTTTTTGGCTTCTTCTGATAGTTCTTCATCTTCTAAGTGCAGATTAGCCACTTTCGAAAGTTCATCTTCCTCGGCCTCTTCCTCCATGGGCACGTCTTCGACACCTTCAGGCTCTTCGTCTCTGTCTTCTTCTCGTTCATCTTCGTCCTCTTCATCTTCGTCTTCATCGTCTTCATCAGAGCTGTGCCATTCGAGATTATCAATGGGACACTCCTTCAGACATACCACCTTGTTCATTTTGGACAAGTCGATGGTGTAAAAGTCATCCAATGTATATTCGCGATCACCCGTTTCGTAAATGCCACCATATATGTACAAGGTATTGCGCTGTACTGCGATCATACTATTGTAGCGCTCTAGAGGCAATTTGGTAGCGGGATCCTCAGTTTCTTGATCATCATCGACGTTCATCTCTGCATTCTTCTTCTTTTTCGGTTTGCGCATATTCAAGCTGATCCAGCGGCCTGTGCCGGGCAGTTGATATCCATACAAGTCATTCCAAAATGTACTTTCCATCGACTCTTCATCGGCCTCTGTGTCCGTGACGCCACCAAACAATACGCCCATATTTCGATTTGCCCATAATGCCATAGTGCATCCTGACCGAGGAGGGTTCGGAGCATAACCAATTTTCTTCCGTTTAACCCATTCGATCTTGGATAAATCTTCGTCCATTTGCAGAAACCAGGCATCCTCCAAAGCCAAACCTTGGGTCCGCTGTCCCTTGACGTACTTTTTGCAATAACCACCATACAAGACAATGCCCTCAGGGGTAGACAAGAACGAAAAGCCACTCCTTGCCGATGGACGGCGTAGATCATTCTGTTTAATTTCTTTCCATTTGTATTCATACGTATCAAACACCCAAAGGTCCTGTAGATACGTGGTACGAGCTCCAGTGTCGACAAAGCCACCGAACAATACGATAAAGTGCTTCCACATGGCCATCCGGTGACCGCTTCGAGCGTTGGGTCGAACTTTAGTTTCAACTTTCTCCCATGTTCGCTCGGCAATTGAGTAGACCCAGAGATCACGATAATGATGAAAATTTGTTTGTTTGGTGCTGGCAAACTCACCACCAAAGCACCACAATTGTCCACCACCAGCTGGCGACGCGACCATTTGATGTGCTGAGCGCGGTCCAGGCTGAATTTTGCTAGAGTATGAGCGCCACTCATTCTTCTCAGGGATATATCGGAATAGATCTTGATAAAACAGGCATCTTTCGCCGTCGAAATACTCACCCCCGTACAGCCAAAGATCATTCCCTAGAGGACATGGAGTCAATGTCGCATTTGCTCGTCGACTGGGTATAATATTCGTGTGCTCCTCTGTTGAAGTGTGTTTCTCCTCCCATTCAGCACGATATTGCGCAAGCAATGCGTCGAGATCCTCTTCTTGTACCTCATCCACATTCTTAGATCCTCCCTTCTTCTTCTGCTTTGTAGCTCTGCGATCCGCAAGCTGCGTGTAAGACAATATGTACTCACTTTTTCCTGCTTGACTTTTTTCGCAGCCTTTGCTGCCAGCTTTCCGGCACTCTTTGCCTTTCCCATATTCAACACAGCTGCGTCAGTAAAAAAAAATTTAGCGTTCTTCTTGCTTCCATACGTAAAACCCTCCACACTGACTCGAGGGTTTCCACCGCTCGTCCACCACCATGATTCCGAGTAGCAGGACGTGGCGCCCCAGTTATGCTACGGCAGGCTCGCTCAAGCGCATGGTGGTGCCAAGCACCGCTGCTCGGACTCCCAAACCTATTCCGCGCATGGCGGTGCCGGCTCGTCCTCTTCATTCGGCACAAACACCAACACCAACGCCCACGGCGTCGACTGCGCCACCTGAGCCTAAGCCGATAAAAATCGTCACTTCCTATGCATTTGCTGCCAAGCCACGCGATTCAGAAATGGAAGAAGAAGACATGGATACGGGAAATACGGACCGTTTGAAAAAATCTCGTCCACGCATCCTACGCGGCGGTATTTTACCTAACAGTGACCTGGAAAAGTGGCGATACTCAATGTTGAATGGAGGCGATGCTGGTGAAGATGCTCTTATGGTGTCAAAGTCTCCAGATCAGTCTGTGGTGCTTTTAGGCGTCGCAGATGGCGTTGGCGGCTGGAGTGAGTCGGGTATTGACCCATCGCATTACTCCAACGCCCTCTTATACTCGGCGATGAAGTTTGCTGAGGCCCACACAACCTACCCTTTCCCCAAAGCTGTCTTGCAGCACGCATTTGAACAAGTGTCGAAGAATCCCGATATCCAAGCCGGCAGTTCTACGGCTTGTCTTCTTCGTCTCGATGCTGTGCATGGCAAACTATCGGGTGTCAACTTGGGCGACTCGGGCTATGTGCACTTGCGGCCTGACCCAATGAGCCCAGAGGGTCGGATGTTAGTAATTAACAGGTCATCGCCTCAGCTGCACGGATTCAATTGCCCTTACCAGCTGGCCAAGGTGCCGTCCAGTATGATGCAGTCTGGCTCGCTGACCAATTATCCTGACGAGGCGGCTGTGCATGAATTTGATCTACAACGAGGTGACATTGTGCTCGTGATGACGGATGGGTTCCTAGACAATGTACATTGCCAGCTCCCGCCTAATGAAGCACTTACACCGGATGCGCCACGGCGCCCAGAACTCTTGCAGCTCATTGACATGTTGCAGGATAAGCATCGTGAGCACTGGGCCAAGACAAAGAAACCAGGTGCGACGCTTGCGGATGAAAAGCAGGACTTTGCTAATATTATGGCTTCTACACTCATGCAATACGCACGATTGTGTCAAATGACGGAGGAAAAAGTAAGTCCGTTCCAGCTGGATGCTGCTCAGCACGGCATTCATTACCCAGGTGGGAAAATAGATGATATCGCGCTGATTTGCGCCGCTGCTGTGTAAGTTGTATAAAGTTTCTAGTGGTGCAGCTCTACTCGTTGGCCAGGCTGCCATTCACGCACGGCCTTGTCTATGTTGGTCCAGTAGCGCAGCTCCACAGCCAATTGCCGAATGCGATTCGTATTCGGGTGGGCGTCAGAAAAAGCCTTATTTAATGCATCCAGGACACGATCGATATGCATCTGATTCGTAGCGCCCACTTGGTCCACAGCCTCTTGATTCTCAGCATCTTGCAACGCTTCCTGAAGTTCCATTACTTCCATCAGTAAGGATGGGTCCTCCACCGCCATGCCCTCTTCTATACTTTCCACGCCAGAGCGCTGCAACAGGTATAAAGCACGTTGTAGTGGGCTGGAGAGTGTTTCGTACGCCTTGTTTACAATGGCACTCTGCTGTGACCCAATTTCTTGTTCATCATGCACCTTGTGCACGAGCCGATCCGGATGTGAGATGGCCATGGTTCTCCGCCAAAGATTCTTAAGCTCGAGCATATCGATGCGCCATCCATTCGCAGGGACGGTGTCGAACGGCATGCCTAGAACATCATAGTAGTCGACCGTAGTCGGCAGTGGTTGAAGTGTGTTGCACTGCTTGCATTGTAGTGAAGCCATGTGATTGGGCGTCCCACATTTAGCACATAGCTTGTTAGTTGTGTTGCTGCGAGCGAGTGCGCTGTACCAGAGCCTGTTGTACCTTGTGAGTGTAATCGAGGCGCTCGGTGAGCGTGCCACACGCGGGCGGATCGATCGTGACCACATGGTGTAAGGAAATCTGGAGAAATTGGGTCGTTTTAGGCCCAGGTCACTTGTCCCCTCGCCTCCACGTCCGTTCGCGTCGTGATGCGATAGCATGGCGCATGCCGTGTCATCAGAGGCATCTGGCTCGTCGTGTACGCATTTTCAATGGGCTGAAGATCCAGCTCATGCGCTCGTGTGTTGTGTGCGTCACGCGCTGGAGCTGACGCCTGTATCTGCTTCGACATCAGAGGGATTTGTGCTGCGATTTTATCGGCACGGCCGCTGGCCCTGTATGTTTGTGGATGTCGTAGCCACAGTTGTGGGCGTACAGCTGCGCCATCATTACGTGGAATACTCTATTGATGATGGGTCGGGAGTCATTGACGTGATGTGTCGTGGTCATATTTCACTATCTGTGGCGGAGTGGTCGCACGAGTCCGGCATCGATGCTTGTTATTTGCCTCCCGAGCCAACGTTGCTCCATGATGAACAGCACTTTGCACTTGGTGACGTAGTACATGTCCGTGGTCGCGTATACGAGCGGGAAGACCGGCCGCGTGCTCTCCAAGCTGTGGCGATCAGTCGCGCTGCCGACGTCAATGACGAGGCCAGACATGTCCTCGAAGCACTGCATGTCGTGCACGTGTACAAAAGCAATGTGCCGCCTTGCGATGCGACGTGGATGCAACCTGCGTCATCGATGCCACCACCACCGACCTTGCCGCCTCGGAAAGTGATACCCAGTGTACCTTCACCGTTCAAATCACACTCACGCCGTGCGTTCACATACTATGTGTGGATGTACATGAATGCCGCTACGGAGCACGCTCTAGAGCATACGAGTGGGCTTGACGTGCACAACGTTCCGGCGTTTTCAGTCGTGACGTTGGCTAGGAACATGGCTCACCGAGCCGAAGAAGTGGTTCGAGAAAAGCTGCGCAAAAGGGCCACACAGGATATGGCACCAGACATACTTCGTACGCATGTCTATGGGCTCGTGAACAGCGCATTGCAGTCACTAGTGCGTCTTGGACGCGTCATACAGAGTGGGGCCATGTATCAAGTCGCACATCCGCATTTACTGGCGTGCTATCTCATGATTGTCCTGCGCCTGTCTGACGCGACGGGTCGACGGGCAACGATACCCCGCATCCACATGCGCATCACATCTGTCCGACATCGGCTGCAGCGCTACCATGACCGCTTTGCTCACGTATCTCTGGCCTCGATCGAGGCTGCCCTACGTGTACTGTATGTATACGGCAAAGTCCATGCCATTGAAGACCATATCGTCACTATAGACACGCCAACATCGACGAGCTAAAGTCACGCGCTGCCGCCTGCAATTGCTCGACTTCAGGCGGATGAGAGGGAGTCCAGTGCCGGATCGGTTCTGGAGCACCTGCTTCACTCGCAAGCAAGCGCGATAAATTTTGCAGGACAGCCAGCATCTCAGATCGAGCTACCGTGCTCATTAGGTCGCTGGTGTCGGGGTACAGCAGCGGCACGCGATCCATGAGCTCGTGCGTGCGCACCGTGGCCTGTTGCAGCGTATGGCGCTCGGATGCCTCGAGTGTACCCGCCTGAGCCTTGGCCAGGAGCGGTGGCAGGAGATGCGGCAGCGAGGCAAAGTCAAGCAAAACGCGTCCGCCTTCGTTCCAGCCCCGGATGGCTGTCGCACCTTGGCTCTCGGCCTCTTCTGCCATCGGGCGGAATAAATCCATCAACATCTGCGTATCTCCACGCAGGAACGACTCGGCCGCAAGGTATCGGACTGCCACGGCGTGCGCGCCGGACAAGTCGTGTGCATTCCGACGGCACTCGTATTCTGCGTAATAATCGCACCGAGCATGAGCGGCCAACGCCCGGGCCTGCCAGAGCCACGCCTCATCCACATGGAGGGTAGTTGTGAGGAAGGACGCATGTGTATCGAGATCATCGACGTGCCGGGCCAGCAGCGCCCGCACTGCCTCAGCCCGGGTGCCCTCGTCGGTCAGATGCAGTAGCACATAGGCAGCCCAGTGCCAGTCGTGGGCATCTTCGAGCTGCGTCGCATACAGCGTCGTTAGGCGCTCCATCACACGGGCATCCTGGTACGTGCGCACTTCCAGCGCACGGGCGAGGTACATGCCCAGATGCCATGAATGCGTGTGGTCCAGTGCGCTGGGCCCGACATTGCGTGGATCCAGGGCATGCTCCAACGGGTACGATGCATCGACGTGCAGTTTTAGCAGCTCGTACAAGGCATCACGCGGTGCGCCGGTGCGCTGTGCCAACTCGCGCTGTTTCAGCACGCCAAGCTGAGCGTCAGCCTGGTACCTCGGCAAGGGCGGCACCGTCTCGCCTGCGGACGTACGCAGTGCCTCCTCGTAGCTCCGCACACTCGCATCGAGACTCGATTCCCATGGCGTGCCGTACCATACATGCAGTCCCAGCGCTCGGCGCCAGTCCAAGCCACGCGCCATCGCAATCGTATGCTTGTCTCGGGCACGAGCACCAGACACACTGGCACTCACGACCTGGCCTGCCAACAGTTCATACACACGCAGCAGGGCGTGCTGCATATCCGCATCCGCGCCCTCGGCGTGCCACGTATCCAGTTGGTCCTGGATATCCGCACGCGTCTCTAGCGCACCACCAGCTTGGGCCACCAGCGTCGCAAGGCGCACGTGCCCCGCATCGAGTGCTGCATCAGCTGCCTGCTCGATTTGATGACCACTTAGCAGCGAGAAGATGAGCTCCGTGTGCCGCGATGCTGCCACGTGCGAACGCACTTCGGCTTGAACGGAGAGCGACACAGCATGTTCGAGCCATGTCGAGAACGCCGCTTTGCGTCGGCGCTGCAGAACACTGGCGACCCAAGCGTCGGAGGCATCGTCCGGCAACTGCAGGTCGATGGGATCAAAAAGCACACTGGCGAGGTGCCAAAGCTGCGCAGCATACTGCTTGTCGTCCGCAGCATAGTGTTGCGCCACACCTGCACATGTCGTGTGTGGCTCAAACGCCACGCACGGCACGCCAGCGTCGGATGTCGTAATGTTCGTGCTCGCGAGCTGTATGTGCAAAAGTTTGCGAGCCGTTTGCATCGTCGCGTGTCGATCCTCGGCAGTCTTGTACACGGGCAAGCGATCGATGTGCACCTGTGTCCACGACGGCCGTGGCAGGTCGTGCCATGAGCCGTTGTGGGCAAGCGTGGCGCCCATGCTCGCCCAGCCAACACGGAAGCTGGGCGCGAGGTACAGCCCGGGATCCGCACACAGTGCCGTATTCAGCACGGATGCACCAGACTCGACACGCGTGAGCGCCACAGGCTCAGGCTCCACGTCCTTCACTTCCTCTGTCATGGGCTCATGCTCCTCTTTGTGCTCGATGAGCTGCGGGGCAGGTGGACCGGCGATCGATGTCACGCCTCCGACTGGTCCGGGCGTCGGAGGCGCCTGCCCAAAAAAACTCGCGCGCATCACTTGGACCTTGCGGGCTTCTGGCATGTTCGGCGTATCGAGTCGCGACGCCGTGAAGGGCGTCATGGAGCGGCGCGCCGCCGGCGACGTAGTGTCACGGACGGCGGGCATCCACACATCCGTTTCAGGTGCATCTTCTTCCTCCCCACTCATGAGCTCACTCTCACGCATTGCACTCGAGCCGCTATCACTCTCATCGCCCAATTTCATGGGTGGTGGAACGACATCGTCGTCTTCCTCTTCGATGGGTTCGTCCTCCTCGTCCGAGTCATCCAGGCCGTAGCGGGAAAAGTGCTGCACCTCGAACGTCCACGTGCCGCTCTCGGCATCGTACGACACAAATGTCGTTTCCTTTTTGTTGCGAAGTTTGGTGATGTGCTGCTTGACTCGTGGTAAAGATTCATCGCGCAAAGGCTCACGTGTAGCGCGATCCAATGGCCAGCATCCCTCGAGACTCACGACAGCAGGCACGTTAAGACCGGTGCCGAGGGCCGCCTTGGGCACAGGCGTGTAATTGGGCAGCAAGCCGTCGAGCGGCGTATCCGTGTCCAGGTCTTCTTCTTGCGGATACACGAAACACTCTTTCGCGCGAAGCTGAACGACACCACCAGCCACAAAGCTTAGGTTCGGCACACTCGTCAGGTCCACAGGCTCCAGGAACTCGACGCGTCCGAAGCCGACGCGGCCTACCACGAAATGAGCCACGCACGAGAGCTCATCAAATGGCATGGAACGCAGCGTCGCAAGCGACGGTTCCATATAATAGTCGCCGTGCTGCGTGGGACGCACACTTTTGGCCCGTGGTGCGGGTGGCGTCGATGCGAACGATGGCTCGCGGACGGGCAGGACGACAGACGAGTCTGGATCGCCGCCAGCACCCACCTGACTCGTGTTGCCCACCACGACCTTTTCAACAGCCGGTGAAAACCGAGCGCGTGGTGCCACAGATGCACGCGGTGTGCCTTCGCGCAGCACACTAGGTGAGCGCGAGATACTCGTGTCACCATCCAAGACAAGTCTCTTCGACGTGGAGCGTGGAATAAATGCCTGTGGCGAGAGCGTCGCTGCGTCACTCGGTTGGTGGAAGAGACTGACACTGCCGGCTCTCAAAGGCGTGGCTCGATCACTCGGCGTGCCTTCACGCATGCTCCGCGACACATCGAGTCCTGGTGTCGAGCCACGCAAACGTGTCACGCGCACAGCATTTCGTGGGGATGAGCGGAACGGCGATACTAGGGGCGGTTTGTTCTTGGGTGCCACATTAAACGGTAGGGGTGCCTGATTCGCGGCAGCAGATGTGCTCGAGACGCTCGAGAGCAGCGCATCAGTGCCGTATGGGTTCGTCGTAAGGGTCGGTGGCTGCGCAGGTAGTGCTGGTACATTCGACGGAGCTGGCAGCGACGCACCTAGAGGCTTCGGCGCACCAAATAGACTCGTGCCAGTGTTCGTCGACGGCGCAGGCTGACTCTGACCAAAGAGCGAGGGTCCCGTAGATGGCGCAGGTTGACTCTGACCAAAGAGACCACCACCGCCAGTGGTCGTAGTGTTTGTAGTGCCGGTGGTGGCAGGTGCCGTCGAAGATCCAAACGAAAAAGCGGGCTTGGGTGCATTACTGCCAAACAAGCCACCCGCTGCGGGCTGTGCAGGCTGCGTCGTCGACTGGCCAAACAGTGACGTGGAACCAGTCGTGCTTGGTTGTGTCGTGCTAGGGGCTGGATTGCCAAATAACGAGCTGCCTGCGGGCTTGGCGCCAAAGAGACCCCCGCCCGTGCCCGTCGTGTTGTTTTGCGCACCGAAACCCGTCGTGGCTGGTGGCTGAGTCGATGTATTGGACTGGCCAAAGCTGAAGCCAGTGCCTGTGCCCGTGGAACCAGCAGGCTTTGCGCCAAACAGACCACCGCCCGTACCTGCGGTGTTGTTTGGTGCACCAAAAGCTGGCGTGCTGGTAGTGCCAGTATTCGAGCCAAGGTTACCAAACGAAAATGCTGGCTTATTTTGCTGCGTCGACGCTGCCGTATTGGTGGATCCAAAAGAGCCAAACGTGGATGGCTGCGTTGTCGTTGAGCTGCCAAACAGACCGCCAGGCTTAGCCTGTGAAGTAGCATTGTTCGCTCCAAACGAAAAGCCACCACCCGTCGCACCTGTCGACGGTGCGCCGAAGCCAGTGGTGGCTGGCTGCTGCGTTGTCGACGAGCCAAATGTGAAACCAGTCGATGGCTGCGATGGCTGTGTTGTCGAGGAGCCAAATCCACCAAAGAGCGGCTTGGGTTGGTTATTTTGGGCCTGGGTGTTGTTGGCACCAAAACTGAAGCCCGTTGACGGCTGCTGCTGGTTGTTATTGGCGCCGAACGTAAAACCACCAGCAGCTGGCTGGGCAGGCGTGGAGTTGCCAAAGAGACCACCGCTCGTATTGTTGTTCTGGTTCGCTTGTCCAAACATGGGAGTCGAAGTCGATGCACCAAATGCACTGGGCTTATTAGCGTTGGCACCAAACAAGCCACCTGTCGATGTGCTGGTGTTCGATGCACCGCCAAACATGGATGTCGTGCCCATGGCATTGTTGTTGGGCTGACCAAACAATCCTGTCGATGGCGGCTGACCAAATACATTGGTGGTCGCAGGCTGCTGTGGCTGTTGTCCAAAGGCAGGGGTTGACGTACCCATCCCCTGCTGTGCACCAAAGCCGAAGGAAGGTGCACCTACCGAGGGTGTTGGGCCTGTCACGCCCTTACCACGACCTTGATTATAGTCCATAAGGCGCAGCTCTTCAGGGCTAATGTTTTGGTATGCAGGCATCGACGTGAGAGACTGGTGAACCTCAAAGGTTTTAGCGTGTGGCTTGGGTTCATTGGGAGTCATGTCCTCACGAAAGGGAGTGTATGGCACAGTCGCAGATCCTTGCGTCACAGTTTGGGGACCACCCATGCTCGTGCTAGCACCAAAACCACCAAAGGTCGTAGTGGGCTGTTGACCAAAGAAAGATGTGGTGTTGTTTTGACCAAAGCCCGTGCTTGGCTGCATGGACCCAAATGCGCTAGTTGTTGGCGGCTGCGCTGGCGTCGATGTGGCGCCGCCAAATCCAAAGGAAGTCGTGGGCTGAGTCGATGCAGCACCGAATGAGCCAAAGCCCGTCGTAGCTGGCTTAGGTGCACCAAACGTGCTTGAAGAGGACTGATTAAAAGAAAAGGGTGTCGACATTTGGGGCTGCTGCACAGACGGCGTAGCACCGAAGGCGGGCGTCTGCGTAGCTGCTCCAAAAGCAGGCGTCGCGCTTGTCTGCGCTGGCTGACCAAAAGCCGGCGTGCCGAACGCACTGCCCGTTGGATTCACAGGCTGCCCAAACATGCCCCCACCGCCTGTGCCAGGCTGACTAGGGTTGCTCATACCCTGCTGATTTTGCTGGCCAAAGCCACCAAATGAAGAGGCTCCAAACATGGCAGCGTAGTGTACGTTGTCTCTAGCCTCTCACTCAAGACACGCGCCACGTCGGCAAGGCTGTTCCAAGAGCGTCAGGCGCGACGACGGCCCGTGGAAAAAGACCACATCACGTGATACACTCACGAAGACTCCAAAGCGCCTCTTTCCATCATTGCAACGGACAGGCACCTAAGATAAATATGATGGTTAAGACCTAAGATTTCTACTGTCTGTCTGCCTAGGCAACTACAACGTTAAACCAAAAAAAAGAAGATATCATGATACAAGCACAAAATCATGTCACAGTGCAAGATGCCACTCCATAGCGCCAACTAAGAGAAGCACACCGTTTCATGATACAACTTTAGCGGTTGTCTCGTGCCGATCATCCCCATTCATAAATAGAATCGCGTGAAATTGCAGCATTTTATCTACCGCTTTGGCTTGAGCACCTCAAAGTGCAAAGTCAAATTGGTATGGTGGGCATTCGCTCCAAGCGTCACCCAGAACCTCCTTCGTACGCGATTGGTCAAAGTGTGGTAGGTGAGCCAGCTCGCCCTTGGCCACAAAGTGACGCAGAGGTGTCAAAAGGTTCGTCGAGTGTGGGTTGCTGGCTTCCTTGTTAAAGGCATCGACCCAAGCATCGTGCGACACGGCCTTAGGGCGTGTGTGGCCGGCCAAAGTAGGCATGGTGTCCATTTCGACCGGACGTTCGTTGCGGATATGGAATGCATGGTAGTTGCTCTTCCACGTGCGCGGCGACGAGATGAGTTTACCAAAGATCTCAGAGAACCAGTCCGCAGGCGTCTCGGTCATTGCACTGGAGCTCAAGTTGGGAACATAGCCAAGCTGTTGACAGCCCACAAACATGCGCCACATGAAGCTGTCCTCATTTGGCACGTACTTGGAGCGGGCATTACCACCCAGTACACCAGGACGCACCGTAATGACCGGCACGCCACGCTTGCTGGCACGTAGACACAGCTGCTCCGACACCCACTTGCTCTGTGAGTAGCCGTTGAACAAGCCCGTGCTTAGCGCGTCAAGGTCCACGTCTTCCTTAATCACCTCATCGTTCTTCTCCTTGTTCGAGAACGAAAGCCACATGTTGGTCGAACCGATGTTGACAACAGCCTTGACCTTTTGCTCAGAGGCGAGGCGAAGGACTTCGAGAGTCGATAAAACATTGTCATTCACCATGGCCTGGTAGCCCATCAGGTGGTCGGCCTTGCCGGCGGCATGCACAATCAAATCCAACTCGCTAGCGAGCACGGCATACTCGGCGTTCGAAATGCCTAGCTTGGGCTTGCTCGCGTCACCAGGCACAGCTGTCACGCGGCCAATATGGTTGAGTGTCTTGAGGTGGCGCTTAGTAGCCACCTCCTTTATGCGCGTCAGACCGGCCTCTGCCGAGGACACACCACGCACCAAGGCGTACACCTTTGCGAGTGGGAATGCCTCGAGCACCGATTCAAGCACTGTGGCACCCATGTACCCAGTCGCACCCGTGACTAGTACCTTGGGCTCACGGTCAGGCGAGAGAACACTCGGATCGAAAGGCACAAGACCGTCGAGAGATGGACGCAAGTCGTCAAGCTTGTCAGGCTGCGACGCATAGTCAAAGGCCAAAAGAGCACTGTTGTCCACGCCTTTGTCGGTAGGCGTCTTGGCCTTGCTCTTAGCTTGCTTGCTCTTACTGGGGGCGCCACCCTTCTTAGCCGGAGCAGCAGCGTCACCCTCCTTGGCGGCCTGCGTCTCAGCCACAACTTGTCGCAGCGTCGACACCGACACAGGACCGAGGAGCTGGAGCTGCGTGAATGTCGTGCCGAACTCGGCGAGCAGGATGGCACTCAACTTCGAGGCTGACAGCGAGTCCAGACCCAGCGTCGAGAGGAACATAGTGTCATCGACCGTGGTGATATCAACGTTGAGCAGTTTACCCACAAGCACACCGACCGGGTCAGCGTCTTCCTCGCTTTCATCTTGCTTGTCACCGTCATCATCGTGATGCTCCAAGAGATGAGAGATACTCCAGGCGTTAGCGAGCGAGATCTCGTTCATGATGTCCCATTGCGTGGTCTGTATAAAGTAGCCGGCGTGGTTCGAACCGCCCAGCATGCAGCGACCGAGCGAGTGCATCACTGACTCACACAATTCACGAGACGGGCACGCAAGAGCATCCATAACCTTCATAGCAGCACTCGACGAACGTGAACGCAACTCAGCGTACACACCAATATCTGAAATGGCCGGGACGGCGTAGGAGATCACATTCTTGTGCTCACAAGCAAAGCGGTTGAAGTACGTCTGCGCAGCATTGTAGTTGATTTGACCTGGGTTGAAGAAGAGGGCCGAGGTCGACGAGAACAAGAACAAGAAATCGAGTGCATCAATGTCGATAGTGTTACGGATTACATTGAGGGCACCAATCTTTGAGTTCATAACAGTATCAAACTTCTCCTTGTCCATATTGAGGAATTGATCGTCGCGCAGCACCACTGACATGAGGAATATACCGCCCAATGGGCCAAGCGAGTTGGCTGTGGCGAAAACGTCTCTCATCGCCTCAGGCTTGAGTGCATCAGCTGCCATGATCTTGATCGTGACGTGCGGGAACGCCGGGTCACTGACAAGACGCTCGAGAGCCAGGCGGTCCGAGCGACTAATGTGACCTCGACGACCAGTCATAATAATGTTGCGTGCGCCGTAGTTGATCAAGAAACCAGCCAGACGTGGTCCAAGACCACCACAGCCACCGACAAGCACGTACGACTTGCGTGGGTCGAAAATATGAGTTGGGTCCCACAGTTTCTCGGAGGCCTGCTCTTGGCAGCACGCAGACAAGTCTGTCACAATCTTACCGATGTGCTTACCTGACTCCATAAGCTCGTACGACTCAATGAGACCCTTGGCGCCCTCGAAGACGTGGTTGTACATAACTTTGAATGGCTCACGAGCATGCACAGCAGCGACCTCGTCAAGAAGCGAAGCCATGCGCTCGGGCGCATGGCGTCCCAGCAGACCCAGCTCGACAGCGATGTAGTTGATGGCCTTGAGGAAGCTGCTCATCGACATAGGATTGCCGGCAAGGTGGTCACGCTTCGAGATATCGACGAAACGACCAAGATATCCGAGCACATCAATACCCGCCTGCAGAGCCAAACCTTGCAGCGAGTTCAGCACAACGTCGAAGCCAGTCTTACCACGCTTAGCAAGCCAGTCACGACCGCCCTGGGTCCACTCGCCGATGGAGCGCGAGTTGGCCATATTTTCGTACGGCACGCCAAGGTGGTTATGGATAAAGTCACGCTTCTCCTTCGAAGACACCGTGCAGAAGACTTCAAGTCCGTGACGCTGAGCGATCTGGATGGCACACAGACCCACACCACCGGCGGCAGCGTGAATCAGGATTGTCTCACCCGGACGGATCTGAGCAAGCTGCACCAGGCCGTGCCACACGGTGCCGTAGGCAATGGGGAAAGCAGCAGCTTGAAGTGGCGTCATGTTCGCAGGCACCTTGGTCATAGCAAACTCAGAAGCCGTCGCCACGATACCTTCGCGCACGCCGCCCGATGTGCCCATCACACGGTCACCAACACGCACACGTGTTACCTTGGGGCCGACCTCACGCACAATGCCAGAGAACTCAGACAAGCAGTCTTCGGCAGGCAGCAGACCAATAGCCGAAAGCACGTTCTTAAAGTTGAGAGCCACAGCATCTGTCTGCACAATCACATCGTGGTCCGACGGGTTCGGTACGAAGTGCATGTGGGGAGCCAAGGTCTTGATACTGGCGGTCTGGCCTTGGATGTTTTCCAGTACCCAGTCGCGGCGGCCAAGGTTCGCGGGCTGCACCTCGGGCTGCTTGACCAGACGACGTCCGTACAAACGACCATTGCGAATCGCGTTAAACATCTCAAGCGAGCCCTCTTCCTCATGATCATGCAAAAGATCGAGGAGACCAGCACGCTGGGCACGCGGCATGCTTGGGTCAACAGCAATGTAGATGCCCTTGACAGTAAGCATCTCGTTGGTCAAGGTGCCTGCGAGACCCAACGCAGCAGCACCTTCGACTGTATCGTCCGCCACGATCCACACTTTGCCGACCGGCGTGTCAGTCTTATAAAAGTCACGCACGGCCTGTGGGAGGAGATACTCAGTGCCAAGTTGATGGAAGTACACGAGCTCATCGTCAGACAGTGAGCTGAACAAGCTGCTCTCGTCCGCTGATGGCTTGCTGGGGATGGCGGGAATCGCCGGCCAAGCCTTCTCGTCACGACGCACGTAGCCAAGCGAGAAAAGCGGGCTTGCCCCGAACGGCTGCAGACTCAAAGAAGAGAGCGGCGCCGGCGCTTGACTGTAAAACAGCTTACCAAATGGCGTCGACGGCGTGACCTCGCAATACATCGCCACACCACCAGGGACAAGCAGTTCCTCGATGCTTTGCATCGTTGACTTGATGTCACTTGACACACGCAACACGTCAGAAGCAATCGCAACGTCGAACGAAGCGGGCACCGCACGTTCGAATTCCTCCACGGATGCGGAAATATCATAGGGACCGGTGAGGAACTCGTCACTTCCACGCAGGTCATTAGCAACGTTGAGGCGGACGAGGTCCACATAAATGCCTCGACGCTCCATCATAGCCACGATCGGCTGCATGTTTACCTTGCGGTGGCGCGCGTACATTTCGAGTACACGGAATACGCGACGCGGTGTTTTGCTCACCGACGACATTATCAGGCGATCAACCAGGGCAACCATACCGTCGTTAAGCTCAAGTGACACACTCGGCACGTCAAACAGGGCATCCTGGAGTGGTGTACCAGACACCGAGCCCAGCTTAAGGGCTTCAGAGACCACACCTGACTGATCATCACCTTTCATGTTCTCGAGGAACTTAGACGCCACGCTTGTCTCCATCGTACAAGCCTCCATGAGCGAGGGCGAGGCGTCAAACGCACGCGGCTCCCAACTTTCCGTGTAGCCCTCACGAACTCGTCCCGTGTCCTTGATACGCTTACACTCGAGACCCTTGAGGAAGGCTAACGTCTTGCCTGTATCACGGTCAAACATGAGCACATTGTGCTTAATGTCGGTGTCGTTGCTGATAAGAGTCTGAACGTGCAGGACCAAGCGCTTAGCGTTGTGAATCTCATCCACTGTTCCGCGAACCGATAAAATATCGAGATGATTCGGTAGGAAAGCGTCCACACCAAGCTTTTGACCCTCAAATGACAAGGCAGGAATCCACGTGCAAAGGAATGCCGAGTCAAGCAAACCTGGGTGGAATACCATGCCGTACGCTTCATGACTTGTCCACAGGTCTTCTGGCACATCGACAAATGCCAGGTAGTCATCTTCACGCTTCGTAGAACCACGAACTTCGTTGATCAGACCAAACGCTCCTGTGTGCATAGAGCCGTTCGGGCGCAGACGCGAATAAAATGTCTCGCCGTCCATAATAATGTCAAAGTCCTCAATCCAATTGTCACCAAACAGCTCCTTGATATTTGCTGGACCAATTGGCGTACTTTCGGGCCACATCTGACCGCTGGCATGCAGTTGGTCGTACAAGAGACCCGTGTCGTTGACCGCACCTTTACCAGACGAGCGGAATTCCCAGCCATTGTTGATACCCGTGAGCTTGAATTGGGCGTGCTTTGGTGCGCCCTCTTCTTCAAGTACAAATGCACGCAGGATACGCATGTTGGTGATAGTGCGAGCGCCATTTTCAAGTGCGGCTTCGGCGTAACCAGCACCAGGGAATACAATCGTGCCACGAATCTTGTGACCCTTGGTCCAAGAGTGTGTTTGCGCATTAATGCGAATCATACCGGTCGCCAGTGGCGGCACAGGTGGGTGGCAACGCATGTATTCGAAAATGTTCGTTTCATGTGGCGCCTTCTTGAGCGGCAGGAATGGGTACGATGGCAGTTCATCGAGCGTCGCGTTAGCTCCCATAGGCATGTCAATAAATTCGTCACTGTAAAGCTTGTAAACCTTCAGGTCGCGCACACCAGACTGAATCGAGGTGCCAACGGCCGTAAGGAGTTGCGTGATCTCAACCTTGGTTGCGCCTGTCTCGCCTTTCTTGTAGTTGGGGCGGCGACCAGATGCCACGATCGTGGTGTTTTCTGCATTGGCGGCACGCAGGATTTCATCCATGTACGAGCCAAGCACCGTGTGAGGCGCAATCTCGATGATCAGTAAGCCACGGTCCTCCTTCTTGCGGTATTCGTTGAGTGCCTCAATCGACTCACGGAACATGACAGGACGACTGACATTCTGCCAGCAGTACTGGGCGTCGAGATTGCGGCCAGGCTCGTGCATGCGACCCTCAACCGTTGAAATAAATCGGGTCTTGGGAATGTTCTCGCCATTATTAATGACGGGCGACACCTCCTTGAGGAAAGGTTCACCACATGGCGATACCATCGGAGAGTGGTATGGACCACCGACACGCAAGAGACGGGCAAAGATTTGCTTCGACTCACAGTCCGCCACAACCTGCTCCAACAAGCTTGTCTTACCCGAAACTGCAACAGCGTTGGTCGAGTTCGAGGCAGAAACCCACAAACCTGTATCAGTGCCATTCTCTTTCATAATACGCTGAATGAGCTGCTCAGCCTCTTGTCGGCTCATACCAAGCGCAGCCATCTGTCCATCGATCGTGTCAAGCAGCGAAAGAGCATTCGAACGTGCAATAGCCGTACGAATAGCTTTTTCATGGGTCAGAGCACCTGAAGCATACATTGCTGCAATCTCACCAACCGAGTGACCCAGGACGACATCGGGCTGCACACCGAGGTCGACCCACAAATCGAACAGGGCAATTTGGAAAATAGTGATGGCAATGACAATGCACTCGACCTTCCAGTCACCCTTGTCGGTCTTGGCCACCTTGCCGTTCAGTTCTGGGTTGAACAAACCGTACTCGTCCTGGAAGTTTTTCTTGTGGAACTTGGCCACCATCTCGAAACTAGCATTCACAGAGTTACGGAACGCAGCAAAGCGAGTGTACATGTGCACACCCATGTGCTCGTGCTGAGGACCCTGACCACAGAAAACAAATGCCTTGATCGGATTCAAGTCGGGAGTCGACGTAACCATTGTGTCAGAGAATGACAGCGGCTCACCCATAGAAGCCACGGCAAATGCTGTGTTGGGGTGACCACGAGCACGCTCCGTCATGGTGCGCGCCAAAAGCGAAGCCTTAAGAGGGTCCTTGATGCCAGGCCAAACTTCCTGCAAAGACTCAGAGAGTTTCGTCACAGCACGGTTTGAAAGGGCACCCACCGAAATCAACATCGGGTCCTTGTCCGTCAGCGCGACTGTTTTGTTGCCAGGCTCCTTATTCGGCACACGCTCCATAACAGTGTGACTGTTGGCACCGCCGAAACCAAACGATGAGAGCGACACGATAAACTTGCCTTCTTTCGTCAACTTGCTGGGTGGCAGGGGCTCAGTTTCCGTCTGCACCTTAATCTTGAACTCATTCCAGCGAATACGAGGAGTGGGGTTCTTAAAGTGCAAATGGGGCAGCATAAGACCCATGTCGAGCGTGTAGCAGTTCTTGATCAGACCGACCAGACCAGCAGCTGGCTCCAAGTGACCAACATTCGTCTTAGCTGAGCCAATGCGGAGATAATCGCCATCAGCCCGTCCCGGCGTAAACACCTCACCGACAGCGTTGGCTTCAATGGGGTCACCCACAGGCGTGCCCGTACCGTGACATTCAACGTATGCAGCCTCGTGTGGCTCACGTCCCGCGTCGCGGTATGCTGCGTACGTAGCAGCCTTTTGTTGCGGGCCATCAGGCATCGTGATCGACTTACCCTTACCGTTCGCATTGATGGAAGTACCAGTAATCTCTGCGTAAATGTGGCTGCCCTTGTCGATAGCATCCTTGGTACGCTGAAGAATAATGACGGTGCAGCCCTCGCCACGGGAGTATCCATCAGCCGATGAGTCGAACGTGTGGCAGATACCTGTAGGCGACAGAGTACCCAGTGTCGAGAACGACAGCGACGCGTGTGGTGCCAGAATGACATTCACAGCGGCAACTACAGCCATGTCACAATCGCCACGTAAAATCGCCGTGCGAGCAAGGTGAAGACACGTAATACTCGATGAACAAGCAGTATCAAGGTACACCGAGGGACCACGCAGGTCGAACATGTACGACAGACGGTTGGCCTGCATTGAGAAAGCGGCTCCTGTAGCACTGTAGGGGCCCATGTCGTACATATCGTTGCCGAGGTTGTGAACATCTGGTGAACCAGTCACAAACACACCCGTGTTGGTGCCACGGTAATGCACACCCGAGTCTTCTAGAGCCTGGAAGACGCCTTCAACCAGCATGGCCTGATGAGGGTCAAGCGACTTGGCCTCTGCGGGCGAGATACCGAACTCAAGTAGGTCAATGTCGGTGTGCGGTTCAACAAAGCCACCTAGGTCCGTGACTACCTTTCCTGGAATACCTCCGGGTGCAGTCATGCGATCAGGGTTCCAGCGGTTGTCAGGCACGCGAGAAATGGCGGATCTTCCTTCCTTCAGCAGCTCAAAGAACTCCTTCTTGTCGCGGGCACCAGGTAGGCGAAGACCAATACCGACGACCGAAAGACTAGGTTGCCGGTCATTTTCATGGAGTTGCTGCGTAGTCATCTTGGGGAAAGCAGTAGAGCTTGGATAAACCTTTTTGCGTTGAAATATGCGTTTGCAAGGGGACTACTAAGTGTTGGCGCTCACTTAGCAAAGTCAATACAAACAGAAAGGTACAGTTTAGTGTTCCGAGCCAGCGGAAAAAGAAACTGTTTGATAGGAGACAGACAGATACAGCTATTCACTCGGATTGAGTGGTTGCGTTGGGAAGACGGAATGTGTTGTCCGATCTGACTTCAACAAAGGCCGCGTGGCACTTGCGCACAATCACGCATCGAAGCCACAATGCGTGCTTGAAACAAAAATAGTAGCCTATTAGGATTTACGCCACGCGCGCTTAACAAGGGTTTTGACGTGGATGTTGCATTGGACGAAAACTAGGGCGCAGGTTTTATTCATGGGGTGCATTTGTTTCTTGGCTACATTTGATTGGAATTCGCTTTACATATCCGCGGAATTGAGAGACGATCATGTATCACCGCAGCTCTATTCGCGACTACACCTACAAGGATAAACTGACTTGTTCTAATCATGTTTTTCGTGCTGAGACGAGCCTGTGTGTCAAGCAGCCGAGGTCGTTCTGCTCCACCTGCATGTGTCAGGGTGTGTATTTCATATGATAGCGTATTTACCTATTGGGACTAGTAGACCCCAAGAAAATTAGTTCACTGAGGCATTATGTTCCAGCATCTCTGATAAGCGCTGGTCTAAATTATCCATCGACGCAAGGCTATCGCGAAGGCGGCGCTTTTGCGTCGAAGAGAGTGATGACATGTTAAGATCTAAAGGTGAACCATTCAGGGAGCCACTGTCACCACCAACTTCGACGCGAAAGGCTCGAATCTTTTCGCGTAGCTGCAAAATTTCGGCCTTGGAGGTTTCAATAGTTCCGCGCAGGGATGCCTGTTGCGCCTGAAACTCTTCCACATGTGGTGCCATTTTATTGGTCGGATCATCCCAAGACGAGGCAGCGGGTGTACTGTTCCTTGAATGGGGTAGTCCATGGCTCGCACTATCAGGAAGCTCCTTGGTAGAAGCAGACGACGTGTCTCGTTCGAAGGGTGCGAAAGAGACAGGCAAAGATGTCGATGGTGTCTCAGAGGCAATATTCAGCGCTGCCAGAAGCATGTCATCAATACCTTCAGGTGCACATTGTGTTGTGGCTTCCACAGAGTCTTTGCGTCCAACAGTATGGTTAGAGTCGGACAAACGAGAAGCTAAAGAGAGTGCCTTGTTGGGCGAACTTTGAGATGACACGCCAGAATAGATCGAAACGAGGGGATCGAGGGTCGGTTCAAGACGTGATTGTGACTGACTGCCGGAATCATTGAAAGCCGGAGTTGGCAATGCTTTAACAACATCTCCGTGCACTTCTTCCACTTCAGATGTAGCGATAGAAACGTCTTTATCTGACTCGTAGGGCCATGTGTCCGTTTCTGAAGCTGGCGTCTCGGTTTCTAAATCAGGTAGAGGCTTAGACAAATTAAGCTTTGGGTGAAAAATCGAGGGTGATTCAGGGACGTTCTGTGTCGAAGAGTCTTCAGGCACAGAAGACGGGTGCGGAGCAATTTGGTCCAACTTGACAACTCGAAGTGCCGGCGAAGGAGACATCCCTTGTGACTTTTTAAGTGGATCAAGCACCTCTTGCGTATCATATGAGGGCTGAGATGTGACATGGTTCCATGTCGTCGGATCTGATGTCGGTAAAGGCAGAGAGTTAGTCGTGGAACCGTCAGCCGATGTATCATGCAGCCATGTCACATCCGTTCGTTTATGGGAATCTGATGTCGTATCCGGCTGCTTCTCGGGGAACCAAGATTTGTTAACACTGGAATGCTCAGTCTCTCGCGGGTATAGAAGGTTAGTTTCCTCACTAGGACGGCGGGAACTAAACGAGTTATCATTGAAAGGCACATAGGCATGACTTTGAGGAATATGCGGCGTATCACAATCATTCGCAAGCAGCGAAGAAAACGAATCGGAGGTAATATCACCTCCTTGCAATGGTGAGACAAGACTGCGTTGGTCCATGGCGGAAGAAAGTTGATGCGAGCTTGTTGGACTAAGCGAGAGATCGAAACTGTTCACACTAGGCGCTGTGCTAACGGATGTATCGGGGCCCATATACTCTCGATTAATCATAAGCATCGGTGACTGTACACGCGGACCCCATACGGGGGAGTTTGGCCTCGAATCGTTAGGCTGAGAATTCACATTCGGTGTTGACTTATTTTTGACTCTCCACTTGCGGAAAGAAAGCGTAGATGCACTCCGGGAACGAGACATACGCCTCATGAAACCCTCAGATGTACTTGGAGCATATTGTTTCGATGCAGAGCGTTGGGGGTCAACACTAACCACTTGAGGAGTCGGTGTGAGGGCACGACTTAGCGGCTGAGGACTGGCTGTGACGGTACGCACGAGAGAAGGCATACTGAAGCTTTGCGGCTGTCCAGCATAAAAAGAGCTCTCATAACGTGGGATATACTCAGATCCTGAGCCGATGTCGTGTGCAGTTTGCGCACGATGACGAGGGTAGCCTGGTTGCCGTAAAGTTTCGTCGTTCGTTTGGGCGCGGAGCTGTCGACGCATCTCACGCCTACGAAGACGTGACTGCAATTTAGACTCTTTGTCACCGTGCAAGTATGTTTTAAGATCAGTTATGTCATCATGTGTGGGAATGAGTGGTAGCAAACTGACATCTATTCCCTTTGTAGTACGCGATGTCGACTTGGTCGGCGACGACAACGACACATCCGGCCTGAGTTCCGGGGAGTTAAGGTAATAAGATATTGGAACAGACACTTTGCCTGATTACCTGGTGAGTTGAATGAAAGAAAACAGCACAACGAGCCTACGACAGCACGATGTACCACTGGAAGTCAATGGATTGGCAGCGTGTAGAGGCCAATTCATGTCATGGAATGTTCCCACGTGAGAGCACGTTTTGTGCTGACTAACACATGCACTGTTTTACTACGATTCATTGGCTCTGATTCGGAGGAATTTACGCGGCTGTCTGCGGGGGGAGACGCGTTGCGTTATTAAAACGATAAACGCTTTCACGCTTTAGAGGGATCTCGGATGCTGGACTGCAGTACATAGACATCAGCAATGCAGATGACTAAGAATACCGACCAAGAAAGAATAGCAATAGGCTGTGCGCAATGAAATTGGTAAAAGTATTTACCTGACGCACCGTCGAGATAGTCTCGTTTGGGCCAGCAGAACTCTGTTGTTCTGCGCAGGCAACGGCACCAAAGGCTAGCATCCTCAGCATCTGTCTTGGGTAGATTTACATTTTTAGACGAGCTGGGTGTAGATGAATGACCGGCTGCGAAGCTTGTCGAGGAGGATTGACTGTAGTCAGGGTTGTAGGGATCTTGCTGCTGATAGGCGTCGTAGCACGATCCGCCCATATCGTTTGGTGAGGGTATGACAGCAGACTCGTCTTCCAATATCTCGCGCGTCATTCGGTATGGCGAACATGTGATCACCAGCAATGGGAAGCTAATGAAAGGCAGAGCCATGGACAGGGCCACCTGCGAGGCGACAAGCATGGTGTCCAATCCATTACGACCAGCGATGGCGGCAACCAACATGGCAGGAATTACAGCAATAGCACGCGTCAAGAATCTGCGCATGAATGGAGTGATACGCCAGCGAATAAAGCCCTCAGAAATAATCTGACCGGCGAGCGTTACAGTGATACTTGACGATTCTCCGGCCGCCAGCAAGGCTACAGCGAAAAGAATAGCCGTGGACGTGCCAATCGTATCTTTGAGTAACGCAAATGCTTGAAATAAGTCGCCCACCACTTCCCTGTCCCCTTTGCTATTATTACCATAGTGGAAGGCTGCTGAAGCCACAATGAGAATCGCACTGTTAATGGTAATAGCAAACAGGACAAGACAGATCGCAATGTCCCACGAGGAATGCTGTAAAGTGACATTTAAGTATTGTAGTGATACCGGCTTATGTGGCGGCAATTCGTCCGTCTGCAGGATTTCTGGAACCTGAATATTAGATGAAATCATGCGACGCCATATAGAGGAGAGGTTCGATGGAAGGATTCGACGCCAGAATGACAGCCTTGCACCAGGGTCCTCACTTTCCAGATCTAACTGTTCCTGTACGTCATTATTCGGATCAAGCTCTCCATCAAGACGGTCGATTGTCGCAAAATGAGAGCCGAGAATCAATGAGTGTGGCATGATCGTTGCACCTAGAATCGAAATCGAGATATACAAGCCTTCTGATGTCACGACGGTGGATGTGGGAACAAATCCATGAAAAACATCTCCCCAGTCGGGCAAGACGCGTCGTAATAGAATGCAAAAGCATACGAGTACAATAAGTACCAACACGCCGATAAGAGCCTCAAACAAACGGACGCCCGACGAGGGTCGGAACAAAAATAAAGCCAAAAACACATCAGCTGTTGTAATAAGTACGCCCGCCCACAGAGGAATAACTGGGAAGAGCAAATTCAAAGCGATAGCCGAGCCAATAAGTTCTGCCAGCTCGGTCGCCACGATGGCCACTTCATTAATAATATACAGTGGTATCAGCAGACCCCAGTAACGAAGGCGCATGTTCATTGTATTCATTGGTGGAATCTCTCCTGCTCCTGCTGGTAAGCCAAGCACTAAACGACGAGTTTGAGTTGACAAATCCAAACCAGTTACGGCACCTAGACGACAGCATAACACCTGGAGCAGAACAGCAAAAAGGCCAGAAAGCAGCACAGTGAAGAGGAGCTTGTAGCCGAACCTGGATCCAGCTTCCATGTCCGTGGCCCAGTTACCGGGGTCACAGTAAGCTACAGCTGCAATGAGACCAGGCCCCAAGAACGAAATATGGCGCATAAGTGTATCACCTGAGCTCTCAAGCCATGTTCGCTGGTGGCTAGGGCGCTGTGGTATTTCCATTTTGTGTGCCTACTCGAAAGAAATCTAGAGCACCTAGGATACACGGGAAGGCGCGCCACGACCGCGCTTTATATGACTGGATCTCAGATGGAGCAGTTGGGCTCAATTGTGAGCGCGTTGGGCATAACCCATCATCTGCGCACAATTGTTGTGGACAAATCACGTGCCGACTGTGTCAAAGACCTTGGCCGTCATTCTTCTGCTTTGGTACTTATCGACGACAATGCTGGCGTGTTGTGGACTCTCCATCTCTCGCCATGGGAGGCAAGCCCTGGGTTTAACTCGCAGTATTTTTACAAGTGCAGTTGCCATGCAAGCACCCCAGCCGTTCAGGCAGATACCCAAGGCCCATGTGCTCGCCAAGACCGATACGCCCAAGACCTTAGTCGACGTGGCTAAAGCATACCCTGACCACCCGTTGATGCAGTTTTTCCAGATGGCGCCTACTGAAGTTCCCAAGGAAGGCTCCCAAGGAAGACACGCAGATGAACGTGAAACTATTCAGGTGCCTCAAGCTGTAACAGAAGCTGATCTCTCGCACGATCACAGCTCGCGCGCCTGGCTCGCCCCAGAGCTACGCCGTAAGAGTAGCGCAGACTTGCACACATTGTGGTATGTGCTTCTGCATGAGCGCAATAAACTCGCTACTAGTTGGGAAGAGCTGAAGCGCCACAGTGCACAGGGTGCAGCACACATGCTTGGTCAGAGTCTCTCGTACCGCCATCACAGGGTATGTTCTCGTCTTGACACTTACATGTACAGGTCCGAAAATCCATGGCGCGCATTAAGTTTGTGCTGAACGAACGTCGACTGGCTCTGATCGAAGCGCAGAGCCGCGCTCGTGAGGAAGTCGACGTCCCTCCCTTGGAGAATGAGGGCGATATTTTTGAGGAGTCGCCCCAGGCTTCTTAGAGCCAGGGCTAGGCCTAGGTCTTGTACCCGTAGTGCATGCCGCTCTGTCTTTGTGATTAGGTAAATATCGCCGAGTCACCCGTGTGGAGTCCGAGCAGCCACCCAGATTTAGAGTCGCAATAGGTCTAAGCGCCGGTGTGGCGCCAGAGTCTTGCTTTGTGCCATCGCGATGCTGGAGGGTGTATTGGCATCCATCCTCAATCGCTTCCTAGCATCATATGTGGATGGCTTAAATACAAATCAACTGAACGTCGCCATATGGAGTGGCGACGTTAAACTGCGTAATTTGCGCTTGAAGCGCTCGGCGCTCGACAAATTGCGTCTGCCCATCGACGTGAAGGAGGGTTACCTTGGCCAGCTCACCCTGACTATTCCATGGTCAAACCTGAAGGGAAAGCCTGTGCGCATGCTTATCGAAAACGTGTCTCTCCTTGCTGTGCCACGCGATGCTTCCATGCCCATCGATGAGGCCGAGGAAGAAGAGCGGCGCCAGACGCTAAAGCAGGAGTTGCTCACTCGCTCAGAATTACTGAATGTGGCAACGGAAGAGAAATCAGAGGAAGATACACAAAAAAATGACTCGTTTATGAGCTCACTCTTTACCCGCATCATTGACAATGTACAGGTCACTGTGCGCAATATCCACATCAGGTATGAAGATGCGCTGTCTTGCCCTGAGCGTCCTTTTTCGATAGGAGTAACGCTCGCTGAACTATCCGCTGTATCAACTGATGCCAACTGGGAGCCTACATTTGTGCACAATTCGGCTTTGGGTATCCATAAATTGGCTCGGCTCGATTCGCTGGGCATATACTGGAACACTGGCTCGGACTTTCTCGATGCGACTTCGCCTGAAGAATTGCAAGAAAAGCTCAATTTGTTGATCGCGTCGAAAGATTACATTCCAGAGCACCAGTATGTCCTAAACCCCGTGTCTGGTGTCGGAAAGTTCGTGATGCGACCCAAAGCAACCAAGGACGAGCCAAAGATGGATGCCCAGCTCGTTTTTGATCAAATTGGGCTCACTATTAGCAACGAACAATACAGCGGTGGGCTGAGCATGATCAATCTGTTCAGCTTTTATGCTCGTCAGGCACAGTATCAAGCATTTCGGCCAACGCAGCAAGAACTTGAGACAAATGGTCCACTGGCTAAATTTCGATTTGCGGCTCGTGTCATTGTCAGTGAAATGCATCAGCGACGACGTGTGTGGACCTGGGAGTATATGCGCGAGCGCCGTGACTTGCGCCTAGAGTACATCCGACTCTTTAAAGAGATGGTCAGTAAATCGCCTATCTCGGACTCATCAGCGCCTTTGCCGGTACCTAACAAACGCTTACAAGAGCTAGAGCGCAAGCTTGAGTTTCGAGATATCCGCTTTTTCCGCTCTATTGCGAGGCGCGAGCTCCGCGAGGAGCGCCTTGTAGCCAATGATTCAGCTGCAGAGGCTACGGCACATGCACCCACAGCGTCATCCGGAAGCTGGCTGAGCTGGATGTGGGGCTCCAGTGCAGATGCGAAAAATGTGCCAGGTCTACTGAATAATGAGCAGCGTAAAGAGTTGTGCGATGCCATCGAGTGGGATGAATCAACGGGTCAATCTTTACTTGCACCGCTCGATGATTTACCACCCGATATTGTAAATCTGCACGTAACAGCCAAGCTGAATCATGGCTTTGTGCACCTACATGACCAGTCATCTGACCACAATATCCTCTCGCTTATGTATGACGGTCTGCAAGGTGAATTAACGCAGCGTCCGCATAATTTTGATTTGTCTGTAATGCTGGGCGCCTTGCGCGTAGAGGATGGAACAAATTTAGAGTCACAATATCGCGATATTGTTCAAGTCAAAGAACGTGCCGAGGAAGATCCCACTATGCCGCTTTTCTTTGTTCAATACGAGAACAAGCCACTGGATGGTCGTGCTGATAGTGCTCTGCTCCTCCGAATGCGCTCGACAGAGATCGTGTACCATGCATCGTATGTCGAGTCGATATTGCGCTTCTTCAAACCGCCCGAAACAGAGCTCGAGCTAATCGGTGCTCTCTTGGATGTTGCGAGCTCAACATTGGAGGGTTTGCGGCGAGAAACCCGCGCAGGTCTCGAGAATGCACTGGAGAACCATAAGACCATCGATGTCTCGATCGATGTTCAGTCGCCCATTTGGATATTGCCAGAGGACTTGAAGGACCGACAGAGTAATATGATGGTGCTAGATGCTGGTCACCTTGCGATGCGCTCTCTTCTAGCTGAGCCACAGACGATGGACATGGTCCGTGCAAAGCATTTTCGTCAGTACACGGAGGAAGATTTCCGTCAGTTGGAGGAACTAATGTACGACCGCTACTTCATCAAATTGCAGGATGTTCAATTAGTGCTGGGTGCTGGCTACGATGCATGCATGCGCAGTCTGCAAATTCTCGATGAGCGTGACTATCACTTGATGGAGCGCATCAATTTAACTTTCACGCTGCACAACTCCATCTTACCGCGTGCTCCAAACTTGACAAAGGTCAAGCTAACAGGAAACCTGCCGATGCTCAAGGTTCACTTCTCTGACAACAAGTACCGTTTGCTGCTTCAGCTTATTCAAGCTGCGATTCCGTGCGGCGACTCAAAACCTATGCCTGAGAGTTCTGGCAACAGCTCTCTCCATACAAGGCGACAGGTACTCGCTGACCACTTCCGGGGTACAAATGATAATTTATTAATCACAGAGGAAGCAGCGGAGAGCGGCTCGTCTCATGATGATGGCGATAGTGATACGTATCAAGATGCACAGCTATCCGACACAGAGCATCTTTCAGCGGATGAAAAGCTCTTTGAGTTTGATCTCGTTGTGGACCAGCTATCCGGTACGGTCACCAAATCAGGTACAAGCAAGCAAGAAGACCAGCAACTGGCTGAAGCTGTTTTCCAACACTTCCGGCTGGGTGTACACATTCAGAAGCACAAACTACAGGTGGATGTTCATCTCGGCTCACTTGACCTGGTTGATTGCTTGGTAGATCAAGCCCCTATGTTCCGCCACATGATCACGTCACGCCCGCTTGAAGAGACAACTGGCCGAGCTGAGCGCCCCGAAGCCGAAGCATATGACCTAATTTTTGTACAGTACGTCCAAGTGAGTCCATCATCGCCCGATTTTTACGAGAAGCACGATGGAATTGAGAGCTCAACGCTGGTAAACCTGTCCACACTCAACTTGATGGTGACGCGAATCACGGTCCTGACCGTCTACGACTGGATCATACAGACATTTACGAGCGGCTCGATGGAGACGACGGAGCCGGCGTCTGAGGCGTCGAGCGAGGTAGACGAGCCATCTTCGTCAGAGTCGATGACTCTAGAAGAGAAGTCGTCTAAAACTCGCGTCAAGGTCAATCTTTCGTCTATCTTGTTGCGTTTAAACGATAATGGCACGTTGCTCAGCACGCTGACTTTATCGACGGCCAACATTGCTTTGCTACTGCGCGCAAACTCCATGCGCCTTGCTGCCCGGATTGGATCGCTCTCACTTCTAGATGAGATCGTTAGAGAGCGTGCGGATCTCTCATTTTCTAAGCTTTTATCTATTGAGGGCGATGAACTAGTCGATTTCGCGCTTGAAACATTCCATCCGGATGATGCGCAGTATCCTGGCTACGATACTTTTGTATGGCTGCGCAGCAATACACTCAAGATTGTTCTTGTGCCTGAGGCGTATGCCGATATATTAGGCTTTGTGACGAAGTTCGCCAAAATGAAAGCCGTATATGATGCGGCCAAGACAGCGGCTTCTGCACAAGCATCTCAGTTACAAAAAACGCATGGTTTGACACGATTCGATGTACTGGTCAAAACACCGATTCTTGTTATGCCCTACAGCCTAAACTCGAAGGATCACATGACGGGTCAATTGGGTGAATTGTATGCTCACAATACCTTCGACACCAAAGACAAGGTGTGCTTGTCAACGCTGCAAGCGGGTCTGCGTCAGATTCACTTCAAATCTTACTTTACAAGTGACAAGGACGAAGATGTTCATGAGCTCACAATGCTCGACGATGTTCACATCTCGAGTGAAATTGTGGAAAGCATGCCTATTGGGTCCCATGATGAGACGGAGCACAGCTTTGAGTTTTCTGCCAACATGTCAGACATTAATGTCAAGCTCACAAAGCGTCAATATGTGCTACTCATGACGCTATTTCAAAGAGCTTCAATCCTCTGGAAAGCCGATACCGAAGTGCCATTATCTGAAATCGCACCGGACGGCGATGGCGACAAAGCGGCGCGCGCTTTGGACGCCGTGGAAACTCAGAGCCCTAAAACCCATGCTGCGATCCTTCAAGTCGCAGGTGACTTTACTCTCAAGAAGGTGTGTCTGGACCTATACGACGAAACCGCTGTTGACGCCGAAACGCTCGGAGAGGCCAGTCTCTTCTGCTTCACCGTTGATGACACGAGACTTATGGTGCGTCAGGACCCCGACTCAGGCACGGAACTCGAGGTGGATGTGCAGGCTTTCTCCGTCATTGATACTAACAAGTCACGCGAGACGCATTTCCGTGAGATTATTCCTGCCACTTCACATGCAAGTCATCAATTCATGCTCAATTATACTGTGTCACCCCCACCTGAGAATCATGCGATGGTGGTCGTCACAATCGATAATCCTGTGCTGATTTTCTCTCTTGACCCGCTGTTCTCCCTTATTTCTTTCTTGGCAGCCGGTTTCCCCGAATCACCCACGTCTGATACGTCATCCAAACCTGATTCTCCCTTGTCCTTGCCTGAAACGAGCGACTCGGCTGCTACGATGCACTCGAGTATTACGGCACGGTCACCAAAAACGCCGAGACTGCCTCCGCCCGCGCCCCTCGCTTCCATCACGTCTCTGCGTGTGAATATCGTTGAGCCACGTATTATTTTGCTTTCATCGCCGAAGCAGTCGGACTCACAAGCTATCGTGCTTCTTTTGCGACAGATCGTGTTGACAAAGCAAAGCGTGATGGCCCTTTCACTCACGCAGCTGGGTGTGTATGTTTGGCGAATGAACGCACCCAATGACCGTCAAAGCTTGTTAAACGAAGTGGATGTTTCGCTATCGATGGACGCGCAGATGACACCGACAGGTAAGATCACAGGTATCGAGATCGACATGGGTCGCCTGCTTGTCCGCTTCACGCGCTCTGATATCGAATTGCTATCGAATGTGTTGAGCAACGCGATGGCTCTATCGAGAATCGAGTCTCCCAAGACATCTGCTGAGCCTGCAAAACCAGTAGTACATGCTCCCTCCGTTTTGAACAAGATCACAGATGCGCATGAGGACAATGGTCAGGTCCTTTTCTCGCGTGAAGAGCTGACAGTGCGTGGCGGTGGCTTGCAATGTGTCATGATCAGTGAGGTACAGATGCTACCTGTTCTCGACATGAACGTGAAACCTTTCACCCTTTTGTTGAATGATTGGTCCGCCGATATGCGTCTGAACACAGAGCTGGACTTGTCGTTTAATAATTTCAATTTCGCCACCTCCAACTGGGAGCCATTGATCGAGCCATGGACCGTGTCACTGCGTTATGAGCGTAACTTGTCGCCAGAGAGCAGTACATTTACAATATCGTCTGGCAAGCGCTTGGAGATTAATGCGGCTGCTCAGTTTGTCGATACAACAACGAATCTATTCACATACCTCGACAAGGATAACCGCGTCAAAGAAGAGGCTCGGCACTTGGCGCCCTTCCGCATTCGTAATCACACGGGCTACCGGATCAGCGTATACTCAGAATCACCCCTTGGATCGTCTAACACACGCAACCATGTGCACCATCTCGACAATGGCTACGACATGCCGTGGTCCTTCGGTGACTGGCACGCGATTCGTGAGCATGCAACGGAAATGACATACAATCGACTCGCGGTCCAAATCGAAGACATGCCATGGGAGCGCGTGCGTCACATTGCCGTGGACCACGAGGGCGAATACGTAATGACTTTGCGCCCGAAGCTCGAAAATATCAGTCACCGCTTGCTATGTGAGGTCAAGCTTGACAACAACATCAAGGTCATCACGTTCCAGTCGACCTTCCGTATCGAAAACCGTGCTCTGATACCAATTGAAGCTTGTATGCTTGACGAGCAGGGCAACACTACTGATCATGTGCTGCGCATAGAGCCCGAGACATATTCAGCCCTCCCAATCTGTGACGCCTACAGCCGTCAAGTCAAGGTGCGACCCGATCCAGGTCTCGGCTACACGTGGTCAAACGAGTCGGTGGGCTGGCAGGACTTGCTCATGACGTCGTCTCACTCTTTTGTGTGTCCTGCCTTGGATGAGGGCGAGGCGCCGTTTCAGTTCCAGGCTTTTGCCGTTCATGATACGCAACACATGTCTCGTCGAAACTATCCACGCCTGACGCTGGCCTTGCGTGCACCTGTCGAAATTGAGAATGTACTCCCCTACGACATCCACTACCGCTTGTTCGACAAGAATCTCAACCTGAACTGGTCGACCTTTTTGCGTCGCGGTGGCATATCACCCATTCATGTCGTCGCCGTGCAGCATTTGCTGCTTCTCAGCATTGAGCTAGAGGACTCCGTATACTCACCGAGTGAGTTTGCTATTATTGCATCTGACAACCCGGACGATTTTCAAGTTGAGAATACCCTGCTGCTTGCGGACGAATCAAATCTTAAGCTGGAGCTTCAGCTGCACTATCACTCGTATCCTAACTCGGGCGGTGCTTTCAAGGTTCAAATTTTCTCACCCTATATCTTTTTGAACTTGAGTCAATTACCGGTAACGATCAAGACGAGACCTTGGGCCGGTCATGCAAAAATGGTGGCTGGTCAGGAATCGCATGATGACGACTATGATGCGTCAGAACAGCGCAAGCCATTTTTAGTGTCGCGCATCGGAGAAAGTAACAACCGTTTCCTGATTCGCTCGCGCGACTCAAGCTGGTCTAAGCCGCTCTCGTTCGATGTTATTGGTTCCGAAGTGGGGGTAGTGATTCCTTCCAGCAGCGGCGACCGTGAACTGCACCTTGGTCTGGACATTCAAGATGGTCTGTCGAAGTTCAAGCTCAGTAAAGTGGTCAAGCTTGCTCCGCGATACCTCATTCACAACAAGCTTTCGCACGCCGTTCTCATTGCTGAATCTATGGGTGGTGATCCGGTCCGTATTGGCGCAGACGAACGTGTGCCGCTCCACTGGTTCCATGTGGCTTCTAACAAACATGCCACACTGGCATTAGAAGGCTCGAACCTTGAATGGACGGCGCCGTTCAGCATCGATAACATTGGCAACGTCTACCTCAGAATGGTCCGTGATGATGAGCCTCAGCACTTGATCCAAGTGGATGTCCAGATTCAGGGTCCTACTATCTTTGTCCGCTTGCTGCCCAGCGAGGGCGCGTGGCCATTTTTGCTGCGCAATGAGACACATCATACGATTGTGTTTATGCAAACGGGCTCTTCCACAGAAGCACAGTTGAGCTCACGAGACACAAATCCGAAGAGGTACGTGCTCAAGCCACGCAGCAAGATGAAGTACGCCTGGGACTACCCCGCGGATGCCGACAAGTACATCCGTCTGCAGATCAACGGGAGTGAGCGTGTGATCAACATTTTGGAAATTGGCTCTCTACTCCCATTCAAATTTGCTGCGCTCGACGATCTACCAGCTGGTGTGGTATCGCTTGACGTACGCGCTGATGAAACGACGCAAGTCCTTGTGATTTCAGACTACTCCGAATCGAAGAGTAACTTCAAGGTGCTGCGTGAGAGTGGCCCATCGGCAAACCCCGACATCAAGTTCAAGGCTGTTGACGTCGACACGTCGATCTTATTTGCGTTTAATATCGAGCTTGTTGGCGTGGGTATCTCATTCATTTCTCACAAGGTGCGCGAAATAGCGTATGTTACGTTCCGAGGTCTTGAGCTGAGCTATTCGGAATCACAGGTGACGACGGCGGTAAATGTGATTTGCAAATGGATTCAGATCGACAATCAGACGCCACGCAGCATTTTCCCGATCGTACTGTACCCAACAGTCGTTCCGAAAGACGGCAAAGAATTGGACGTGCATCCCACACTGCAGGCCTCAGTCATTCGAAAGAAAGATGAATCGCATGGTGTGCGACACATAAAATATGCCTCTATCCTGCTGCAAGAACTCACGACCGAGCTCGACGAAGATTTCCTGTTCGCCATTTACGATTTTGTGCGTGCAAGTGGTGTTGAAGTTGAGAAAGAACACGACGAGACTGTCTACATTGAAAATCCGAACAATCTGCCTGAACCTCCGATTCAGGCAGTCGGCACTGATCAGGTGTATATTGAAATTCTGCATTTACAACCGATTGCTTTGAATTTGTCGTTCATGTCGACAGATCATGACGAGGCCGACGAGACCGAAAGCTCGCGTACGCTATTCTTTTACATCTTTAACTTGTTGACCATGGTGCTGGGTAATGTGAACGAGGCACCCGTGCGTCTGAACGCGCTAGTCATTGAGAACGTGCGTCTTTCTAAACAAGTTCTGCTGAACCGCGTCGCGTACCACTATGGCCAGGGTGTGCTTTTCCAGGTGCATCGCATTCTTGGCTCTGCTGACTTTTTGGGCAACCCAGTCGGTCTCTTCAACAACGTCAGTTCAGGCGTAGCCGACATTTTCTACGAGCCTTACTACGGTCTCATTATGCATGGTAATCGTGAGCTAGGCTTTGGTATTGCTCGTGGCGCTAGTAACTTTGTGAAAAAGACCGTGTTTGGTGTCACAGACAGTGTGTCCAAGGTAACAGGCTCGATTAGCAAGGGTTTGGCCGCTGTCACCATGGACCGTGATTTCCAGTCTCATTGGCGTTCGAGGCACTTCCGCAACAAACCTAAGCACGCTCTTTATGGCATCACAGTAGGTGCCAATTCACTTGTTACCAGCGTAGCCAGCGGCATCGAGGGTTTAGCCCTCCGTCCTCTTGAAGGCGCCGAGGATGGTGGTGCTTCCGGCTTTATGCAAGGATTAGGCCGTGGTCTGGTGGGTGTTGTGACTAAGCCTGCTGCAGGTCTGTTTGATATGGCAAGCAGCATTACCGAAGGACTGAGAAACACGACCCAGGTCTTTGACCAGAACACTATTGATCGCGTTCGACTGCCGCGCTTTATTGCCAGTGACCAACTGGTAAGGCCATATTCAGAGCGTGAAGCGCTCGGTCAAATGTGGTTGCAAACGCTGGATTCGGGTCGACTCATACGCGATCAGTATGTGGCGCATATCAACACTTCAGGCCAGCATGCAGGGGTAACCATCATGCTGTCGGAATCGCGCATTCGTACGTATTCACGCAAACTAACCACCAGTGTACATTCGCACAGCACGGCTAAAGGCTCTATGGGAAGTGGCATGGTCTGATCTAAGCACGATTTCGCTGGAGAACAATGGCATTTCTCTTGTGCTTCGTGGCGGGGTAGTTGGGCCCTTCCTCACGATCCAGGAAGAAAGCACGCGATTGTGGCTCTTCCGCAAAATTTCCGGGGTCGTGCAAAAGTACAATGCGGCTCATGCATGAGGGCGTTAGACGCGCTGCCACGCGTATTCACGTGATGCGTATGTAAGCAATAAGGTATGGATCAATAGCATCGCGGGAAGCGTACTGGTCGTTTAGACACGTACTCTCTGCAGGATCACGCCTGGAAGAGTGGTGTTGTGCAGGCATCTTTAAGTGGCTGCTCTTACACAGAGTTGTTTCTCGCTTGAGGTCTAAATAATGTCTGAGGGCTCAGGCAGCAATGGGCTTGGTGCGGCGCCTGGTCTTGGGTCAGGATTCCAGCTCGGACCTATCCTTGGCTCTGGACTTGGACGCCAAGGCGAAACGAATCCCTTGTATTATGCACAGGTACGCATTATACGATCAAGCAAATGACTGACCTTACCGCAGAGTCCGCATGCCGCTTACTTTGGTGGGCATCCGTCGCAGACCAACTCTCCGCCGCATAGGCCCCCCGCGGGCGACTCGTACGCCAACAGCCACCTCGTGCCGTACCTGAACCATCATACACCCGGTGAGGGTGCTGCCGACATCGGCTCGGAAGCCCCACCTTCTTTGGATGCGTTCTACATCCAGCAGGCATCTGGGTCGTTTGGTGTGCCCTTGGACGTGCCCGAGATCAATGCATATGACCATGCAGCTGCTGGCAGTGGCCTTCCATCAAGCACATTGCCGCTCCGTGGGCCGCCTAACATGGTAGGATGGCCGCCTGCTTCCCGGCCATCTGGCACTGCCGGTCCTCACGATATCCAGCCACATGACGAATCAGAGGTGTTACACTCAGCCCCCCATGGCTATCCTACTTCGCTTGGTGCTATGCCACCGCTACCAGGAAGTACTCGCAACTTCCCTACGAGTGTCTACAGACCGACTGACCCAACGACTCATCGTCACATGATGATGGACCAGGATGCTGGTCGTCCACCGCGTCCATTGCAAAAGCGCCAGCGTACTAGTCCGGTACCTTTTGGCGAAAGTATCGATATGCAATCTAGATTCCGTGGTGCAGGGCCGGGGCCAGGGCGACCGCGACTACCGACTCGTGGGATCTCTGCTCGTCGGGATATCGAGACGGGGACCCATGGTGATGGCTTGACCGACTTTTTGCCAAACACGGAAGCACCAGCAGCCCCTGGCAGTGATTTAGCCTCCTGGATTTTAGGTCCTGATGATGTGCCTCAGAGGCCGCAAGCATTTCCGATGGATCCATCAGCGTACTACCGATCGGGCATGGCGCCTCCGCCCGCTTCTGGTATCCGGCTGGATATGCCTAGCTTGGCGACCGCACAACCACCGATGGGTGTGCCTAAGGACTTGGCGCCATTACGATCACAAGCACCTAATTCGGATGATGAACCACTCTATGTGAATGCGAAGCAATACCAACGTATCTTGAAACGCCGCGTAGCACGGTCGCGGATGGAAGAGAAACGCCGTCACATGTTCATGATGGCGATTAAGCAACGGGAAGAAGAGAAAAATGGTGGTCCGACAGAAATTAGCGAGGAATGGGTATCTGGTCTATTGGCTCTGGACGAAGAGTCAAAGAAGCCCTACCTACATGAATCGCGTCACAAGCACGCCATGCGTCGACCGCGCGGTCCAGGTGGCCGATTCTTGACTACGGAGGAAATTCGTAAACGTAATGAAGAGATTGCGGCCCAGAAATCAAATGAGGAGAAAGCAGGCGATGAAGGCGTACCGTCAGCGTCGTCGGCAACCAAAGAGGGCACTAGCGATGCGCCGCAGCAGTCAGCTAAGCCTTTTGCATCATCCTTGGAATATTCGGGCCCTAGGACCGACGAGCCAAAGGAAAATCCACACAATACTGTCAATGTCGAACCATCATCCGGTGCCCCGGATGCTGATGCACCACCTTCCACCATTGCAGACTAACTTTCTTGGCATCGTGTAGTGTTGCTTTCATGTAATTAGTCTCTTAGACTTCACGTGATGTAATATCCATGATGGGACGCGTCGAGATGGAACAGGATCTCCTGGCCCACGATATGCAGATGATGCTCACATCGTATTCATGACGCGATGCATGTAGTCTTTCTAAGCGCGTGCGTCTGTTTTTTGACAATTATCTTGTATCAGCGCAGTAGGTCAAGAAAGCTGCATGATGAGCAACAAGTTTCCGAGGAAGTACTTCAACGAGGTGTCGTGCGTCTCCCCTATGATCTGCATTGCCGCATTTTGTCGCATGTGGTTCGTTCGGTCGATCTAACCAGTGACTTCCCGCATCAGGGACTCTGGCGAATACTGAGCGTATCGCGCGACATGTATCACAAGATGATACCTGTTGCGTATAGAGCACTGTATTTACGTTCACCTGTATCAGTCAATCGATTACGATACACACTTGTTGTACAATGCCCTTCTTACGCTACCTACGTGCAGCACATTTCAATATGTCATTGTGAAGACCTAGCACCTCTTGCTCTGGAGCAGCTGCTGCTGAGCACGACCCGTGTCAGCTCGATGCACTTGGATGTTGCTTCAGCCAAAGCAATGTGCATGACGCAAGCTGGGCGTCTAAGCAAAGGGGCCAAGCCAGTAATTCTATCTTGGGATTTTACCACTGGTGCGCTTTCTTTCGAACTCGACCTTCTTTTCAGCTTTGACATGTGGCAGCGTGTGGAATCACTTTATGTACGCGGTGATCCTCGGCTGGCACAAGTCCTAAGCCACGGATTATGGCCGAAGCTGCGCCAGGTTCGCTGGTTCGTGCCGCTCACAATGATGAAAGACATATCTACTGTCGTCATGGCGCAGGCGATGCAGAAGTGGTCGAATCGAGGCATTTCCTTGGTATGGGATAACTCTGCTACATGAGCCGAATCGCTACAGCTCGAAGCGCGGCAAGATCCAACGCGGCAGCAGAATCGATGGGAATAGCAGCATGGCACAAAAGATGCTGCCGTTGTGTGTCGAGAAAGACGGGTACATGCAGCAGTTGTTGGGCAATCGTGTCTGCAGGGATCGTCCACTCCAGCGTACTGGTCGAGACGCATGTCGAAGAACCATTATTCAGATGCAATTGGCCCTTCGACCAGACTCCGCCGTCAATCCAAACAGGCCCGATCTCCCATATCATTTGGCCTGGAACGCTTTTGCTGCCTAGATGCCATTGAAGTTCAAGCTGCTCCAGACTCTGGTGTCGATGACGCGCCGTCATCTGGCGAGTGGCAGTAAGAAACGCGGACGCAGCCCATAGTCGGCCCAATTCTACGCGTTCGTGTGTCTCCTGCATGGCGTGCTGTGTACGCGCACCCAAGTCATTCAGCCATCCACACAAGGAAGTGCCGTAAGGCACAGATGATGTACACCAGACTGCCGGGACTCGGTCCTTCTCGATGCAAGACAGCATATCAGAGACGTCGCTGCTCCGTGGTGCACGATGGACAAGTACATCAGCTAGACGCTCGAGGTCGCGATAGACCGTGTCGCTGACACTGAGTGCCATGTGCCGTTCTCGGGCCCAAAAGCGTCCAAGCGGGTCTGTAGCACTGGGTGTGTCTGTTCGTGTGTAACGTGGTACTTTGGACAGGTGCGACTCGACTAGTGCCGCTAGCTCGGAAGTGGCAGGAGGTGCAGGTGCTGTGTCTGACCGCGTATGGTCCACAATGATATCTTGCTCGCGACCAGCAAGCTGTCGGAGTATTTGGAGGTGCCGGAGGATGCGTGTCGCGTTCTGAACAGCTGTAGCACGCTCGGCTTCAGGCGCTAAAAGAACCCAGTGCACGGGTTGTGGCTCTGGAAGACTAGAAGCCCAGGCACAGAGTTGCTCGCGGTGCAGTCCTTCGGGTGCGATGAGCGGCTGCACGTCATTGGGTGCAATGACAAAGTCGCGCTCAAATGCTGCGGGTATAAACAGGTGCGCCAGTAGCGCATCAAGCATGTGTCGATCAGCGTCACTGTCCATGCGACTGCCGTACACGTTTTGGGCCAATAGCGCGCGAAGTGCGGGCCATGGTATCACTTCTGGTGCCAGGTTACGCCTGGACTGGGCAGCCGAAGCCATACACGTGTCGACGATTGCGTACGCCGCCTCGAGATCCGTGTCGTAGAACTCATAAGCGTGCGACCATCCAAGTGGCGCATGCCGAGCGCGTTCTAGCACGATTGCGTGTAGCAAGGCCACCAAAAAGTAGACGCGCTCCCGCTCAGGAGGCGCCTTATCAGTGTTCGATGCGGGCCTCGAGTCCAGAGCATGTAAAGCATCCAATAAAATGGCTTTGCATCCAGCAGGCGGTTCATGCATCACAATGCGTGCAGCTCGAATAAAAGATGGCGGCACAGATGGTGAGAGCTCGCATGTAAGAAAAATACGACACCGCTCGTGTGGCTTTTGCGATGTCAGTCGCGATGGAAGCTGTGCGAGCCAGACCGGAGCTAGGTGCGCATTTTTAATGAGCACCCATGAGCCTGAGCGTGCAGCAGATATAATAGCACGGTCTGCCATGCCTATGGCTTCCGGTGAGCCCAGAGCGACTTCTGCACAAGTCATTTGCTTTGACACCGCACACGCTTCCACAATGCCACTGGCATCATAGCCCGCTACACCACACATGGCCAGGGGCGAATCGCTTGACACTTGCTCGACGATGTCGTGAATGGTGGGCGGTGCTGCATCAAGGAGCGGAGTACCAAAAATATGATGGACTAGCCGCGTGAGAGCAGGCGCCAGACGATCAGGACGCAGTGTACGCACAATTAATGCCTGCCGCACAAGGTTTTCCGTGTCGCTAGAAAGGGGCGTCAGCGGTACATCGGCTAGCTCAGGTGCCACTTGCATGGTCCATGCATGCCATGCCTCTGGATGCGTCAGCTTTTCGTGTTCGACAAGACGTAGCGTGGGAGTGTCTGTGCCATAGAGCAAAGCATGAAAGTCAGCTCCGTCCAGCTCACCAGCGCGTCTTCCAGCTAGGCAGTACACTTGCGCGAGCGCCACAGCTAACACAAGAGCATCAGCATGCAAAAGCGTGGGAGCCGCACGAAAGAAGGTGCTGATGAATAATTCGTCATACAAAGCGTCGCATCGATCGTTCTCTGAGTCAGTCGCAGTTGGATGGGAGAGCACATCCTGCAAGAGACGTTCGAAAAGACGCATATCAAATGAATAGAATGGATGCAGCTCTTGCATGTGCTCGAGTAGAAAGTAGAGTGCACTGCAGGCGCTTGCTAACGGCACGTAGGCTTCGGTAGCCTGCTGGACCGTAGTCATGATGTCGCCAGTAGCTTGCACCTTTTGTGTCACGTCGTCTGCCTCAGCCTTGAGTGTTTCAAGTGTGCTCACGACATGGTCGTCGTCGAGAATGTGACCCTGTGCCTCGTTGAGCGCTGTAAGAAGGCTTTGTTCGAGTCGCAAAAGACGTCGCTGGAATTCGCTTTGCATCCGTTCCAGATCCACTCGCTGCTGCTCGATATCGGCCCGCTCGTGATGCAGTATTCTGGCGAGAGACTGGGCCTCGAGACTTTTACGCGTGATAGTAAAGTTGATCACTTGGACTCGGGCAAATACGTGCGGCGCTAATACAAGGCCTGCGTACCTCGTGGCGAGTATGAGCCGAAACGAAGGAGCCCAGTCGACATCTGAGGTGCCGACACGCACAAGCAAGCGCCCCCCTGTGCGGCGCTTTTCCGCGTTCAGAACAGGCATAAGAATAGGATCAAAATACTCGGCGTCGGTGATAATGAGCGGCATACCGAAACGCAACGCACGCTCAAGTACCTGCGCAAAACCACCATCTAAAAATGAGGTGATCGCCGGTTGTGCATGCGCGAACAAGCCTTGAGCAAACGACACCGCACGGCCTGAAGGATCAATCAGTAGAGGCACACGCGTGCATCGCTGGAGCATCACGGCGTTTTCGATGCTGAGAGAATCACTTCGCAGGCCCAGATTCTGCCAGACCGCGCGTTCGTCGGCCGTCGAAAGCGTATCAGCAAACGACAGGGCAGCACGCACGGGCACGTTACATGAACCCAGACGCGCAACCCACGCATACCATAAAGCTTCGCGGCATGCTTGATCGAAAAAGCCGGCATAAGTGATCATCGCCGCACACAAAAGAGCGTCACCTGGCAGGGTTTTGACCTGTGCATCAAAAGCCTCGCGGCCATGTTCCCAACGCTCTCGCTCCGAGCTGAGACCATCAAGAAGGCGCACACTGCGAGCAACGCGCGCTTCCACTGTATGCATTTCGTTTGATAGTGCTTGTGTTTCGCTAATGAGCGATGCATATTCACGCTTGAACGAATCAATACTTTCTTCCAGCTCGGCAACGGTGGCATCCGCTTTGATCGCCTCTTGGCGTGTCAAAGATGCTTGCTCCTCCAGGATCTGGACTTGTGCGCGCAACGGGCCTACGCTTTCGAGAATGTGGGCGTAGTGAATCTGAGCTAGTACCCAGCGCGCGAGGGGTCCGCATGCCGAGCTGGCACGGTATATACTGTCGATATTGTACTCGGGTCGGTCAAGGTATTCGCGCTGTAAACGCTCGCGTAGTGCTTGTGGGATATGGGCGGTATCAAGGTGAACGACGGTCGAGATAAAATCGTCACGACGAATGAGACTCTGGACGCTCTTCCAGCCATCTACCCGGTGGCCGAGTAGGATACACACCGATTCCATAGCCAGCTTGACAGGTGACGGCGGGTTGGTCATGGACCGCACCTCGCTCAAGTGCTGCTTCTTGATATTGCTTACAGCAGCCTGTGCATCTAGCAATGCTGGCTCAGCCTCGGAAAGCTCCTGCAGGACAGATGCCCGTTGCTGAGCCATAGCCGCCTCCTGACGCTGCAGCTCAGTCTGGAGAGCGAGGGATGCTTCGCGCTTGCTTTCAGCCACTTGTTGTTGCTCGACCATGCAATGAAGACGATCATTTGCCTCACTGTTAGCATCTTCTAGTCGTTTGCGTTTCGTGGACAGAAGCGACTGCATTTCCTCGATCTGCTCGACTGTCGCACGGAGCTTGTCAAGACCCATGAGACGGAATCGCTGCTGGTCTTCATGCTGCTCATGCTGTTCACGTACAATCGCGCTGAAACTATGCAAAAGCGACAGAAGATGCTGTGGCGACGGATGATACTGTCGGCCAGTCCACGCACGTACGCGCTCGCCGAGATCTGCTGCAACCATGTGTATCCACACCATGGTGTCAACGAGTGCATTCCGATGCTCTCCAAGATCAAGAGACGACGTGAGCTCATAGGCGACCGTGCGGCATGCCTCTTCACTCCAGTCGCCTGTCGTATCGGCACGCACACGGAGGGGTGCGCCCATGACGCGCGTTGTAGGCGACTAGTGTGTTGGTGCCAAAGCCACGTCTCAGAGGCAGTCACGTGGGCTTACCATGGATACAGAACGCATATAACTACAGGTGTACGGAGCGCAAAGCGTCACGGCGCTGTCTGGGAAGATGGGATGTAGCCGAGCTTGAGTTGCTCTTCGAGCCGGCGAATTTCCTCCATGCTTTCACTCCGATCGATGGCCTCGGCGATGGCAGCACGCTGACTGTCAGTGAGCTGATGTCGCCTCGTGGGAAGTGGTGCGTCAGGCTCCGACGGAGCAGTGCCTCCGGATGCTCGACGCTCTTTTGAGCCCATGAGCGAGAGGGCTAGTTGGTTGAGTTGTCCATCAGGTGCCACAAACGCTTTTCGAGCGACAGCGCGCTCGCGCTCTGTGATGCGCCGGTAATCCAGCACGCGGAGGTGCGGCATGCACCATACAACAAACTCACGATAGTGCTTTTCGCGCGCGACAGGATTGCCCATGAGGCACAAATAGCGCATGTGACGAAGGCGGCGCAGATGCGAAACCTCCTGAAAATCGGATATGGCGTTATTGGTGAGTATAAGCGACACAAGGTATGGTAGCTGTTTGTGAATGGACGCGTCCACTCGAGCAACTAGATTATTAGAGAGTGTGAGGTGCTGTAAGCGCAGCATCCGAGGAAAGTTGCCCAGGAAGCGCACGTCATTATCCGTCATATCGATGGTATCATTCTGGTCGCGCGAAGCACCCATATTTTCGATAGCAGGAATTTTAAATCCGCGCAAGTCAAGCTCACGCTCTTTGAGTGCATTGATGGACGAGTCGCAGTGCGTTAATAGCTCTGCAGTGAGTTTCATGGCGGTCGTCAAGGAGACAGCGACGCTGGCGCGTGCTGCCATCGTGCAGACCACAGCGTCGATTTTCCACCACGTGGTACATCACGTGCCGATAGGGTGGCTCGCGTCCGGCGCGAGGGTGTGGGACCAGACAGGACGGATCGGAAACTCTACCTCGTCGTCCGTCCCCATCCATTATGGCATCTGCACCGGCCGTCTCGCCTTCCGCGGCTGCGCAGCGCAAAAAGCTAACTAGTTATGTGGGATTTGCCAACCTTCCGAATCAGATGCACCGTGCGGCTGTGCGCAAAGGCTTTACGTTTACAGCCATGGTAGTCGGTATGTATGACAGACTCGCGAGAGAACTAACGCATGGGCAGGTGAAACGGGGCTTGGTAAATCGACCCTGATCAACACGCTTTTCAACACGAATCTCGTTCCAAGTGGTGAGGACCGCGACATGTCTCAGGTGCCGACGCAAACCGTCGGCATCGAGACGATCAGTGCTGACATTGAGGAAAATGATGTCTGCCTTCGTCTCAACCTCATCGATACACCTGGCTTCGGCGACTTTGTGAACAATGAGAACACGTGGGAGCCTATTCTGCAGACGATCGAGTCGCGCTTCGAGACTTACCTTGAGCAGGAGAACCGTCTGAGCCGCTCCAGGATCGTGGACAATCGCGTGCACGCTTTGCTGTACTTTATCCAGCCGACGGGTCACGGTCTGCGTCATATCGACCTTGAGTTCATGACGCGTCTGAACAACTATGCGACGGTGATTCCCATCATTGCCAAGTCAGACACAGTCTCAGAGAACGAGCTGCAACAGTACAAGCAGCGTATTCTGCGTGACCTCGAGTTCCACGGCATCGATATTGTGCGTCTCCCTATGAGTGAGGAGGACGATGAGGAGACGATCGCCGAGGTCACCGAGATCCAACGCCGTCTGCCATTTGCCATTGTCGGCTCCAACAACCTTGTCAAGACGCCTGATGGTCGTATTGTCCGTGGCCGCGCGTACCCCTGGGGTGTGATTGAGGTCGACAACGAAAACCATTGCGACTTTGTGAAGTTGCGCCAAATGCTCATCCGCTCCAACATGGAGGATCTGCGTGAGCTCACGGAGTTGCGCTATGAAAAGTACCGCTCGGACAAGCTGCGGTCGCTTGGCGTAATTCAGGACGACTCCGTCTTCACAGCAATCAATCCCACCGAAAAGAATGCTGAGGCGCGTGCCATGCATGAGGCGAAGCTGGCCAAGATGGAGAACGATATGAAGGCCGTGTTCCAACGCAAGGTCGCCGAGAAGGAAGCCAAGCTGAAGCAGAGCGAAGAGGAGCTGTACGCGCGCCACCGGCAGATGCGTGCTGCGCTTGATCAGCAGCGCCGTGAACTCGAAGAGCGCAAGCGGCGGCTGCAGAACATGTTCCGCCAGATGTAGTGTCCCATACAGTGTAAGCCTCCCGGAACCTGAGCATATGACACGTGACCCCGTGTTACTTGGACGTTGGCGTCATCGTGGAGCGGACGGTGGACGCGCGTCCATGGCCGATTGGGACGTCGCGCCGGTACGCGCATACCTCGAGGCACTCTTGCCTGTAGTCCTAGATGCTCAACCCGAAAATGTGCGGGCATCGCTGGTCGATAACGAGTCTTGGATAGATGTGGCTGTGTCCTTTGTGCAGGATGCATCGGAGACCGTTGTTTTCGTTGACCAGACGGATCCGGACACATGTACGCGCTATACCTTATCCAAGAGCCCTACTTGGTCCCAGAAATGTGTTTCTATGTTGGCGCTGGTGAAGCGGCAAGCGGTGCTTGATCTGCATGCGCCACTTGCCTCCCAGGTGCGTGTCGTGACATTGCAAGCCCCACGACCTGAGCATGCATCATCAGAGGACGTGGCGCAGATGTTGGAGACACCCTACGAAACCATGGAGCACGTCGTGCATAATGTCATGACACCATGGATCGACGCTTACGTGGCTGGCCACGCTGACGAGACCAATACCAAAGATGAAGAAGGCAAGACGGGCATGCTGTTGATTCGACGCAAGCTCGCAGAGCTAGAGCTCAGCCTGCGACACGCACAGCAGGATGTGGAAATTCCGCATGTCGTACTCAGCATTCATCCGGCGATCCGCGCGGCCTGTGAGCGCGACGCGCGTGGCATCGAAGCCATTCAGCCGCCATCTCTGCTGGAGGACGACGCCTTTATCAATCAGCTGCATGCCGAGATGAATGGCTGGGTTCGTGCCGTGCAGACGATCACCAAGTTGGATTACAACACGGCGGCTGGTACGACGATGCAAGAGATCAACTTTTGGGCTGCGATGGAAAAGGCGTTGGAGGACCTTGAACGCCAGTTGCATGCGCCTGAAATTACACTCACGCTCGACGTACTCACGCATGCAAAACGTTTTCATGCCACCGTCTCATTCCATGCTGACACCGGTCTGAAAGACTGTGTCGAGAAAGTGCATGGCTACAACGTCCTCTTGAAAGACTTGCCCATTGGCGAGTTGCTCGCTGCCTCCTCCCTCGATGCCTTGGCCGAAGCACAACGCAGCGTATGCACCATGATGAACAAAAAGCTGCGTCTAAGTACATACCCCGTGCGTCGCGCTCTTGCCTTTGTTGATGCACTAGGCCGTGACGTGCATCAGTGCCTGCTCCGTATCCTATCGACGGAGCCACTCATGGAGCAGGACTATGAAACATTCGCTGCGACCCATGCAGCCGTCGAAGCCGTGCTGGACGACTGGGACGAGCAAGTCAAGGAGTTTGTCTATGTCGCTCGTGACTTGACCCGGAAACGGGCAGAAAAGTTTATTCCGATCAAAGTCGCAGCGCCGCACAGTGCTTTACGGACTCGACTTGCCTATCTTGGCCGCTTACGACGCGCACATGAAGAGCTGGTCGGCATGGTCGATGTCGGCACTGTGAGTGACGCCCTCGACGCTTCGAGCGAGCAGACCGCGCACGAAATTCGCGGAGCTTTCGCAGCGTTTCGTGGCGTCGACGTGCTCGACGTGTCAGAGCATGGCACAGCAGCACTCGCCCTAGCCGAAAAAGCGTATCACGAGCGCATTGCGCACGTCGAGTCACGCCTGATCGAGCGCCTACGTCTGCAGATCGGGCAAGCAAGCTCCGCGCGAGAGCGCCTACGCACGCTTGCGCGCTTCAACAAGCTGTTTTCTCGGCCGCGTGTGCGTGCCGCCGTGCAGGAGTACCAAGCGGTGCTGCTTCAAAGTGTGCGAGGCGACTTGGATGCTCTGCGCGCACGATTCCAGGCAGGATATCGCGACTCGAACGCACACGTTGCGGCGCAACTTCGAAATGAGCCTGAGATCGTAGGTGCCATCATCTGGGTCGACGAGCTGGAGCGCCAGCTCCATTTGTACATGCAGCGTGTCCAAGACGCCTTGGGCGAGGGATGGGCTGACCATGTGGACGGCCAACGGCTGTACGAAGAGAGCCAGGCGTTCTTGCCGAAACTGGATACGCGGCCGTTGGTCCAGGCATGGGCGCAAGATATGAGCCGCCGAGCGACGCTACCAGCAGGTGCTGTGTTGCGCGTGGTACGGGACCGTGAGAAGGATACGTTGCGGCTTATGGCGAACTATGATGCGCACACGCTCGCACTAGCCAACGAAGCACATGCGCTGGCGATGCGCGGCATAGTCGTGCCTCAGGCTTTGGCGAGCCTCGCGCAAGACGCGCAGCGCATATCGCCTTTTGCCATGGCCGTCGACAGTGCTTTGCATACGCTCGACAAGATTCATGCTCAGATGACGGTGCATCCTTTCGTGGCGCGTCTGCTGGCCAAGACACAGTTGCATGTGCGTGCGCAGCTGCAGCAAGTATGGTCGTGCCAATGGGAGCGATTTTTGGATGGCCTTTCGATGCAGGACAATCCACAGGCCGAAGTCGTCGATGCGTTTGTACGAGCTGTGGTCCAGTACGAGACGCAGGTCGCGCACGTCGCGGGCGGCGTTGACGAGCAGATCGAAACTCTGCTCGAGCAGCTGCACACGTGTGATTATGTGGATGAAACGATACGCAGCGTACTTGGCTCGCTGCAGCGACTGGTCGATTCGTTGGCGCAACACAACTATGTCAATGTAGATGCGTTTGTACGCGGTCTGCAAGAGCGGCTCGACTGCATTCTCCATCGACGCGTCGAAGATGCTTTGGCATCCTTTACCGCGTCGCTGGACTCCATGCACATGGATGGCGACACGCCGGTGGTCCAGGTCGTGCTGCGCGCCCAGACGCTCCAACTGGAGCCCGCTCTGGACATGGCGCGTGCGCATTGGTTTGATGCGTTTGGGACGTGTCTCGATATCGTTCTTCTGCAGCCGCGTCTGTACGTCACGCAACGCACGCTTGAGCTGCGAGAGCGGTCTGTTTCGACGCATCGCGACTTGTTGCGAGCTATTCCGCCTGCGGCGCTACAGGCTCCCCTGCGCCGGATCCAGGCTGCTCTGGCGGAAGCGCATGTGTACGCGATGCAATGGCTTGAGCTGCAAATACTTTGGGATGCAGAACCAGAGAGTGCGGCGCCAACCGATGACTTGGAGGCATGGCTTCAGCTCATGGAGCGCGTGCGTGAGACGCGCGCGTTTGTCAGCGCCGCGCCACGTCGTGCATTTGGTCTCGTGCATATTGACGCCACGCCTGCACAGGCACGCGTAGCTGCACGACTCGATGCGTGGCAGGCGGCTTTCCAGACGCGCTGGGCCGAGGTGGTTCAGGCGGCGATGCACGAGATGCACGAGCATCTGGCTCGGGGTCGGCGTGAATTGGAGCCGCTGAGCGCGACGCACTCGTCGACGTCACACGTCGTTACGCTGATCACTCGTACAGCGGCATGGAAGCACGAAATGAGGGCGTGTGAGGCACGTGTCCAGCTGCTGGCCCGATCCGAGCAGGAATGGCGCGCGCAGCGAAGCCCATGGCCGGCGGATTGGCTGTATGTGGAGCAGCTTCAGGGCGCCTGGACGACATTGGAGCAGCTGCTGGCCTACAAGCAGACGGCGATAGAGGCGCAGCACGAAAGTCTGCAGGTGCGAATGGCCAGTGAGACGCGGGCCGTGCAAGAGCAGATGGATGCGCTGCGCACGGCGTGGACAACGGAGCGACCGACGTCAGGTGCGCTGCCCGTGGCGGAGGCACTGCGAGTCCTGGGCGACTTTGCGTTGCGCATGGCTGCCTTGGAGCGGACGCATCACATGCTCGCTGATGCCCGCGACGCGTTTGGGCTCGAAGCGCTGGATGCGTCGGTACTGACGGAGATGGCCGAAGAGATGCAGGGTCTCGAGTCCGTGTGGAAGGCGCTGGCCGAGATTGGGTCCGGACTCGACGAGCTCAAAGCGACGCCCTGGAGTCATGTCCAGGTGCGGCAGGTGCGGCAGCGTCTTGAATCGCTGCTGCGCGATTGCCGTGGGCTTCCGACGCGCATGCGCTCGTATGAGGCCTACGAGGCCGTGCACGACGAGCTCCAATTTCTCGTGGCGCACGTCAAAGTGCTGGGCGACCTGCGCTCCGATGCCTTTCAAACGCGCCACTGGCGCGCATTGCATGCGCGCCTCCATGCGCCACGGTACATTCCGAGCTCACATACGCTCGGTAGCGTGTGGGCGCTGGACTGGCGCGCTCATCTGCCGCTGATCCGCGCGGCCATTCACGATGCTCAGGGCGAATACGCTCTGGACGTGTACTTGCAGCAGGTGCGCGAGGCATGGACAGGGTACGCGCTCGAGCTCGTTGACTACCGCCACGTATGCATGCTTCTGCGCGGCTGGGACGCCCTGTTCCTACAGGCCAACGAGCACGCCGGCGGCCTGCGGGCGATGGCCGCGAGTCCGCATTATCGCGTGTTTGAGGAAGAGGCGCAGATGTGGGAAGAGCGCCTGGCCCGCATTCAGACCGTCTTTGATCTGTGGGCCGACGTGCAACGGCAGTGGGTGTACCTGCATGGCATCTTTGCCGGCGCAGGCTCCGAGGCCATGACGCACATCTTGCCTGTGGAAAGTGCGCGCTTCCAAAGTATCAGCAGTGAGTTTCTGGCCCTGCTCAAAAAGGTGCTGAAAGCGCCCTACGTACTCGACGTGATTGCGGTGCCGGGCATGCGCGCCTCGCTCGAGCGCCTCGCCGAGCTCTTGCACCGGATCCAGACGGCGCTTGGCGAGTACCTCGAGCGCGAGCGTGGACGATTCCCGCGGTTCTACTTTGTCGGCGACGACGATCTCCTCGAAATGCTCGGACATGGACGAGATATCCCGCACGTGTCGAGGCATTTGTCCAAGATGTTTGCTGGCTTGGCCACGGTGCATGCGGACGGCTCTCTCATCCGCGCGGTCGAGACGACCGCCGCTGAGCGCGTCGAGCTTATCACGCCGGTGGTCGTGCGCGACGGCATGCCGGTCCATGAGTGGCTCGATGCGCTTCAGAACGCTATCCGGACGACGCTTGCGCACATGTTGCCGGGTGTGCTAGCCGCGTTGGAGTCGCTCGTGTATGATGTGCCGTCCGTGACGTCGTGGCTGGAGAGTGCGCCGACGCAGCTCCTTGTGCTCGCGTGCCAAATTCACTGGGCACGTCGCGTTGAGCGCGCGATGAGCGAGAATCGTGTGTCGAGCGTGCATGCCTCCGTGCGGGCGCTGCTAGACGTGCAAAGTCAAGTGGCGATTGCGTCGCCGCATGTACGCAGGCAGGCCGAGCAGCTCATGCTCCTGCTGACGCACCACGAGGCCGTGACACAGAGCGCGCTCACCGAGTATGCATGGGAGCAGCAGCTGCGGCACTACATGGAGGAGGGGGGACGCGTCGTCGTCCGCCTGGCGCATGCTTCGTTTGACTATGGCTTTGAGATCCTCGGCTTGCAGGAGCGGCTCGTGCAGACGCCGCTCACGGCCGCGTGCTTCATGACGCTGACACACGCGCTGGCATCTCGGCGTGGCGGTGCGCCGTTTGGCCCGGCGGGTACGGGCAAGACGGAGACGGTCAAGGCACTCGGCGCCGAACTGGGGCGCTTTGTGCTGGTATTTAATTGCGACTCGCAATTTGATTTGAGTGCGATGCGCCGCCTCTTTGTGGGGCTGTGCCGCGTCGGTGCCTGGGGCTGCTTTGACGAGTTTAATCGCCTCGACGAGCATGTGCTGTCGAGCGTCTCGCAGCAGATCCAAGCGATTCAACATGCGCTCGCATCGTCCACGGAGGCCGACCTCGGTCCACGCGTGCCTGTCCAGCCATCGACGGGCATCTTTGTCACGATGAACCCGTCGTACGCGGGCCGCTCGCATCTGCCAGACAACCTCGTCAAGCTGTTTGGACGCGTCGCCATGACGCAGCCTGACGCTGAGCACATTGTACACGTTCTGTTGCGTGTGCATGGCTTTACGACCGCCCGCACGCTCGCACGCAAGATGGTGCTGCTGTTTCAGCTGTGCACCGAGCAGCTGAGTGACGCACCGCACTATGACTTTGGGCTGCGCGCTCTCAAAGCTGTGCTCGTGCGGGCAGCGCACATGCAGCGTGGTGACGATGAGGCTACGGCGATTGTGCAGAGCGTGCTGGAAACGGTGCCGCCGCGGCTCGTCGCGGCCGATGCGCCGCTGCTGACGGAGCTGGTGTCGGACGTGTTCCCCGACGTGCGTCCTGCGCCGCCAGCGCTGGATGCGCTGACAGCCGCCGTCGAAGCTGAATGTGGCGCGCAGCACCTCACGGCCGGCGGCGCGTGGCTCGACAAGGTGCTGCAGCTGCACCGCATCCTGCAGGTATCGCATGGTGTGGTGCTCGTGGGTGAGTCCGGCGTCGGCAAGACACGCGCATGGCGCGTTCTGCTCCAAGCCCTCGCGCGTCTCGAGTCTTGTGACGGCGTCGCGCACGTCCTCGACCCGAAGGTGCTGAGCAAAGAAGCCTTGTACGGCACGCTGGACGCCACGACGCGCGAATGGACGGATGGTCTGTTTACGCATATGCTCCGTCGGATCGTCGAGAACGAGCGGCGCGAGCGCGAGCAGCGCCACTGGATCGTCTTTGACGGCGACCTCGATCCGGAGTGGGTCGAGACGCTGAACAGCGTGCTGGATGACAATCGGCAGCTGACGCTGCCGACGGGCGAGCGTTTAGCGCTGCCGGACAATGTGCGCCTCTTGTTTGAGGTCGATAGCGTGGCGCATGCGACGCGCGCGACGATTACGCGCTGCGGCATGGTATGGTTCCCGAACGACGCCGTGGCCATGTCGATGCGGTACGCCCACGCCCTGGCCGAGCTGCGCACACGCCCCGTCGTCGACGATGTGCCTGTCGCTGAGACGGTTGCCGCGCAGCACGTCGCCGACGGCATCGTGCATGCCATATCGCCGTACATGGCCGCAGACGCTCTCGTCGACCGCGTCTTCGCTCAGGCCCAGGCACATACGCACTGCATGACATGGTCGCCTGTTCGTGCCTTGACGGCGCTCGTGGCGCTCCTTCGCCGCGCGGTGCGCCAGGTGCTCGCGTACAATGCGCACCACCCAGACTTTCCGCTCAGCGCCGACGACACGGCGATGTTCGCGCGCCGCTCGCTCGTCCTGTCGCTCGTGTGGGCGGCTGCAGGCGATGCGTCGCACGAGGTGCGTGCGGTGATCGCCGATGCCGTGCGGCAGCACGCCGACGTCCACGATGTGCCCGATGCCTCGCTGCTGGATGTGCACGTCGAGGCCGCGCCGAACGCGCCGTTCCATGCGTGGAGCGCTCGACAGGTGGACGTCGATGCGCGTGCGCTGAGCACGTCCGATGCGGTGGTCCCTACGATCGACACGGTGCGGCACGAGGATCTGCTGTATGCATGGCTTCAGGACGAGCGGCCAGTGGTGCTGTGTGGTCCACCGGGCTCCGGCAAGACGATGGTCGTCCTCGCGGCCCTTCGACGCCTGCCCGACGTCGACGTCGTCACCCTGAACCTGTCGTCGCAAACGACACCACGCACGCTGCTGCGCACCCTCGAGGCGCATGCCGTGTACGAGAACACGCCAGCAGGTCGTCGGCTCGTGCCGCGTGTGCCTGGCCGCCGCCTCGCTCTCTTTTGCGACGAGATCAACTTGCCTGCGCCCGATCGGTACGCTACGCAGCATGTGCTGGCCCTTGTGCGCCAGTGGGTCGAGCAGCGCGGATTCTGGTGGCACCGCACGTGGATTGCGCTCGAGCGCATCCAGCTCGTCGGCGCGTGCAACCCGCCGACGGATGCCGGGCGCACGCCGCTGCCGGCGCGCCTGCTGCGCCATGTGCCCGTGGTGTGGGTGCCGTACCCATCGGACACGGCGCTCCTCCAGATCTACGGCACGCTGAACCGCGCGTTGCTGCGCCGCGTGCCAGCGCTGGTCGGCTATGCCGAAGCGCTCGCGCACGGCATGCTCGCCTTCTTCCGCACGACGCAGCAGCACTTTACGCCGGATCAGTACGCACACTATGTGTACTCGCCGCGTGAGCTGACGCGGTGGGTGCGCGGCATGCACACCGTCATGCCCGAGGACGCGTCGTCGCTCGAAGAGCTCGTGCGCGTGTGGGCCCACGAGGCGCAGCGCGTGTTCCAGGACCGACTCGTCACCGCGAGCGACCGCGCATGGAGCGAGGCGGCCCTCGACGAGGCGGCGCGCACGGCGTTCCCGGGCACGGACCTCACCTCGGCGCTCGCACGGCCGCTGCTGTACTCCGACTGGCTCACCCGCGACTGCCGGCGTGTCGAGCGTGCGCCGCTCCGCCGCTACGCACATGCCCGGCTGCATGGCTTTGCTGAGGAGGCTCTCGAGACGGAGCTTGTGCTGCACGATGCGGTACTCGACCTGGCGCTCCGATGCGACCGCGTCTTGCAGCAGCCCGGCGGGCACCTGCTGCTCATCGGCGTGGCGGGCTCGGGCCGCACGACGGTGGCCCGCTTCTGTGCGTGGCTGCGTGGGCTGTCGCTGTACAGCGTGCCGACGTCGAGCACGTACGACGAGGCGCGCTTCGACGACGATCTGCGCGCGCTGCTGCGCCGCGTCGGTGTGCGCGGCGAGCGTGTGTGCTGGACGCTCGACGAAAGCCAGGTGGCTGTGCCGGCGCGCGTCGAGAAACTCAATACCCTGCTGGCCAACGCCGAAGTCGCCGGTCTCTTTGAGGGCGACGAGTACGCCTCTCTGCTCTCGCAACTGCGCGACACGGCGCAGCGCGAGGGACTCGTGCTCGACTCGGATGACGAGCTGCTGGCCCTGTTCCGCGCGCACATCACGACGAACCTGCATGTCGTACTGACCATGACCCCGCCGCGCGGCGATATGGCACAGCGGGCCGCCGCGTCGCCGGCTCTTTTGAATCGCTGTACACTAGTGTATTGTTGGACATAGCTACTGGATCAGCACATCGATCATCTCCGGCACACGGTGGTTCGGAAGCATCATGAGCTCGCCATGATGCAGCGCCGGGGCATAGTGCACCGAGTCCTGCAGACCACAGCGCTTGAGCAAATGCAGCACACGCCACGCATGCAGAACCGTGTCGTCTCCCGCAAGATAGATACGCACATCGTCGGGCGTGTGGTGCTTCCAGACATCGTGCATCAGGAGCACATTCGACGACCAGTCAAAGTGCCGCGTCAGCAGATTCGCATTGCCCAGCTCGCGAGCAGCAAAGTACCGCAGCACAAACTCGACGAACGACTCGGTCGGCTTGTACAGGAAGCGGTAGCAGATATGCGGCTCCCACAGCTGGAAGCAAACAGGATCGACAAACACGGAGCGCGCAATCAGCTTCGGCCACGCACGCATGAGCCATGCATGCACGATCGTGCCCATGCTGTGGGACAGAATCGAGACATGGCACTTGTCGAAGCCATGCCGCGTCAAAATGCCATGGAGCAGCGCAGGCGCTTCTACATGATGCCAGGGACGCAAAAACCGCGGCGAAAAAAACTCGTACGACATCCACGGCTGCAACGGAATCACGACCGGGTACGGCGCCGGCTGACCGCACGGCCGAAGCAGCGCTCGCAGCGCCAGGGCATACTCATTCAAACCGAGGCCCAGTCCATGCAGGAAGAGAATCGGCCGGTACGCCTTGCCCGCCGACACCGCCTCAGGACGCCAGCCGCGAGGCACGTACAGCAGATACGAGAGCGAGCCGTACCGGCACCGACGCACACCATGCAGACGGAAATAGCCTTCCACCACGCGATTCACGGCTGACACCACGACGTACAGCATAAGCGGGCGCGTGTGCACATGCACCGGATCAAGAGTTAGGAGCATGGGCCGCTTCCTTTCCACACCCGGCGGCGCCGACTCCGCAAACGGCAGACCACGGCGCGCCTCAAATGTATGCAGAACCTCGGCCAACAACTCCTGCATGGCGCCGTCACGCGTATCATGAGCGAGCACTTCGTCATAGCGCTTGTCAAACATGAAGCATGCAAGCCAATCGAGCACATCCGCCCGCGTAATATGCTCGGGCTTCATACCCATGAACCAGCCGCTCATCTCCCGACGGAACGCCACAGCGCATGGATCGTCGTACGGTAGTGATGCTTTGGGTATAGGGATGTCGTTGTGCGCATCAAGATTCAATACAAAACGCGCTGGATCTTCTAGATTGTCCAGAATGGCCTCACGCATGACACGGATCATGATCGGATCCACCGCCTCACGCGACAAAATCGGGTTGCGCTTTTGCACCCGCCGCACTAGGTACTGGTAGTACAGCGAGAACGCCACTTCCACTACGCTCCAAACAAAAAGTCGGCGCCTGTTGAACAAGGCAGCTAGGCGCGGTCGCCTGCCAAAGAGCGTGGGCTTCCTGCCTCGCCCCGCGAGGCGCAGCAGTCGAGTCTGCCTGACCCGCAGAGCCACAAACATAAAGGCATAAATCCATGACAGCGGAACAATGCCCCATAACAGCGATACAGCCACCTGCGCAAGAAGCTTGGGCGGCTGCGGCTGCTCCCGCCGCCGGTCAAGCCACCCCATGCGGCGGGAAAATGTTGAGCGCGACCAGAGGACGAAGCCCCAGACGCTGACTAACAGTCGGACTTGGTATGTACGTACACATTATGGAACCTCGGCGTGCTCGGCAGCAGGCCTGTTCTGCTGACGGGCGCAGCCACACGACGAGGAGCTGTCACAAGAGACATGCTCGTCCACCGCCATACGTGGCGTCTCGAAGCTCTTCATACCCGACAGACCCCAGCGGTCCAGCATCGCATGGTCCTCGTTCCACGACGTCGTCGGTGTCGTGAGCATACGGTGACCCGTGAAGATCGCATTCGCACCAGCCATGAACAACATGGCCTGTTCAGACTCCGTAAACAAATGGCGTCCCGCAGCCAAGCGCACGATAGAAGTGGGCAGCACGATGCGTGCCGTCGCCACTGTACGCAGCATTTCTTGGAACGTGACAGGCGGCTGTCCTTCCATCGGCGTGCCAGGAATGGCAATCAGTGCATTCACAGGGAAGCTCTCAGGAGGCTCAGGCAAACGACTCATTTCCCAAATCAGACCCACTCGATCGGATTCATCCTCACCCAGACCCAAAATACCACCAGAACACACAGCAATGCCGGCATTCCGCACATGCTCAATGGTTTCTAGTCGGTCCTCGTACGTGCGCGAGGTAATCACCTTGCCATAGTACTCCCGGCTCGTGTCAAGGTTGTGGTTGTAAGCGGACAAGCCTGCCTCCTTAAGGAGCTGCGCCTGCTCGGCGTTCAGCATGCCCAGCGTTGTGCACACTTCCATGCCCATACCCCGAATTTCACGGACCATGTCGAGAATGCGTTGGAAGCCGCGCTTGCGGCCACCAACTTCACGCCACGCTGCACCCATACAAAAGCGCGTGCTTCCATTTTCCTTGGCACGACGTGCCTCAACAAGCACATTTTCCAGATCCTCGAGCTTGCCTGCTTGGGAATGAGTTTCGTAGCGGCTGCTTTGCGAGCAGTACGCACAGTTTTCCGAGCAGCCGCCCTCCTTAATATTCATGAGCGTACACAGCTGAATACGGCGAGGATCATGGTGTTGCCGATGAACAGACGCAGCCTGGAAGACGAGCTCAAGTAGAGGTTGGTCAAACAGGGCCTGCACCTCGCTTCGTTCCCATGCGCGTGGCGCAGCTGGCTTGTTGTCCGAGACCCGATAGTCCGTCAAGGATGCCGCATGCGCAACAGCGGTGCTTTTATACCGCTTCCACGCCATAGGCACTGACACCCGCACGCCGCGCATCATCGACATCGGTGTGTTCGACATTGCACCGAAACAGGCACGTTACGACCCACGCCCCGCTGTATTCTTGGGTTCGTCCGCCACGCCTGAGGTGCACGCCCCCATCGGCCGATATGGGCACGTGGTCCTACGTGTCGTCCACCCTGGACAAGGCGCGGCCTCCGCGGCTTGAACATTTGTTCGTGGGACATGGAAGATCAGTCCATCGATATCCAGCCATCGGCTGTAGAACAGCAGACAGTGAAGCAGTCCCATGCCACGTTCGAAGAAGAGCTAGAAAACTTGGCATGCCGTTTTATTGTCAACTTGCCTGCCAATGAGCTTGCGTCGATTGAGCGCATTGGCTTTCAGCTAGAATTGGCGTACGTATGAAATCATTCACACATACCAGACACTGGTTTTACCTGGACTTTCTGTGCCCCCAAAACTCCCAACTGCCTACTTACAATTTCAAAAAGTTTGCGCAGGAGTTACTTCGAGTGTCGGCGTCTGTGGTGCCGCTCATTCAGCTATACACGTCCAACGGCTCAAACAGCTTGAACGAGGCATTCAATCAGTTCAGGCAGTACAAGACGCGGGTACCAGTTTGTGGTGCTATCTTACTTTCCGAAGACTGGACAGAGTGCGTGCTCGTCAAGGGATGGGGAAAGAATGCGTCGTGGACATTTCCGAAGGGCAAAATTAATCAGGATGAGGATCAGCGCGACTGTGCGCTCCGTGAGCTGCTTGAGGAGACAGGATTCGATGCGAATGAACTGCTCGCAAAGGACTCGACGGACTATTTTGAACACAGGGACAATGAGCATCGCATACGCTTGTACGTCGTGCCTGGTGTACCCCGTAATACACCCTTTGAGGCACAAACGCGCAAAGAAATTTCCCAGATTGAATGGTTCAAATTGGGTGACTTGCCTACGGCCAAAAAACCCAAGACACCCTCTCCCAAGCTGGGCGGTCGCTTCTATGGCGTATCGCCTTTCATGATGCGTTTGCGCCGCTGGATTCAAGCAAATAAGCGCACACATCCTAAGCGACCGACGCAGCCAGAGCCAAAAGAGAAGATGACTTCTGTGAATATGGACGCTGTATTCGGTATTCAAAAGCCCGGGTTAATCGTGCTGCCTCCTGCTGCAATGCGCCAAATTTCCAACAAAGCAAAGGCCTCACAAAGTGCACAATCGTCGCCACCGACACAACCGCCACCACCTCCATTGAATGATCACGACTCCAAAAAGAATCTTTTGCTCTCACTCCTGCATGGCTCGCAGCCACTGCCGGCCCCGCCGCCCATTGTCAATGAACCGCGTATGGACGGATCTACAGCTCTTGGAAACCTTGTCGGTGTTTACAAAGGCAATGAGACATCAGCTCATTCAGATGAGAAAAACAAACAAAAATCACTACTTGCCATACTTCAGGGCTCTTCCAAACCTCTAGCAGAGCCACCAGCTGTGCAGCCTCCTCCCACAAACACACCTCCTGTACCTGGGCCATGGCCAGTTTCATCGACGTCCATGCCTCGTCCCGATGAGCATCGCAATCAGCTTTTAACGAGTCTAATGGGTAGTGCACCTCTCTCGCCCATGCCCACGGCGCAACCGTCTCCAGGTTTGTCATACCCGATGCCTCCTGTACAAGGTGCGACGCCAGTCCTTGCTGTTCCTCCATCAGCTGGGCCCCCGCCAACAGATCAACAGCAGACACTGCTAACCTTGCTGAGCCCCTCGCAACCTGCCGTGCCAAGGCCTGGACACCCGCCACAAATGCCTACGGCTCCACCCAGCTTGGCACCATCTACTATTCAGTCGCCGCCAAATGCAGGAAACGCTGTCAACCTACTTAGTATCCTGAACCAGGCTCCAGCAGAGAAAACGTCGCCCGCACCCGAGTCACAGGAAACAAAGTCTCTCTTAAATACACTATTACAGGGTAGAGGAGCATAGATACAAATACCCTTCATTATGTGGATTTAATGCGTCACAATAGTTTAAAGGAACGTGTAAGTTGATCAATCAATGAATTAGGCGCTGGCCCAATACCGATCACCGTCTTGCTGCCTGGCGCCACTTGCGTACGCCCACTGTAACGTTAGTATGCACGTACGTACGCATCCTGAATTATTTGGGCCGGGATACCAAGTTTTCGTGCGGCATCACGTACCTGGAGCAGGTGCTCCTCGTCAGGAATCTTTATAGCAATCTTAGTTTGCCCTAACTTTTGCCATGTCCGAACATATTCCGGACACAAACGCAACGCTGATCGGTACGATCCCAGCGTCGCGTGACCGCACTGCGCGGCAATTTTACCCTTGTCCATTTTCAAGTCCATGCGTACGCCTAGTACCATTTTGCATTCTTCAGGCAAGGCATCCGACGTGTCGCCTTCATGCACGGCGTCATTCTCATCGATATCCGATAAGTCGTCATCTTCACCGTTCATGCATCCATGTCTCCACCAACGAGCAATATAACCTGATGCAAACCCCGCTAAAAAAAGGGTTGCTCCTAGGGCGTACATGTCCAACCCCTTGATGCTAGTGCGCGAAAATTTTTCAATCGAGACCTTTCGACACGCTAACGCGCTTATCACTAGGGCCTTGTTCACGTTATTTTTTTGACGCGCACAAAAATTTCCTTTCGGCCGAATTTTCTCCACGATTCGCCACCGACCCACAATGTATAAAACACGGACCACACAACACGGGTTTGACTTTAGCCTTACGCCACCGAAAATGCAGATCTTTGTGAAGACCCTGACAGGCAAAACCATCACCCTTGAAGTCGAGTCTTCAGACACGATTGACAACGTCAAGGCCAAGATCCAGGACAAGGAGGGCATTCCCCCTGACCAACAGCGCCTGATCTTTGCTGGTAAGCAGCTGGAGGATGGCCGCACCCTGAGCGACTACAACATCCAGAAGGAATCGACGTTGCACCTTGTGCTACGTTTGCGCGGTGGACAATAAACTGTAGTCCGTAAACGAAGATTACAAGTATGTTGACCTATGTAACAAGAGTTGATAGTAGCAAATTCATTCGCCAAATAGTTTCTGGACGCGCTTGAGCACAGCGTCTTTCGAAGGGTCTGTTGTTAGTTGGTGGTGGGCACGAACCGTAGGGGTGGTCCTTGCTCGGGATTTCGAGCACGGCAGGGAAGGCCAGCATATACTTGTCCACGATGGGACGGATCTTGTCCGCGATATGTTGGTTGATTAATACAATGGCGATGTCGTTTCTATCCTTCGTAAACTTATTGAAAGCGTCCTCGATGTCGGATGTGGGCGTCTTATTATCCACAACAAAAAAATTTCTTTCGCCATCCTTGTTCACATCACCAATACCCGCGAGAATAAATCCTGTAGTTGAGTCCTTGATCGTAAATATTCATACACGTACTTCGTCGGCAATTAAAGCGATGAGCGAACGACCACTAGCCTGTTGAGATGACATGGTGGACTGCAATGGCGTTTAGCCATCGGTGCAGCGGACCCGGCGCTGTACGCGTGGAGGCCACGTGGTTACCGCTGGTCAGGGATACCATAGAACGTCGACGCGGACGAAGGTTTCTTCGGGTTTTTTGATACGACGCGGGTGCACGTACACCGTACGAATTGATTATGGGCACTACCACATATCTGCCACCCAATTCTGAGGGCGGATCTGCAGGCACATTATCCTATCGTGCAGGTGATACACCGCTAATGGAGCCGCTTCAGAATGCGAGTGGTCAAAGGTCGCGGGTATGCTACTTTTTTGACTCCGACATTGGCAACTTCCATTATGGACCAGGACATCCCATGAAGCCCATGCGTGTGCGAATGTGTCACTCTTTGGTCATGAACTATGGTCTGTACAAGAAGATGGAGATATTTGTATGTGTCCTTTTGCTAACGCCCAGCGTGCGAAACCAGCGACCAAGCGGGAAATGTCGCAATTTCACACGGATGAATACGTGGACTTCCTGTACCGTGTGACGCCAGAGAATGTGGATGCATATGTGCGGGAGCAGTCTAAATTTAATGTGGGTGACGACTGTCCCGTGTTCGACGGACTCTTTGAATACTGCTCGATATCCGCCGGCGGTTCGATGGAGGGAGCGGCTCGTTTATCGCGAGACAAGTGCGATATTGCGATCAATTGGGCTGGTGGGCTTCATCATGCCAAGAAGGGTGAGGCGAGTGGCTTTTGCTACGTGAATGATATCGTGCTAGGCATCCTTGAACTGCTCCGGTACCATGCTCGTGTGCTGTACATTGATATTGATGTGCACCATGGCGATGGTGTGGAAGAAGCGTTTTACACCACTGATCGTGTCATGACATGCTCTTTCCACAAGTATGGTGAATTTTTCCCTGGAACAGGAGAACTTCGTGACATTGGATGTGGCAAGGGCAAACACTATGCATGCAATGTGCCTCTTCGCGACGGCATCACCGACGAGACGTACCAAAGTGTATTTCGCCCCGTGATCCAACGCATCATGGAACAGTACCAACCGACGGCGGTGGTGTTACAGTGTGGTTCCGACTCTCTCGCTGGTGACAAGCTGGGCTGCTTTAACCTTAGTATGCGTGGACACGCCAGTTGTGTCGAGTTTGTCAAAAGCTTTGGCTTGCCTCTTTTACTGGTCGGCGGCGGTGGTTACACGATGCGAAATGTGAGTCGTGCATGGGCGTACGAAACGGGATTGGCGTCGGGACACCAGCTGAGCTCTGTTCTGCCAGTGAATGAATACTACGAATACTTTGGGCCCCAGTACCAACTAGATGTATTGCCGAGCAACATGGAAAACATGAATACACGCGAGTATCTGGACAAGGTCAAAGAGCAGGTGTTTGAGAACCTGCGCCACGTGGCCCATGCGCCGTCGGTACAAGGCCATGTTGAGCCACACTTGGCCCACGATACGGCCATGGATGACCAAGACGACGACGCAGAAGATCCGGACGTGCGTGTGAGTCAGCATGTCATGGACAAACGCATTCAACGCGACACTGAGTTTGACGATTCGGATGACGAGGGCGAAGGCGGTCGACGCGATCAGCAGTCGTGGAAGGAACAAGAGGGAATGGACGTAGAGGATGAGCCACCACAAGAGCCTGTCAAGGCACCCACGCCGCCCAAGACTGAGTCCGACGCATCTCTGCCCACGATGGGCCCTTCCGACTCTAATGTATTACATACCCAAACGCACACAACTGCATAGTTTCTAAATAGTTACAGCACGGTATGCATCAGCTTTGCGACGCGAAATAAAGTCCGCGGCGAAACGACGGCCGTCGAGGGTGCTGCTGTTGGCATACACTGCTTCGGCAATAATGTCAGACACGTCCGCCGAGGGGTTCAGCGGGAATGAGAGCAGCATCTCGATAAAGTCATCGATGTTTGCACGCAGACCCTTGAGCTGCTCGCGGCAGTGCCTCAGAAACTCGGGCGACGGCGGTTGAGGAGTCGACGGCACGACTGTAGGACGACTCGTCACACCTACCGATGCGGCGCTAGGGCGGGGAATGGCATCGTTCATTTGCGATAGTGCATCGCGACGCACTTGATGCTTGGGCTTCATCGTCACCCATCCCTCTTCATCTGCCTCGGACGCGACGGACGGACCACTTTGCCCAGAAGACAGCATGGGAGATGCAAGCGCTGGTGGGCGAGTAGGCAGAGCAGCCGTGCGAAGCGGTACGGCAGACGTGGGCTTAGGCGGCACGCTACTCTTAGTTAATACCGGTTTGGACGGCAGCGGATGTTGTCCTTTGCCATTGGCGCCGATCTTGACCCATCCATCATCCGAGGCATCAGACGCCAAGGATGACGGGGCTTCACCCAGGCTTCCACGCATCACAGAGTTGCTGTAGGCCGATGGGCGCGCGGCCTGGGCAGCCTTTTCACTGGCTGTGCGCGCGCTCTCCTCCTGCTGAATTTCCGAAAGCGACTTGGTCGGCACCGGCTTAGGCACGCTCCATGCACTGCCGCTGCTCTGACGTGACGGGCGCGATGGCTGGGCTGACGCGTCCTGCCCTGATACATGCATCGAAGCCATGGCCTGGGCCAGCATTGCTGAGTTGTTCGCACGTTCTCTGGCTTCACGAGCCTTGTGCTCGCGCTGTTCGGCCTCAAGAATTTCGCGCATGTTGGGTTTTGACGTGTTGGATGGCTTGTTGGTGGTAGCGGCCCAGGGCGCAGGGCGGCCTGTCGTCGAGCTCTTGGGCAGCGTACTTGGCGCCGCTTTCTTGGCAGGTTCCGGAGGTGCCTCGGACGTTTTCGTAGGCAGCTCCTCGTGAGGACTTGGTTTGGATTCAACAGGGGCTGGCTTTGGCTGGAGACTAGGTTCGAGCTGTTCGTCATCATGCTTGGACACCAGATCGTCAGTACGAGGTGGCTCGGGGGAGAAGGGGTCGTCCTCATCGGAATACAGATCTTTATTATAGGACCATAGGGTATTTTTGTTATCCAAAGGAGTGGATTTGACAGGCGCAGCCTCTGGTGTCGATACAGAAGTGCCGGCATCCGCATAAGCCTGCGCCTGCGTGGCACGCATCGCGTCATCATGAGCCTGCTGCTGCATGGCATGCAAGATGTCCTGCATTCCTGCTTCATTCGCATGTGGCACAGATGAGGAAAGCACTGTTCGCAACATCTGCAGCGTCTGTGCTTCGGTGGAATTCGGTAATAGGGTTTGAAGCTGCGACATGACACGTAGAGACGTAAGAATGTCGTCCGCGGACAAGTTTGATGCGGCCAGAGGGCTTGTCTTTGAGTTCGATGCCATCGAATCAGGCGCAGCACGCACACCCGCCTCTCTCTGTGATAGAGGCATGGTCCCCAGCTGAGGAGAGGGCGCAGCGGATACATGAGGCGATCCTATCACTGATGGAATGCGCGGCGGCGTCGGTGTGACAGACGCAGACATCATAAAGTTCTTTGGCGGTATAAGGAAGAAGCGCAAGGGATCGCTCGAGTCCGCCATATAAACGTGTAGCGGTCGAAACGTGGCATCTTCTTCAGCCCGGATCAACAATTCTGGAAACAGATACTTCTGATCAAACCACATTTGCATTGAAGTAGCCGGGAAGGGTCCTTGCACCGTGTTGGTCGTGTCGAGATAGTACCACATTTGCGTTTGAGCAGACCAACGCGGGTTCGGCAGTAGGCCCGGACTGGGATCTGTGTGTGGCAGAGGCCATCCAGAATCTTGGTCGAAAGACATACTTCCCAGTTTAGGACTTTGAAAACCTTGTGCTAAAGGCGCCTGAGAATTGAGAGGATTCCAAGAAGCAGCATTCATCGTCTCTGAAAGGTAGGTTTGGGAGGCGGGGCGGTACATGGCAGTTGGCTGTAGAGGAAGTGAGAGGAAGCCGTAAGATTTCTTCTACGGACATCAGCTGAGTCAGCCTACAGGAGACACATGCAGCCAGTCCGCTACACGTTGCCAAGAGGTTGTGGAGGACGAGGCAAGCCACGGCGTTTCAGCGCGCAGCAGGAATCGGCTCAGCAGCTCACGAATGAGGGGGCGGACGTCTGGTGGTCGGAACATGGCATCGCATGGGGGGTGTACAACATTATGATACACCATACGCCAGAAACCATCCCACGCCCACCCAGCATCCTCGCGCACCACGTCCTGGACAATGGCTACAAATTCGGCCTGCCATGGACACTGATTGGCTGGCTGGCTCTGGAGCATATCTCGTACGTCTTCGAGCGCGGCCGTTACATCGTCCACCTCATGCTCCATAGACTCGTACATACTCCGCAGATTGTATGCGTTGCACCAGTTGTGGTTCAGACTTAGGCAGTCGGTGAGGTTTTCGACTTCATGATACCAATTCGACGGCACAAATATCGTCTGTCCAGGTTCTTGGTATACTACATGGACACGAGAACGCACCTCTGCCCAGCCAGGCCAGCCGCTAAACCCATCCTTGTATGCACCAAGCTCATGGTTCGCGTAACGCCGTTCCATGTCGTCATACGTTGACGCAAGTTCTGATGTGCGCTGATCGGGAAAGCGACGCAAAAGTGAAGCATCTTGCGGCGCGACAAATCGCCATCTCTTGCGGCCTGCAATGTTGGTTGACCACGAGTAGGAGGTATCTGCATTAGTGTCGCAGTACATACAAACTGCATAAGTAATAAGAACGTACCATCACGATGTAGGGGCGTTATGGTACCTGTTGTACCCGCGTAACAAAAACGGAAATCGTCCTGATCATAAGCATCATGACATGACGCAAGCCACGCGTCTGACGCATTGGGGTATGTAGCGCTGGGATTTCCCAGGGTAGTTACATTGTTCATCCCTTTCGGTTAGACAGAAAACGTACAATCATCTGCAAAGAGGGCAGGTGTGCTGTACGGCAAGAAAAAGTGGGAATCCCTCGAGTGGGTCCGTGCAGATCGAACAAGATGCCAATCTTTAATATACACTGCGTGTTTCGTTTCAGTGATGAGGTCGATGGCCTCTTCAAGCCGCATTGTTTTGCGTTCTTGGTTATCGATCACAACAGGTACATCATGATCGCCAAAGTCGGCACGCAAAGCGTCCCAAAGCACGCCACCGTCTTTGTGCACGTATCGTCGATACGCCGGCCACGAGGATGTCATGCTGGCGGGAAAGATGGCGGGCACATTTCTTTGAAGATAATTTTCCTATATTATGAGCCCACGCAGCGTACACAGAACTCAGGGTAACTTGGCACATAATCCAGCACCGATATCATAAGGTCCCAAGGTGGGGTCCTATTCTCCACTCTCAACATGTCTATAAATGCGACTGGCTGGGCTTGAAACGGTGCACGCCCTCTTGCGCCTAACAAGGTGAGTGCAAAAAAACGTACCACAACAGCGACAAGGACACCATCTAGACGGTATATGCGGCCTGTGATCAAGGCGCGGCCATTATTGAGCGCTTGATTGTCCAAGACAAACAAAAGCCAATCACACATCTGGAAATCATTATAGAACCACATCGTGTGGTCCAGAGACGCCATCATTGTCGTGGTGTACGATGGTATATCCGTATTCATGTTGACCAGGAAAAACTGGTCGACGTGAAAGCCAAGCATGGCTTGCTGCAAACTTTGGGGGCCACGGCAGTAGCCACGAGAGCTGAGCCAGTAGGCTGTTTTGGAAAATGGCGCCATATGACCATCTCTGTCAAACATGGTCGGAATGGCCGGTCGAGACTGCATCGGAAAGACGTGAGTATGGTCGTGCGTCCATTGCGAGAGCAATTCGTACATGGGGTGATCTTCCCGCATTGAATGAAGTATGTTATGATATCGCATATGCGCATGCATGCACTGCTCGGGGTGCACCACCTGTCGAAGTGAGACATAAGGATCGTACAGATCCTTGGAAAGGGACTGGAAGTCGTCCAGATTCACCACTTTGGGCGAAGGCACAAAATAAGTAGGCTCATTCGGTTCACGCAGTTGGAACGACATGGACACCGAAAACAAGACCGTGTCTCCCTGCTTAGCATCAACACGCCTAGTCATGTAGGAGCGACCATTGCGCAGCTTTTGTACATGATACATAATGTGCTCATGGACATCAGCTCGATCGACGAATTTGCCCTGCATGTTAGTCCGCCTTGCTTGACATACGTGGAATTCCTGTTGTTAGCATGGATTCGACATACGTGTAACATCATGTCCTCTGACACGGTATCGTAAGCTGCAAGAATGCATTGCGCAATAAGCGAGCCACCAAATATGGATTTGCCGAACACAGGCACAAAGTGTTCCTTGACCCAGCTTTCATATAGACCATCTGCTTTCTTACGCACTTGAACGAATGGTGTCGTAAGCTTATCCCACTCCTCACGAGTCTTGTTGGTGCCTGCGAGTAAAGACATGGGTAAAAGCACACGACCCGGAGCAGACAAGTCCGTTCATTTATTACCGTGCGGCTCCAACATGCTTAATTGCCGGACCCTCCACAAATGGATCCACATGGACGCCACGTGAAGCTGGACCTCGTGTCGCCAGGGGGTCGTTGTCCCCATTTCGCTATCGAACACAGTGTATGGCAGCTGCATCATCCATTGCAGCGCCAGCAGGCGCGGGCATGCAGGCCGCGGAATCATCATCACTATCTTCACTTAGATCTGCACAAGTGCATTCTCTTTTGTCAATGCTCAACTTTAATGACCCAACATTCTCTCACACATCTGGACGGAGCAAGCAAGAGGATAATGCCCCTGCCGTTACAGCGCCGCCTGTATGGAAGATCCTAATAATGGACCAGACGAGCACGGATATTCTTGCTACCAGCTTACGTGTTCAAGATTTGCGTGAGAATGGTGTTACATTGCACTTGCAGCTGCATGCCGATCGGCCTGCTCTGCCAGATGTGCCCGCTGTGTATTTTGTGTCGCCCACGCAAGACAATGTCGCGCGAATCGCCAAGGACATATCAAATGGCTTGTACGAGTCGTATTACATCAATTTTACCTCAATGGTACCTCGACCTGTGTTGGAGCAATTGGCCCAAACCGTCGCCCGGACAAATGGCGGGGCTCAAATTCGACAGGTATACGACCAATACTTGGACTATATTGTGCTGCAACCCAGACTGTTCCAGCTACTTCCAAAAATGCACACATCTGGCTCGGCCAATGTTCCAACTACGTACGAGCAGCTCCACAACCCGCAGCATGGCCAGGAACACGTCGAGGCCGAGACGGATCGCATCGCTGCAGGTCTTCTCTCTGTCTTTGCCACGATGGGAACCCTGCCGATTATCCGCGCTCCACGCGGTAGCGCAGCGGAACTCGTTGCGCGTAAGCTCGAGGGAAAGCTGCGTGAGCAGTCGACATCGTCACGGGGCGTTTCTGGCTTATTTGCGTCCTCGTCGAGTTCATGGAACAATGAGCGCCCCGTGCTAATTTTGATGGACCGGAACGTGGATCTGATTCCGATGATAGCGCATTCATGGACGTACCAAGCCCTAGTGTATGATGTCCTGGATGCAAAACTGAACCGTGTGATAGTGCAGGAACCGGACAAGCCACCTACGGCCAAGAAGTCGTATGACCTGGACTCCAAGGACTACTTTTGGGCCAAGAACGCGGACCTTCCTTTCCCTCAGGTCGCGGAGGATATTGATGCTGAACTGAATCAGTACCGCCAAGAAGCGAATGAAATTATGCGCTCAACAGGTATCAGCAGCATGGATGAGGTGGGACAGCTGGATGCTTCGTCGAATGCATCGCATCTGAAAGCTGCTGTAACCGCGCTCCCCAAGCTCACGGCACGAAAACGCACAATCGATGCGCATATGAATATTGCCACAGCTCTTCTGCAGGGCATCAAAACTCGTGGCTTAGACGAGTTATATCAGATGGAAGAGACAATCACCCGGCAAAGCAAGACGGCTATTCTGGAAGCTATTCGGAATCCGGCCATGCAGAACCCAGAGGACAAGCTGCGTCTTTTCCTCGTGTATTATTTGTCGATGGCCGATGCTGCATTGAGTCGCAAAGAGGTCGAAGATTTTGAAGAGGCACTAAGGACACAAGGTGCAGACATGGCTTCCGTGGTCTATGCAAAGAAAGCGCGCGAAATAATGCGATTTACACTCTCAACGCCTACACCCGCACCGACTCAAAGCGGCCACGAACTGTTCAAGGGTTTCAGCTCGCTGGGTAGCCGGCTTACAGACAAGCTGAAAGATAGTCGTTTGGAGAATCTCGTGGCTGGTGTCAAAAACTTTTTGCCGGTCCAAAAGGACTTTGCTGTGACACGTCTTGTCGCCTCAATTATGGATCCAGCCAGCGCTAATACGCAGGCACTGCAAGTAACGGATGATTATTTGTGCATTGACCCGCGCCAGCCTCGCGGACGGGCTTCCGTGATGGCAGCTGGGGGGGTTAAAGCTCGCCAACCATTTGCCCATGCCGTGGTCTTTGTCGTGGGGGGCGGTAGCTACGTTGAATTTGCCAACCTGCAAGAATACATCTCGCGCACCACTGCTACTTCGAGTAGCATGGCGTCCAGCTCATCAAATTCGAAGCAAATTACGTACGGCAGCACCGAGATTCTCACGCCATCAGCTTTTGTGCAGTCCATGGCGGCTTTGGGCCGTTTGTAGAAGGTTTCGTAGCGATGGTGGAGGAATTACGTCCGTTTTCGACCAAACACCGCCAGAACGAATCGCCATGTCGCCTGAACCGATCAACGTCCTCTTCTGTTGTTTAGGTAATATCTGCCGAAGTCCTATGGCGGAAGCCGTCTTTCGCCATGCGGTACAGAAGCAGCGCGCCGACGACCATTTTGGCTTGATTGACAGTTGCGGCACCGCCGACTATCATGAAGGCGAAGAACCTCACTCCACGTACGTGCCCAGTCATACTCACACAAGCACGGTAAAAGTCTGCCAAGAGAACCAAGTTCCCATTAACCATATCGCCCGGGCCATCACTCGGGATGACTTTTACAAGTTTCACTATATTTTCGGCATGGAGTACGTTGACCTCTCGCTCACCCAGCACCAACAATGTCAAAAATCTACAGCGCATGCAACCAAAGGACTCCAAAGCACAGTGCGTAAATGCTACTCACGATAACAGGGTTAAACTATTTTCTGCATTGTAGGTTCATCCAATCGACTCATATACCAGTGACGACAATGCCACGGTGATGGATCCCTATTATGTACGTATATTCGCGACTCACCCTCGAGATTGGTACAAGTGCCTTCTACACCGTGTTTGAGCAGTGCCAACGGTAAGCACGCATCGTCTGACGCCAGCTATTCTCGTGCCTTTCTCGACACCCTTCAGCGTGGCTCGAACGCTCAACTGTAACCTAGGTGACGCACCTCTATTAAAGCCACGTGCTCTTTCATAATGTCCAAGCTAGTAAAAAGGCTTCTTTTACGTACCATTTGTTTCCAACGCCACTTGACGTCGAAGGCAGCGTGTGACTGGCGCGACTCTCATGCCAACGACAGGTCTAGGCCAACTTAGTTCTGGCTTCATGTGTACAGCTCCTGGAAGTCTGCGCTTGCTTCCGCGTGCCTTCCAGGCCAAGTGTTCGACCATGAGACGCTCACTCGTCACGGTGTCGTCTGCCGGTCGTCGCTCGGTCGTGATGCCCCGCCTGGCTCAGACAAACGCGACGTACATGCGTGGATTCCACAGCACTCACACAACAGCGTCCAAAGACCCATATGCCACGCTGGGTGTGAAGCGTGACGCCAGCACCAAGGACATAAAGAGCGCATATTATCAACTGGCAAAAAAATATCATCCCGATACGAGCAAAGAACCTGGTGCCAAGGAGCGCTTCGTCGAGATTCAAGCAGCATATGATATTCTAAGTGACGAACAGAAGCGTGCTTCGTATGACCAGTTTGGCTCGGCGGATGGGCCCAGCATGGGAGGCTTTGATCCGTTCGGCGGCGCAGCCGGTGCCGGCTTCGGTGCCGCTGGCTTTGGTGGATTTCACCCTGGCAGTGCTGAAAGCATCTTTGAGTCACTGTTTGGCAGCGCTTTTGGTGGTGGTCGAGCTACACGCACGGGCTTTGGTGGCGAGACGCGTGGCGAGGATATTGAGGCGTCTATTACACTCTCGTTTGAGGAAGCGTGCAAGGGCACTTCACGCACAGTGACCATTAATCCGATTGATCGTTGTGGTACCTGCACTGGCTCTGGATTGAAGCCGCAAGCCAAGCGCACAACGTGCCAAGTCTGTCATGGCACTGGCACACGTACCTTTGTAATCCAGGGTGGCTTCCAAATGGCCAGTACGTGTCCGGCATGCAGCGGCACCGGCTCGACCATCGCGGCGGGAGATGAATGCTCTACATGCTCAGGTGCTGGCCGCGTCAAGTCGACGCGCTCGGTGACTGTGAATATCCCAGCCGGTGTCGATGATGGTTACCGCATTCGTCAGGATGGAGCAGGAGACGTGCCGCTGATGGGCGCTGGACCACCTGGTAGTCTCTACGTGCGTATACACGTAAAACCCAGCAAGGTTTGGCGTCGCCAGGGCACGAACCTGTTCTATCCTGCTGTCATTCCATTCTACACGGCTGTGCTAGGCGGCCGCGTGCGTGTGCCCACACTGGACGGCACTGTGGATGTGCGCGTTCCATCTGGCACACAACCGGGTGAGGAAATGATTCTGCGTGGTCGTGGCGTGCCTCGTCTCGGAGGTCGGAAGACGTATGAGAACAACGGTGATCTTATGGTGCAGTTTGATGTCTCGATACCAAGGTATGTCATATAAATATTAACGTGCAGATCTCTATCCAAGCGCCAAAAGGAGCTACTGCAACAGTTTGTGGACGAGTATGAGGGACGCGTCTCCAGCAAATCAGAAGAACCATCCAACGATACCAACCAACAGGACGAGCAGGCGTCCTCTCAAAACAAGAATGGTGAGTCCTAATCCGACTAGCCCTGCCAGGCTTGACCATTGCGGTTGGGCAGACCATTGACACTCTTGTCTCAGCTTCGAAATCAACAAGTATATGGCATCGCTGGACGGACTGGTTTACAGGAAAAAGTAGCAAATGATAATAGTAAATACCTTGAAGACAGTGGTAGCGTCCTATTGAGACCGGTATTTCCCGCTAGATCTACGTGGTATATCTAATTGAAATCAACCCACCCTTGGCACACGTTAGCGCCAATGGTTTAGTGGTAAAATACAGCTTTGCCATGTACATGGAAATTAGCTGTGCCGGGGGTTCGATTCCCCCTTGGCGCACGTTTCTTTTGCATCATGTCATGACATGACTAAAGACCATAAAATGAACAAATTCCTCTATGCAGCCGACTCTGACGCGCCAATGGTTTAGTGGTAAAATACAGCTTTGCCATGTACATGGAAGTTAGCTGTGCCGGGGGTTCGATTCCCCCTTGGCGCAACCGTTTTGTCGTCATGAAGTAGGATACGCTTCGATCAACATTTGTCAAAGCCAACCTATACATTGTCGCCCGGCTTGTTTTACTATGCGCAAATTTACTCTATCTGCTGCTTACTTTCTTTCGAAGAATCATCATCTTGCCCATGCTCCTTTTGCCTCCTCTCTTGGGGATTGGCGGAAAAGTGACGTTGGCCTTCTGGATTCGACACGTCAGTATTGAAGAGGCGAAGGGATAGTGCACTCTTTTCCTGCTTATCGAGCATGAGATTAGCTGACGCCATGGAGCGCCAAATAGGATAAGACAAGGTGACATCCAGCTTGTGTCCTTCATGCTCACTGGGTTCGATATCCAAGACATAGCTTCCCATTTCGGCCGTGCGCAAAAATTCTCCCACAGTGCCAGGAATGTTGTCGAGCACGGGATAATACTCGCGAATAAAAAAGGCGAGATCGGACAAAGTGGCCTTTAGAACGACCCTGTCACTCAAGAAGGGGCGCATTGAATGCAGTGAGTCGCTGACCACGCGCCAGCGGCAAGCCAATGTCGACGACATATTCTCACGGCGCTGCGAAGCATCGTCGCTTGAGGCAGCAAGCTGTGCTTGCGTTGCTTTACTGACCGATTCTTGTCGACCGAATACCTTGACACCGCAGTTCAGCAGGCGGATCTTGAGAGGGTTTTGGGCCGGATGTACACCGGCACCTGGACCCCCGCCAGCAACGATCGCACGAACCGTGTTGGACGTTAGGTACACGCTGCGAAGCGGTACACACTCTGAGTTGCGTACAAGGAGATTGGCGACAGGGAAGTCGTGTAGGCCGAACCACTTGACGCACGACTGCACTTCAGCATTTGATGGATGGACGTATACAAAGGGATCCTCGCGATATGGCATACCACCAGCGCCAATGGGGGCATCAGCGAGCTGAGCGCGTCGCTTAGCATCACGGTCCATGCGGTGTTTATCGACAGGCACGATATGCGGCACAGTCTCGTCCTGCTTGACCCGTTTGGCTTCGTGCTCTGGTTCTTCGTCGGCGGCACGCTTGGCGCTGGGAGCCTCGGCGTGTTGAGCGGCCATGCTTTCCATCGCACGGGCCATTCCTGGAGCGAGCGACACAGCGTCTGCGGCGCTCTTTTTCTCGAGCACCGTCACGAAAAAGGCACCGGTGTTTTGCATGTGAGGGTATACACGGATACAGCGGTCCAGGTGCCATGTCTCTTCGTCACCCTGTGGCCATAGACTTTGGGGCGTGCGAGACGCGAGATCAGCGTCAAGGCCAGACAGTGCGTCCCATGACTCGATCCATGGAATGGCGGACTCGTCTGTTTTCTCTGCGCCCTTGAAAAGATGAGCTCCACGGCCTGGCGCGACCTTCCACGATGTCATGCCTGGGCGGCGCTGGAGAGCCGGAAGCATACCTGAGGCATCCACAATGCTCACGTCACCCTTAAAGTGGCGGAGTGCTGCGACGACTACGGCCTCGTTCTCAATGGGGTTCAGGGAGCACGTCGAGTACACGAGTCGGCCGCCTGGGCGCAGCAGCATCAGGCCACGGATCAGGATGCGCAGCTGGAGAGCATGCAGGCCCGTGCCGTTCATGGGCGTCCAGTCCTTCCAGATCGCGAGGTTCTTGCGGAGTGTGCCGTCGCCTGAACATGGCACATCGGCGAGAATGCGGTCGTACTTGAGCTCGCGCTGCTCGATCGGGTCAGACGGCTGCTCGCCTTTCCACGAGACCTGGATGTTTGGCATGTTGCTGGCGTCGACATTGGTCACGCAGAGATTGGGCGACGGCAGGCGCTGGGACTGGTGCACAAGCATGTGAGCTCGTTTCGTGTCCGAGTCGTTCGCGACGACGACACCAAGGGGCATTGGGTCGAAGGCGTCCGGCGACGACGTGAGAGGCGAGTGAATCGCCTCGATCAGCTGTGCCGTCTTAGAGCCCGGCGCCGCACACATATCGAGGACGAGGTGCTCGGGACGCACGTCGAGGAAGAGGGGCGGCAGCATCGACACGGCCTCCTGGCGTGAGATACTGCCTACCTCTGTTTCGTGCACGAGGAACTGCTGAAAACGCTTGAACTCGGGCGACTTGCGCAAGACATTCTTGCGCACGTCAAGATGCCATCCGAGGCCCTCAGGGTACCATTCGAGCTGGTGGGGTGGCGTGACCTTTTCGCCCTCGAAAGTCACGTTGGACAGGTACGGAAGGAAGGTCGTGTGCATCGCATCGAGTAGCTGACGAGACGTTGGCTTGCCGGACGTGATGCGGAAAGTCGTCGGCAGCGGCGCCCGCATCGCTTCCACGAACGCCTCCCACTCATCCAGGGGCACAATGCCCTGGTCGCGGTAGTACGCCTCAAACTTTGGGTTGGTCTGCTCGATCGACGTGTACTCGCCGTGGCGCTCACCGGACCGCTTCGATCCGCCGCGCCCGCCGCGCCCGTGTCCACGCCGGTAAGCTCGTCCGCGTCCCATGGTCGTTGAGGGAGAAAAAAACGGACACGGTGCGCCAATGGGTCGAAGTGGATACCACGTGACAGGCACTGGCTTGCCTCCTACCATCGAGGCCCCTCTTGCCGTTCTGCGCGATCGTCATGTTGCGACGCCCGCCCACGGCGCTGTCGCTCACCAAAGACGATATAGACGAGCTGCGGCGCGCGTCTCCCCAGCCAAGCATGGAGCCGACGCGTTCCGCTGACGAGTCACGATCCCCGCCGCCGCCGCCGCCGCCTTCTACGGCCCCACTCGCTTCGCCGCACCCGGATGCGCCATAGCGCTGCTGCCACGCGGAGTCCATACCCTGTGCCGCCTGCTCAATGCCAGCCGTGCGCCGTGGGCATGCGAAGGTGAATACTATGTAGCCTACTAGGACCCCTCCACAACATGTCACGGTGCGTCATCGCCGCGCTTCGGACTTGCCCTTGTGATGGATTCCGGAGCGAGTCAAGTCCTGCGGCCGTACCAGCGGCCGCGGGAAGACCTGTCGTTCATCGCGACGGCGCCGCATGCGAATGCTACGTCGGCGTCGGGGGGTGGATCCGTGTATGTGCCACGCACGCCGACCAACCGGTACCTCTCGGCAGATGCGGATGCGGCGCTGCTGACCATGCAGTCGAATAAGACCACGGTCGGCGCGATGGTCACGGGCATGCTCGTGAGTGGGGCACTGCAGTACACAAGCACGTGCATGGCCATGCCCTTTGAGGTGGGTAAGCTGCTCCTGCAGGTGCAATGGGTGCCGCGCGAAGATGTGTGGCAACGGATGCGTGTGCCGAGCACGTCGCTTCACAAGCGGCGCAAGCGCAGTCAGAGCGAGGTGGAGCAGGATCCATGGAGTGAGGCGCCCGTGGATGATGAAGACGACGAGCCCAGCAAGTACTTCCGAGACGCCACGGACGACGCGGCCCATGAGCCCCGCCGACGTGTGGATGAGGGCGGCTATGTGGTGCCGGAGCGGCGCGACGACACAAGCACGCGCCCCGAGTTCATGATGCCGGTGGTCGTCAAGGGCGGCGTCATGGAGATGATCCGCGCCGTGGTGCGTGGCAAAGAAGGCTGGATGGGTCTGTGGAAGGGCGCCCTCACAACGTTTCTGCTGGATCTGTCGACGTTGGTGGTACAGCCGATTCTGACAGGCATTCTGTCGATTTTTGCGCCATCAGCGCTCAATCCGATGCCGATTGCGTTCTCGCCGCAGCCCATCAAGACCCTGACGCTGCTCATGACCACGCGTCTGCTCACGGGCTTTCTCGTATCGCCTCTTGACCTTGTGCGGACGCGTCTGATTGCGCAGTCGATGCTGCCACAGCACCGAAAGTACCATGGGCCCATCGACGCGCTGCGCACGATCCTGCGCGAAGAGGGTGGCTGGCGCACGGCGTACCTGCATCCGAACCTGCTGATTCCCACGCTCCTCGACTACTTCTTCCGGCCGCTCTTTTCGCTCGGCGCGCCACTCGTCATTGAGAATGTCCTGCATCTCGATCCGAGCGCCTTTCCTATCTCGTATGCGCTCGCTGAGTTCGTCGTGTCGACGCTCTCGCTTGGCATCACGCTGCCGATCGAGACAGCTCGCCGGCGTCTCCAGCTGCAGTACCACGAGCCGCTACGGACCGACCATGTCGGCGGCCTGTTGTCGGCACCGAATGCGAACACAGCGCGCCGCGGCCTGCGCACCTGTGTCGAGACACGCCCCGTGCCGTACAGCGGCGTCGCTGAGACGATATACCGCATTCTGACCGAGGAGACGACGACGGCGCCGGGCAAGGTCGCCGCGACGGACGACGGCTCCGACGACGAGGCACCGCCCTTGGCAGCCTATACACACTCGCGCCTCAGCGGCGTGCGCGGTCTGTATCGCGGTCTCGGCATGGGCTTCTCGGCGAATCTGCTCGTGTTTGTGCTTACGCTCCTGACAGGCGAGCGCCAGACCCAGTCCGGCTGGACCGAGTTGTAGTTTATAGCTAACCAAGCACTACGTATACTGCCACGGCATGCATCAGCAGCAGCGCCAGCACCACGCCGAATATCTGCGCACGCTCGCTCCACGGTACGGCCTGCGCACCGACGGCCCGCACATGCTCATCGAGCGCCGCGCCCATGGTGCGGACGGAAAAGTGCGTCTGCACACGCTGCCTGGCGGCGGACGCGATCCTCGTGCGTGTATCCTCGTCCCAATCCAGCACCCTGTGGCACACGCTCGCCCACTGCTCGGCGTTCGGCGCGCAGAGAAAGCCTGTCGCGTCGCGTGCCTGGGGCTGTCCGTCGGCATCCAGCGCAGCGTCCACGACCGTTTCCAGCGGGCCGCCCGTGTCCGTGGCCAAGACGGGCACGCCGCACACCATAGCCTCGAGTGGCACAATGCCAAAGTGCTCGTCCGTCGGCGTGTACAGCAACGCCCGGAGTGCCGGCGCGTGCAAGAGAGCGTGCAGGAGGGCACCTGGCAGCGAAGGCAATAGCACGACATCGGCACCTAGGACGTGCTCAGGCGTGGTGGGCTCATGGAGCGGCGATGCGCTCGACGGTCGGCGGCCCCACAGCGTGGTGTGCGAGAGGCCCAGCCGGGTCGCCTGTGCCTGCAGGGCGGCCAGCGTCGCGATATTGTCTTGCACGCGCGCATCATACCCACCCGCACACACGAGTCGTACGCGGTCGCGGCGCATGTGCCGCAAGTGCGCCACGGTATGCAGGGCCAGCACGATGTTCTTCTTGGCCTCGAAGCGGTTGATCGAGAGCAGGATCGGCCGGTCACCGACCTGGACGAGCTGCTGCACGAGCGAGCAGCGGCGCAGCGCGTCAGCGTCGTGGCACGACCGCTCATACTCGACGAGCGCCTGCTGGACCTGCTGAGGGGTATACTCGAGCTCGTCGACAGCTGGGTACACGACGCGTGGGCGGCACACAATGTGAGGAAACACGCGCCGGAAGTGGGCGGCTGTGAAGTGCGAATTCACCAGAATCCGATCGGCTGCTTTGGTCGTCGCTTCCTCGAGCACATCGAGCGGCAGACGGTACAGACGCCGCACCATCGCCCGCAGGCCATGATCGCCACGCTGCCGCGCAAGGGCGGCGCTGATCTCCTTATCGGGAAAGTGGCAGTAGTACACGACACGTCGGCCGCATAGCAGCTTTAGGAGCGGAATAGCCACCGGCAGCTGATCCAGCACGAACACGTCCGGGCATGCCTGCGGGTCGATGTGTGTGAGCGCGCGGTACAGCGCGGGGTATGTGCGCGCCAGGCCCGCACCGTGCGTCGCCACCACGATCTGCATGACGAGCGAGAGCTGCTGCAAGATCGCCATCGGCAGATGAAACTTGTGCAGGATGGAGCGCGGCATCCGCGTCTGCGCATGCACGACACGCAGCGCGCCGTTGCGCGTCGGCTCGAACGCATGCGACGGGTCATAGTGCGACGTGATCACACACACGTCATGTCCTCGCTCCTGCAGGCTCAGAGCCGCATCAACAACCAGCCGCTCGGCGCCACCGATGCCGAGATCAGGATGCACAAACGCCACACGCAGCGCCCCGGCCGTCATGGTCCACGGGGCCCGCGAGGCACCACGAGCGCCGCGGTGCCTTGTTATCACGTGATCGTCGCGCTCGGCGGCGGCGGCGGCGCCCAACGCGCGCGCGTCGTGGAGGGGTTGTTTTCCTTGATGCGTGCCTCGTCGCTGGAGGAGCAGGTCCGCCGCACGATCGAGAACGAGCTGGACATGCCGATGCGCCCGCCGACACATGTGGCGAGCTCGTCGTTCCTGTCCTCACCGCACCGCCGGCACCGCCATCGCAGGGACGCATGGGCCCTCGACTCGGGGGAGAGCGACTCGGACGACGACGTGCAGCCCCTGTACTCGCCCGGCCATCACCGCGTGTTTCTAGCGACGCCGAATCGGCGATCCCATACACAAAGGCCGTTCGCACGCCCCCCACTGAGTGAGCGCGCGCATGCGCACCTCAATATTTCGCGCCTCGCCGGCGATGCCACGGACGCATGGGACGAAAAGGCCGGCACCCCGTCGTACCTGTACGCACGCCGCCCCAGCCCTGTGCCCAGGCCGCCTGTGCCGGGCAGTCGACACTCGAGCTCGGAAACCGTCGTGAATCACGACGACGACAAAGCCCCGGGACTCGAGGCACAGTGGGCCGATCGACAGCTCGAGGCGCTGACGCAGTGCATCCACCACATGGACAAGGAACTGCAAAAGATCCAAAAGCAGGGCCTGTCCGATGACCTGTCGCGTGTGTATGCACGCCTCGATGCTCTCGAAGCGAGTGTCGCGCAGCACAGCGTGCTGCTCAGCGACTTGACGGCCAAGCCGCCTCCTGCGTCGCCACCCAAGCACGCCTCGTCCGTCGACGCCGCCATGCAGAAAATGTACGCCGAGCTCCGCCGCCTCTCTCGCGCCATCAAAGACATGCATGCACGCCCCGCGCCCGAGCCGCCGCTGACGCCGCCGCACATGTCGCCTCCTGCCTCGGCACCCATCTCCGAGCCGCCCACCTCGGTAGACACGCGCTACGAGAAAATCTGCCAGTCCGTCGCTGATGCCCTGGGCGTATCGACCCGCAAGGAAAAGATTCATGCGAATCTTCGGCAACGCGAGGCAGACGATGCTGCGACCGAGTCGCTCCTACGTCGTCTGCAACATACCAAGTCCCCCCTGCTGTCCATGACAGAAGTGCGGATGCTGGAGCACTTGTTCGACCAACACACACGCGAGTTCGAACACCAAAAGCAGCTGTACTGTGAGCTGGCCGACGAGCTCAAGTGCATGGAGCCCATGATGGACTCCACCAAGCGCCGCATCCTCGCCGAGCATGTGCATGCCTCCATCGATTCTCTCGAGGCCGAGGCGACGCGGATCAACGGACTCCACGCACATCTCGTGCGCCACGGACGCACGGTGCCGTTGCCATAGTTGGAATCACTACTGTACATATAGGTATCTTAGCCGCGCTGGATCTTGTCCAGCATGACCTGCATGCGGGCGCCGAGGTCAGGCTGGCCACGCTCGCGGCCCAGGCGGCTCGGGCTCTTGCGGTTCCACAGCTTTCGGCGCGCCTCACGCTCATCTAGCGCCTGCTCGCGTGTGCGCTCCGGCTGTGCCTTCTCGCGAGGCTGCTTAGGGGGCGTGTAAAAGTAGGGCAGCTTTTTCTTGCGCTGGCTAGGCGCCCTGTCCGCGGCCACGCGGGTTGCGCTGCTCTCCTCCTGCTCGCTCTCCGATGCAAAGCGCCCCACATCTTGGATGGGCGAAGCCTCGACAGGCGCCGCCCCCTTTTCCCTGTCGAGCATCTTGTAATAGGCCTTTTTCACCTTGGCTTTGTGGATCAGCGCCTCCTTGTGTTTTTTGGCCCGTCCTATATACGCACCATTAGGCACGTTCGTCGCGCCTACATGGAAGCCGCCCTTTTTATGCGGCTCGGAGCCACGCGTTCTGTGCTTGACGACACTACGCTTATCGTGCCGCACCATACGCAAACGTAGTGGCAACCCAGACCAGGGGGGCCTGTTTGGGTTGCGTCACGTGAACCCCGCTCGCCTCCGTAGCCAGCGCTCCCTACCCACTTTTTCTCTCACACTTTTCGACGTACAAGGCGAAGTACATTGACAAAGAGCGTATGAGTATTCAGAACCTGGCCAGTTACGACCCATTCGCGGACGTTGGTGACGACCCTGCTCCTGAAGACATTGTCGAAGAGAAGAAGAAGACGTCACAGGCCAACAGCTACGTTCACATTCGTATTCAGCAGCGAAACGGACGCAAGACGCTCACGACGCTGCAAGGTCTGCCCAAAGGTATGTGCACCGTCGACTAACGCCTCGCAGAATACGACCAGAAAAAGCTTCTCAAGGCGTTCAAGAAGGAGTTTGCTTGCAACGGCACCATCGTCGATGACGAGGAACTTGGCCAGGTGATCCAGCTTCAGGGCGATCAGCGTCAAAAGATCTCCATGTTCCTGATCGAAGAAGGCATCCCGAAGCAGGACGTCAAGGTGCATGGTTTCTAGCCTGCACCTTGTACCACGTACTACACATGTTTCTTGGTTTTTCGATGGACGCACGTCCGTGGTGCATTGCCAGTGCATTCCATCCTCTGTATAGCTGTGCTGCACAGCCGACGTCATCTGTAAGCCTTGTGATGAGTGCATAATACTAGCATGTCTGTAGTTGTAATGTACGTGTGCAAGAAGCGACGTGCCACGGCATGGCAGTGTGGGATCTCGCATACGTGCTTACTACGGTGCCCCCTCATGCCCACGTTCGGTCCTTGCCACCATGCGCAGCTGGGCCCAAGGGCGGCGTAGTATCACGTGGCACGTCTCATTTTTTTTCTCCGCCACACGCTTCCCCCCGACCTCCTGCATACACCATGGGGAAAAAAAAGCAGGTCCGCAAGTTTGGCGAAGTAAAACGCTTGCTCAACCCCAAAGATACCAGACTGTACGTCTCATGCACTCACACATAGAAAACACAATCAGAAAGAGCAGGCTGTGGCTCAAGCAAGCAAGGAAGAGAGCAAAAAGCGACACAAGGAACTCGCTCCGTCATCCATGTTCTTTCAGCACAATGCCGCCTTGGGACCGCCCTACCGCGTTCTGGTGGATACCAACTTTATTAACTTCAGCCTCCAGAATAAAATCGAGCTCGTTCAGGGGATGATGGACTGCCTCTACGCCAAAACCATCCCCTGCATCACGACATGTGTTCTTTCCGAACTCGAAAAGCTCGGTCCAAAATACCGCATCGCGCTGCGTGTCGCTCGCGATCCACGCTTTGAGCGCCTCGAGTGCACACATAAGGGCACGTACGCCGATGATTGCATTATTGAGCGCATCAAGAGCCACAAGTGCTATATTGTGGCCACATGCGATCGCGAACTACGTCGTCGTGTGCGACAGGTACCAGGTATCCCTCTTATGTACATTGCCCGACATCGCTACCGCATTGAGCGCCTTCCCGATCAGGGCGCTCCAACGTGATCAACCCAATGCCACTCGATACATATCCGCCCCAATCATGTGCCGCACCAGTTGCAAATGCTCGTACAACCAGACACGCACTATGTCTGTCTTGGTGCCCGCGATCCGCACTACCAGGCCCTTGTCAGAAAACGTGTCTGCCCTGTAGTCACATCCAGGGACAGGCGCTCCGGAGCAGAGCGGACTCAGACTCCATACCACATCGGGCGGCGTTACTTGGCCACGAGATCCGCTCGATCGCAAAAATGGCTGTGGCTGTTGTATTTGACTGTACTCTTTAGTGAGGGCCGCACACAGTGCGGTACACTCTGGCCCGTAGAGAAGGACGTTGGCAAAACACGTATAGGGCTCACACCGCCGGGCCAAGTCTGTCGTTTCACTCAACGTCTCCGGCAGCTCCTGTGCTAGGTGCTGTCGGTCGCGCGCAATGACATGTCCATCGATGCTCACTTCATTACGGCTGTGGTATAAGTAAAAGTGCCAGAACTCTGGGACGCGTTCATGGTCAACAGCCAGACGCCCTGACGTAAACCAATCCAGCAGGACAAGGGAAGAGGTCGCACTGCTCATCAAGTCAAATCGCTGGACCTGAGCATATCGTGACCGTGCAAAACACGTAACAGGCGCCGGAAGAAGTACCAGTGTGGCATTTTCGCGCACGGTATAATGTATGCACTGCCGCGACACTTCCTTGGGGCCGCTAACATGCAGCACTTGTTGCGGCAAATCTCCTCCGCGCCGCTCTTTATACACTTTCGTGCCGCCCTGAGTCAACATGAGCAGTCGTGTATATTCTCCCACATCTACATTCAGACGAACAAAGTCACCACTTACGAGCCCACCGCCAAAGCTGACCATGAACAAAATACCAACACACTTTTTCACGGGAGATGTGGTATCGTGCTTAGCAGCATTCACGGTAGCATCTTCAGAGGCGCCTCTCGGTGCTAAAAGCCTGAGCGGGAAGGTAAATTCTAGATGCGAAAATTGCGGAGCTCCTAGCTCTTCTAACGGCACATCTCGCCGCAAAACAGCCCTGCCCTCGGCGTAATGGGCTTGCGACATGACAAGGATTATCCCTCCACTTGAGCTTTATATCATTCCACGTGGTTTCACGTGTTTGTCGCATGAGCACCTGCATGACGACATGACTCGGCCGATTGCCCCACTCGACCCCACGCACGGGAGACCCTCCTCTAGGGCCGTCTTGCCGCGTTACCAACAGGACCCTTTTGTGTGTGTCGAGCGCTGCCACCATTCACAAGGGAATACTGGGCTTGAAGCTACTCCATCCCAATTGGATAGCGTATTTCTGCCATGAATGGAATCAAAATCCAAGGTTTGTAGATGACCCACCTGGGTGCGAAAACATGACTAACAGAGCAGGAATGGACGACCCTACTAAAGTCGTCAGGGTGCTCGCCTCACACGGGAAGACGGGGGAGCAGCAGGAAATCGCATACACAAGCTGCCGCATGATCGGAAACGGCAGTTTTGGCGTCGTGTTCCAGGCGCGCCTCGTGCACTACCGCCCAGACGGTACTGAGGTGCCTTCCTCTGACATCCCAGAAGGCCAGGACAATGTAGCCATCAAGAAGGTGCTTCAAGACAAGCGATTCAAGGTGCGTATTCACTGTGCTGATGCATTCAGAACCGCGAGCTTCAAATTATGCGTGTGCTGTCTCATCCGAATGTCGTGGATCTGCGTGCCTTCTTTTACACCAGCGGCGAAAAGGTATGTGACAACTTGCTCACCATCAGAAAGATGAAGTGTATCTTAACTTGGTGCTGGAATACGTACCAGAGACTGTATATCGTGCTACGCGTCATTATACCAAGGTGAAGCAGACCATGCCAATGCTTCTTGTGAAACTCTACATGTATCAAATCATGCGGAGTTTGGCATACATTCACTCTTTGGGTATTTGCCATCGGGATATCAAGCCACAAAATCTCCTGCTCGATCCGCGCACCGGTGTCCTCAAACTTTGCGACTTTGGGTCTGCCAAAGTGCTTGTACCTGGTGAGCCTAATGTCAGCTACATTTGCTCGCGGTACTATCGTGCGCCTGAACTTATTTTTGGTGCGACGAACTACACGACTAATATCGACATTTGGTCGACGGGTTGTGTCATGGCTGAGCTTATGCAAGGCCTACCGCTCTTTCCTGGCGAGAGCGGTATCGATCAGCTGGTGGAAATCATCAAAGTGCTCGGCACACCATCACGCGAGCAAATCCGGACCATGAATCCCAACTATATGGAGCACAAGTTCCCTCAGATCCGGCCACATCCGTTCCCGAAGATCTTCCGGCCGCACACACCAGCGGACGCCATTGACCTCATCACACAACTCTTGCAATACACACCTCAAGCTCGGTTGACAGCCGTAGAGGCACTCTGCCATCCTTTCTTTGATGAACTACGGGAAGAAGACGTCATCTTGTCTAATGGCCGTCCCATGCCCGACCTATTCAACTTTACACGCGAAGAGCTATCTGTGCGTCCTGATCTGATCAAGCGACTCGTTCCTTCGCGTGTCGAAGAATCTCTGCGCCAGCAGGGCATTGATGTGAACCATTTCGACCCGATACCTCTGGAGTCGCTCCGTGTCAAACTAGATTAATTCAATGTCATGTAGCCGTTAAAATCAGCCGACGTGGACCATAATGGACGGAGCTGAGAGGCCGTCGAAGATTCGGCCGAGCCGTACCAGCCACCTCGTCGTATGGAATGCGCTCCGTCGTACCGATACTCGCCCGTGCAGCCAACTTCTTTGCTTTGTACGGAACAATATGTTTATCATTAACTGGTTCTGGGTACGTATGATAAGTTCCTATCGCGCTTGTTCAATCCGTACGGGTTAGAGCATTTATGCTAACATTCGGCAGGACATTCTGGCTCAGCTTGGTATGTGCGCACGCTCCCATGCGCGGCATTGATACTAACATGCATCGCGCAGGTCTGACGCACAAAAACGCCAAGATCCTTTTCCTGGGTCTTGACAATGCAGGCAAGACTGTAGGTACCTCCGCCACTTGGTTTCTAACGACAGACGCTGCTGCATATGCTCAAAAATGATCGCCTTGCCACGCTTCAGCCCACGCTACACCCAAGTACGTCGCTGGATTATGCTCACGTGTAGCTTCGGAAGAATTGGCTATCGGTCTTGTCAAATTTACGACGTACGATCTGGGTGGTCACCAGCAGGGTACGTGCGCGTACTTACGCTAATATATCAGCGCGTCGTCTTTGGAAAGACTACTTCCCAGAGGTAGACGGTATCGTTTTCCTCGTCGACTCGCAAGACGTGGAACGCTTCCCCGAAGCCCGTGCTGAGCTTGACTCGCTTCTCTCGATCGAGGAGTTGAGCAAGGTGCCTTTCTTGGTGCTGGGCAACAAGATTGACGCCCCAGGTGCTGTTTCAGAGGAGGAGCTCCGTCAGGTTCTTGGTCTGTTCCAGACCACAGGCAAGGGCTCTGTCCCTCTCAAGGATGTCCGCCCTATTGAACTGTTTATGTGCTCGGTCGTTATGCGCCAAGGCTATGGTGATGGCTTCCGGTGGCTCTCGAACTACGTACGTACATTTCGGATTCAGACCATCTTACGTATCAGATCTAAAGATGAGAGGCTGTTCTCCATCGCCAGCATGCCCCTTGGATCCCCTCAGAGACCAACACGTGGATGGCACACAAGCCGCATGGCGTCTGGACAAGCTTAGGTCATCAAGATGGGGTTTCAGGATCTCCACGTGGCATAAGAGGCGTCGTATAGTTGCTGAGAATTAATCACGTGAAATGATACATGCGAAGTAGCGGGCGTCCGACCAAAGCGCTTGTGTCCGTCTTCGAGCTGTGGTTAACGACCTACGTCTCAAGGTATCATGGTCAGCTCTCTGCGTCGCGTCAACCGTAAGGCCCACTTTGATGCCCCGGGTCACATCAGGAGAAAGATCATGTCGGCTCCTTTGAGCAAGGAGCTTCGCTCGCAGCACGGCGTACGTATGAATGACAGAAAGGCAGGCACCCACTGTATGGGGACGGGATGATGTGCACGGCGCGTGGATGAATACGCATGCGGCCGGCAAAGAGGCCATATTCAGAACGGTATTTCATATCAAGGCAGTGTCAGCTTCAGTGATACGAAGTTCTCGACTGACTCTGACCGCGCGCATAATTTCATCTGTGTGCCGCACACCAATCCTTTCTTTCCTTGGGCCTGTCTTATACCTTCAGGACAGAATACTAACATTACAGATCCGCTCAATTCCTATTCGTAAGGACGACGAGGTGACTGTCGTGCGTGGTGCATCGCGTGGCTCGGAGGGCCGCATTGTGCAGGTGTACCGTGCCAAGTGGGTTGTGCACATTGAGCGCCTCCAGAAGGAAAAGGCCAATGGCGCCACCGTCGCTGTTCCCGTTCATCCCTCGAACGTGGTGATTACGAAGATCAGGATGGACAAGGACCGGTATGTATCGCTTATTTCAATATTTTGTCTAACACGATTCAGTAAGAACATGCTTGCGCGCAAGTCGGGCAAGAGCGCTGAGGAGATCCAGGCTTAAGTACTCGACTTTCTTTTGTCGTTTATTCCCTACACTGTAGTATTTTTGCCTGTCTGCGTATGGCGGCCTGGCACCACACTTTGGCTGTGTGACTAGCCATAGCTGTGAAAAAGCATACTGAATGCTCATGACCCCGTCGAGTCCACAGAGCGCTAGAAAATTGGAGACGTGATTAGTCAGCCTAGATGACGTGCGTTCCAGCGTGTCGGCAATAAGTGGCGTCGATGGTCATAGAAGGACGTCGGGGCCCTTTTCTCGCTTGCGCAATTATTGTGTGCAACGAAGGGACAGACTCACGTCCTCTGCCCAGACGCAGAAATTTCGCCACACTTGTCTCAAGTGAGCTTTATGGATCCGCAGCCGACGCAGCATAGTGCTCTGAGTAAGGTCAACGCGGGAAACCCGTCTGTGCAGGGAAACGTTGCAGTACCTCAGGATGCTGCAGCGGCGTCCCAACTTGAGCAGGATTCATGCTCATGTTCCCCTAAGATGATGCCTACAGATATGACCAATGTCCCACAACGTCTCTATGGCTACGAAATGCTCGATCGCGAGGCTAGCAGGGAGAACGAGAAACAGGCGGATGGCTCTTCCTCGACGGATGTAGTACGGCTTCTCTCTCGCTCGGAGAACTTGTGCGTGCGCCACCAGCGGATGGCAGATGAGGGTGCTAACGCACGCCTCCAAAAGGTACGTTGCAAATGTCTGGCGCCTCGATAAGCATGCGCCGTTCACAGCTGGCTGCCGATGGCCCAACGTGGCGAGCTGTGGCGGGCGGTTTTTATGCGCTATTTGGTGCACGCTCTGCATGCAATATGAATCCGCGTAGTTTGAAGCACTTGCCCTATTTCCTGGGCATGCTCGCTATAGAGGCGCCGGAACAGTGTTGGAATACTTACACATACAGTCGATTGATGGACTTTCTTACGACGAAAAAAAGGCAGTCAACACAGTGTGGTCGCTTTTTTCATCGTCACCGCATTCCCGTCGCGCTTTGATTCTGCGCGGTATCCTGACAATGTGCTGTTTTAGCCAGCTCTCTCTGCTATCCTCAGAGCTTGCTATGGCCATTCGAATCGATCCATTTACTTTATTTCCGGCTGATGTCTCGCTGCGTGTGCTGGGCTACCTCGATGCTATCAGTTTGGGGCGAGCAGCGCAGGTGAGTAAGCTGTGGCGCTCTCTGGCGGACAATGATTTACTTTGGCGTAATATGTGTGAACAGCACATCGAGCGCAAATGTGAAAAATGTGGTTGGGGTTTGCCGCGCCTGATCGACAGCCATGGGCACGCCGAAAATACCGAGTCTTCGCGCGATGACGAGTTGCGTCAAGCAGCAAGCACTTTATCGGATGGAAGCCTGCGCCGCAGTATCACTGCGGCAGCGAATGCCGCTGCACTCGAACGCCGTAAATCATACAGCGATGCAGCAGAACATACCCATGCCTCATCAGCAGTCGAGGGGCCACGTCAAAAGCGGGCGCGTACAGAAACGAACCAGGCACATTCACGGCGATGGAAGGCCGTTTATTGTGAGCGACTTGCGATTGAGCGCAATTGGCGGTATGGTCGCTACTGTGTGCGTGTCTTGCGTGGGCATACCGAGGGTATCATGTGCCTTGCATTCCGGGAAAAAGTCAGTCATCTACCATACCCGGTGATGGTGACGGGCAGCTACGACCGAACGATTCGTGTGTGGAACTTGCAGACGGGCGAAACTTTGCGTGTACTCTCAGGTCATGCACGAGGTGTGCGGTGCTTGCAGTTTGATGACAGCAAAGTCATTTCTGGTTCGATGGATCGTACACTCAAGATCTGGAATTGGCGCACCGGCGAGTTACTGCGCACGCTGGAAGGACACACGGAGGGTATCGTGAGTTTGACGTACAACGATCGTGTCTTGGCGAGTGGTAGTGCCGATAGCAGTATCCGTATATGGAACTGCCAAACGGGTGAATGCTTCCCGCTGAATGGACACCGCGATTGGGTCAATGCGCTCCAGTTGTGGACGGCGCCGAGCCATGGATCCTCGAACCCTAGCATGTTTTTGTACTCAGCGTCAGATGACTTTACGATCCGCCTTTGGGATTTACAAACCCGTGAGTGTCTCATGGTGTTCCAGGGCCATGTGGGACAGGTGCAATCACTCAAGCTGGTTATGATGAACCAGTCCACCGTTCAGAAACTGGCGCGCGGCTCTATGCGAGTCTCGGGCGCCACAGAAGGCGGCGTTGTTGGCTCGTCGTATCGTGAAGACGGGGATGCGAGTACTATGCCAACTTCGGCGCAGACCTCGCTCGGCGACTCGGCAAGCCAAGCGTCAGATCGCATACCTAGCCGCTTGCTCAAGGCTCACGAGCGTCTCTGTGCTGCGAATTTAGTGCCGCCCCTTCCACCGTATGCTACACTGCGGGACTTGGAAGATGGTATCTTTGACGATGTGCTTGATGAGACAGAAGCGGGCACCCAGAAGACGGGATGCAAATCTAAACGCCCTGTTCTGGTGTCCGGATCGTTGGACAATACCCTCAAGTTGTGGGATGTGCGCACGGGCCGGTGCTTCCACACTCTCTTCGGGCACGTTGAAGGTGTATGGTGCGTCGACTGTGACACACTGCGCATTGTGTCGGCGAGTCATGATCGGACCATCAAGGTTTGGGATCGCGACACGGCGCAATGCCAGATCACGCTCGTGGGACACCGCCGAGCTGTAACGACCGTGGCCCTAGGTGATGATAAAATCCTGAGTGGCAGTGATGATGGCGACGTCCGTGTTTGGAGTTTCTGTACGCCCGAGGATGCCAAACCAATGCCCACATCGACGAGCACCCACATCCAACCATGCACGGCGGTATCTCCCCCACCCCCCATTCCGCCAACAATGAACGCATAAATGTGAATTTAGTGTTATAATAGTAACGACCGACATCTATTTAGGCAGCAAGTCTTGCAGAATGCGCACTTCGTGTTCCTCCTTCTCGGCCAGGTCGACACGTGGCGCCGGCTTGGCTTGGCGAAACACCTTGGCTGCATCCGTGCGCTTTTTGATACCCTTTTGGAGCATCTTGATAATGGAAGGCGGCTTTTGATTTGGCTGCATCTTGGTCTTCTGCGCGTACTGCAGGTCTGTGAGGATGCCGCCGAGTAGGGTGGCCAGCTCCGAGTCTTTGGCCAGGCGTGCCTGCTTCCACTTTTGCTTTACATTCGCAAGCGTAGGCTCGTCCAGTGGGTTAGGTCCAGATGGCGGACGTGCCGGCACATCACCCAGGGCGATGCGGCTTGTATGCAGGAGGCGACGCCACGACGCAGTTCGCAAAGTTTGGACAAACATGAGGAAAGATGAGATGCAGCCCTATTCTCCACTACGAGAAATCCGCCGAATTTGTAGCACACAGGCATCGACCCCTCTCTGGGCATCCAACGGACGGGCCACGGGCCACATTTTCGGCACGATAGGCCGACCATCCCATTCGAAGTGAAAGGATGGCAGGATGGATGCGATAAACACCTTCATTTCAAGAATGGCAAAAGAACTGCCAATACAGGCCCGCGGGCCCATGAGGAATGAGAGGCCATGATGAGCAGGGATGACTGATCGACCAGGCAAGGGCTCGGACCATCGCTCAGGCCGGAAAGCGTCTGGTTCAGGACCCCAGTATGCTTCCGAGGTCATGAATGCGGACAGAGGGAACAGTAATACCATGCCGGGATGGACTTGAACGTGCTTTCGGTTGGAAAGAGGAATCCATTCCGTTTCTGTTGCCACGCGCGACGTCGTGTGGACAGCGCTCTGTAAACGCAGACACTCGCGTATGCACCAATCGAGGTATGGAATGTCGTCCAGCTCTTCCTCGGACAAAGCGCGGTCACCTGTTGAGCCCGCTTGGGGTGCTAGTCCTAGCGACGCCCGTTTTTCCACAATAGCACGACGTAGTGTTTGCTGACGCGTTTGGTCTTGCGCCAAAAACAAGAAGAGCCATGCCAACTGCGTCGATGTCGTCTCGTGACCAGCAAAGATAAACGTGGACACTTGTGCATGCAGTTCGGCATCCGTCAATACATTGCGGTCCAAGATACTGCGCTTTTCCTCAGCATCGCGCTCGGCATTCGCGTTGGCGCGCAACAGGGCGGACAAAATATCCGGACTCGGCTCACCCGCCTTGATACGTGCCTTGGCGTCATCTACGACTTTACCAGCCAAGTCGAAAAGCACGCGCGTGGCGCGTCGAAAAGCACGCGATGATAGCCCCACTGGAATATGTTCCAGAGCTGGGAAGTACATGGACAGTATATCCACCATCACAGTGAACCAGCCTGGATGTGATGCGATGAACTGAGCACGCTCCAGGGCCGCTGTGAGTGGATGGGCTTCACACACCGCGCCGTTTGGATCGGACCGCAGTGAAGCCAGTGTCCCAAACTTGACGCCCAAGGCACCGTCGCCCAGCGCGTCCAAGGTAGCTGCACTCATTGTAGCATACATGTCGACGAGAGCGGTTTCGCTGCGCTGTAGACAGGTGTCAAGGTAGTCCATAGCATCATAAACATGCTCCTGAAACACAGGTGCGAGGCGCTTGATGTTTCGTGCCTGGAATCCTGGTTGGATAGCGCGTCTTTGGCGGCGATGATCCATGCCTTCTGACACAATTAGTCCGTTCCCCATAAAGCTGGCAATGAGGCGCTGCGATATGCGCATCTTGGGAAAAGCATAAGCGCGCTTGCGGAACACATAGTCAAATGCAACAGGATCCATCAACATAAGTCTAGGCTCGCCAAAGGTGCCCCAGAACCGCACGGCGCCTCCAAACGTCTGTGTCCACGCACGGCATACGGCACCGATGTCGCGGTACATGAACGTGCGCAAGTTGCCCATAAGCCATGTTTCGCGTGCTGGACCTGGCACATCACGGAGCCATTGGTGCCATCGAATCTGGGTGTATGTAAGGGCACACACCACATAAACTGTGATGACAGTGGCAGGTGCAGCCAGGGCGAGCCAACAAATGTGCCACAGCATATCGTATGAATGCAGGCGGACGCCACTCACTCACTGGATCCATACAAACCCGACATGCCGATCCTGTGTGTCCCTATATACATTTCGTCCTAGGCAAGTTTCTTTGTCCTCTTTGTTCATCAAGAACAAGGGGTCTGTGCACCATCACGTGAGTAAAGCCGTGCGGCGTGCCACTCCGGCGGCGGCCAAGGCCTGGGGGCAGGTGTCTGGGCTGTTCGCTGGGATGGCAGGTGGTATCGGCGGCAGCGACGTGCCGACATGAGCGATCTGCAGACAAGCATCAGCGCGTGCGGTCGCAATATCGTCCAGGACATGACCCATCACGAAGAGATGAGCATCTGCAGCGTACGCATGACCTTGGTACACGTGTGTAGGCGCACGAAGTGTCAGAAGAGCTCGCAAAAGGAAATTGGCTTCTTCTACACGCACACGCGGGAGAGGTATGCTGCCGCGGATCCGGGCATCGTCCATGAATGCTTGCAAGATACACTGACATCGCGCCACAATCATGGGCAAGAGACGCACGGCGATAGCCTTGCCACCAGGCGTCGATGTCGAGGAGCATTGGCGAAAAAGTACGTGCCACGTCTCGTAGACCATACGCTCGCGGGGCGTTGGATGGCACGGCTGCGTCAGCGTGCCCCATGCCGCGTACAAGTGCGTCGCTTCTAGTGCACGAGGCAGGAACTGCGTCAAGGCCGGCTGCGCCGCTTGCTGAGCTCCTGCCTTGGGTAAGACATGTTCCAAGCACGCCAAGAGATGGAGCGCACATGCATCCTCTTCGTCCGTGGGCATACTATGCGCATCTGCACACATGGCCGTGGCCATGGCATCAAATAAGGTATGCCAATACTCTTCTGTCTCGACCTCGGTTCCATATTCTGCGATCCGCACCAAAGCTCTGCACACGACACACCATGCGCTCGGCACACCGGGCTCCGGGCACGCCTTGAGCGGCCTCACAAGCACGCGAAGCATAGAGGCCAGGCATGCGTCTGGGGTGCCTGCCTCTTGCTCGAGAATACGCAACCATTGAGCCATCCACTCGCCTGTGAGCTCTGTGTATAGTGCTTGCATGCGCACATGTTTGGCATGTAAAGATGCGGCGTAGGCCATATCGGTACACCGCACGAGTTCATCGAGTACTTTCGGCCGCACCGTGGTCTGCGTGGCCAGAAAGTCAAAGGAAGCCTGCACATGTCTCACGAGCTCTCGAAGATGGGACAGAGAGAGCGCATCGGCCACGCTGAGTCCGCGGCGCATGCAGCTATGAAGCGCATGAAGCATAGAGGCAGACTCATCCACACGGGACCGCTTTACAAACAGCATGTACAGCATATCAGCCAGGAGACCCAGATCCGGCATGGACATGCGAGCTTGGGTATCACACAGGCGCAGCACTGTCGGCCATGCCTCGTGCCACCATGCCTGTGTATCGTCTTGCAGATGCAGTACGCTGTGCAGGGCCTCCAGCATGACACGCATCACGTCATCCGAAGGCTCACGCGCCACAGTCTCTTCCATGGCGTGGAGCCAGCGCGCCCACATGGCAGGCCACGCAGGATCCGTTCGCAACGCTGGCACCATTGCCACGACGCGGGCAGTGCCATGAAAAGCGCGTGCCGGTGCGTGTTCGCCCTCAACGAGAGGAAGCAGTACATCGGAGAGCACGCGTATCCAGTCCTCTGCACGAAAAGACAAGTGGTACTGCAGCAGCACCTGAAATAAGTTGGCTAGCGCACATTCGGCCATATTCGTCTTTGGCACCTGTGCCACGTCGCGCAGGCGCTGCAGTAACACCAGCCACAGCTCGACTGCCTGCTCACGATCACGGCGCTCAATGCTCTCTGTCAAGTCCCACAGCGTGCCATTCGCTTGGAGGGCCATCGCCACGTCCTCCGTCTGCATGCTAAAGCTCGGCAGCGCATTGATGCACAGCACCAAATCTGCGTCGTTGAGCATGGGTAAGTACGAAGCACACACGGACTGCATGCATGCAAAAGCAGTGCGCAGTAGAGGCATAGGCGCAGCGCCAGAGGCGCGGATAGCACTGGCGTCCTTCGCGGCTGCCTCACACATCGCAAAGACGTGCTCCCACCCATAGCTCGTGCGTCTCAGCATATGTACTTGCGACTCAAGGATGCGATGCAGCGTGCTGAGCGCAGCGTTCCGTACCGATACATCCGTAGACCCTGTGCGTCGTTCCAGTATACCTTGGCGCGCCAAAGCCCTGAGCATCTCCTGTGGCTGCTCGCCATTGTCCATAAGCGGCGTGCACCACAAGGTATAGATACAGGCGTCGCACACCTGTGCTATATCAATGCGACGCACAGGCGTCATGCGCTCGTCCCACAGCAAGCGCATCAGCACGTGCATGGATGACCAAGGTCCCTCGGGCATGCGTTCGACGATACGCGGCGCCGCAGCGCGCACAAATCGCTCCCATTCGATCAGCATCATGTGCGACGTCGCATCATGTGTCCCGCGCGACCGATCCACAATCAATTGTGTGAAAATACCCGCAAATGTATCCATCCCCTCATGGTCGAGGTTGGCAGCTGATACAAAGACGCCGCGCAGCAGCCGCCCGAGAGACTCGATCGTCGAAGGCGCCAGCCAACTGGGCTTGTCATCGGGCCATCGCAGCGTCTCTGCCGGCGTATGCACCGTTTCATCGTCGCCCTTACGAAGGCATACAAGTGCTTGGCACACACATTGGAGAAGAGCTCGCCATCGTGACCCGAGATGCTGGCCCAGAGACGCACAAACGTACGCCAGAGCAGCCTGCGCCCCGAGATTTCGAGTACCCAACGCCTGGCCACTGTACGCAGCACTTGGCACGGCCAGGTCACACAGCGTAGCAAGGATCAAATCGCGTTCTGTGGCACACTGCGCCACGCCTGCGGCACAGGCCATGTGCACGAGCGCATCGAGCGTCTGCTCAAAGAACAGATCGGCCCCCTGCACTGTCAAAAACACAGTGAGTCCTTCATTGATGGGTCGGGTATAAGCGGCAAATATCGCAGCCTGTTGCGCCTCGGCAAGGTTATGCGACAAACGCACAAGCGATTGCAAAACAAGACACGGAAGATAGGTGGTCGGCAAAGCACTCGATCCAGGCACGGGCGCATCCGTCTTATCGAGCTGATCCAGGAGCGGCACATGCGGCTCACTTGTCTCCACAAGCATCTCGGCTTTCGAGCTGAGCAGTCCTTCCGCGGCACTACGCATGCCTGCCATAGCGACATCATACATCGTATGTGTGGAGTGCATCGTCGGTGTGTGTGGCACGTCTGGGCGCTGTTCAAGCGCCGCAGCTAATGCGTCGTCCACGACGAGTGTCGAACGTAGCCTTCGGGAAAACTGCTGCACACACTCGACGAGCCTTCCTAATACGCAGATAGGCTCTGCCTGTCCATCAAATTGATCCCACAAAAAGGTCAGAAAAGCGCTGTCTGCGCTTAGCGAGCGCATGGTTTCCCAGGCCAAGACCCGTTGCCAAAGCGCATGCTTTTCGTCGAGTGTGTCCAAGAGGGCTCGCAGGAGCATTTCGACTTCGAGCACAATTTCCTTGTGATACTCACAAAGTAATAGTGCTACCAGTCGCATAACGCGAATGTATACAGAAAACGAGGCCGGTGGCTTGCTGAGTGCCTTGAGTAAAAAGGGACAGGCGGCACTCCGCAATATGTACACGAGTTCCGGGTGCCGCTGGAAGAGGGAGGATTGAGTCGTCAGCACACTCTCCAAAAGCTCCAGCACGAAAGGCTTGGACAGGGTGTCGAGTGGCAAAAATTGGGCTGGCTGTCCATCGGCCAACGCACACAAGTCGTTTAGCAAATGATACACATCGGCGGCACACGGAAAGAGTGTCACAGGACCACTGGGCAGTTCGGCTGTACCCACGGGCAGAGGTGCATTCACAGCTGCGTCTTCGTTCTGAATGGCGTCGAAGGATTGGTCCTCGCTTTGTACCTTTTCAAATACCACCATGACGTTCTGCCGGAGCATCGCAGCGGCGGTGGAACTTACGACAACGACGCGCGAGTGCTCGTATAGCGTGAAACAGAGCATGAGAGCACGCGACAGCAGCTCTGATGTCACATTGGCATACGTTACGAGGAGGGATGAGACAATTTGGAGGATCTTGAGCTGTACATCGACGTCTGTTCGTCCGGGTGCAGAGAGAAGCGTATGTAGCGTATCGATCACTGTAGCAAGCGACGTGTCCGGTAAAATACGGAGTGGTATACTGCTTTGCAGGAGCGACAGAGCCAGCTGAATTACCTTCGGGGAGCGTGTCTCACAAGCCAACACAATCATCTGCAAGAGGGCATGGGACGATGGATCCTTGCAAGACTGCAGCTCCGACACAGTACGATCTGCATCAGCCTGCCATTGTGCCAGCAAGTGGTCGGCGCTCTGTCTAACATCCGGATACTTGCGTCGCGTCTCGGCGACAAGCGCCTGCAGCTCCAGCGCAATCCGCTGTGGCATGTCGTCGAACAGCGATGCAACGCGTGTATCCTCCACTTTCTACGGCCCGAGCGGCCGCCCAACTCCACTCACATAGTTTGTTTCACACTACCTACCACGATCAACATGTCACGTTGTGATGAGGGTGTGGTCCGGACTCTTTTTGACGAGCATGGCGGTGACACACTCACTGCGAAGGACATTTTAGATGTGATGGATTCGTACACAGCCAAATGTGGTGCCCCTATTGTAGATGGTGAGGTCGCCTTGCAGATCACTACATTTGCACGCGAAAACAGCTCGCTTGCGATTGGTGTAGACGAGTTTCTCAGCATGATACGCTCGCTAGAGAATGAGACGGATTCATCCACTGATGATGGATCAAATGCATCCCTTTTTGAGGGAAAACAGGGCAGTGCGACGCCAGATACGACACTTGACTCCGTGGCGCCAGAGAGCCCTGCCAAGCATCGTAGCGCCTTTGCGCCGCGTACGCCTATGCCGCTACCAGCGTCAACAAGTCGCATAATTTCTAAGGTGCCCGTGACAAGCTCCGAACCTGATGTGGCAGGCATTACGGCCCGCTCAGCTCTGATTCGCAAACTCGCGCGTGTGAATGAGCAATTGGATCGACTACATTCGGATCACCAGATCCTTTCGCACGAAAAGAAGCTGAGTGACGCCACATGTACTTCACTACAGCGCGAGATCTATGGCCTCCGTCGCGATCTCGAACAGGCTCACTCACACGGATTCACGCTTGAAAGTCGTGTCCACGAGCTGGAAGCGTCTATCACACAGATTAAAGAAGACCGTGATACACAAAGGCGCTCCGCCCGACAGCTCGATACTCACCTACAGCAGCAGATGGCGTCATTTTCCGACCTCGAAAAGCAAGAGGCCGAACATGTCGCACAACTCACGTCCTTGCAGGCGACGTGCCAAGCTTACGTCACCGACTTGCATGGTCTTCGAGCTACGTGTGATGCTCAGCGCGAGGCTATTTCCGGCCTCGAAGGCATTATTCATGCACTGGAACGCGTGCACTCAGATGCCGAGCAACTCCAACAGGAGGTGGACCATTCGCGTAAGATCCACGAACAGCTAGAGCAGGAACTTCGTGCTCTGCACGACGTGTCGGAGCAACCAGGACCTGTTCTGGCCGAGGACTTGGCGCCCTTCGGCGAATGGACATCCTCGCCAGAAGAGCCCGTCTCGGATGTGCATGATCACGTCGCGCCCACCCCATCGACTGCCCCTGCACCAGACTCGCCGACAGGGACTTTGACCCACGCTGCTGAAGCTCAAACAGCTCATAATAGCACGCATGATACCCCCCCTGCACGTCTGTTGTGGAGCTTGATGGTCCATTTACTCCTCGTCACGACCGGTATTTGGCTGGGTTTGTGGATCTACCACTTTTCTATGCTCATCATGCCGGCCCACGTATATCAGCAGCTGCTGGATAAGCGTTGGTTCGAGGCGAATATGCTGGATGACGCTCTCCAAACACCACTGTCCACGACTCTTTGGCAGGAACACTACGTGTCTCGATTCTCGTAGACTTTAGATACCCCGACCTGTCCATACTAACTGCTTTTGCCAAGACCAGCAGCGTGCTCGGCTGCAGTCTGGATCGTACGTGCTACCGTCGACCTCACACGGCCATCTTCCATCTGTAAAAGCCCAGCAATCGTGCATCCACCAGGCGTCGTGACACTGTCTTTGATCGCTGCAGGGTGCGTGCCAGATTCGAGCACCATACGCGCTGCACCCTGCATCGTCTGCGCAGCCAATTCAAGCGCCTCAGCACGCGGAAGACCCATCATGACGCCACCGTCGGTCATGGCCTCGAGGAACAGCGTCACAAACGCTGGACCTGAGCCGGCGAGGGCTGTGGCCGCGTCAAAGTACTTTTCATCCAAAAAGTTGCATTTACCCACCGCGGAGAAGATCGTGGCGATCAAATCTCGCTCCAGGTGCGTAAGCCATGTCACATCAGAGATCACTGTCATGCCCTCTCGAATACGGCACGGCGTGTTGGGCATCGCACGCACCACCTTGGTCGATGGCGGCACCACCTTTTGGATCGTGTTGATCGTCGTGCCAGCTGCAATACTTACGAGAATCTTGTTCTCTAGCGCCTCCTTCATGCCTGGCTCGCTCATAAACTCAGACACACGCTGGGGCTTGGTACACAGCAATACAATGTCAGAGCGTCGCACTGCTTCGACATTGCGCTGCTGAAACACCTCTACATTCGAGTGACCAGCTTCTGAGAATGTCGACGCCAAACGTTTCGCGGTCGAGTCACGACCTACAGTAGCGATATACTTCTTGGGGAGCGGAACTCGCTCAAAGCTCTCGCCATGTTGCGACGTGGCGGCCAGGTCTTTGGAGTTATCGCCATTTTCCATAGAAAGCTGAAAGTCAAGTACACCTGACAAAATCGCTGTACCCATGGTACCACATGCCAGCACGGCCATGGTCATTTCGCTGCTCTCTCGTTGTGGATGGCTCATGTCAATGGTGTCGAATAACGGCAAGCTCCATCCTTTTGCCATGAACATTTATGACTCAGCCAACCTTTCTATCGTACCACGTCCAGAAACTCATCTATACATGGCAACATGCTACGAATGTATCCAGCTCGTGTTTCAGTCGTATGACGCGTGACAACGTTTGCATGCTCGCGTTCTGCATACCGGACAAGTTTGGCTCTGGCGTCCTTCCGTAGCCTACACCGCCACAGGGCGGCAAGGAAAAGTATAGACGCGAACTTTACTCATAGTCGCACAACTTGCACACACAACGTCGTTGCTCCTACATCAGTTCACATACGTAGAATGGCACGATGTGATGTGCCAACACACAGGCTGCGTAAGCGCTGATCTCTGCTGACAAAGTACACACCTCCACACACTCGATGGTCGTCATTCCACCGATCACCTACATCCCTTGTTCCTCTACCACAGCATGGAAGAAATTGGCATAGTACCTGCTGACACACATGCTTCGAGTTCCAACTCGCGCGGATCCTTTAGCGCTTCAAAGCCAAAGGATGTGTACTATCACTACAAGAAGCTTCAGCAACAGCTCGAATTCCTCACCACAATGGAAGAATACGTGAAAGATGAACAGCGCAACCTGAAACGCGAACTTGTTCGTGCTCAGGAAGAAGTTAAGCGCATTCAGTCTGTGCCTCTCGTGATCGGTCAATTCCTTGAACCAATTGATCAGACAACAGGTATCGTTGGCTCAACAACTGGCTCCAACTATGTGGTGCGCATCTTGTCCACGATCGACCGCGAGTTGCTCCGTCCCGGTAGCAGTGTGGCTCTTCACCGCCACTCCAACTCGCTCGTGGAAGTGCTGCCACCAGAGTCAGACTCGAGCATTGTTATGATGAGCCAGTCTGAACGACCCACTGAAACCTACCAGGACATTGGCGGTTTGGACGTCCAAAAGCAGGAGATTCGCGAAGCCGTCGAGCTTCCGCTTGTGCAGGCTGACTTATACCACCAGATTGGTATTGATCCGCCTCAAGGTGTTCTCTTGTACGGTCCACCAGGAACAGGAAAAACCATGCTTGTCAAGGCCGTGGCTAACGCCACGACGGCCTCGTTCATTCGTGTGGTTGGTTCCGAGTTCGTGCAAAAGTATCTCGGTGAAGGACCCCGTATGGTGCGTGATGTATTCCGTTTAGCACGTGAAAATGCACCGTCGATTATTTTCATCGACGAGATTGATGCCATTGCAACCAAGCGATTCGATGCTCAGACGGGTGCCGATCGCGAAGTGCAGCGTATTCTTCTGGAACTTTTAACCCAAATGGACGGTTTCGATCAGGGAAGCAATGTCAAGGTCATTATGGCCACGAACCGTGCCGATACTCTCGATCCAGCCTTGCTTCGTCCTGGTCGTCTGGATCGCAAGATCGAGTTCCCTCTGCCCAACAGACGCGAAAAGCGTTTGATTTTCCAAACTATATGTGGTCGCATGAACCTCAGCCCGGATGTGGATCTCGAGGACTATGTGAGTCGGCCTGATAAACTCTCTTGTGCTGAAATTGCCTCTGTGTGCCAGGCTGCAGGTCTACAGGCTGTGCGCAAAAACCGCTACGTTGTACTGCCTGGTGACTTTGATGAAGCTTTCAAGCAAATCTCCAAGAAGGGTGATGACAATAGGCTCGATTTCTACCAGTAGACAGTGATTTCTGCGTCATATTCCCCTGCCTGGCGGCCCGAGTTGGTCAGGTCTGCGTTTCTTGCGGCGTTCCCATGTCCCACTTCTGCATGCTTACAAAGCGGGGCAAATTTTCCCAAAGGCGCCCGACTCGCTTGCATGCAAGCTTTACGACCGTGCACCATATACGATCTGTGAGCAGCCGCGCGTCCGACTAAGACGCGTGTGCGCGCAGTGATAAAAAACAAATCCTTCCATCAACTACAAGATATTATGGAGGAGATCACAGCCGATGATGATTTACTATCCTGCATGTTGGTCGACTCCTTGGAGTTCGAGCCTGATATTGTCACGCACAAGATGAACCCGGCGTTTCGACCCATGCGCTTTGACCGACATGCCGTTAAGAAAATCGTACAGCAAAATGTGATTTGGGAACAGAATGTGTCCAAGGGAATGGAAAAGTTCTGCGAGTATGTATTGCCACCGATTCTCACCATTCAGACTTCCTATTGTTCGCAAGCACATGTGCTTGAAAACGCCAGCTCAGAAACGAGTATTTGAAAAGTACGTTGTATTTTTTAACGAAAGTCACATTCAGCGGTACTTGCAGACGTATTTACCCGATGCCGGATTTGAATACGCCATCACCTACCGTTATCGCACAGCACGGTTAGAGCGCGTCAAAGCGCTTGAGAAAGTATCCGACGAGGGTCGATACAATGCGTACTTATCTCCAAATCGCACGGATCTATGTGTCATGGCTCTTCGTCCCTACCACCCAGATGAAATCATAACATATTGCACAGCGGCGTTAAAAGACTTGACGCCCGAAGATGACCAGGCACTCCGGGACGAAGCTGCTGAGGCTCGGGACAAGGATGTACGCGATGGTCATGCTAGACCCCCGCGAGACTTTTCTGTCATCCGATCTTCGCGACGAAAATGCAGTCAGCTTTTATTGGGTCCCGCTCGCTTCATCAATCATGACTGTCGGCCCAACGCAGAATTTCGCCGCACTGGCCAGACACTTACTATTCGATGCATACGCAACATTCAATGCAATGAAGAAATTACGACGTACTATGGAGATAATTACTTCGAAGCGGGAAATAAAGAATGCATGTGTACTACGTGTGAGAGACTTGGTCGTGGCTTTTTCCGATGTACTGGAGCCAACGACGAGCAAGAATGTCGTGAAAGCGATGAGACTAAAGCGTCTCAAAAAGACACACGCAAACTACGTTCATCCTCTGCACGCGCAGCTGCTGAGCAGGCTGCTATATCCGAGCCCGATCATATAATGGCTTTTCAAGTGAATCCTGATGCGAATGGGCCGAATTGTGAATGCCTCACGTGTCATAGTGCGTTCCGTGCGCCAGAAAAATGGTGGACACCTGACGAATGTGCCCGGTGTGAACGACACTACAAGTTATTCAAGTGTGATTGGCCATATCGGTCACCCAAAGAGAATCCTGCTGACCAAACGTCTCGCTCACGGACAAGGATCAGGCCACCTCGCCCGTCCAAAAAGCCTCAGCCTGCGCCTGCTATCTCGTCGCCCGTCAAATTGAGTCCTGTGCGTGAGAAACCCTGCTACGACTCGTCTTCTAGTGAATCTGGATCTCCGCGTCTAGAACAAAGATGTCGGAAGCCGAGTGATACGTCTCATGAACTGCATAAGGCTCCTCGGATTCTTGGCCAGGGAGCGAGCACCGATGTGCTAGCGTCCTACTGGGGTGCACCAGAAGGCGAAAGACGTCGACGGCGCACGAATTTATCCATGGATAAACACAGTGACGTGACTCGACAGAATACCACGTCGAAAAAGCAAAAAACATCTGTCACTTGCGGTAAGGATTCTTCGGACGATAAAATGATGCAAAACAATACATCTGACGCCGAAGTGAGCTGTGTATCAAAACGGGGGTGCCGTCCACCGTTCCGTGAAGCATCAGATATGCAGGACAAATTCAGTCGTCCCGAATCTCCTGTCAAGCCCGTGATTGCCACTCATGGCCCAGAACGGACCTCTGTATCGAATCTGGCTCTTTTCTGGTCAGGTGGTGTTGAGGGTCGCACAAGGCGGCAAGCTCGACTAGCGCAACAGGCTTCTGTCACACCACCACGGATACGTAAGACGGCTGACGAAGCCGCCGAAGCTCGCAAACCTGAAGTAAAGCCCGAACCGTCGCCGATTCAACCGACTGTGAAGCGGGAGCATACGCTGGAGGCATTAACGGTGCAACAGCACTCGCTGGGGACGCCGGTGTCCATTCCTGCCAATTGCCATCCCACAGTGGTCCCTCCGGGCGTGCCTGTACGCCAACCATTACGACGCAACCTTCGCTGGGGTAGCGGCAAAGTCAGCACAAGCCGCGAGACTAGCCATACCCCGCCCGTGCGTGTGTCGTGGCCTTCCACGATGAAACACGAAAGCGCTTCACCCATCACGACCGCCTCTCCATCCACCTCGCCCTCCCCGTCCTAGACTTGTAAACTGTATAACGCATACCAACCAAATTAGCAACTATACCATTACAGCGTCACACTAAACGTCTTGAACATTGTAGCATCACCATCCTTGAGCGAAATCTCGCCGTTTTTGTCGACCGAAACATGCTTCTTCGACTGCTCCTCGACAATCGAGTGGCCCTTACCGTTACCCTGGTCGACCAAAGCAAACTTGGCGGCCGAGCGGCGGTCAGAGGTAAGCTTGAGGTCGCTCGTAAAGAACTTGTCACGCTTCATGTTGGCCACATTGAATCGGTTGTCCTTCGGCTCCGATCCCAGCCACGACAGCACAAACAGAGTGTCTTCATCGTACTTGCTGTCGCTCTTCTTCGTGGTGAGCTTGTTCTCATCCTTCCATGAGAGCACGTGGCCATGGTCAGCTTCAAAGCGGAGGTAACGACCCTCGCTCAGATGACCACGGACGGGCTTGTAGCCGCGTTCCACCTTCAGGGCATCTTCCTCCTTTTGCTTACCGTAGGGAACGTGAGGCTGAATAGTGTTGCGGTACTTGAGCTGACACACAAAAGCACCGTTGTACTGGTCACGAATCGGATCCTTCGAGGGCGTGCGCACCGAGGGAATGTTGGGGATGCTTGTGTCAATCTTGGAGAAGTCAAAGGCGTTCACGAGGTTGCTGAGCTGCTGACGGCGCCAGTGGTTCATTTCCTTCACGTGGAACGGCTTGCCGTTGGCCTTGGCCCACTCCTCAATAAAGAGCGTCTGACTCTCGTGAGCGGCATGCTCGGTAAACACACCACCCTTGCGCGTGAAAGGCGAAGCAATGTAGAAGGGCACACGGAAACCAGGGCCGATAGGCTGCAGACCATTCGAAGGCGTGAATGGATCCTTCATCCATTCACCGGGCGTGTCCCTTGAGGCGATAGGACCCAGCACGTGGTCGGCCCAACCACCCGTCTCGTCGTACGACACAATTAGGGCGGTGTTATTCCAGTGCTTACCGTGCATAAGCGATTCGGTCACCTTGCGGTGAAGCCAAGCACCATCGTCAGGCATATACGGCGGGTGCTCTGAGAGGTACTCAGGCACAAAGATGATCGAAACCTCCGGAAGGTTGCCCTCCTCAGCATCCTTGTAGAACTTCTCGAGACCAGGGAACGAGACACCAACCTTGGCCAGTTTCTGCTTGCGCTGAGCAGCATCTTGGTACTGCGTGAATGACACAAGCGTGTCTTCACCAAAGTTATCAAAGTCCTGGTAAGCCATGAACGAAATGCCAGCCTCGAGCAGGTACTCTGGCAGCGTCTTCCACTTGAGTGGACGACAAGAGTATGGCACGCCGTCAGAACTGTACAAGCAGCCAGGTGTGGCCGTGTTGTCGACGACAGGACCGCCCAGCTCCTGTGGATTGCCTCCCACGGCACTGCCGTTGGAGTTCAGCGAGCCCGTCAGATGAATAGCGCGGTTCGGGTGCGTCGAGGCAATAGCCGATTCGTAGTAAGCGTCACCCACAACAAACGACTCAGCCAAGGCAAAGTGTACGGGCACGTCCTCGCGACGGTAGTAACCAATACTGTAGGGCGTGTTGGCGTTCACCCACTGGTCAATCTGGCCATGGTTCCAGGCGGCGTGATTCGCCTTCCAGCTGTTCGAACCGGTCAGCATGCACTGCGTGCGGTTCTTCCAGTCACCACCCTGCCAGTTCAAGTGCCAAGGCATAAGTTCCGACGTGTCGTCCGTAGGACGGCTGGATGCCTTGATCTTCTTGGCGTCAACGGGCTGGTGGAAGACACTCTTGCCAGTGTTGTTAGAGATGTGCACGTTCGGGTCCTTGAAGCCGCGCACACCTGCCATCGTACCGAAATAGTGGTCAAAGGCACGGTTCTCCTGCATGAACAGCACAATGTGTTTAATGTCTTTGAGGCTGTACTCATCAGCCACAGCCACTGCGACAAAGGCTGCCAGGGCAGCAAAGGCCTTCGTGATGAACATATCAGGCTGAGGGTGTGCCTAGTCGCGATCACGTCAACCCTAGCTATATAACACCGCGAGGCACATTGTTTGGGAGACGAGCACGACTGTTCGTCTAATACAGAGTGTATCATTGGCCCATCATTTCCGCAAAAGGCGACCTGGTCAGCGTATGGCTCACACGTGTGCGAGAAATGGAGCCTGTTGGTCCCCACGGACAGACGAAAACAGGAACGTGGACGTCAAACTCCTATACTCATTGGTTCTATTTTCTTGGATTCATGCAGCCGATCATGTGGAGCAGATATCATGTCACTCCGACCTTCTCGGCGCACGCAAGCGATGTGATACTATGCCTCGCTACTAACAGCATCACCAGCGTGACGCACCAGGCGGTCCACGTGGCGGCGGCGGATGTCCGTAGGCCGGCATGGTACCGTAGCTGGGGGTGGCTCCGCCATAGTAACCAGGCGTCGTACCGCCGCGGCCCGGCGTGCGGCCGCCATAGTAATAGCCAGGTGTCATACCGCCATGAGGAGCTGAAGTCCGATCTCCACGGCCCCCGCTCGTCTGAGCCATGTACTGCGTCTTGAATGCATTGGTCAGAGCCGCCACATCGGCCAGCTGCGTGGCCTGACCCAACTTGAAAGCGCCTGGCAGCACCTTCACGGGCCACGTCTGGATCGGCGCCTGGCTGTTTGCCTTAAATGCCAGGTCAAAGTAGCCTGGGTGCTGTTTGTTCAGGCCAAAGGCATATACAGAACGAGTCGGGTTCGCGAGTGACACATTGGTAAGATACGTGTGCAATGCTTGCTCGTCAGCCCCTTTGTACTTTTCGTGGTTCATCATCATCTCTACCATAGAGGCCATCGGGCGCACATGATTCACGATCAGGTCGTCCAAATCAGCGTAGGAGCCCATATCTGCCACACGCAAGATTCGACCCAGGGCATAGTCGTTCTCCTTATCGAGCTCAAGCACATCAATGTGCTGGTATACGCCATCATCGACCTTCCATGTCACAGCCAGGTGGTCCATACCTCGAGAGCTGGGACGAACCACCACCGAGCCACGTGGCTGCGTTGCCAGGAAGTTTTGCGCTTGAATCGCATTGAAGTTGTGGAAGTTGGGATGATCAATGACACGACGCCCGATGCGGTTTTGGTGACGACGACGTGCGCGCTCTTCGGCCGCATCAATCGCCATCTGCGCACGCTCATGATCAAAGTACATGGCGTCCACGGGCGTGCGGCCTTGTGCGGGGTTCACGTGCTCAAATGCCTCAGCACGCAAACTGAGCTCGGCCCGCATTCGTTGGATATCAAGATGGACCACCACAGCGTTTAGGGCCTGACCAGAGCGGAAGAGACGCCGTAGACGCACGTCGCGTGAATTGTAGCCCGGCATGATATCCCGACCGGCAATGACACCGTCCATACCCGCCTCGAGACGCACCCGCAAAAGGCCTTCGATGTCACGGCCTTCTTCGATGCGCGTTACGACCACAGGCACGACATAGCCCTCGGCAAGCGAGCGGCGCGTTTCACCCGTGAACATCATAAATAGCTCTTCGGCCGTCGGCAGCAGCTGCGGCGGCCGCCAGTCATCATACGGCCGGATCAATTCCTGCTTGCAGGTCAAGAGCGTCAGACGCTTGCGCAGACCACGGCGTTCCCACAACATGGCGGCATAGTTGTCCAAGTCAAGAGCTGCGAGCTTTTCTGAGGGTCGGGCATCTTCCATAATCTCGGCGCATGCAACGCTGGGATGCTCACCTTCCAAGTCCTCTTCGTGTTTGTTAAGCGCATCTCGAGCCATTTGGCGCGGAAAATCATAGTCTTCGGGGTGGATACGTGTGGCGTCAAGCACGTCTGGCTGCGCCTCCTCATCGGCCGCATCGGCCGCAGCATCTTGATCGATGCGCAGGAACGAAGTGGCATTGTTCCATACGACAAAAGTCAAAATACCGCGGCGCACGAGCACCTCACGGTTTACAACGATACCATCCAGACGCGTCCGGATACCGTTCAAAAGAGCCTGCGCTTTACGTGGACCAAGACCAGCGATAAAGGGCAGCATGTGCTGGACATACGTGTTGGTCAGTGCCGTTTGCAGGTCCAGGCCGATATCGTTTACGAGCATCACAATCGCCCGCTCAAGGGACGCGCGAAGACGATCGGCAGGCAGTAAGCGCTGTGCAGGGTCAAACTGAACGGCCGTTACATCAGCGCCAAGTGCGGCAAACTCATTGACAGGGGACTGTGCATACCGTGCGAGACCCACACAGTAACGAGCCAACACACTCAATTCGGGGAACTCATCCGCGGCGCGTGCGCTGTGTTGGTACAGACGCGCGACATCATCGTACACACTGACCACATCCATACGCAGATGCTGTGCTGCCAGACCCTCGAGCCCTTCTTCACGCACACGCTCATCGTAGGCTGCATCAACCAGGCTTTTCACGGTCATCTTGAGGTCCTGCGACCGCGCACTAAACCCATTCACCACGACGACATCAGGATGCCGGCGCTTGATAAGCTCAACAAACCCGGCACGCGGGTCGTCTGCTTCTTCATCCTGTACAAGTGGCGCGCGAAGTGAATCAAAGGTTGCGCGCTCAATAAGATGACCATCCTCATCTAGCGACACGGCCACAATCTGACTCGTGCGTGGATCGCCCGAGCCATGTGATACAGCCAACACACGCGGCACGCGCGATACGTGCTCATCCCAGTTGGGATCTCTTTGACGACTCAGCATGCCCGCCGACTGTACAGGGCCACCCTCCACACGCTGTGTCAGGCGCTGCTCACAGTGCCGTAGCAGCGATTCGCGACACTCTTCCACAAGCCATTCACGTGCCCATGCACGACCCAAGGGAAGCAAAAACGATGCACAAACTTCTTCGACGACGGCACGACGCTCCTCATTCCATGCCTGCGAGAGAGCGCTCACGCCATCGCTAACATACTGCTCCTGCAGACGCTGCTCCAACTTGCTGGCCGTGTCGGTGGGCAAACGAAGCGTCACGTGCACGAGACGTTCTTCCTCGGCGTGGACCATTTGCAGGAACTGCGAGGCATTTTGCAGCACGGCACTTACGGGCTTGCCGCGCAGGAACTTGAAGTTGTAGTATGGGTGCGCTTCATCAATACGTGTCATGCCGCGCTCATTTGGCTCAACGTCTAGCAGTGCTGATAGGCGGAAAAGCGTGCGGACTTCGCGTCGCAGAGCAGGTTCCTTACTAATTTCGTGCGCAAGAATCGAGCGCGCCAGTGCCATAGCTGTTGACGCATTTCCTGCACCGGGCGCCAGACCAGCATACTCGTCTGCCACTTCTAAAGGCAATCGGCTTTCGTCTTCAGGCACATGCTGCCGGACGCCACTCGCCACATTGTCGGCTAGCTGAGATGACGAAAGACCAAGACGCTGGGCGAGCTGGGCAAGTGGCGTGCTCTTACGTTGTTCGTACTCACTCAAGACCGTAGGTCGCTTGAGTGTGTGACCTTCGTGGCCCTTGGCCAACACCGTCGCCTCGCGGAATCGCTCCCCAAAGCGCATCGCGAGCCATTCGGAAATGTCTGTGACTTCTTCCAATGTACTTGCCTGGGCTAGGAGCTCTTCCACGGTTGCATGCACTTCCGACATGTCCACATCAGGACCAGCGAATGCCGCGGCTGACAATTCAGCGAATGTCTGACGCAGAGAATCTTTTCTCGCCAGCAACAACTTGAACTTGATGCCGAGCGTATACAGCGTTAGGAGCTCTTGTCGTACAAGGAGGGTAGTTGTCGTTTTTTGCACCGCGTCCATGGGCGTGTACTCCAGCTCGTCAAGGCGGTGCTGCGTCAGAAATGACACCTCGAGCATATCGTTGAGCATATAGGCGAGCATTTGACGCACACACGCAAACCATTCAGCACGCAACCGCGCATGTGGGGCATAATCCTCCAAGAACTCGGCCGTACACCGCGGAGAAATACGTGTTGAAGCCCAATGTGCGGCATCATCAAGCTCCGCATCCGTGAGTTTCCGCTCCAGAAGAGCCAGTCCCTCTTGACCAGGAATCAGTAGCTGCAAGCGCTCAGGCACATCCACCTGCCGAATACGATCGTCTTCCTCTGTCAACAGACGCTCACGGATTTGTGCAGGTTCAAAAATATCCTTGTAGTCCATGCGAGCCTTTGCCTCTTCCGCATGCTCATCGTCTGCTTCCAGGGCCCAAGCATAATCTTCTCCGTTTCCAAAGATGTCATGCACTTCGTCCCAGGCTTCGAGGTCCATACCCGCTTTGCGTGGGTCGACACGAGCCCCGGACATGCGGGCCCTTCGGCGATCCTCCCGTTTCTCACGTCGCCGCGCCTCACGCTCTTCCTCATTGAGGCCGCTCATCTCAGCGTCTTCTTCGTCGTCTTCGATAAAGTCGTCGAGACCATCGTCAAAGTAGTCCGCTTGCTGAGCTCCATCATCTTCATCGTCAAAAATATGCGCAAGCTCGTTGGTGCGCTCCTCTTCGCCAGCTGGGCGTGCACGCTTGTGACGCGCGCCTTCAGGTCGCGTGTTTTCTGAGAGCAGAGCTAGGTCATCTTCGTCTAGCTCCTCGTCCAGCTCGCGATGACGATGCCGCCGTTTGCGCTTGTGTGTGCTTTCTCCACCTTCTTCTTCGTCCTCCTCGTTCTCATCCACGATGAAACCCTCTGCCACACGACGTTGCTCTTCTTCGTCGTCATCATCATCTTCATCATCGCTGCTATCCATACCAACGATGTTGCCAGACTCCTTCATGAGATCCTCCCCTTCTTCATCACTATGCGGGGCCACTCGCTCATCGGCCGGCGTGCGCTCGCGTGCCTCTTCGGCCATGGGCGTCGTAGAAGGAGCAGGCTGGACGCAACTCGTCGCGCTGTGGCCTCGGATCGCATGGACAGACAGGGTATCATCACGTGATAGCTACCAGGTTGGCTATGTGGAGATCATGGTCGAGAACGAAAAGGTGGAGGTCATGAGGGTGAAAGCTGATGAAGATGGACGGCGAGGGCGGCGCAGCCCTGGTTCAGATCACCCATGGCGCGCATGAGGTCGCGGGGAAAAGGGTAAGTCACGGACACAGCCCGTACGAGAGTGGAGATATGGATGGTGGCGCGCACAAACTGATTGCATTGTTCCCAAAGATCGTGCATGTCAGCTTGGGACGTGCGTAGGTTAGCGTCGCTCGCGCGATCGCGCGTCCATTGCAGTCGCTTGGTCATATCCATCATACTTGCGCAAGATTCGTTTACATCACGTAGGCGCTTTATGCGGGTGGCATCTTGCTCCTCCTCATGGCCCTGCTCCATGCCAGCTTGGACATAGTCGCCCAGCTCGCTCCATATTTGCATGGCATTGTCCGTCACTTGCAGTAGCAGCTGGAGCAATCCATCTTCACCTCCTGACGTATTGGAAGAGAGCATGCGCATCCGCGTTGACGCGCTCGACACAGTACCGGGCGAGAGCGGTCCGCGGGCCGAAGCATCGGGCTTGGGTATCTCGCGAGGGGACACGCCTGGGGATCGCATGGAATTTGTAGGGAGACCCAGGCGCTGTGGACACTTTTTTAAAGGCGTGCTCGACGCTGGCTGTGATATTTCCGCCGTCTCTTCGAAAGATACGTCAGCTTGACTTGGCTGGCGTGCAGTGCGGTGCGACGAAACTGATGTACTCGCATCGACCGTGGCGTATGATACATGTTTATCAAGAAAAGGTACGACGTCTCTTACATGCGGGGCCATCAACATGGCACTATTCCGCAATTCGGCCACGCTGCCGTACAAAAGCAGCAAAAGAGTCCGTGAGAAGCGAGGATCCACCGTCTGTCCCAGCTGAGGTAGCTGGATATGCAGCATCGTCACTGCGCGCCTAAATGTGCGCAATGCATCATGACATGCTTGCAAGACATGGCGCACAAGCACAGGTTCAGGCATGCCTGCACAAGATACGGCGTCTAATCGGTCTAGAGCATTTATAAGCACGCTCATCGACTTGACCGACATGCTAAGCATGCGAGAAAAGTGTGCCACGAGCCGCTCATCCGTCGATACCGAGGTGTATTGCGTAATAGCCGAGTACATCTGCGAGAGAGCAAAAAGCACACCGCGTGAGGCATCGACAAACTTCAGGACGGGCTTGGGCATGCTTGGCACAGAAGGGAGAGAAGAGTATCTTCGAAAATATCTTGTGCGCTCGGCATCAGCTGTCTCCGAATCTGCGATCGAGACGCTCCGATCGCTGCGAGATAGGGACGGTGGTGAGCTCATGGCAGCAGCCGCAGCATCTGCGGCAGCTTGAGTCGCACCTACTGTCGGCAAATTCAGTTTCTTTAGACCATTCGTGCGCGGTGTATCCGTCAACGTTGGCACAGGCACGCGTCGCGCGCGTGTCTCTGACATGACTCGCGCAAATCAATGTGGCGGCGGGGCTCACGAAGCGTTGCTGTGGAGGTTGGATCGCCCCTGGCTAGCTCATAGTGTGGAGGCCCATGCAGAAATCCAGCTGTGCGTGTGCGTAGATAGATGCCACTTGAACCAACTTCTATGGGGGAGCGAGTACAAGAAGGCGACCAAGTGCCTCCCCCCAGAAGACAGCAACACCTCCTTATCCCATTGATTTCTCGTCGTCATGTCGGCTAGGGTGGAGCTTTATGCGTGGGGGCACTCTGATTCAGATGAACGTAGTCGGTCGCCGTCGCCCGTCCTGTCCATGCAGGACACTTCTTCCTCGACGCCGCCATCGTCGCGTTCATCGATCGATGAACGCGGCCACCGTGACTTGATGCGATGGAATGATCGCTTTCCAGTCACTACGCAGCCATCGCGCGATGTCATCCTGCTCGGACTCGACGCTGATGTGAACGCAGACATGATGCGCACACTCGTGACAGCTCTTGCCAACATGGTCGATGCGCGCCTCGCGCCTCCGCCACAGGATGTGACCGTGATCCGTGATCGCAATAATGGTACCTCTAAGGGCTTTGGTTTTGTCAAGTTCAGCACCCTCGAAGACGCGAAACGCTTTGTATATTTGCACGCACCATTCATCTCGAACCCCGACACTTGGCTGGGCCCGGTGAAGCAAACGGGACTGCGCCGCAAACGCATCAAAATTGATTTTAGCAATAGCGAGAGACCGCAGGGCGGGCTTTCGTACTATGAACAGCACAATGCCCCTGACAGCAAGGACCAGCTCAAAAAAGCCCGAGCTCGTCGTGCCAAGCTGATGGCGGGAGCCGTGCCTGCTCATCAGCAAATGGACTTGGCGAATGAGAACGCCGGTCTACGCGACGCGTCTGCTTTTCCCACCGATATGCTTCTGCTCACGAATGTGCGCCTTTCTGAAACTGCGTCGAGCATCGGTGCTGTTCTCTGTCAGGCAAGTTCGGCCATGGAGCAAGTGTTGCTTCTTCGAAGCAGGTCGACGAAAGAGTCCACAGGTCGCGTTTTTGTCGTGCTGCGCGACTCGGACGCAGCTAAAGCTATGCTGGTCACTCTGCGTGACAGGCAAAAAGGCTACCTGTCTCTGCTTGGTGACAGTGTCAAGACATCGTATGCGGACGCCATTGTCATGGAAGAAGCCGATCCATTTGACCCGACGAACGCCGCCCACGTGTTTGAAGACCGATGCGGTCGAACGTGGCGGTACGAGGACGAATCACTTGGCTTGGACTTGTGGAAGCCTGAGGATATGTTGCCGACGAGTGCGCCTTCCTCGACAAGCTCATCTGTGTCCGAAGCACACACACCGCCCCCTGCCCATGGGCCTCTCGTCTCGCATGCGCCTCCCGTCGCGACGGCAGCGCCAGAGCCGATCATGTCACACGGCACTTCGTACTATATGCCCCAGCCCGCCATGATCGCACCCAAGCCACCGCCTATGTCGCAGCATGCCGTTCTCCGCATGCTCAACTTTTCCGATGCATCGCGTCGCATTTGCGTGCTGTGCCAACGTCAGTTCCGCTCGATGGATATGCTGCATCGTCACACGGAAGAAAGTGCACTGCATCAAGCTAACTTGAATGATGAGGCAGCATGCCGCGCAGGCGCAGCTCGCATGCTGTCCATGCCGTCGAATGTCAAGGAGAACGTGACGGCAACGCCTCTGCCGCCGCCCACCATGATGCTTCCGACGATCGAAAAGAACGAGGCGAAAGTACTCGGTATGCGCCCAGCCCTGCAGCAAGTTGGCTGGAACGCATCTCCCACGCAAGCATGGACCATGCCGTCCTTTTCGATACCTCTAGTTGCGTCTTCTTGGCCCGCCATGTAAGACTCTGGTTGACTCGTACATAGTGGAGAGTCCAATGATACTTCGTAATTATGCATCCCACCTCCATGTCCAAGTACACTGGCTTGCCGGATATCGACACGGCACCCGATGTGTACGAGACGCACCCACAGAAGGAGGGAGCGCGCTTCATGAGTGATGATGATGATGATAGAGAGTCCAATACAGACGCGGCCACGACATCGGACGCCATTGATACTCACAGTGTGAATGCGACACAAGCGGCCGAAAAGTTTCGGTCGACCTACTTGACGCCCGAGTCGTATGAGCTACATGGCACAGCTGGTGGGACTGAGTCGACGCTCGCTCGATACATGCGTCTGGAGCATGAAGTGCGCGAACTTGAGCGGATTTTGACCGCTCGCCAGGGCGATACAAGTACGACGCCGAGTATGTTGGCACAACTCCAGACTCTCGAGCGTCGCATCCAGCGAATGCGTGACGATGCTAGGCATGCTGACCCACGCGACCTAACACAGGCGATGATAGATGCTCTTCAGCAAGTGCCCGAGCCAGTTTCGGCACAGTCAGCCCCTTCTGCGACGCATATGTCAGCATGGGACGAGCGACTCACGGCCCTTGAAAGTCGTTTGGGCGTCCAGGCACTTCAATCGGACGTTCCATTAGCCGATACGATTCATCGCCTGGAACAACAAATACAGCTTCTGACCCAACCACGACATCTGGATACCATTATCGCGCGTGCTAAAGCCGTGTGCTCTGAGCTGGAACATGTCGATGAGCGGCGAAGGCATTTCGCGAACGACGACGATGAAGCGCTTGCCCAAGTAAGGGAGCTATATGCGCTCCAGTCACGAATCGAGCCACTTGAGCCTCTGGCCCCCGCTCTGCTTGCGCGTCTGCAGACGCTCGCGCCACTGCACTCTGCTGCTTCAGAGTTTCATACGTCGTTGTCGCAGGTCGAAGCACGGCAAACTACCCTACAGGCTCGGCATGCCGATCTACACACACTATTACAAAAGCTGGAGCAGAGTATGCAAGAGAACCAGGCCATCATGCAGCGTAATCTGCAGTCACTCATGACAAGGTTGGATACGTTGTGTGGTACTTCTCCGCCATGATAAGCACGACCAGCGACGTCCAGCCCGTAAATGGATGGTTCCGGCGTCCGTGCCCTGTTTCCTCATCATACTGCTCCCACGTATACCCAGTACGCTCGTATTCATCCAGCACGGTGTGTATGATGTTCAGGCGCAGATCCGTGTAAAGTATCGCACACCGGTCAGCATTCTTTCCGGACCCCTGACTGTAGTGGTGCAGCGCACGGAGAGCCATGTAGTTAATCGGCAGCCAAATCGCGCCACGCCAGTAATCCTCATCCTCACCAAAGAGAGGATGGGCCTTGCTCAGACTTCGAAGACCATGGGGAGACCACAGCGCGTCGTGGTCGCTCAGCAAGTCCAGCGTCGCACTTAGCTGCTCACTCTCCGGCTTGAGCAGCTGCGTCAAGAAGGGAAAGAGGCTTACATAGCCTGGGTGGCACTCGAAGTACGACTCGTCGTCATGCCCCACGGATGCATCGCAAAACAGACGCTCTTCATCATTCCAGTGCAAGTCGATCACGTTGGCGGCAATATCCTCTGCCTGCTGCCTGTACTCGAGTGCATCATCATCATTGCCCAAGGTCTCGGCGAATTGCGCCATAGACGAAGCAAAGAGGCCCATCCACGAAAGCAAATCGACGTGTAGCTCACCAATGTGCGGCGTCGATGCGCGCGGATAGTCATCCAGACCGCTCGTGAGGACATGCGTCGGAGAGCGACCGCGCCATCGATACGCCTCATAACGTGAGGTAGCCTCACGGCCCCATTGGCGAATCTGTCCTCGCTGCGTGCGACGGAACCACTCATAATGCCGCTTCCAATGCGGATACAGTGATTCGAGCTTTTTATGCATCCTGTCCATGTCACCAAGGTCAGCACGCTGGATATAATTGACGCCTTCAAGATCTTCCTGCGCCTCTTTCACACGGGAGTGGTACTCGTCCAGCATGGAGTTGAGGCCAAAAATCAACGTGGGCGGATTTGCATGCTGCGGATACTGCGTCTGGAACTCCCGCGGCACTTGGCTACGTGCCTCCTCACCAAGAATTTGCTCACGCGCGACCCATCCGTTCTTGTCCATCAGGTGCGTCCAAGACCCGAAGATCATGGAAGCCAATTCGGCGTCCCAAGCACCAATGTGGAGCAAATGGAAGCCTTCGTCCCAGTAAAAGCCGCGAGGGAAGAAGCTGCGACTTGGTGTGGCGGTCAGCAGACTGTGAGGGCCCTCTGGCTTGGGCATGGCACCATGCATATCGTGCAAATACATGCCCGAATCGTTCAAGGGCCGGCGATCCACTAGACTCTCGCCGTAGTAATAGCCGATGCCGCCGATCAGTTGTGAAGTGATTTCACGGGCTGCCTCGACATGATTCGCATGCATGCCGCTCTTGATAAGACCAAATCTGCTCTCAAAATGCTCATCATGCTCCTTCTTATACGATGCTAGCAAGTGCGTAAGATTTTCAGGATGGAGCTTGGCATCCGGCGATGACGATCCGCTGTCGAGGAAAATATCGTAGGAAAAATTGCCCTCAAACGCCTTTTGGACCGCAAAAAAAGTCGTATTAGACTCTGTACGATTTGAGAACACCATGTGATGGTCAAGAGCGTCGGTAGGTCTTTTCAGGGATTCTTGTTTTTGACGAATATGCTCCTCCAGGATAATGTCTTGGCCACGCCAAGTCTCACGCACGTCGACCGACAAAGCGGCATACGCCATACGTTCAAAGCCTTCTAGTGGCCTATTCTCAGGCGCATCTTGTGTCCGCATCGAGACGCCACCAAGGACACTACAACGCGCTTCTCCCTGTTCGGTCACATAGAATGGGAACCTCGAATTTTCTGAGCCCATATAATAATACGTTACGATATTAGCAGGCTTGGAATCATCCAGCACTGTACCACGGATTCTAATGCCCCAGTGACCTGGCGCACCATCCTGGTGACCAGACTTGACAAAACTCGTCTCGAGTAGGTAGTTGTGCTCGTGGTCCACGATCTCCTGAATACCAAAGTTTCGTCCATCGTGGTACTTCCACCTAAAATAATCCGGTCCCGGGTTCACAGAGGCCAAATGTCTAGTGGGTGCGCCGCCTTGGATACTGGTAGGCGAATAGTACATGAATCCTGTCAGCAGCGTCTGGGGCATACGCGGCCGTAGACCAAAGAGCAGCTGCGGACGATACGTCCCCCAAAGAGTAGATTCTGCATGAGTAACTATCGCAAAGACTGTGGCAAGCATCAAGCATGCCCACAGCCATGACGACAACACCATGCTGAGATGCAGGCTCGTCGTGGCACGCGAAGAATCTAGCCTGGAGCTTTGACCAAGCACCGCAAGCGCAGCGCGCCCCAACGCTCAAGCCACGTGGCATTCATAATTCCTAGCCGGCGTGCCTAGTTGCATACAGCACTGCCCATCACGATCGGCGTCACAAACCCACGCAGGCGCAGCCTTCACAACAGCATCGGAAGCGTAAGCCCGTTCGTGCCATTTCATTTCATTTTGCTGTGAAAAAGTATTAGGCTGCTCTCATCGTCGGTCTTCCGTCCAGAATGGTGCGTCAATTTTTGGCGACACTGAAAGAATTTTTTGGCCCAGATCCCAGGATATTGGCGGCATCACAGCGAGACGAAATACTGGGTAATGATACTCCCATCAGCGCCTTGCACGGCACTCAATCTGTGTCGCAGCTCTCTCACGGTGCAGCCACAGAGAGTCGTGTGTCCTTGCCTGTTTTCAACTCTGGCGTCCGGCAAGGCAGTCAAGTTGTGCGCGCATGGCAGCGCATCCAGCTATTCTGTGAAGAACAGTATGAGGAGCTTCGAGACACACTCAACTGGCCCGCGAAAGCGGAGACTTTGAACGCTCTCCAACATGGCATCGGACGTGCGCTTCCTCAAGCTGTTTGCGAGTGGCTCTTGTGTTGTGATGGCCAGGAGATCGAGTCGTACGCATCCTGCAGTGATGGACTCTTTTTCGGCCTACCATTCCTCGGATCTGATGCTATTTTGCGCGAGTGGCGTTTCTGGCGCCTCGTAGACAAGGACGAAAGGACCGTCAACAATCCGGATCTCAATAAGCGCATGGCCAGTTGCCCACCTGGCTGGGTCCGCAAACGGTACTCTTGCCCAGACTGGATCCCCCTCATTTCGGATGGCCTTGGCAATTACATCGGTGTGGACTTGTCACCTGATCCAAATGGCGAGGGTAAGCCTGGGCAGGTCATTCTCTTTGGACGTGATTTTGATACCAAAATGGTTCTATACGGTTGCGACGGACCTGATGGATGGGCAAAGTTCTTGGTTATATTTGCAGATGAGCTCGAGCGTGGCACAAGCTTCGTTCTCGGCGAGGTCCACGACGAGGGCAGTGGTGAGGATGGCATTGGATACGAGTCGTACTTTGCGAGTTCAGGCGATCGTGCTGGTGAGGGCTCTGTCCAATTCCGTCTGAAGGGCCTGTACGCTGGATGGCCCGTTATGGAAAGCTGGTTTGATCGCTCCGCACGGGCATGGGAACGGATCGGCTACCCCATATCAAGGAGCGCATCTGTGCACCATGCCATCACGGAAGACGCTGGGGATATCTCTACTTCATCTACACATGACCCTATGGATCCTTTGCATAGCAAGTCGCCTATCCGCAAGCGTCTACCACGCGCATCTCCTGCAACCTCAATGCCAAGAGAGTCGTCATGGCCTGAAATAAAAAAGCAAAACTCACTCTCACCCACACCAGTACGTGTGCGGCGTTCGGTCGTACCGAAACCTGCGCCCCTCACAGATCTCCCGACCATTGATGACGTGCGTGCTGCCGAGGCATCGGAAATGTCTCAACGCGCCCATGGACTGTCCCGGTTTGGCAGCTTCCGCAAATCGTCTCGGAGAACGTCAGCGTACATGAACATGCCTGCGCCTGCCACAACTGTGGACATGGAGGAACCGATGGAAATGTCACTGAGACCCGTCGCGTCCTCACTTGATGTAAGCATGGCAGAGGCACCGTCTGCAACAATAGATATGTCAGGCGATATTTCCACTCAGCTCAATCAGGCACCAAACATGCAAAGAAGCACAGCCCAGCTCTTGAATACGTCTTGACTCATTTACATACATTCACCTTCCTTTCAATACATAATTGCCCCCCTTGTTGCTACCGTGTGGAGTCATCGGCGTTCCACACCGACCTCGTCCAGGGGTGCGGACTCTATGACGAATGCCGGCCCACAGCTCGTCTAGACAAGCTTCATTATCAGAGCATGATCGCTTGCTACCGTCAGAAGACTTCAACGACGTTGCAGCCGATCTGCTTGCGTTTGAAAGCAGTAGTGGTTCCGAGTACGATGACGTTGATATCGATGGCGAAGCGGAGCGGGCTCTTGATCATCACCGGATACCTTGGATTCTCCAGCAAAATCAGATGCCGCCTTCACCTCAGCTAGATTCCAGGCAAGAATATCAATCATGGCCTGACCAAGACGCACCGTCCAAACCAGCACTTCGATTGCCGTTTTCCTGGAATCCGGAGTGGTTCTTGAGTAGCGGCAATGTGTTCTGGGGCTTTCATCGACAGCGTCGCCGGCCTGCATCCAGATATGGTACTCTCAACCATTCTTTATCTTGGCCGTCACCAGCGCATTTCGCGCAGCAGCGTGATACTTCGCGGCCTTTACGTCCTGTGGGATTCAGGTCCCAAGGCATGTTACGTCCAGCGCAAAGCCAAGACTCTTTACAGCAAGCAAGGCCGCTATCTCCTGCTTTAAGCCGTCCTCGTGCTGCGTTGGAGCATGCATTCAGGCCGACAAGTAAAGTAATCGACGATCTACTCAATCATGGGCCCCGTCGCGTTTTGGTGCTTACCTGGATTCCTGTCTTATTAGTGCTGTGTTGGTGCGGGGTTCCTTTTCCAGCGCATGGGAATGAGCCTATGAAAAATGACGCTGCCTTTTGGTTCTTTTTGGTCTGGTACTTTGGCATCTATGTTGCCGTGGCCTTGGTTTTCATAACGCAGCTTTTTACACTGTACCGCCTGAATTGGTGGCCTCGTGCCATCGGCGCTCGCGTCTCTTATGCCTTTTTTTGGGTAATGAGCTTGTTTTGTGGATACATTATTCACAAGTGCACGCCATCGCGTCCTCAAGACGATCCCTCGTCGATCGCGCGCCCGGATAATCAAGAGTGGCAGCTCAAGACAGAATGGGTCTTACTCACGTTTGCTACCATGTCCATGCCCGCCTTGGTGTGTCTGATGGGTCTTCGCCGCAGTGGGCGGCAACATTATCGCCCTGCTATGACAGACGTACAAAAGCCTTTTGCATCTATCGCGGAAACAGCATGGCGTATACCATCATCGTATCGCCGATTCTTGTGGTTCATGTGCAGCTTGGGTCTCTCCCTCGTAACACTCTTGGCAGGACAAGTCTACACCATTGTGTTTATGCGCACATTGCCACATAGTGGCGCGGACGGCACGCTTTACGTGGCGTTCTGGATGCTCACAGTCCACATTCTGAGCGCTCTGGTACAATGGATCATGTCTGAAAAAGTACGCAGTCGAGCATTGCTATTTGCCTTCAAGTTCTACTACTTCTTGGTGTACTTCATCTTTTATCGGAATCTCTTTGCCCGACTTCGCAGCTTTGACCAATTTGCGCTAGTGCAGCTCTTGAGCTCTACCTGGGTATGCCTGTGGTACCCTTTCTGCATGTCGCAGACATGGCTGCGTACTCTTAATCTCTCCAGCTCACGTCCGATATCCCACGACATGCATGTGAAAAAAATAAGCTTGTACTTTTATCTGCGGACCGTGGCCCAGCACACCACGATGCTGGCCTTTCTCGGTTGGCTCTCTCTACTTCATTTTGGCATCAATCAACCACTATATCCATTTTTTGCATTCGACGACGACGATTCGTATAATTATCGACTCACTATAATTGGCTCCCTCGCCATTTGGGCCTCGGAGATGGCTTCTAATTTCCTTACGACGCTGGTGTGTATGCTAACTCTAACCGCCAGCTGTGCCGCGCTGTGTATCGTGTGCATATGGCAGATCTAGGTCTGACTGAGATGCGGCTATATCCTGAGCTCGTACCAACGCTAGTATGGATAAGTCTTCATGTGCTCATGAATATGCTCTTTTTCTTGATTGTACGTGCTTCGACATGCTTACTTAGAAACTTGACGTCACCTAGTGTGTGCAAGCAAGCGACAGGATGGCCATGATTGCATAGTACTGACACATTCGAAACACATGCAAGTGTTACTGGGTCAAACGGCGTTTACTCACGCCATTTCCGCATGGTCACTACGACTACGACGCATCTACTGGCGTGATCTGTTCCGTGCCGGCAAAATACACATGCCTGTCGTGCATTTGAAATGCTTAAATTAAGTGACCGTGCGAGCAAGCGAAGACACATGGGTACTTTGACAGTCCCGTAGAGTGGGCCGACGAAAGAAGCTACGTTTTTGCCATTGTGCGCATGATGACGAGATGCTCAAGAGTATAAAATCAATCTTTCTCAAGTCGAGGACAAATGAATTCATATAAGCACATCGTTGCGTTGAATTATGATCTGCAAGACTATAGCAGCATGGCATCAGATTTTCAAAGCTACGAAGGCGTTTGCGAGATATTCGATGTAAGCCTTGACTCAGCATGAAAACAAAGCATCCTGTAACTTCTTCGAGCGCGCTTTTGTTCTAGTCTACCATTGTAATAGACTCAGCGCGTTTATCTTATTAGCAAATTTGATCCTACCGTTCACGAGAGTTCATTGAGTATGACTGAACGCCAGTCACATCATATTCAGATACTCAACATGATATGCGCTACCATCGAACGAGCCTAATACACCGTAACGATATAGATGAATTGTAGAATCTTTGCTTGAGCCCTATTGACGAGCGCATTGGGGCCTCGACAACATCGGGTGGGAGATGATGCTGGAAAAAACTGGTACATGCCTCATGCGGCCTCATCCACGTACCACGCACGGCAGAAACAATTTGGTCACGGTCGCACTAGATCCTCTTGAGATGGTACCATTTAGACCATGGCGCTCCTAATCTACATGCGAGCCTAATCCCAGTCTAAATCGTCGTCATCATCATCATCTTGTCCCCGAGTGTTGCTGCGAGCGTGCTTCTCTTCCTCGCCTTCTTCATCAGAGTGCTTAGATCGAGAATTTTGTTCACCAGAGGCTGGCTTATCGATAGCTCCAACTGCAGTCAACAGCAACTCAATATCTAAAGGTCAGTAACACAAAAGACGTACCCGCCAGTGTGGTCCGCAAGCCATCTAGCCCAATTTCTGGGCGAAGACCCACGATTTGTCGACGCAGCTCTCCGTTACGATATATCAGAAGAGTCGGAAGATTGTGGTCTGGGTAGTTCGGTATGCATTGGCTGCCCACGATGCTGACGAACTTGGTGGCAGGATGCTTTGCAGCGAGGGTATCGAGGTATCCTGCCAGCAGCTTGGAGGTATCCATACTGGGGTGATACAAAAAGCAAACAACACCGGTGCCTTTGCGAGAGTCATCGGTGCCTGCAGGAGAAATGTCTTCCTTGCTAGCATCGGTGACTTCCCGTGTATAATCCGGACGAGAAATAGGGTATACACGACCAAATCGCGCCATTTTTGCCGACGAAGAGAGTTCTTGCATTCGCTGCTGGCGCAGACGAAAGAGAATACGCTCTTCATCGTCATCAGCCGTCTCGAGCTCTTCATCTAGATCGGCGACAGTGGCCTGCATTCGCGAGCGTTCTCGCCGCTCACTTTCCGTTGGGACATCAGGCGAGGGCGAGCGTGATGGCTTCTTTGGCGGAATTATACCGTGGGCTCGCAATGCATCATTGCTATGTCGTTAGCACTCGAATATACCATGCACTCGTACAATTCAGTGTCTTGTGAGGCGTGAGACATAGCGAATGAAATGTAGTCGTCTTGGCAGGGATGGCTCACCCAATCGCGCAATGCGTGTAATGAGAACGCTCGCACGTTCCGACCGTGCCTGCCGATTTGCACTCGCGGATGATCAGCACGTGCGCAAATGGCGCACGCACGTGGATGAGAAATATGGACGGTGCACGTGGAGAACCGCGAATAGTTGCATTATGAGCACGATAGCGGGCTGCCTATTCGCTGCAGACCAACGCGGTCAAACCCTGTGCGCCCCCTATAAATTCCATTTTCTCGGTCACCATAGACTCAGGTCATACATACCAAGGTCGCATTCGTCCTTTCTCCCGTTCAAGCATTCATCATGTCCGCTCTTATGCAAGTTCACACTTTTAAGCCCGAGAGTCTCGGCACCATCGAGATTTTCGGCACATCTCTATCCACCAAGACCCAAGCCTTGCTCATTGCTCTCGCCGAGTGCAATGTGAAGTTTATCCACCACCCAAGCCTGCCTAACTCGCCCGAAATCGCGTACTTCTCGCCTTTCGGCACGATTCCCGTGCTTGTGCATCGTCCCAACGGTATGTACTCAACGCGCGATGCTGTTGTTCTTTTCGACATGATGGCCATTTGCCAGTACCTCTCTGAGCTGCTCTGCTCCATGGACACGCAGAAAACGTTCTGTCTCATGCCAAAGGTGGAAAACGAACACAGCCGCAACTTTGCCGATTCTGTCGTCTTGCGATCGACCGTAATCCAGCTCAACAACATTGTGTCCTCATTCATCCAGACGGTTGTGGAGGACCGTTACGTTAAGCCGTACTTTGCCCTCCGTAACAACGGTGCGTCGCAGGAGGACATTTCGATGGCTCTCTCTGAGAACTTCTACAATGCCATGGATGCTCTTATCCAGCTTGAGAACATGATCAAGAAGACTCAGGAGCGTCTCCAGATCACGCCTGAGACCCACTTCATCTTGGGTAAGGAGCCCACTTGGGTCGCCGTTTTCCTCTTCCCCATTCTCCGTGACTTCCGCGCTACGAACCCTAAGACGGTGCTCACGGGTGGCTCGCAAGAGCGCCTTCCTCTTTTGGCCAACTTCCTCCAGGCCTTCGAGATTCGCCACAGTGCTGTGTCCACGTTCCGTGGCTCTTTCGCTGCCTCGGTCTAAACAGGTATTGCTAGCATTGGGCTCAACTAGTGTGTGACTTTTTAATGAATATATGTTTGGATGGGTTCTAGTGGCTTGATTTTTCTTCTAATGCATCATTTTTCACCAAAAACGCTTCGTGAATCTCTTGATGGGAAAAATGTTTGCAAATATAGGTAGTAATGGCTATAGGAGCTTTATTTATGCGGGTATGCTAAGATGCTACATCTGATGTGCACATTTGCTCCATGCATCTTCAATACGAGCACGCCATTCACTTGCACGCTCGTCCTTCTCAAGCAGCAGCCACAGAACGTACGCATTACTCGCCACCTGTGCGGGAGCTGTTCGAAAGATGTAGAGCAGCGCTTCCATCACGCAAGCAAACATGCCACCGGGGGGAGACGATGATACTTGGAATATTGTCTCGGCAATAAATGCATCAGCGTATGTCGATCTTATAAGAAAGATAAGGCCAAGTAGACCCTCATTTTGGAGCACAGTGTGTTGTTGCGAGTGACACAGAAGATGACACAATGCTTTCACCACAGAGGGGCAGCAAAGTTTCCCCTCGGCATGCTTATACGCCGCATCAAGTTTGGTACTCAACATGGCAGACTCTTCGGCGAGACGATGCATGCTTTCCTCTCCTTTATCAGAGCCAAAGACGCTTCGAAGCAAAGCGACATAAATTCGTGCAATACGCAGCTGTGTGGTAGTATCATCAGTGCGATGCCATAAGTCTTCCAGTGGCTCTAGAACGTTTTTCGACGTATCGGACAGGCAGCCAAGCAGCTCAAGGGCGACAAAGGGTTTGGAAGAAGACGATATGAGGTTTTTAAGCAAGACAAGGACGCCAGATTGAATTGGGCTCTTGACATCATGCTCCGGTGCCAAATATGCACACGCGTGGGTAACAATATCGGATGACACAAGAATAGATTTATTCTGGTCAGGAATGGCGAAATTACCAGCAGCACGAATCACAGCATACACAATGTGCATATCATTCGGGTGGAGTATCATTTGCTGTAGCATATGATACAATAAATGGGGCTGTGATGCGAGTTCCACGCTGCGTGTATGCCCACGCGCCAAGTTACCGAGTGCGAGTACGGCACAGACAGCCTTTTTGGAGTCGCCGTGTACATCTGACGTCCATGCATACAGTGTTTCTAGGAAAAAATTGGGATGAGTTAGACGACCGTCCGAGAGAGGACACAGCCGATCGATATTCGCGTCCTCACCAGCGAGTGCAACAATGGTATGAGTCGCAGCTTTTTTAAGATGCCCAAACACATGATGTGTACTTGACACATGAGGCTCTTCATTGTCGGTCAAATCGCTTGAGTCTTGATGTGGAACCACTGTTTCGTGGACCATGTGTAAAAGAAGCCTTAAAATGTCTAGGTTTTCACAATCCACGACAGCTGTACAGAATGTAGAGTTCTTAGTTTCATGGTCGAGAATGCTGCATCCACTTTCGATGATGGATATCCGGTGTTCCATGCCTTCCGTGTCAAGTAGGTACCTAGAATCCAGCTCACTCCATACCTGAAGCACTCGGAACAGTACTTCAGCATCATGTGGCGTCCAGGCATAGGTGTGAGCTTCTTCATCGGTGAGAATATCATCCAAGAGCCTCAGGCCCCATTCCATAGCTTGCACTGACACGGCGTGAGTTTCAGGATCTTTCAAGTCCAATGCCAAAATGCGAGCAAGGGCATTAAAAGTCTGGGGAATTGTACCACAGTCGAGCAAAGCATGTTTAACAGGAACGCAATCCATCTGCATGTTCAACATCGCACCAATGGTAACAAGGGTCCATCGAATTTGTTGAAGAATCGGCGTAGATTCCGAGAGTGATTCCGTTAGACCCCGAACGATTGTTGGAATGATGTCCACTTCAAGCAAGATAAGTCGACTCTCTGAGTTATCAATACAAAGATTTGCAGCTACACGCAGAGCTTCCGTCCGTTCACTTAAATTAGCTTTCTGGAGAATTTGCAAAAGCAGCGCAGGTAGCGGTGACCGAACCAGCTCTTTTCGAAGACGAGCACTACGCAATTCATCGCCCATTGCACGAAGAACAAGCTCCAAGCTATCGGAATCTTCCACCGTGATACCGTGCTTATGGGCGACGGCGGCCAAGCTTGACAGGAATTTATACCCCGGCTCTGGCCACATCATGGATAACAGTCAAATGGCCTCGTGGCGATCACGACGAGACGTAACGCTTCGGCCACCTCCACCGAGGTCGCCTCCTCTCCGCATTGACCAACCTGCCAGCGAGTGCAGCAGAAACGCGCGCGATAAGCAGATTCTTGGGGCCCAGCGGTTCTAGTCTTCGGTGCTAACGCCTATTTATCTAATATCCACAATAGATTGTTCTACTAGTATCTGGATCAATGCTCGCCTATGGCACCCGTGCACCCCTCGGCACCCTGCACTGGGAGTAGCAGGGCGGTTATTACGAAGCCAACTTTTAGACTCTCGTTGTTACATAGGTATGCACATTTCAAAGAGATTGAGGCATTTTAGCTCCAAGGTGCAGCAGGTGCACCAGTCATATTGTGACTCCATTCGCAGCCGCAAAACTTAGAATACAGGGTAGTTTTTCTGAAATATACATTCTTGTATAGGGGCCTAACATTTTGAGCCAGCAACGCAGTAATTCGTAACGCCTATAGTTAGATGTATGTACCGATTAAGGTATTATGAGGGGTGTTCAGATGCAGGTACAAAATCGTCTGGAGCAGAGGTACCTGCGGGGGATGTACGAATGGATTGATTAGGAGAAGTGATACCTGCAACTTTGTGCGACGGAAGCCACATATACATAGAGAGCGGCGATTTGTCGTCCTCAGTAAGATTAGTTTGACCCTCGAGATGGCTTGTATTCACAGAGAGTGATCCAGGGGCTAGCCTTGACGTCATAGGTTGGTTTGTTGTTTCTGAGACAAGGGCGCTTCGTTGTGGGTTTTCTTCGACAGCTTGCTCAGCTTCCTGGACATAAGCTGGCATGACGGACGACGGCTCATCAGCATTGATATACATGTCTTCCGGCATGGCACTCGCAGAGTGCGTTTGCACTGCCTCGTACATAGACGCAGACGGTGGAAAGGAAACAACAGTGGGCTTCCCTGCGTCTGTATTAAGCTGATTCACGTGTACAGGAGATGCAAACGCGGTTTGAGAAACATCTTGTGGCATGGCCGAAGGGGCGTAGTAGAGATCTTCCTCGGTATGAATGGGCGCACCAGTCTCCCAGGAGTGGGATACCGGCATCGTATCTTGGTTTCCACGCATACGTGCATTGCGATCGACACCACCACCACCCATACCTGTTTCTGCGTACATGTCATCCAAAGCACGCGTGTTACGTTTCTTCTTGATATGCTGGTAAAGGAACCAAGCGGCAGCGAGGAGAAGAGCCAAACCTACTACACCTCCCACTACGCCTCCCGCCACAGGGCCAGCAGGGGTGCCTGAGTCATTGCTTTCGTTCACAGATGGATGAGTACTCGGCAGATTGGACGGGGTCGCATACGATGTCGATGTTTGGTTCACCACCACCGTTTTATCTGGGCCTTGTATAGACTTGGTTTGTTTCACAACCGTCGTTGCATCTTTTCGGCGTAGTACATGGCTCTTGCTTGGAAACAGGCTTTTCGTAGGCTTTACTGCATCGTGGCTCATGACACCTCAACCAGCAAAGGCCAGTCTAGCAAGTGGCAATTCGAGAATAACTTGGATCTATATGCGCGCGTTTTGGCTTGGCAGAAATGATTTTTCCTTTAACTAAATATGATTGGCTCATGCAATCCAAGGGGGGGACTAGCGCTGTGCACGACAAAGTGGGCCTTGGTTGCATATTGGATAAAGTGATTCATATGCTGTACAAACTTCATATCTAAGCTGGTAGGTCATTACTGGGAGTAGGTAACATAGACGTGCTGTGACTCTTCTGGTGCCTTCGTAGGTTAGAGTGCACGCTAAAGCATCGTCCACAGCCAGGTACATCACATCGGAAAGGCTTCTCGCCCGTGTGAGAGTGAATATGCGTCCGCAAGCTAGATGGACGAGAAAATCGTTTCATGCAGTAGTTGCATTGAAATTTGCCCAAATGTGCGCTTGGAGATTTCTGTTTCGTCACAGAAATGTTCATAAGGGGTCCAAATGGACTGTCTTGAGAACGCTGGTCCGGGGAGGCGTGACCATTCTTAAAAAATACATGAGGGGTTAGGTCTTGACGCTCACTAGCTCCGTTTTCGGTTAGAATCAGCTGTGGGATATGGTTTGATGGTTTGCTTGGCGTCATCTCAGTGCCTAGTTCTCGTCCATCTCCCGTTAGGACATCTGACATCCCCATCTTGGGCGTGTATGGGAAGCCTTCGCTTGTACCACTTGCCGTTGAATAGGAGGAAAAGCTGCGTGTAAGTGTACGTGGGTGATAGCTTTCTTCCTTTGTACCAGGGATATTTATGGGCGTCGAAGCTTGTGATTCCGACAAATTTAGAGCACCTAAACGAGGCATGGAACGGCTGTATATATCGCGAGATCGACCAGAAAGTCGTCTCGACGTTACCATGCGGTCGTTGGACGAAACGCGCTTCATTTGGGTCCCGTGCATGCATATGTCCCATGATTTGGGCATGGATGGACGATAAAAGTACTCGGGCGCATGATGATGCAGCCATACGTCCTTATGATCATAGTGGTCGTCTTCCATTCTCATGCGCTGCAATATGGTTGGTAAATTCGCCATAGAGTTGGAGGACGAGCCTAGAAAAGGATCATCACGCGCAGAGGTCATCTTGGGAGTGGCTAAGCGCGGCGACTTATCTTGGATGTTGGGTGTGACATGAGAGTATGTATGGAAATGAGATGAGGATATCGGACGATTAGATACATTAAGACGCGTATCAGAGACGAAAAAACCGTTGTGCGGTTTGGACGGTATGTCATCTAGACAAAGCTCATTCCCAAGCACATCTCGAATCCCAGGAAGACTCACAGGGCGGGCCGAGCCATAAGTAGGGTCACATTGGGAGGGTGAAGGCACCCCTATAATATGAGGAGGAGACATGGCCATACCTCGGAGGGGTCTCGGCAAGAACCGCGCTCCAGGCAACAGAGGGCTTCAAGGCACGGGTAACTGTCGGAGGAACACAAAACGATCGCAGTAGATAAGGAAAGACTTGCTGCAGACGGCCGAAAGGTTGAGTGGCTGTGGCAAACGCTTGGTTTGTGCGCCCATATCTGCTGGATAAGTATGTCCACAGAAGATTGGCTCGTTTGAGCACGTAAATCCACTTGATTTGAGTTAATGAATTGAATTCGCCTAGTACTTGCGGCGGTCCACATTTTTGTCTAATCGTCCAGTAAGAAATGATACATTGAATGAGCCAATCATCCTGCCCATCTTAGGACTATGGACCAGGTCCCTTAAGGGATCTATTCTGCAGGCGAAAGTCGACCGTGGCAAGATATCGCTCGTTTAAGGGAGCGGGAGCTGGCGGAGGACCAGAAGGGCCATAACGGTCTGGACTTCGAATCCACCCAAATCCGCTACTTCTTGGTTGATCTCTAGACGGGATGGGTAGAGGTGCCTGTGGAGAAAGATCTGGCTGCGATTCGCTCACTGGGACACTCAGTAGAGGTCTGGAGACTCCAAAAGAGCTAGATTCCCAAGAGGCACGATGACTTGAGTCAGCTGTGGAAGGCGTGGCTGTATCGTCGATGTCAAAGATTTCTTCATCATCTTCCTCGTCGTCTTCCGCAACGTGTTCGTTGAGCTCACGCGAGTCTCGAAGCACATCGTACGTCACCTGGTCTTGTTGTGCAAGCATGCTCGGTGTTACTTTCGGTGATAATTCTTGTGGGGCCTTGGAGGATGATGCCTGGCCATCATATACCATAAAACCCATTTGATGCTTCCGCTGGTTCCAATTAAGTGTGCGCGAGACTGAATCAAACCAAGACTCATTTTTATCTTCTGGCAATACTGAGAGAAATGGGTATGGCGAGGCTGTGATCTTGATATGATCCCCTCGAGCGATTTCAACACGACCGCGCCCATCGAAACTTGCCCACGCATTGCTTCGAGAATTGTGAGGCACGGCAATGCGCAATTCGAGGCTGTCTGGCACCAGCATAGGGCGAAAAGATAAAGTATGTGGACAAATAGGAGTGATAAGCATCGCAGGAATCTGGGGATGCACGAGCGAGCCGCCAGCTGAGAGAGAGTAGGCTGTTGAGCCCGTGGGTGTGGAAATGCAGAGCCCATCTGCATATGCCGTAGTTAAGTGTGTATCGTCAGCAAAGACTTCGAGCATGGTGACATAGGGGCTCGGTCCACGGTCCACTACAAGATCGTTTAAAAATTCAAACGATTCCACGGGCCGTGTGCGAAAAGTGTGCACTTGCTGGTCGTGGAACACAGGAGCTTCTTCCATACCATCACTACCAGGCTCCATTTCCACGCAATACCAGCCACATGTCTTGATATTATGTAGCATAGTCTCGGCATTGTCAGACTGTAACGCTCGGCGTCGTTTCGCACCTAATTCGGGGTTCACATGATCAATAGCTCGGTACACCGTTGCACGGAATCGCATGCGCACACTGAGGCGCACACCGTTCGACAACGCAGACCGCATGATAGACTCGTAGTCCTCAAAGCGGAAGGGCGTCAAAAATCCGAGGGAACCAAGAGAAAAAGGAATGACAGGGGGCACACTCGACTGGAAGAGCCACGAGGCGAGCAACACGGTGCCATCGCCGCCTAGCGTGATCACAAGATCGAAAAGTGCCGGAGACGATGAGCACATGTCACTTTTCCAAAAACGCAGCTGGCCTTCATCACTGTCGAGACACTGGTGCTTGGGTATGGACGTGTCATCACGCGTGGGAAGAAAGAAATGCGGATAATCGCGTTCAATACCAACCACATCGAATCGTTTTGAGTGACGAAGCTGTTCATCCACGTAAACGACTAGTCCACGCTTGCTTCCCTGCTTCTTGTAGTTCATCAGCCAGATGCTAAGCTCCCGAGTGAGAAGCACGAGGTGATTATCGCGAGCCTTGGTGATGATAAGGATGCTCTGAGCGCTAGATTGTACACGCGCATGATATAGCTGTTTATACATCTCGCGCACAGAAATAGAGGTCTGCGCTAGCCGCTGCGATAAGTATTGCAGTCGATCGCCATCATGAGGATGAATGTCGATCATGTTTTGATCCCGCTCGTACTGGGCACACGCGTCGGGGAAATCACGATGAAAATCTTTCTCTCCTCTCCGCATAATACCCGTGATGGACGGAGGATTGTTCGAAGTGTATTTCACTTCGCTCATCGTCGAGATGGCGTCACAACAAGTCGCCGTATATGTGTGCGTCGCCCGGTTGGATATATGTTCAATGCCCCACTGGGCGCATGCGATCGTCGCATGGGATTTATGGCTCAGACCCTCGGACCTCGCACCGGCCCCGCTGGAGCCTCCACCGTGTCAGGGAAGTCGGCCGCCTGACTCCACCTCTTGCTCCAGTGGCGATTCGACCATGCCACGGTTTGAAGCGGCGAGTCTGCTCAGTACTCCCGTGCTCATCGCGTATGGTATATGTTCTGCTATCGCATTTGTCGCCATGCTGTATAAGGCACGGCGCGAGCAGCTTGACATATTCATGGCTTCAGCGTGGATCTATCAAAGCAATGGGTGTCTTCTTGTACGTCGTAAAGTCGTCTCACAATAGATCCTATCCAATTTTATATGCTTCAGCTTGGTCTTAATGATGCGTATTATGCAAAAGTTATTCCTCGGTCCCCTGGGACGACAAGAGGTCCAAGTACGTACGTTGTGCTCACCATCAGTCTGTGAGAGAATCCGTTACCATGCACGTCTTTGACCTCTTCATTACAACGTCTGCTGGCATGTTCAGCTCAAATCTTTTGTGTTTCTACTTTGGCTGCCTGATTTTTGTTGTATCGCTTTTGCAGACCTTGTGCAGGGTACGCATTGAAACAATAGGCCAAATGACAGCATTGCCGCGTTTAGCCCACGCACGAATGATCGGCCTTTTTGTGTGCCTTCAGCTTATGGAGTTTATACTCATCCCCAGCGTGATTCTGTTGTTACCGCAGGACCTGGGACCTGTTGGTATCATGACGCAGTACTTTATTTTACTATGTGCATCGCAAGTCAACTTGTGGGCCCTAGTGGCATTGTACCATTGTGAAGCGCGTGCTCGTCAGATGGGGGATGCCTGGGAGGAAAAGAGCCTTTACGTCTTCTACATCGAGTTTGCGCGTGATATTTTCATGTTGCTGGTTTATCCTATTTGTGTCGTATTTTCGTTGTTCTACGTGCCGCAGACTGGCATAATCTTCGTACCTTTCGGTACCATCCGCCAGTTTATCATGCTGGCATATTCCGTGTACAAAAATGCAACGAAGTACATGCGGTTTAGTGCTGCGACGCGTGATATGGACAGCAAATACCCACCGCTCTCAAAGGAAGAGATTGACCAGTTGAGGGACAAGACATGCATTATTTGCCGCGAAGAGTTCGATGCTGAGACACAGAACCAAGCAGATACGCCGCGTAAACTTCCTTGCCATCACGTCTTTCATTTCCGGTGCTTGCACTCCTGGCTCGAACGCCAGCAAAACTGCCCAACTTGTCGACGCGATGTGTTCAGAGCACCACCGCAAGCGGAGCAACCTCAAGAGAGAGTGGCCCGCATACGATCACAAGGGTCTCCTGCCGAACTAGATGATGCGAATGACTCTGCAACACTTTCATCGCTTCTTGCTCGTTTCACTCAGCCTGCAGAGGGTGCAGCATCATCATCTCATGATACCCCCGCGCCGCCTCCGGCCGCCACCCAAGACCCACGTGAAGCTATGCGACAAGCAGTGTTGAAACGCTTCGATCAAAAGCCCCAGCCTCCGTCCACTCAGCCGCCTGTCTTGATACCACTATTTGATCCTCAATCTGTGCCAGACTTTCGCACGCGTGTGGAGCCCAATCTGCCACATACTCTCGTGGATTGGGCCAAGTCTGTCTCCTCGACGCCCACTCTTGATGAAGAGCAGCTGTCTCATGTTACAGATGCTCAACTCCGCAAGCGATTGCAGCTGTTGCAAGAGACACAACAAACACTGCAAAATGCCATTGCACAGATCCAAGAGGCGTTGGCGCCGCCCGTGCCTGAGGAAAAAGGCAAGGCACCAGCACGTAGCCATGAATAATAGTCAGCCGCATGGGATGCCATTTGGTGACTACGGTATGATGCGCCAGGGGCGGCGTGCGAAGCGTCTACTTCTTCTTGGGCGTCTTGAGCTTGATTTGCTCGTCGTTAAGAAAGACACCCTTTCCCTTGTATGGCTCAGGCTTACGAATCTGCCGGACACTCTGTGCAAATTGGCCCAGCAGTTGCTTATCCACACTCTGAAGCTTGATCAGAGTAGGCGTTTCACATACGGCCTTAATGCCATACGGAATAGGTACCAGCACAGGATGAGAGAATCCAAGGCGCATGTGCAGGCGCTCGTTCGCACCCGATGACTCAATAAGGCGCTTGATACGATCCATCTCTGTCTGTTTTTGTTCGGGAGCATACCAATGGCCACGACTGCGTTCCAATTCGACCTCAAACGGATGCTTGCGCGGCAAGGGATCCGGTTCCACGCTCGCACGATAGCCGACACCAACCAATCGAAGCGTGACAACATGGCCTTCTTCGACACCCTTGATAGCATTCGCACAAAGAGCGCGTGTCAGACCCCAGATGCTGCGCTGGACCCTGGCGTTTTCATCCTCGACCGAGAATGTGATGGTCCGTATTTTTGAGTCTGGCACAGCACCCCAGGACATATTAACAAAATAGTGCAGTGGCACAACAACTTCGCCTTTAGGCCCATTGAACACGAGCGTCTTGGCCTTCCGCATAAGTGAGGACAGCGGGCGTGTTGGTCGCGGCTGAGGCGGAAAGTCTAGTATAGATAAGGTGGTGGTCTCTGGCAGACGCACTGGTTCACGCCGGGTATGAATAGAGCGGAAAAAACAACGAAATCCAGTATAGTACCGCATACTTGTGTCGCATGAAAAGCGCCGCATGGGTATCATGATCTTTCTTCGACGCTTGCCCAGGCAACAATGGCGCCTCGGTGCGGCGACGTGGACGGTTGGGTGCATGACCATGTGTCACATGATGACTAAGCAGATTCGAGAACTATAGTCTATCACGTGAACAAGTCGGATCGCTGCCTTCTGCGGTCGACAGAGTTCGAGTACGGCTTCTTACCAGCTTCTTACTGTTGCCGTATACCAGAAGGTGAGTACAAGAGCGGCAGAGAATGCATGGTGTATGAGTGCGCGCGGCGATGCGTCACAACAAATTTGCATTGTGCTGGGCAGCTCTCGCTGTGCGCTTTAGTACACAAGCATCTTCTCTGTCGAGGTGCTGGGAGGCATGAACACGTACTAACCGAAACAGATGGCTCAGCGTCTTACTCTGCGCAAGCGTAACCCCTACAACACGAGGTCGAACCGTCGGCGCGTTGTGAAGACGCCTAACGGTGAGCACCGTTACTTGCACCTGAAGAAGTTGCCTACTGCCCCTAAGTGCGGTGACTGCCACATGAAGCTTCAGGGTGTCAAGAGCTTGCGCCCTCGCGCATATGCCACGGTCTCGAAGCGCGAGAAGTCGGTCCAGCGCGCCTACGGTGGTAGCCGCTGCGCTGAATGTGTCCGCACTCGGTACGTAAGCAATATATGATGCCAGGTTTGCTAACATTGACAGCGTTGTTCGTGCTTTCCTTGTGGAAGAGTCGAAGATCGTGAAGAACGTGCTCAAGTCACAGCAGGCCAAGGCTTCGCAGTAAATGGGTGTAATTCACCAGGCTTTCCTTGACGGACACATGTCCGCAAAATAATCCTTACGTTCGCCCCGGGTATATGGTCTCTCAGCAAGCATGGACTGTATATGTGTTGGACGTGTATGGTGTAGTGTAGGGATGTATACTGTGTAGCGCCAATATCTGACGGTGCTTGTTCCATATGCGAAGGTGCAGCCGCCAAAGCGCGACCTACGGCCGTTTGAAAACCATCGTAGTTGGCTTTCTATGGTCTGAGTACGAAGCGTGAGGACAAATTCTGCTAGTAGGTCTACGGGCCGCATGGCCATGGGTGCGTCGGTGTGGCTTTGCGTCGGAGGTTTACGCCATTCGAACCAAGTGCTGTTGGGCAGAACGCCCCGCCCAAGGTGAGTCCAACAGCTCCATGCGCCACCTTTGGCAGGGTTGGCTGCTTAATTTCCTGTTTTGCCACGTGGACAGTATGCAGAGCCAAACAGATGCTGCGCTAGTGACGCATAAGCAACGAGCATGTGGCTGTAGCGATTCATAAACGGCGCTGATGGGCTAAGTTTTCCCCGCACAAGCGGCGCATCGACGATTCCTGACATTACAACGCGTTTCTAGGTGTGGTTGGTCTCGTACCACAGTGAGTTTCTTCAGCGAAACGCGCCAAGGATAAGAAATACGTCACTTCACGCAGTCCACTGGTGTCTCCTGGTAAGCGTCTGTGTGTCGACGTTGTAAAACACTATGATCTTTGAGCCGCATGAGGGTGTGGACGGTGTGAGCTTGAGTGTGCCAGAGCTGCGGCACGATTCGAGCGCTGAACTGCTTGGCACATCACAATCCGGTCCTTTGGAGGACTCGATGTATGAGGGCGGCATGAGTCCTACCTCCCACAAGCGGCCCGCTGATGTTGCGGTCTCGGACGTTCTCCCGACAAAGGCAGCCAGGGATACCGTACCAACAAAACAGAAGTCCACACGCGGTGCGCGTGCCTGCACCAACTGCCATCGTCTCAAGATGAAATGTGAAGTGAAAAATGATGGTGGGCCCTGCTTGCGGTGTGCTCGCAGTGGACATGAATGTATATTCCTCGAGAGCAACCGAGGACGTAAGTCCGACAAGCACCGGAAGACAGCTTCTATGCAGCAGACCGTAAAAAAGATGGAACAGGTTGTTGAATCTGTGCTAGAAACCCTGCATGAGACCAACTCTTCGTCGCCTGAGACCGATGCAGCCTATGCCGTGCCCCTGGGCTCCGTTGGTGAGGCAGCGACTCAAGTGGGTCTGTCACCAGCCGTGGTAGATATGCTTGTGGTGCGTGTACGTGACCTGATATATTCAACAAGCGGCACTATAAAGTATACACACTCTCGTTCAGCTATTGCAGGAGAAACTGTCAAGTTTATGCAGCAGATGGGCATGCTGGAGGGGACAAAAAACATGACCCAGTGGCTGGACTCGAGTCAGGATGGATTTATCGCGCGCGTAATACGTGCAGCCACGCTGGGCATGCGGCCGTCGACCTACGCGATGATGGAGGACGCTGCTCCTCCGAAGCGGGGTGCTGAGTCGATCAAGGCGATGCATTTGCCTCCGTTGCCAGACAATTCGCTGAATCCGCTGGGTCTTTTCGCTGAAGCGAGCTTGCACAACTGGAGAATGCAGCAGCAAGCAGGGAGTACGTGCGATGGATCGCAAGCTTCAACAAGCAGGGCATCGGCCCATGGCGGTAATCCAGGGCCCCGCAGTCTGGCCGATAAGAATGCAGCGCCCGAAGAAGAGCATGCGCGCAAGCGGCGGTCGGTGCAATTTGGTGTGGCGAATGATACCTACTTCCACCGGAGCTCCATGTCCGCCCCTCGTGCAAGCGAAAATGGTGCGGATGCGCCTCCCGAACTGCTGAGAGAGGGCATCGTCTCGTCGGAAGAAGCTCTAGAGCTCTTTCGCATTTTCTTTCATCACTGTTCTCTCCACATCTACTTGCTGGACCCGGAATGGCACACGCCCACCGCGGTATGCTCCCGCTCGCCGTTCCTGTTTACGTGCGTGTGTGCGGTGGCATCCAAGTTTTATCTGCGACGTCCCGATCTGTACGTGTCATGCCAGCGTCGAGCCATCAAGGGCGCGTTTGATGTGCTCAGTCGAGGATACAAATCGCCTGAAATTGTGCAGGGCTTTTTGCTTCTTACCCTGTACAACCAGCCCGTCGAGCGGTACGAAGAGGATAGGACGTGGCTCTTTGCAGGCATTGCGATTCGCATGGCGCAGGAGCTGAACATGCATCGCAAGTGTGTGATGCCACCTGAGGCTAGGGCCGACGAGGCGACTATGCGCCACGTGTTGAATTGTGAGCGCACATGGTACATTTGTTTCTGCGTCGACCGCACGCTCAGTGCACAGATGGGAAAACCGTATAGCATCCGCGAAGATTATCTGATCCGACACGCGCCGGACTGGTGCGTTCAGGAGCTCAGCCGCCCATGGGATCTGGGCATTTGTGCATTGGTCGATCTGCTGCGTGTGCAGACGCGACAGCTTGATTTTTTGTACTCGTCGACATTGACCCCCTCGGGTCTTCATGTTGGCTTGAACTACCCTGCCGTCCTACCCACATTCAATGAGCAATTGTCCGAGACGATGCAATTTTGGTACCGCCAAGGTCTCGATTCGTTTACCGGCACCTTTCCTCTCCCGTCGCGTCCCCACGATGCCGCGACGGTCGCGCCGCCCCAGCATGCTGGATCGGAGACCCAGGCCCAAGCTGCTATGGCTCCACGGGCGGAGCATGACATGCATGGCAAGGTACCCGCATCTGACGCGGCGGACAAGCATGGGCCGTGTGCACCGACGTTTCTGCCGACGCTGAATCACGCTATCACGAACCTCGACAGGGCTGGCACCGCGGATGCGCCTCGTGTGTCGGCGTGGATGGCGCTGCACGAAACGAGTCCGCCCGCCGAGAATGCAGATCTAGCCACTCGATCAATGTACTATATTGCCCGCCAGGCGCCGCTACGCTACAATTATGCCGTGCTGGTGCTGAACTCCTTTGGCCTGCAATATGCTCTCGAGCGACCCTCCGACTTTGCATCGGCAGACAAGCCGCAATACCTTGCGCGTTGCGTGCACGCAGCGAAAGAAATCATCTCGACCGTCATGTACGGCATGCGAGAAATACTGCGGTACGCGCCAGATCCCACGTTTGTCACGGTGGCGTACGCCTGCGTCTTTTTGCTCAAGCTGATACAGCCGATGTTCGCCCGCTATATTCACGAAGACGAGATTCTTGTCTTGGTCACTCACACGATCGAGGTGTTGGAGGAGGCGGCCGTAGACCCGTCGCACACACCCGCCCTGTACGCGTCTTTCTTGCGCATGCTGATTCAGTCGCGCCTCGAGCAGCGTTCGCGTGAAGGTACGGAGCGCTCGTCGGTGCCCGACATGCAGCATGCCAACTTGCCTGAGCACCACCAGCTCAACTCTGCTCTGCCCTCTTCGAGTGCTGGTGTTCGCGATCCGACCCTGGTCCCGCCGAATGAGCCGTCTATGACCGTCAACCCACACCAGGTGAACCCCGTGGCAGCGGAGCTGGCGTCGCGGGAAAAAGTCGCCTCACCGGCTACGCCAGCGCATCTGCACCGCACGTCGCCGTCCGTGGATGTTTCCAAGCGCGCTACAGCCACGCCTTCGAATCAGCCGCCCTTTCGCCACGAGAATGCTGCCCTGGCTGCTCCTGCACCCGCGCCGGGAGACTTGCCCCCCAAAGGGGCCGACATACCCAGTGTGACACATGAACCGTTCGCTGAGCACGGCTGGGATGCCGCCCAGTACGCCAAGGCCCAGGGCGTCGAAGTCAACCGTGTGCTGGATGACAGCTTCTGGACATCGCTTCTCCCTCCCGGCTACGGAGGCGGCGGCTCCATGGGCCACAGCGGCGCTGGGAGCGCTGGCATCTTTGAGCTGAGTCGCGACTCGGACCTATTCAAGCCATCGTCCCAGTGGGGCAGTGGCCGAACGGCGCTCACGCCTGGCGCAACGCGGGCCTCCTCACCGACGCTCCTGCACATGCCTTTTTAACAGATACCCTATAGACCAAGGACACGTTCTAGCCACGCAGCCAGATCTGTGATTTCGGCAGGGCAGGCCGAGTGTGGCATCTGATACTCATGCCACTCGGCTTGGTGGCCGAATCCAAGATCATTTTGGACCGCCTCAAATGAGCGGCGGCCAAACTCGTAGTCGACCATCGGGTCCGCCGTGCCGTGCGCTTGGAAAAAGGGGTAGGTTTGCTGGCTCGCGCGCAGAGAAGAGATTTTCTTGTGCAGTGGCAGCCATGTTGAGAGGGCCGCCACACCCGCGGGGCGTTCCTTGGACGTGAGTCCAAGCAGTTGCGCGATCGCACCACCCTGACTGAATCCCGCCAGCACAATGCGACTCATCGGGACCCTGTGACCGTTCAGACCTGGCGCACTGCCATCTGTCTCTTGCTCCACCAGCTTCATGACAGATGATACACTGCTCAGCATACCTGCCTCGTCTTCGCCCTGCTCCAGATCCGTTAAAGAGTACAAATCAAACCAGGACGTCATCGACATGCCCATGTTGACGGTCACAGGTTGAGTGGGCGCCGTCGGGAGCACAAAGCGCACATGCTGCAGAGCCTGATTCCGCCCCAGCATCCTGGCCACATCGAGCCATCCTTGCGCCGAATCTCCGAGTCCATGCAGAAGGAACACAGTCGCAGACGGGAATCCACCCCCTGTAGGCGGCACCACCACCGTCCGTAGCGCTGACATGGCCATGAGAGGGCAGAGACACCGGGGATCGACTTACATAATATGTGTCGGGCGCACGTACCTCAATCCGACCCCTGTCCACCTGCCCTCTTTCTCCACCAAGGCCCGCTGGATCCATCATGGTGATCTCCAAGCGCGCGGGCGGGAGGAAACATGCGACATCCGGCCCACCGCCTGTGGTGAATCGCGGCATTGCCAAGGCGGATTGGCGTGAAGGCTTCAAGAAGCCACAGGCTGGCGTCTCGGATATGACATTGCTGACGCAGATCACGAACGAAGCCATCAATGGCAACCTGCAGGTGCGCTTCGCGAATGCCGAGATTTACACCTACATCGGTAACGTGCTCATTTCCGTGAATCCATTTCGCGATCTGGGAATATACACGGACGACATCCTGCGTTCGTACCGCGGCAAGAACCGCCTGGAGATGCCGCCACATGTCTATGCGATCGCCGAGAGCGCCTACTACAACATGCTAGCGTACAAAGAGAACCAGTGCGTGATTATTTCAGGAGAATCAGGTGCTGGCAAGACGGAGGCGGCTAAGCGGATTATGCAGTACATCGCTGCTGTCAGTGGAAACAGCACGGCTAGCGCTGGCATCCACAACATCAAAGACATGGTGCTGGCGACCAATCCCCTGCTCGAGAGCTTTGGATGCGCAAAGACGCTCCGCAACAACAATAGCTCGCGGCACGGCAAGTACCTCGAAATCATGTTTGATACGCAGGGCTCGCCTGTGGGCGCCCAAATTACCAACTACCTGCTGGAAAAAGGGCGCGTGGTCGGTCAGGTGCGAAACGAGCGCAACTTCCACATATTCTACCAGCTGACGAAGGCTGCGACGCCGCAGCAGCGCGAAGCTTTTGGTCTGCAGGGTCCCGAGTCCTACGCGTACACGGCCCATAGCCAATGTCTCGATGTGCCCGGCATCGACGACCATGCCGATTTTGCCGCCGCCTTCCAGGCCATGCAGACGATTGGTCTCTCTGAGGATGAGCAAATGAGCATTGTGCGCATGCTTGCTTCGATCCTGTGGCTCGGAAATGTCTACTTTGCCGAGAACGCGCAAGGTGACGCGGACATCGGGAACGCCGACGTGACCGACTTTTGTGCCTATCTGCTCGGCGTAGATCCTACGGCTGTCCAGCGCGCACTGACGCAGCGCATTATGGAAACGCAGCGTGGCGGCCGCCGTGGATCGGTGTACGAAGTGCCACTGAACCCAACACAGGCGGCTGCCGTGCGTGACGCGCTGAGCAAGGCCATCTACAACAATTTGTTCGAATGGATTGTCTCGCGTGTGAACCAGTCTCTTCAGGCCCATGGCCAAGCTTCCACCGTGATTGGTGTGCTGGACATTTATGGCTTTGAGATCTTTGAGAACAACTCCTTTGAGCAGCTGTGCATCAATTATGTCAATGAAAAGCTGCAGCAGATCTTTATTGAGCTGACGCTCAAAAAAGAGCAAGAAGAGTATGCGCAGGAGCAGATTCAGTGGACGCCTATCAAGTACTTCAACAACAAGATTGTGTGTGACTTGATTGAGTCCAAGCGCCCGCCAGGCATTTTCTCGACGCTGAACGATGCGGTTGTGACAGCTCATGCGGACTCGGCCGCGGCGGATAACTCGTTCATGCAGCGCACGTCGATGCTGGCGAGCAACCCACACTTTGAGGCGCGTGGAAGCAAGTTCTTGATCCGTCACTACGCGGGCGATGTCATGTACAATGTCCAGGGCATGACGGAGAAGAACAAGGATGCACTGCTCAAGGACATTCTGAACCTGGTCGACAGTTCGTCGAATGCCTTTCTGGTTGGTTTGTTCCCTGATCGCCCCGACCCTGACAGCAAAAAGCGCCCGCCCTCGGCCGGCGACCGCATCAAGACGAGCGCGAATCTGCTGGTCGATAACCTTATGCAGGCGCAACCGTCGTACATTCGCACGATCAAGCCGAACCAGAACAAGAGCCCGAGTGAGTACGACACCCAGGCGATTCTGCACCAGATCAAGTACCTTGGTCTGCAGGAAAACATCCGCGTGCGCCGAGCCGGCTTTGCGTACCGCAACACGTTCGAAAAGATTGTGCAGCGGTTCTATCTGCTTTCGCCTGCCACCTCGTATGCAGGCGACTACATTTGGCAGGGTGATGCACGCAGTGGCTGTGAGCGCATCTTTATCGACACGGGCATTGCTCGTGACGAGTGGCAACTGGGTGTGTCCAAGGGCTTTATCAAGAACCCCGAGACGCTCTTCGCATTGGAGACGATGCGTGATCGGTACTGGCACAATATGGCGATGCGCATTCAACGCGCGTGGCGTGCGTACCTGTGGCGCCGCGAGGAAAGTGCGCGGCGCATCCAGCGTGCATGGCGCCGAAGTCGCGAAGGATACGAGTTCCTCGAGATGCGCGACTACGGCCACCAGCTGCTGTCTGGTCGCAAAGAGCGCCGTCGCTTCAGCCTGGTCAGTATGCGTCGCTTTATGGGCGACTATCTCGATGTGAATGGCTCCTCTGCCGAGGGACGCATGTTGCGCGCGTGTGCGCATCTTTCTGCTGGCGAGCACGTCGTGTTCAGCGCGCGTGCCCAGCTGCTTGTGTCGCGACTCGGTCGCACGTCGGTGCCGAGTCCGCGGTTTCTGCTTCTCACGCCGCGCGGCGTGTATCTTCTCGTGACGCACCTCGTCAACAAGCGTCCTCAGACGACATGTGAGCGTATGATCCCCCTGAGCACGATCCAGGACGTCAGTCTCTCCCACCTGCGGGATGACTGGATTGTTCTCAAGACGGGCATGGACGAGGGCGATCCACTTCTGCACTGCGACTTTAAGACGGAATTCGTGGCGTGGCTATTACAGCAATCGGGCGGCCGGACGCATGTCACGATTGCTCCGCAGATCGACTATCTTCGCAAGGGCCGCAAAAAGGCGCATGTCTCGTTCCGCAAAGATGAGAGCCTGGTGTCTGGCGACGTGTACAAGAGCTCTGTCGTGTCGGTCGGATCCGGCGAGCCGCCCAACAGTGTGTCGCGACCGCCCGCGAAGAAGCTCCCGCGCTCGACGCAGGCAGCATCGACGCGTCGACCGGGCACGCGGGCTATTCCTGCGCGTCGTCCTGTGCCAGTGGCACGAGTGCCCGTCCCTACTCCCGCCGCCGCGCCCGCTCCTCTGCCGGCCAAGCGAACGGTCCCTGCTCCTCCGCCGGCCCAAGATGGCTTGCCTGCCTACCTTCAAGCGCCCCCGGCGCCCGCAGCGCGCTCGTCTTCGGGCGTTCCATCTTACCTCTCACCAACCAGCCAGTCTGCGGCCGCCCCTCCTATGCCATCGTACTTGAGTGGCGCGGCTCCGGCGCTCGCCCCGCCTGTGACGCAACTCGGATCACTCTCACAAGCTACACCGTCTGCTCCTCCCGCTGCTCCGACTCCCGCTGCCCCTGCGCCATCTATGCCTGCACGGCCCGCTCCCGTCAGTCGCTTGCCACGGTACCGTGCCCTGTATGACTTTGAAACGGTTGAGCCAGGCGAAATGCCCCTGACAAAAGGCGACATCGTCGAGCTAGAAGACAAGGAGGGCCATGGATGGTGGCTCGTCAAAAAGAACGGTGTCGAAGGATGGTCGCCTGCTGACTACCTGGAACTGGTGCCCGAGGCGACCAAGTCGCGGCCGCCTCCGCCGCCAGCCAAACCACCCGTGAGCGCGAAGCCGGCGACGGCTCCCAAGTCCACCACACAGCCTGTTCCGTCATGGTCACCTGCTGACGCGCATGCGGCGCCGATGGCCGTCATGCCCGGCATGGGAGACCCCGGTGGCTTTGCTGCCGTCCTGGCCCGCAAAAAAGCGGAGCGTGCAGCGGCCGAGGCACAACCTCCACCCTAGAATGTAGGTAGTCAGCCCATGAGCCCCACTACCATGGCACAAGATGCCACCCACGACGCACCCAGCGACCAGAGGGGCGAGGACGAGAAGGATGCTGCAGAGCAGGCGAGCTGGCTGGCTTCTGGATCGCCTGCGCATGCACGACCCAAGGCCCCTCCCGAAACGATGGACATTGTATGGGTGACGGGTGTCGTGCTCCTGATGATGTTCCTGCACATCTCGCCACAGGTGTTTATCATGTGGCCCTACTTTGAACGCACAGAGACATTCACTGCGCTGCAACTGGCTCGGCTCCTAGTCATATTCAATCTCTTGATCCTGTACATGTATTATACGTACTACTGCTGCGTGGTATCTGATGCAGGTGGCGTGCCGATGGGATGGCGTGCGCCGGATGGGTGCACGTACACGCGATACTGCTTCAAGTGCCATGCATATAAGCCACCTCGCTCGCATCACTGCCGTGTCTGCAAGCGCTGCGTTTTGCGCATGGATCATCACTGCCCGTGGATTGGCAACTGTGTGGGGCACGGCACGTATGCGTACTTTCTGCAATACACGACGGCCGTGGTCATCGCCACGACGTACCATCTCACGATGATTACCATGCGTGTATTTGATGCATGGAACAAGTACTGGTACGTCTCGTATCCCACAACGACGGAGGCCGTCATGTTGGTCTTAAACTACCTCTTTTGCATCCCTGTGTTCTTGCTCGTGACATTCCTTACCCTATACCACTACTACCTTGTAAGTACGAACACCACATCGATTGAGACCTGGGAAAAGGACCGCGTGTACCGCCAGATTCGGCGCGGTTACATTCCGTACACCTCCTTCCCGTACGACGTGGGTTGCTGGTCGAACGTCGCGTCGGTGATGGGTCCCTCCATCTGGCTCTGGGCATGGCCGAAAAGTCAAACGGGCGATGGACTCACGTATCCCGTGCATACACAGCAAGATCCGTTCGCCCAGTATGCTTGGCCGCCCAAAGACCCGCATGCTCGACGTGCGATCAAGTCCCACCGCCCCACGCATCCAACTGGCCGGACCGGCACGCATGCTGACCAGTGGCTTCGCCACAGAAACCATGTATCTCCCGACGTGGTGTACGACTCGTACTCTAGCGAAGGGGAGGAAGAGGACGATGACAAACTTGAGTATGCGCCATCGACTCACGCACGCATCCGACGCGGCAGCGAAGGCTACGAAGTTATGCCACCGCATTATTCACGCGCACTTTGGGCTGACCAAGGCGCGGCGGCCTTTCCCCCTGGCACAACGCCCCCACCAGAACTTCAGGCACAAGAAAGGCCATATACGGATTACCCACACGGCACCTTTGTCGATTATGGCATGCATGCATACGACGACGACGTGCCGCTTGCCACGCTCCAAGACACCCCGCCTGTAGCTACATAAGGACACAGTTCTCGTCACCACCGTCGCCTAGCATGTTGTTGATGCCGGCAAGCTCCGGTGGCATGTCTCCCAAAAGTTCCTGCGGGGGTGTGCCCAAGTCCTGCAAACGAGAAACAAGATCCGAGACCTTTTTCCGCAGCTCAACATTCGAGTCCGAGTACTGCGGCGACTCAAACACGGCAAGAATATCGCCCATGATCGTCTGCTGTGACACGTACTTTTCACGTGTCTCGGTATCGATGCTGCCAGCTGCCGACGACGCCAGGTAAGAGGGGAATCGGGAGTGCATATCCTTGAGCGGTTCGTATAAGACATCCTTGTTCATAAGCTCTTCCATCATCTGCGCAAGCACTTTGCTGAGAGATGCTTCGCCATCCTCGCCTGGTTGCGAAAGCGCCTCGAGCATTTTGGAAATGTCCGCATTCCCGTCCAGACCAAGCGCCGCAAAGGGATCATCGGCTCCCTTCGACTGGGTGTTGGCCGATGCGTTAGATTGTCTCAGCTTGTTCATGGTGGCTTGGACGGCGTCCTGAAAGCTTTTCTCGCTCGGTGGCTCCGTCTGCTGTGCGCTCGTATCATCAGATGCGCCCTTGTCCAGGCCCTCCATATTTCCCGACAAGAGCTTTTCGAACTGTTTCATCAGTTCGTCTTCCGCCGGCGGCACTCCACCACTCGTCTCGGTGTGCGACGTGCTCGGCGGTCGAGGTGGTAGCTTGGGCTCCTTACCATCAGACATATGCTTTCCGAGATGTTCCATGAACGACTCCATATTTTTCGTCAGTTCTTCCACGAATTCATCCGACAAGGGATCCTCGGCAGACTCCTCAGCACCACCCTTATCTTTATCCAGCGATTCCGACATGGAAGTCTCAGCGCCATCAGGCACTTCAGACTTTGTCACGGCATCAAATTCATCTAGCACATCTGCCTGTTAGAGTGTGTGCGGCATACCGTCTAGGTCGTCCACATCGTCTGCCGTCGTTGCCCTGGGCTCCGACATCGTGTGGTGGAGAGAGCGGAGTCGAGTCTAAATTTGGGGCCAATTTGAACGTCCTACCCTGGGGGCCACCCACCGATCCTGGCTCACCTCCACTCGCTCAACTCTCATGGATGCCGCGCTTCATGCGTACATAGCGCAGGCGTCCCCCCATCACGCAGCGCATTCCAAGGTGGCCGTCTCATCGAGTGTCGAAGGTACGTGCTTTACCCTCGCTTACGGTAGCTGGACGCGGCCTTGTTGCGACATGTTCTTACAAGGTAGGCCCCGAAAGACTGACACGAACAGCCAGGCGAAAAAGTGCTCGTCGTTCCCCCACGAGCACTTCTGAATCCAGTGCAATTGACCCGAGGACGACGCGTATCATGGACGCCACTGCAAGCAGCTGATAGCCGACGCAATGCTGCGCCGCTTTCGACGCACCAGCTGCTTGCGTGTGTCCTTGCCATGTGGCATGCTCAGCATCAACACGTCTCAAGCATTTCCCCTATGGACGCCTTTTTGTTGTCACTGCCAACGCAGTTCGATACCACTCCGCTCACATGGGCACTGGATGGAAAAGCGTCGCTGTTAGATGCTCTGCCACCCTCTGCGACCCACAAGCATCGAATGGTGCAAGCTCGTTACGAGGCAGATTGGGCTCGTGTGCGCGCTCTCGACAAGGTGACTCTAGCGTCCATATGGTCCTGTATATCATTCATACCCGAGCCACCTCCTATCGATGAGCACGATTTTATTTGGGGATGGTTGTGCGTCAATTCTCGCTGTGTGTACATGGACTTGCACTATGCCAAGCATGAGGACAACTTTACTCTAGCACCTTTGCTAGATATGGCCAATCACACGAAACATCCGAAGAAAGAATGCCGCGTGCGCTTCAGCTCGATGGATGGCCTCGAACTTTACGCACCTCTCGAAGCCTCGTTGCAGGAGGGCGAGGAAGTATGCATAACGTATGGCCTTCATGACAATGCCACACTTCTGACCGAGTACGGATTTGTGCTTCCTCACCATGTTGGTGATGATGACCGGCAGAAACAAGCGAATCACTGGCACGGCAATCCTCATGCAGGTGTGTGGCTCGACGAAGCGGTAGAACACATGGTACAGAGCCAAGGTGAGGCAGGTGCGTGGAAACGCTCGCTTCTTCAGCAGGCTGGATACTGGGGAGACTACACTATACACCCCTGTCCGGCCCCGGCTCATCCCTCGCATCGCTTGCACACGGCGCTCCGCCTCCTCTGTATGGACGTTGATTTTCACGCACAAGAGCATGGCGGGCTGCATGCACGACTTTCTACAAATCCACGCACGCAATCCGCATACACACCCCAAGATGCCGAACGTGTCTGGCGTCTTGTCATGCAAGGCAGGCGCGAGCAGGTATCGGCTTCAAATGAGCAGTCTGTCCGCGACATGGTCATCTCCTTGTGTAACGACATCACGAGCGGGCATGCCACGCGACTGGACAACCTGAAGGGCGCAGACAACGTTTCAGCGAGCATGGTACGTGCGCTACTAGAAGAAGAGTGCCATATAGCTTCGCTTGTCAAGGCGAGTACTGAACGCGCGGACCCTTGGTAGGCTATGTTACTCTTTTTTGGCGGGCAAAAACCGCTTGCGCATCGCATGTAGCATTTTGAAGAACCAAATATAGTTCAGTGCATTGAGAACCAGCAGGCCGAGCGTGTAATACAACTTGTACGGCAAAGCCAGCGTATCTGCTGCTGGGCTCCAGAGCAACGTGACGATTTTGTACGACTCACTCACACCGATAATCATGCGGACGGTCACATACGACAGTAGGAGACACATAGCATTCACAAATTGGAGCAGTGACCCAGTCAAACCCAGTTTGTCAAGGAGCCAATGAATGTTGAGGAACGGCGTGCTCAACTCCCACATGATAATGCCCATGCCACCAAACATGAGAAGGGGCTTGAAGACAAAAATATTGCCGCTAAGTCCCAGCAAACCGTGTATAATGAAGTCCAGACCCTCGTAGCGCAGCGACACAATCACGTCCCACACAAAGTATCCAAATGAGAGAGAATACAATTGGCCCACCTGAAAGCGGTAGCCATACAGACGATCCGTATTTTCATCAATTTTCAACCAGTAGTACAACAGAAGTGGCGCCACAATGGAGGAATGCACCAGCGATACGATATGCACATCCCAAGACGTCCGTTTACGCGCTGGCATATTGGCGAATGCCTTAGGAAACAAGTACGGGCTCACTCCGTGTGATAGCAATTGGATCGACCACCAAAGCATCATAGAACGAAATATTGTTACCACATGCCGGGGAAAGTAAGGCAAGCCAAGTGCCTCTGCATAAGGCGTTACCCACTCTTCGATAACGTCCTTGGAGAGCATTTCTTTCGCCCTCGAAAATGGTCGTCAGATCAAAAAGATCCGCCACAAATCTCCACATAATGGACATTCGCACATGCCAATTCCCTAGGCTCTACAGCGAAAAACTATGCATCAGTCAACTGTGGAGAGAGCACTCAGCACGGCCTTGAGACCAGCCGATGTGATATCGACATCCACACCGGCGCCCCAGAAGCCCTTGGCTTTCTGCTCGCCGAACTGCCTCGTGTCCTCCGATTTGACAAGCTCAACATATGATGCGGCCTGAGCACGTGTTTGGCTGTGGGACGACGTAGCTGCTGAGCCGAGATCCAGGGCACCAGGGCGCGTAATAGCGTGCTCACTGTATTCACGCACATTCACAAAGATGTTGAAATGTTTCTCGATGGCATCCATCAAAGCCGAAATCGGACCATTGCCCGTACCCGTCACGTCAACCGTCTCGCCATTGTGCACAATCTTGCCCACCAATTTACGCACGCGAGGCGTCGATGTACCATTCAATGGCTCTGCTTCAGTCGACTCGTCTCCATCGTACAGCCTGAAAGAATGCAGCTTGAACCGACCATCAGTCTTGGGCACGCCCGCAATAGGCACATGGTAATGCTTGCTGAAGGCCTGTACGATGTCGTCTGTCGAAATCTCCTTGCTCGTCTGGTCGGCCACAGCTTGAATAACTTGGTAAAATGCAACCTGCATGCGACGCGGCAGTTCCACACCCAGGGCCTGTGTCAGCAGATAGGCGATACCGCCCTTGCCACTCTGGCTGTTGACGCGAATCACAGCCTCATACGTCAGACCCAAGTCAGCCGGGTCGACAGGCAAGTAGGGCATGAGCCACTGCTTATCACCCGCGTTCCATCGCTTCTCCTGCGCGGCGAAACCTTTCTTGATGGCATCCTGGTGTGATCCACTAAAGGCTGTCATCACGAGCTCACCTGCATATGGATGGCGAGGATGCACAGGGATATCATTGCAACCGGTGACAACTTCAATCACGGATGGTAGGTCTGTAAACATCAAAGGACCAGGCTGCACGCCTTGCGTGAACAAGTTCAGGGCCAGTGTGACAAGATCGACATTACCGGTGCGCTCACCGTTGCCAAACAAGCAGCCTTCGACGCGCTCAGCGCCGGCCAGCATACCAAGTTCTGCCGCGGCAACACCACAACCACGATCATTGTGCGGGTGAAGTGATACTATCACACTGTCGCGGTGCTTGATGTTCCGGCAGAAATACTCAATCAGGTCGGCATAGTGGTTTGGTGGGCTCATTTCAACTGTGTTGGGGAGGTTAAAGATAATCTTATTTCCGGGCGATGCGAGACCCCAGGCCTCGCGCACAGCGTCACAAAGCTGGATCGCAAAGTCAGGCTCTGTCTGCGAGAAGGTCTCTGGCGAGTACTCGTAGCGGAAATTTGTGCCTCCATTCTCAGGCTTGGAATAGTGCTCCATTAGCTCGCGCACAAGCTTTGTGTGTCGCACAGCAAGGTCAACGGTGCGTGCCTGGTCGTTGTTGAATACCACTTCACGGAAAAGGGGAGACGCTGCATTGTACATGTGAAAGACGACATTCTTGGCACCCTTGACGGCCTCAAATGTGCGGCGGATGAGTTCTTCTCGCGCTGGCGAAAGAACCTGGATGTATACGTCATCAGGTATCAGACCATCCTCTATAATACGGCGCACAAAGCCAAAGTCTGTATCACTGGCCGAAGGAAATGCCACTTCGATTTCCTTAAAACCACATTTGACCAGGGTCTTGAAGAAGATGATCTTTTGCTCTTCGTTCATGGGGCTAGCCAAGGCCTGGTTACCATCGCGCAGATCCACAGACGTCCAAATAGGCGCTGTACGCTGAATCTTACTTGGCCATTGCCTGTCAGGCAGATGTACTGGGGTGTATGGCTGGTACTTGCTGCCAGGATCCATAGTGTGAAACGTGGTCAAGCACGGCCCTATGCAAGCCGACTTAGTCTTATGTGCGCTCGTGCCGGCTCTGACTCACTCGATAATCGTTGACTCATACTTATGTCATCAATTAAGCGATATCACGTGAACTATCGCAATGATGCCGCGGGCAGCCTTGACTTGGTGGAGGTATTGAGGGTCTCGCTCCCGTCACTTGGCCCAATCTCCGTGGGTTTGTGCGCCCTCCACTGGTCAGGATCCGTTTTTTTCTGGGGCGTTCCATGTTGGTTGCTTCGTCTCCACCATCCATGTCGTTCAATCCAACCGATCTTGATACCAAATCTATTGCCACTATCCGTGCGTAAAATTGAATACTAACATGAAATAGGAACGCTTTCAGCTGATGTTGTAGCAAACGCCAAGTCGGGACACCCTGGCGCTCCCATGGGTCTTGCGCCGTTGGCCCACCTGCTGTGGAGCCGGGTGATGACGGCTGACCCGAAAGACTCGCGATGGATTAACCGGGATCGCTTCGTGCTCTCCAACGGTCATGCATGTGCCCTGCTGTACATTATGCTGCATCTGATGGGCTACAAACTCTCGATGGATGACCTCAAGGCTTTCCGTCAACTTGACTCTCTTACGCCTGGCCATCCTGAAGCCAACCACACGGACGGTGTTGAGGTGACAACCGGTCCCCTTGGGCAAGGATTCGCGAATGCTGTCGGTCTCGCCATGGCTCAGGCGAATGCCGCAGCGGCATTCAACAAGGATGGCTTTGAACTGTTCAACAACCGCACATACGTCTTCCTTGGTGATGGATGTATGCAGGAGGGTGTGGCTTCTGAGGCTGCCTCGATGGCCGGTCACTTGGGCTTGAAGAATCTGATCGCTTTCTACGACGACAACCACATCACGATTGATGGCGATACCAACTGCGCGTTCACGGAGGACGTGGGCAAGCGGTTTGAATCGTACAACTGGAATGTGCTCACTGTGAAAAACGGTGATGAAGACCTCTCAGCTCTTTGGGATGCGATCGTCAAGGCACAGCAGGAGAAGGAGCGCCCCACGTTAGTTTGCGTGCAAACCACGATCGGTTTCGGCTCGCTGAACCAGGGCAAGGCCAGTGTGCACGGCGCGCCTTTGAAGGAAGATGATATTGCGCAGCTCAAGACTAAATTTGGGTTCAACCCTGAAGAGAAGTTTGTTGTGCCGCATGATGTGCGTGATGCCTACAAATCGTACGCTGACCGCGGCGCTGCTAAGCACGCCGAGTGGCTCAAGCTCTTTGAGGAGTATGGCAAGAAGTACAGCAAGGAATACGAGGAGATTAATCGTCGTATTGCTCAAAAGCTGCCAGAGGGCTGGGAAAAGGCACTCCCGACATATACGCCCAACGACAAACCTATGGCTACGCGCAAGCTCTCAGAGATCGCGATCACAAGCATCGCGGCACAACTGCCTGAGATGCTGGGCGGCTCCGCCGACCTGACGGGCTCGAACCTGACTCGCTGGAGCGATGCCACTGATTTCCAAAACCCAACGCTCGAGATTGGTCAATACAGTGGTCGCTACATCCGCTACGGTGTCCGTGAGCATGGTATGGGTGCCATTATGAACGGTCTGCACGCCTATGGTATGCACATCCCGACTGCCGGCACGTTCCTCAACTTTGTTACGTATGCTTGGGGCGCTGTGCGTCTGTCATCGTTGTCGCAGTTCCAAGTGATCTGGGTTGCGACGCACGACTCGATTGGTCTTGGTGAAGACGGTCCTACCCACCAGCCGATCGAGACGGCCGCCGCTCTTCGTGCTCTACCCAACATGGACTTTTGGCGCCCTGCGGACGGTAACGAGGTGTCGGCTGCCTATAAGATTGCATTGGAAAGCCGCAAGACGCCTTCCGTGATTTCGCTCACGCGCCAGAACTTGCCGCAGCTTGAGGGTTCTTCGATCGAGAAGGCATCGCGTGGTGGTTACGTGCTGGTCGAGAACACTGATGCGGACATTACGCTTGTGTCGACGGGTTCGGAAGTGTCGATCTGCTGCGATGCTGTGGCTAAATTGGCTGAGCGCGGCATCAAGGCGCGTATTGTCTCTGTTCCGTGCTTCCGGGTGTTTGACCTGCAGCCGTATGATTACCGCATCTCGGTGCTGCCATCAGGCAACCCTATTATGTCGGTGGAAGCTTACAGCACATTTGGCTGGGGTGTGTACTCGCACGTACACCATGGCATCAACACTTTCGGTGTTTCGGCGCCGTACCAGAAGGCGTACGAAAAGTTCCAGCTTACCGACCACGATGTGGCTGACAAGGCCCAGAAGGTTGTCGAATATTACAAGAAGCTTGGACAAGTACCCTCGCCCATTGCCATCCAGGCTGCCTTGGAGCTGCAGCAGTAGGTATATTTCCCCCAACAGCCCACAATAATTGAATAGTCTTCTATTGGCGTTTACATGTGTCCTACGGCCTCAGCCACCGCGTCGTCGCGAGGGCTGAATGGTGGCGCTTTGAATGCCAGATTTTTCCGATGGCGGCGAATCGACGTCCTGGTCAGATGTGAAAGTTTCCATTGCCCGAATAGACTCGATCCGATGCATCTCACGTTCCGTCTGCGCCCGGATGGCTTCAGCATGATCAGACTCTCGCTCCGATTCTAGCTGGGCCCTTTCGGCTTCGTAGCGCATCTCCAATACCCGCGCATTGTGCTGCACAATCATTTGGCGTTCGCGATCTCGCACAAGTTCCTCAATAGTCGGCGGGTATTTTCTTGTGTGCCGCATCCAGGCATCCCACTGAATCGGTATGTCTTTGGGATTAAAGTCGCTCGGGTATGCAATGGCCTTGTTCCATTGTATCAATCGCCTCGTCCGCTTTGGATCTCCATGGAGCGAGGGCAGCTCATAGTATACATTTTTATTGAGATCGTATCCCACGATAAATCTTGCTCGACCGATCCGAAAGATGCGCGACAAGGTACGCCACACCTCGGACACCATCACCTCGGGCAGCAACTTCCAACAGACTCACCTGCGGGGTCCATGTTGCTCCACAATGAATGTAGGTGTGTATATTACATAGACTATGGCAATCCAGCGTCGTGCCATGTCGACCAGTCGTGGGTATGTATCTTGCGCACGGAAATATTTTCCTTATTCGCACCAAAATAGCCCTGTTGCGCCCATTCCGTTAATTCGGTCTGCGAAAATGGCCCAAAAATCCGAGTTTCAGGGTCCACACTCTGATCGTTTGCCTTGGCCATGAGGCCTAGGTACGCAGGCGTCCATTTGTACTCCCACAGTGAGCCAGTGTGTGCTGATGGAGCCTCATGCTCCTCATTCAGCATCCTAGAGGGATCCCAGTCCTCTGCCACGATCTTGGCTCGTCGTACCAAGCGCACGAGGCTCTCATATACCTCATCGTAAATATTCATTTGTCCAAAGTGGCTCATCAAGGTACCACTTACGTGGGTCAGCGTTTCAAACTGCGCGATAGCCTTTGTCTCACCCGTAGATCGTTTCGAGGCCGCACCAAGTCTTTGCAGAGCATCCAGCACCGACTCGCCGGGCATCAAGCATTCAGCCAACTGCTTCATAGCATGTTCCATAGTGGGAAATTCAGCATCTTGCTGTTTTTCGCGCTCAATTTCTGCCTGCTCACGGCGACGCTGAGCTTCATGGGCTGCTCTGATCGACTTTTTCGAGTAGTTGCCTTCAAGCCACCGATCATTCTGGCTAAACTGATCGCGCTCATTGCGGATGTAGTTTCCGTCCTCATCAAACTGACCACTTTCCATCTCAGCTTTCATATTGAAGCTCTCCATACGGAATCCCATACCTTGTTTCTTGACGCGCTGTGCGTCCTTCCCTGGCGAGCCTGGCGGTGTTCGCTCGGCATCTGCATTTGCATCCTCATGCTGTGTACTTTTCAGTGCTTGCTCCAATTCATATTCAGGATCCTGATCATGAATAAGGCCACTGTCTTCCTCGCCCTCATCGTCGTCATCGCCATCCATATGTGTGCCAGCACCGAACTCTTGACCTTCAATGTCAGAAAGCTTGAGGAATCGCTTTTCTTTTCGAGATGACTCCTCTTTGGGCTCTGCAAACATATCATCATCATCATCATTCTCTTCGTCCTCTGTCTCTTGCTTAGCTCGGCGATGCGGCACACCTGAGTCATTGTCTGACTCGTCTGATTCGTAACCCTGAGTCACGACACCTCCGCGACGCAGTTTTTGCTGCCTTGCCGCATGTGCTTCCATATCCAAGTCACCTAGTATGTTTTCATCAAGGTGTGCACGCTTCTCAGAGGCACGCAGCGCTCCCTCATTCGCCTTGCGTTTCATATGGAGGGAGGGAAGCCAAAGTTCTTCTCCACTTTTTGCCCATTCTCGTCACCATGGACGAAGCAGGCACGCGGCGGGTACAATTACCGCCGCGCTCTGAGTACCGCATTGAATTGGACGCAGGCGAATATGTTGCTATTCGATTTGTGTCTGATCCTATCTCTGGGCACTATGGTGATGCTGAAGTGTTTGGTGCACCCATTGTGGCCGGATCTAATGAACGCTGGTACACGTTTGGAAACGAAGCCAAATTCGCCATTACGTCCTGGGGCGGCGCAGATTTGGAAATATATGGAGCAGCATCGACAGAGTATATGGCAGACGAGCCGTCGCATACATATACTTATTATGCAAATCTACACTTGAACTTGGAACGTGCGCGCATCCGAGCTCGGGAGCAGCTGCGCACCGATCCGTCGCTGCTACAAACGCTCGACGCGGTCGACGTGTCGGAGCCGACGAAACCCATGTCATACGAAGAGGGCGCTGAATCAGGCACAGACCTGTATCGCGCTGCCGGACAAGGTCCACGCGTCATGGTCGTGGGCCCAGAGAGTGCGGGCAAGACGAGCCTGATCAAGTACCTCGCGAATTATGCCATGCGCTCACCAGCCGTCGCAAGTGTGCGCGAGGGAGAATCTAAGCGGGAAAAGACTGACGAAAGCGACGAAGATGGTGAGACAAAGGCCATGAGTGAAATTACGGGCTGGTGGCCTATGATCGTGACACTGGACCCTGCTGAAGGCGCCGTGCCTGTGCCTGGATGTATAAGCGCCATTCCCCTGACGCCTACACCCATCACTTGGTTGCCATCACCTTCGCCGGCTCTGCCATACGGTGTGACGCCACAAACGACCGGAGCTTTGCCTCCGAGTGTATCCACCGTGCACAGCGTCATGCCCATGACCCTATGGGCGGGCAAAGAGAACATGCGGGAAAATGAGCGCCATTCACGGCGTCTCGTTGACTGGCTTGTTTACTATGTCGAGAAGCGTCTTGTCAAGGATTTACGTGCTCGCATGTCTGGTCTGCTCCTCGACATGCCAGGCATCATTACGGCCGATGCTCGCACGCGCTATGAATTTATCCAATACTGTGTTCGTGCATTCAAGATCGATACCATCATTGTTCTTGGTCACGAGAAACTCAATCTGGAGCTCACGCGCATTTATGCTAACGACACGTCGGGCCATGCTCCCAGTATTGTTAAAGTACCCAGATCAGGGGGTGCAGTGGAAGTCGACGAAGTGTACAAACAAAAGTTGCACGATTTGCAGATCCGCTCCTACTTTTATGGCATGTCGCCCGTGGTACCTCAGGAGCCAGAAAAAAATGCGCCCGCGGGCTTGGACGAGCCATTAGGCGGTGTACCCGTCTTAAATCCATACTCTTTCACTATTCCGTTCGATTTACTTTCCATATACCGCGTGGGCCAAGACCGCGTTGCTCCGTCATCTGCTTTGCCCATTGGTGCTGAGCGGACCCTATCTGAGATGCAGGTGGTGAAACTGGACCCGGTCAACTCACCGAGTGACTTATCCTTGCTTTTACACTCTGTCTTAGCTCTGATCGAGCCGCCAGCCGCGCTCGAGCATCATGAGGAAAATGCTGCATCGGAAGAAACACCCGCGAAGGAATATAACGATGACGAGCTTTTGGGCTCTACGCTCCTTGGTTTTATACACATGTGCGTTTTATTTCTCCACTGACATGCAGTGCCGACATTGATATGACCCGGAAAAAGCTCACGGTCTTGTCACCTAAGCCTGGAAAACTTCCTAGCACAACGGCATTGATTGGCGTACGTACTTGTATACTAACAGTGTAAGAATCTACAATGGCAAGATATGTAGTGGCATTCACGGTTTAAAAGTCGCCGCCCATATCGCCGCCCATATCGCCACCCATATCGCCACCACCCATATCGCCATTCATATCGCCATCGTGGTAGCCGTCCATGTAGGCGTCATGTTGCATATCATGCATGCCATCTGCCAAGGCCATACCACCAAGCAGACCAACACCGCCACCAAGCAAACCAGGGCCTAGACCACCGCCCATGCCGCCCATCGGACGTCCAAATCCGCCCATGCCTCCATAGCCACCATAACCACCCATGCCACCGCCCATCATGGGTGCCTGCTGGTGGATATGCACTTGTGGGGGTTGCTGTGAGTACATTTGCTGCGGATAGGGCTGGTGTTGCGGATAGGGTTGGTGTTGCGGATAAGGTTGCTGGAAACGCTGGCCACTTTGGCCGGGCGGTGGGCCTGAAGGAGGCTGGTAGCTAGAACCCTGCTCATCGATGGGATGGATCCACGTCGAGCGTGGAGGATTCGCACGAGTGTCGACGTAAAAGTGCTGCTTATAGCTGAGACATGTTAGATATGCGTCACGTACTTATTGTCAAATTGCTTCACCCATCCATCTGGCAGCGGACGAGTGTCTTCGTTTTTGTTTGTGCTGGCATCGTACGATGGGGGATTGTCCTGCTTCTCGCTCATGGTAGAGTTGCAAAATGTCAGACGTGGTGGCCTGTTCTCAAGAACGCTACTACCTTACTAAACAACTTTGGGGAGGGTCAAGGGTGTTGGCTTATCACGTGGCCCAATCCTTGCGTCCGCGGGTCCCGAGCCATACGTCCGCCGTCGGAAACCAAAAATGCAACTACCCAGTATCCCCACTGGCGCGACTACCCACTTGTCACTATCAATCGAAAAAAAGTCCAGTCACCTTCATAGGAACAATAGATATTATGCATCAAATCGGGTCCTTAATGCACCACCCTGATCTGGACTGCATTCGGTATCTACATCCATGTCCCTGATGTTTAGGTCATTCGGTCACTCTTCTTTTTTTGCTTACGAGGAGGTGTGACGGGTCGTCCCATGTTAATACCTCCATAGGCGTATTTCTGCTTCTTTTCCGCTGGCTTGAGAATCTGGAATGAACAAAGTAGCGTCTCATCGACGCTCATCATTGCACCTGCATTGTCAAATTCACCACAGTAGTTGGGTGCGGAGAATAGTGTCACAAGCTGGCGCTTCGCGAAAAACTCGTATCCATCCTCCACCACCTGATGGGCACGGCAAATCAGGTCCATATCATGCTTTGCTAGGAAACGGGACACCACGTCGGGACCGAATGTGAATGAGACACCACGGTCGTTCTCGGACCAGCCCGAAATGTCCTTATCTGGGTCCGACCACAGGAGGTCACAGAGCAGACCCGTATCTGGCACATCCGTGGGGCGCATCACACGGCGAATCTGCTCCATACTCTGAAGATCAGGCGACAGTCCGCCGTGCATGGTAAAGATCTTTTCATCAATAATTGCAGCAATGGGCAAGCAGTTAAAACAATCTGTGAATGTTTTCCAAAGCTTGATGTTAAATCGACGTTTGCATTCGTCATAAAACCCATAAATGCGGTTAATACTGGCACACTCGTGGTTGCCACGAAGAATGAAAAAGTTTTCTGGATACTTGATTTTGTATGCAAGCAACAAGCAAATCGTCTCTAGACTCTGTTTGCCGCGGTCAACATAGTCACCTAAAAAGAGATAGTTCGCCTCTGGTGGGAAGCCTCCGTACTCAAATAGACGGAGAAGGTCATAGTACTGACCGTGTATGTCACCACAGATTTTGATCGGCGCTTCCAATTCGAGAAGAATAGGTTGGTTGATAAAAATGTCACGAGCCGTTAGACAAAGATATTTAATCTCATACTCTTCCAGATGCACAGGCTTTCCTGGGCGCGAACCGCGCACTGTTCGAGTTAGTTTGCTTGCTCTTGTGATACTTTTTTAAAACATACCTTCCAGGAGGCGGTCAATGATATTATCTACATCGACCTCGGTCGACGGATTGTCTCCCATACTAAGCAGTTTTATCTAGTAGGTTAGCATCCATACGTTCGAAATTGCGCCTTTGCCATCTCGTAGGTATGCCGAGAAAGCAGAGATCACACACTGTGTCTCACGTACATGTCAAACGAGAAAACTGGAGTTTGCAATACAGAAGGGCTGGTATCTCGAGGAGGGGTGAGATTCCTTCTCCTAAAACTTATGACAACGACCTTCTTTTGATGCAAATGTGCAGCGTATTGCACACCAAACGTGGATTCAGCACCAGCGTATCGACGTTGTTTGTTGAGATCTGAGCCGCGGGTCAAAATTTTCATAATGCCCGGCTGTTCGGCTGGCATGGAAGGGTATGTTAAGAATTATGTTAGATGACTAATCATGTGATCCCTTGCCCAAATACCCGCTCGGCCAACCGTAATGGCACATGCCGTGCTCAGATGGGGTAGAGCTAGTGCATGCTCCCTGAGAGCAATGTAGCACAAATACTAGAATAAATTATTCAATGCAGGGTATGAAATATTAGGAAGAAGAGGGTGTAAGTACGGACCGCGTGGCCGAGCGAACACTCTCTGGCGTAGGATACTGAGCATCGGGCGCGTAGACAGATTCGAGGAGGAGTTTAGTAGCCAATGTGTCCAGTTCCTCTACACGCTCGGCCTTGATGCTGCTATCGTCCGATGTTGTCATAGCCTTGGAACTAAGCAGCTTGGACGCGCACATTTTCAGGCCCCAAAGTGCACGGACCCACGGGCCTTGCACACGGTCGACGACACGCGTACTGGAGGGTGACAAGTTACCGTTGCCGAGTTCAAGGATGCGCAAATATAGTTTGTAGGCCTTGACGAGTTCGCCCATGGTGTATAGCACTTCAGCATACTTAAGCAAGTAAAAAGCATTCTGCGGAGCAAGGAGAAGAAGCTCTTCTAGCGCAAAAGCTGCCTGTGGGTACTTGTTCTGATGCAGGTACAGCGATGCCAGCTCGAGCCAAGACTCCTGATCTGTTGGGAAAATGTCCACAAACTCGGCAAGGGCCTCTGTGGCGCGTGGAATGCCCTCCGGTTTGGTCTTGATGCACGCAATGCGGCGCTTGAGTAGAAATACGTTGGATGGTTCTTTAGTTAAGAGGTCTTCGTATAGCTTCTGTGCCTCATTGAGGTGACCGTAGGATTCTTCAATGACACCCTTGAGGATGGCGACACGAGAAGAATCAGCGAAGCGCGCTTGCAGGCGGGAAAGACACAGCTAGATAATAAGCAATGAAAATCAACATACCTCTGCAAGGTCTTGGTTTCCAAGTTCTGCGGCAGCCATGCCGAGCTGCTCCAGAAAAGGCCACACATCCACGCCCAGTGATCCTAGCAGGTTGTGTTCCAGCATCCATTCACCGAAGCGCACAACTTCGTAAGGGTTACGCTCTTGTGTACTGCGTGTGAGATATGACAATTACATACATCCGTTGCTGCTTGAGCCATGCGATGGCGTCGTCCACGGAAATCTTAGCGCTCTGCGACATGCTGAAACAGTCCAAGCTGCACGTATGCATCTCCATACGAGTCGTTGCCTCGTTCGGCCGAAAAATCACGGGCGGCGTCGGTGCGTCGCTCGTCGTGAGGGACGCGCGCCGTCCTTGATTGGGACTTTTCATCGAGGTTCTATTTGTCACTTAGAATGGTATGTGCCATCGTCCTTGTTGCGCGAGTTGCTGACCGTCCAGGGAGCTGGTCCTCGTTACCCTTATCCGAAGGAGGTGTGGTCGCCAAGTGGTACGTTTCTTGATCTATTGTGAGTGAGGGGCTAACGCTTGCTAGGTGGTTGGTGGTCACGGTATGTGTGATCCATATCAAGTCTGAGCTAACCAAGTAGGCCGAAAAACTGGGCGACCAACACCTTGGTGGTGGCTAGTGGCCTGGCCGTCATTTCGTACGGTATTTTCAAATTCGGAGCTGAGCGTGAAGTGCGTATTCTGACCATGATAAGGACTAACCGTGTGCAGTGGCGTCACCAGCCTCCGATTCACCCGATTCCGTCGCAGCTGGTACGTAAAGATGGTTGCTCACGAAACAGTGGGCTCGCCAGTTCCGTGAAGGCGAACTGAAGGTCAAGTCCGAAGAGTAACGGCCTGGGCATATACGCTACATAGCATAGCAACCCATATACGCTGCATGCGCTCGCGGCACGTCCCAAGGACGAGCCGCATGCTTACCTTTGTGCCAAATGCCCCGTCTTGCCAGCGTCTGCATGCGCAGATGATGGACGTTAGCCCCTCCATCCTGGCTTGGCCTGCCTCCGGGCCTTTCTCGGCCCACAGCGCTCGCTTGGCTGAATGACACATCTCCACACCTCGTGTGTTCTCAGCGCATGCGTGGGTCGAGTGTGGCGCAACACCGTATCCCGCGCGTGTATGCGTGCTACTTGCTGCGTTCGCTCTCCAAGCCGAATCAGACGTATGTCGGCTCAACACCCGACCCAGCACGGCGACTGCGTCAGCACAATGGTCTTGTAAAGAATGGCGCATTTTATACCCGCATGGCACGCCCCTGGACGATGGACGTGGTGGTGTATGGCTTCCCATCCAAACTTGCGGCACTGCAGTTTGAATGGTCGTGGCAGTCACCCCATCTTTCGCGGCATTTGCGTGTATGTGACCAGCCCGGGGGGTCGTTGGCCACCTACGCCGGACGAAGTGCAGAGCCGCTGTTTCCTGCGACGCGACGTACGTCCAAGTCGCGCAGCGGTCACACGCGTGTGCGACAGCGCTCTACATCTGAGCCTGAGCACAAGTTCGCGGTGCTTCGTGCGCTTCTTGCGTCAGAGCCGTTTTGCTGTTGGGATCTGCACGTCGCCTTGTACTCCGAGTATGCGTTTGGTGTATGGCGCTACATGGAACGGGCGCATCCAGACCGCTACCAATTGTCGCGCATTACGCGACGCCCTTTGCCGGCTGCATACCCCTCTCTTTCGTGCGACTTTCGCGGCGTGCTCGGCGATCGGGCGCCGCTGACCTACGACGAGCGTGCCGCTTGGCCCCGGCTGCCGGAGGCTGGTGTCAGATCGGTCACACAGAAACGAGCCGGCGCCAAGGGCGCGGTAAAAGAATATGTATGGGATGAGCCGACTCCGCCTGCGCGAGATGCTGAGACCATGGGCCTGTCCTGGGACGAATGGCGTGCCGCTCCCACGGGAAGTGCGTCGCCCGTGCAGTTGGACGACGCGGCACGTACGATCGAAGCCCAGGCCCAGCAGACTTGCACCACCACCTCTTGCGGTGTATGCCACGAAAGCACCGAGAACCAAACGTATGCTTACTGTCCTCATGCATGTGGGGCCGTCTTCCATCTATCGTGCCTGGCAAGGCATTCCTTGGAGCGCGAAGCCGCAGCGCGATCCGTTCGAGGCCGCATATATTGTCTGCCTATGACAGCTACCTGTCCGGTGTGCCATCGACCACCCGTACCGTGGGCCCAAGTGGTGCGTCGCCTCTTTTCTCGCTAAAGCTCCTGTCGGTACGATAAAAAGGCGCGCAAAGTGTCCACGCTCTCGTGCACGGCTTTGTGAAGCATGGGATCCGTGCGTCGATGCACACGTTTGGCGACGCCCATGTACTGCGGTACCAGCGTGCACAGACGCTCGTGCAGGTGCGAGTCGCGGTACGCAGCGTCCCAAGGTGCCTGCTCGTCCGCATATGTATCGACAATCGCATGCACAAAGGCAGCGAGCGTCTCGGCGTCAGAAATGTGTCCCGCCACATCGGCCCAGAAGGAAGCCAGATGTAGATACACTTGGGCATAGGCTGGCGGCGGCGTCGATGAACCTGGCTCACGGCAGTAGAACTGAGACCGCGCCAGGCAAGCGAGTGTGCCAAGCACTTTGACTCGCACCGAGGCATCGTGTGCAGAGAGGTATGCAGCCGTCAGCGCTGTGACAGGTGGCGCAGGCGCATCATCCTGCACCAATGGCAACTGGCCTTCTAGCAGGCGCGCCGTAGACCAAAGGCACCCAATGCTCGTACTTACCTGGGCGAGACCGTCTCCCGCGACGCTCGACATGGGCAACGGTGCCTCGGGCGCAGCGTTGGCGACACTGTCCAGACCCGCCCAGAACGACGCTGTCTCAAACACACGCTGCCATATGTGCCAAAGGGCCTCGTACGTCGGCGTAGAGCATGGCTGGCCTCCCTCAAGATACAACGAGCCAGTGTGTGTCCGCCAGGCATGAATCTCGGCAAGTGCTTCCTCGTCGTCCGTGGGCCATTCCGACGGCGGGGGCGGGGCATGCAAGGCGGTATGCCACAGCACCTGATTCAGAGCGGTCAAGGCCCTCGTCTCTATGCCGCGGCGCGCAGACGCCGTGACGTTGTCTTGGGATGACTCTTGAGAGGGCGTGGCAAGGCGTAATAGCGCTTCAACGAGGGGCGATGAGACCATCGAAAGCGGCTCCTCCTGTGGAAGGACGCGGGCCATATCCGACACCATGTCCAGACAAGCTTCCAGGGCGGAGCGCGCGTCTTCTTTGAGAGCGTCAGCATTGGCTTCGGCTAGCAGGTGTGTTACACGCGTCGGCACGTCCTGTTGCACAAAAGAGGCAAGCGCTTCCACCTCGACCACGGCCAACACGTTCATGAGCGCCCCCGTGGCTGCGGCGCCGAGCATCGCAGGGCGAGGTGCGGCATGCGTCGCGAGGCACGCCGAGGCACGCACAAGAATATCTAAACGACGCAGTCCGCGCGAACGATCGTTGTCTGTGCCAGACACGGCACTCGGCATGTCTTCGTATCCCAAAGATGGATCCGTGAGCACCCACAAAGCCTGTGCGCTTGCCAGACCCAATGACACAAGAGCAGCAGCACACTCGGGCAGCTTGGCCAACTCCGCATCATGCTCAGCGTCACATGCACGGATACCCAGGGACAAGGCCTCACACAACCAAGCTGCGAGTCCTTCACGCCCTGTGCTGTCGCTCGTCCACGACCACTGCAGCACTTGCACACCCAGCTTCTCACTCGACGCACATAGGCACGAGATGATAGTGACGAGATTTTCGCACATTTCAACAAGGCACTGAGCCGCCGCCGAATCCATGGCCTGCAGCGATGCTGGTGCATCAGAGCCCCAGGCATGCATGTCCAGTGCATCGTGTGCATCATTACCAAACTCAGCTGTCGCACCAGCTGTGGCCGAGGGAAGACGGCCCTGGGCTAATTTGGCCATGTGACGTCGCTCTTTGCGGTTCATTTGGTCCAGTGGCTTAGACATGAGCCGCTCACGCTCCTGAATGAGTGGCGCCTGAGCCCGCTCCAAACGCCGTTCGTGACTTTGCAAACCAAGCGCGGCCCACTTCAGGACACTCAGCACCACATCGACGATGCCGTGGCGATCCATTTCATCGAAAATGCTCTGCGTATCGTCATCACACAGGCACAAGTTGCGTAGCGCGCCGCTAGCCTCACGTCGCACTTCCAAATTGGTATCCGATTTGAGCGCATAAAGAATGCGCGGAATCACCTGGTGTGAGAGGAGAAGTTGTCGGTGCTGAGCATCATCCGACAAAAGAGTGGCGATAGAGGCCAAGGCCCATACCTTGTCACCCGTCTCGATCGGAGGGGCCGTGGCATCCATGCCGAGCTTCGCAAGAACAGGCACCACTTCTTCCGCTGTCGTCATAAGTGGTGTGACTTCTGTTGCACGAGGCTCTGGCCGTCGAATCGGGTTGCGCCGTCGCGCCCGCTGTAGGCGACGACCCAGATCAGGGCGTGCTTTGGGCATGGTACTTGCGTCGTGGAAGGCGCATCTGGAGGTCCTTTTTTTTCAACCTAGGTCATGGCTGACTCAGCACGAAGGGCCTGGGCGCCTAGCACGGTCCCTCCACTCGTACGAGGCGTGCGTGTCGCGACACACAGCCCAGCGGGGGTCCTGCTTCTTCAGCGTCGGCATGGCCACGGCACCGGTGCCGGTGATCGGCCCTTTTCAAGGGCAGCGCACACTGCAGCCAGGGATGCGTGTGCGTATTGGTGCACACCTTGTGACTGTGTCTCGATTTCTCAGCAGTGGTGGCTTTGCCCAAGTATACCTAGTCGAAGCCGACGTGCCTGTGCCGATTCCAGGTCACGAGCACCGCGACACTACTCTCGTTCTCAAGCACATGTGCGTATGGAACAAGGATGCGCTTGCGAGTGTGCGTGGCGAAGTCGAGTATCATCGCGGGCTCCGTGGACATGAATCGATCGTGCACTTTGTGGAAGCGTCGGCTGCCTCTCTTGTGGGTGACGGTTGGGAAATATTTATCTTGATGGAGTACTGTGCCGGCGGCGGACTCATTGACTTTTTAAACACAAGACTCCAGCATCGGCTCCGCGAGGACGAAGTATTGCGCATCTTCCGGGACGTTTGCGAAGCTGTCTTGATTATGCATCACCAGGACCCTGTGCTGGTGCATCGCGACATCAAAATTGAAAATGTACTGCGCACCACATCGAGCCCACCGCGCTTCAAGTTATGTGATTTCGGCTCCTGCTTTCCTCTGCTTTCGCGACGTGCAGCCAAGAGTGCGGAAGAGATTCAGCGCTGCGAGCGCGAACTAAATCAACACACAACCATGCAGTATCGAGCGCCAGAAATGATCGATCTCGGTATGCATGTCCCCATCACAGAAAAGGCCGATATCTGGGCGCTCGGTGTGTTTCTGTACAAGCTGTGTTACTATACCACCCCGTTCGAAGCGCCAGGTGCGGGTCCTGCCGCCATTCTACAGGCTCGCTTTGAATACCCAGACAAACCCCTTTACTCCAGCGCTCTACGTGCGCTCATTCAATCCATGCTCCAAGTCGATGCTGAGGCTCGTCCAAGCATCGACTCGATCCTAGAAAGTGTGGAGCTCCAGCTTCTGTCCCTCACTACGCCCACGCCGCCTGAGACGGTCGCCCGAGCAAAGACACCCACGCCGAGACCACCATCCATCCGACCTGTTGCATCGCGGTCCTCACTGCGGCCGAGATCCGTGGCCCGGCCATCGAGAGTCACCACGCCGCCTGCCACACAGAGCAAGGCCGCTCGGTCGTCAGAGCGACCCGACTCCCTCATTCTGAATGTGTCTCTTGACGACGTAGTGGCACGGTATCCGAGTCTGCAGGAGCTCGATCAGGCTGAGCAGGTGCCCCGACAAAGCGTCAAGGCAATGGTGCAGCAGCTCGACACCGAGTCACCGCCGCGGGCCGTATCTATCCCCATGGAAAAGAGCACTTCTGCTTCCATGCGCGACAAACCAGCTCATACGCTCGTGGATGTGGATCTAAGCTCGAGTGACGAAGAGCATGAGGCGCCGGAAGATGTGAATGTGCGCGTCCGCCCCAATTCCTCCCACCCGCATCGCAGGCCCCAGGTCCTGTCACCTGCCGAGTCGGTCCATACGCTGCTGGAGGAAAACAGCCACATGGAAAAGAATACAGCGTCTTTACCACCGCCCTCCTCCGCACCGAGTGGGGACCACGACGACGAGCTGGCTAGGCTAGCTGAGCACGAAAAAGCACTGCAACAGCTACTTGGTGAACATCGCCCCACCCCTGCAGCCGCACCGCGTCGAGCGTCGGTGGTGCCGCCGCCGCCCAAAGCCAAGCCCGCCTCTCTCTCACGTCGTCAGAGCACAGCACATGAGCCACGTGTTGGCCAACTTGTACCCTTGTCTCATAAACCTACCCCATCACCGCCCAGCAACACGCCAAAGGACCACACCCAGCCTCCCACTCCCCATGCTTCGATGAACGAGGTCCGCAACATGTTTGAGCAGGTATCGGTATCAGCTGCGCGGCCTGCTACACCGGCTCCCAAGCGCACGTCGTTAGTCCGTGCCTCTTCCGAGATGCGTCGCTCGTCCACATGGGACGCGGCAAAATCTCCGCATCGAACGTATGTCCATCAGGGCACATCGCCTGGTCTTCCATCCACGCCTGTATCTGAGAATCCAATTATGCTTGCAGGAACGAATGCGAATGTGGCCACATCAGACGCAGCAGCCCGTGTTAGTACCATGCTCGCTCAGCAACGCGACGGCGGCGTGCGTCTTACCAAGCCTGTGACTCGCGAAGCGCCCACTTATCCAGCCACTAGGCAACGGGCGTTTCCTGTGCCGAAGCCGGAGCCAGATACTTCGCCTCTCGACACCGAGCCGGAGCAGGCTTTTACGGGCGTGAGTGCCCTGATCCACAAATGGCAGACACATGCATAGGGGATTCAAGCTATAGGAACAGGGCCTGCATTTTGTCGATGTATAGCGCGAAAAACACTAGCAGCACAGTCACAGGGCCCGTGAGGAAGATGTAAGACACAAAGATGGTACCACTAATGAGTGCTTCGAGGTTGCTGGAGGGATCGCCACGCTGCCTCGAGATCTGGGCCAGCGTAAGAGCAGGTGGGGAGCCGATCACCAGGCATGCACATGCAATAAAGACAGGATCACCGACCACCTCCGTATCGTTGGTCAAGCACACGTATGCGACGAGAGGCAGCATGAGGAGCGGCGTCACAATCATGCGACTCGCACTTGCAGCGACGATGGTGCGCCAAGTCATCCGCTTTTCCCACGCGGCCTCAGCCGCATGCTCGTGTGCATCAGGGGCGTCTTCTCTCGCAGACATCATCGAGCCGTGGTTTGTCACGTTGGACTCATCCTCGTCCGAGTCGTGGAAATAGGAGCCCAGAACGAGAATCGACATGGGCACACTGCATTGTCCTAGCTGCTCAACCGCATCAACAAACGGGTCGACGGACTTGACAAAATTTTGGACTTTCGGTAAAAGAACAATGATAAAGCTCAGCAATGCTGCCCATAGCGGCACAGTCATGAAATTCAGGAACGCGTGCCAAAAGCGGATCATGGGCCTGGTCACTGCGTACGCCCACCCATGCGAAGGAGGGGCAGGCACAGACGGCGTATCCGCCTCTTGAGCCTCGTCGGCCAGCAGCTCAGACCGAAGTGGCGAGCTGGTGGCAGGGGCATGGAGTAGAATCGAGTTGCGGTCGGCAAACTGTGAACGATGATGCTCGTCAATGAGGGGGTCCGTGACGTCATCGCGAAATCCGGAGCGGCTCGGATGGTCGGATCCGTAGTAAAAATTGGATATGCCCTTCACGCCCTCCAAGAGTTTGGCAGCGATACTCCATCGCTGCACCGTGCCGAGCGTAGAAAACATGACGAGGTATGTCAGGGCCCGACCAAACATGAGCTCGGGCTGATCCGAGTCTTGGCCATTCTCGACCCAGTGCAACTCCGGCACCGAATATACAAGCGAGGAAATAAGGGCCACAGGTAGCGTATTCGAGTTGGGCGTGATAGAGCAGGCCATCACAAAGTTGCGCTGCCCTGGAAGGACACGAAGCAAGCGCGACGTGAGCGCGGCCGCCAGGGCAGATATCACAGACACACACAAAAAGCCAGCCGGCACAATCGCAAGCTCCGTGAGACGCTGGGGCGTGAGATAGAACGCAATTTTGCCGAAGAGCAACGCGGGCGTGAGCACAGACACATTGAGCTTATTGAGCTTACTTTGCATGCGTCGGTCAAGCACGCCCACCCGGGCCATAATATAGCCCATGCCACTCACAGCTACAATTTGCAGAATACATGATAAAGTTACAATCACGAGCCGGCCAACAGGTCCCAGCTCAGGCAGCAGGTTCATACGGTGGCTGGAAGCTGGGTTGGGAAGCTGGCTCGTGCTGGAATTTCGCTCGGTCGGCACGTTGTCACCGCATATTTGGGTGCACGCACCCCGAATCGGCCAGAGGCCCTATCAGAAATGAATCGACCAGCGCCGTGTGATTATGTCATGCGAGGCGCAATGAGCGCACCTGGCCGCTCTAGGCTTGGGTGGCAGACGGCGGATGCTGCGCCTGAGCACGAGCCTGTCGTAGTATCCGCGCACGACGAAGGGCCCGCATGCGCTGTCTCCGACCTTTACCACGCTCTGTGACGATGTGAGCGATGATAGCGCATACGTACTGGCACCAAGAATTTTCACCTTGCCATCATTCTCTTCCAGCTTCTTGCGCGACGCAGCCAGGGTCTTGTCAACGCGGCGCTCTTTGGCCTTGTCGCGCTTCTTGAGGTTCTCTGCCAGATGCGTGCGCAGAGTTGTGAGGTAGGTATCTTGGAACGCAAGTATGTCGCTGGGGGGCACCTAATGCATGAGTCTCAAGGCAAACGTACGAGGGTGCTGAACTTGGCGCGTTCTTTGCTGCCGCCGTCTGTGACGCGGAACAGTATGGCATGGGTCACGGACCCGTCCTCGTATGGCTCTGACGCGTTAGCGATCCTCGACATACGTTTCTTTGAGCTGATGTGCACGGAGCGCGCATCCTTTGTTCGAGCAAAGAGCTCTTCTAGGCGCACAACAAACTGCGATTAGCGCACGACTGCATACCTCCTTCGCGTCCACACGCATCCAAGACGTAGTCGCCTACTAGCTTCTTCAGCACGTCGCTCGCCTCTCGCCAGGTGTGTCACGTGATATCGTGAGGAGCTCGGCGCCCAGCAGTGCCCTTGGACCTCGGAGCTCTTCTTCCACGGGTCCAGCAGGGGCCGTGTCCGATGGGCCGTCGACATGCTGAATGCAAGTGGGCTTGATGACTCGGACGATGAATGGCAGGATATGCCCATAGAGCATGTAGGACCTTGGAGTCCCAGCTCAGCCAATATCAACAGTGATAGCGACAGCGAATCGGACAACGAGCGGTCTCCTAAGAGTAAGCGCGTTGCGCGTGAGGCCAAGCTTATGCGCCAGCGACGCGCGCATATGCGGGGCCGTGGCACTTCGGCACAGGTTGGTACCTCCAATACGGCAGGTCGACATCTAGACGTGCACGACGTGCGTGGCTATGACTGGCGAACGCGGCCTGATGAGCAGGTGGCCGATTCTCAGGCGCTAGGCTCGGAAGGCGTGGGATATACCAAGCTGCGTCTGGATGATGCTGACGAAGATGCAGAGCTGGAAGCAGCTACGGACTACTTGTTCCAAGAAGACCTGAATCGCTTAGACGATGCAGACGACCCATCCGCCGCCCCCATTTCGCAACTGGCCTTGACCAAGCGTTTACTCTCCGATGTACAGAAATTAGCATATGTGGGCTTGTGCAGCACCCTCTGCAGCCAGATTGTAAAGGAACTGGAGCAGCTAGGAGCGAAGGATGATCGTCCGGCCATTCAGAGTGCCAAAGAATGGGGGCTGCGCGTCATGATTCGTTTGTATCAGCATCTAGACGTGGAGCCTGCCGAGCAGTCGATGATCGAGTCATTATCGCTGCACGGGATCCTTCCTTCGGATCTGGCACCCAGCCTGATCGCTACGCAGACGATTCCTAATCCCGCCTATGACCCCGCGCTGGCGAAACAAGAAGCCTCCCAACCCAAGCCACCAGCGCTCCCACAGACTCCCAAGGTGAAGCAAGCGGCCACTTCGACCCCAGAAACTGCTGAATCTCCCAGCATCCTGACTGATCCCAATACTGCCTCTCAAGTCACAGAACATGCGAGTGCCTTGTCAGGCGAGGCCACGCGTGTCCCTGAAGCGTCCCTCAAAGCGCCGCATACATCTTCTCACGCTCACGCTTCTGTAACAACGTTGGATGGCGTAACCACCGAGGTGAACGCTGCCAACAAGACGATCACGCTGGACCTGCGCTGGACGGTCCTTTGTGACTTGTTCTTGGTACTTACGGCTGACAGTGTGTATGATGCCCGTTCTCGTGTGTTGCTGGAGCGCCTTGCAGAGCTCATTGGTCTCTCTTGGATGGATGTGACAAAGTTTGAAAAGCGCATCACGGATTCTTTAGAAATTGAAGAAGATGTGCAGACACTGGATGACAAGAGCATTACACAACACCACGATTCAGCATCTCGACACAAGCGCCTCATGATGATGGGCCTCGCCACCGTCGGTGGTGGTCTGGTCATTGGCTTGTCGGCTGGTCTGCTTGCTCCTGTGATCGGTGCTGGTATCGGTGCGGCTCTGGGTGCCGTGGGTATTAGTGGAACGTCGGCATTTTTCAGTGGTGTGGGCGGTGCAGCCATCATCACGACCACAGGTACGATTAGTGGCGCCGCGATGGGCGGAAAAGGTATGAGGCGACGAGTCAAGAGCGTGCAGATCTTTGAATTTCGACCGCTGCACTACCACAAGCGAGTCAACTGTATTATTACTGTGCCGGGTTTTCTAAAAGGTGCGGAAGATGACCCGACACTACCCTACAGCGTCATTGACCCGATCATGGGCGACGTGTTTAGTATCATGTGGGAGCCTCAGATGATGCAAGAAATGGGTAACGCTATGTCGATCTTGTGGAACGAGACGCTGGTGCAGGGTGTGCAGCAAGTCTTGGCGGCCACCGTGGCTGGTGCCATGTTTAGCGCCTTGGCTTGGCCCCTGTGGCTCACGAAGCTCAACTACCTCATCGACAACCCCTGGTCCAATGCCACGGAACGTGCTCGAGCAGCCGGGCTGATTCTGGCGGATGTCCTGATCCACCGGCAAATGGGTGTCCGTCCCATCACGCTTGTAGGGTACAGTCTTGGAGCACGCATGATTTTCTATGCACTCTTGGAGTTGGCTCGCAAGAAAGCATTCGGCATTGTACAAAATGTGTTCCTGATGGGCGCACCTGTACCGTCGCGTGAGAATGAGTGGAAGACGGCGCGAACCGTCGTGTCTGGCCGCTTTGTGAACGCGTTTGCACGCTCAGACTGGATTCTAGCGTACTTGCATCGTGCCACATCAGGCGGTGTGCGCAATATTGCTGGACTGTATCCAGTGGAATTTGGATGCGGCATCGAGAACATTGATGTGACGAATATTGTACCAGGCCACCTCGCTTACCGAGCGCTCACGCCTCTCTTGCTAGGTGAGCTTGGCTTTCAGACGACTGCTGATTACTTTGACGAGCCAGAGTCACTGGATCATGTGCCAGAGCGTACGGTCGAGAAAGAGAGCCCCCAAAAGCAGCATTCCACCGCGACGCAAAGTCTCAAGAACTTTATTTGGGGCAAGAAGGAAAAGAGTCCTGACACTGTTCCACCGCCGCCGCAGCTAGTGTACGATGCGATGGAGGACGAAGTAAAGAAGCCGCAGACATCCAGTCTCGAATCCATGCCAGTAGTGCCTACCGATGTGGTGCATGCTCCGCGGTCAGACGCGCCTCAAGACATACCCAAACCCATACCGGATGACGGCGCCGAGCTAGGAGAAAGCAGCCCTCCCATGGAGCATCAAAGCGATGACAAGAACAGTCGCTCGCCTTCGAATGAACATGTGGCAGGCTCTGACGCCAAAGAGGAAGAAGCGCCTGCCTCTAAGGATCATGAGAAAATCCCTGATCAACAGAGTCAACATGAGGAACCTCATGATGTTGGCCATCAGGAAACTCTACGTGCGCTCGAAGCACATGACCACGATCGACATGAACACCACCTGTCTGACGAAGAGTCTGAGCATGTTGCTTCCAACATACCCGTTCCAGAGGAAGAACCACCTGCCTACGCATCCTATGGCCTTGCTGCGGACGAGGCAGCTCAACTTGCAGCCCAGTTCAACAGCGGCTTAAAGCCGACATCGCCTATCCATGTCCCGAACGAAGAATGGGAGACATCACCTGATCATGTCTTGTTGACGTCGCCAAAGCGCTCGTCGGATCTGCCTGCGTGGGCAGCTGAGAACCCTTGGGATGCGTAGTGTCACTTATGTATAGAGCCTTCTCCACATCTGTCAGCTGGCCTGCCGGGCTTACAAGTTGTGTGCGCTTGGGCCACTTGAAAGTGTCTTCCTCCCACCATGCCATTCCATCTACGCAGTAAACTAGCCAACGTGTTCCATACATCGTCCCACGGCGGGCCGGACAGGCAGGTGCAAGTGGCCTACTTCCCTAATTGGTCGATCTACCAGAAAGGCTACAAGCCCGAGCATGTGCCGGTCCAGCACTTGACGCACATTCTGTACGCGTTTGCCAACATCAAAGACAGTGGTGAGGTAGTATTGTCAGATGAATGGGCTGATCGTCAGATCAAGTACGATGGCGATCAAGAGCACGATGGGGCTATGTTTGGCAATTTGAACCAGTTTCTTCAGCTCAAGAAACAGCACAGGCACCTAAAGACGCTGCTATCCATTGGTGGCTGGTCGTATTCAGGCAGCTTCTGTGGCATGAATGACGCAGCCAAGCGTCAGACATTCATCGAATCTGCCGTCAAGCTCCTGGCAGACTGTGGCTTTGACGGCCTTGATATTGACTGGGAGTACCCCCAGTCCGACATGGAAGCGCAAGCGTACGTCCAGCTTCTGTCAGGGCTGCGACGCGCCCTTGACGAATACGGTCAGCGTGCTACCCCGAATGATCCTCACTACCTTCTGACGATCGCAGCACCATGCTCGCCACAGAAGTATCAAATCCTCAAGCTGAAGGATATGGATAAGTATCTTGATTTTTGGAATCTGATGGCGTACGACTTCAGTGGTAGCTGGGACCAGGTGGCGAATCATCAGGCGAATCTCTATGGTGGGGCAATTTCCGTGTCGAAAGCCGTGGATGACTACAAACATAGAGGCGTGCCGCTCAACAAGATGGTCCTGGGCATTCCCGCATATGGCCGTGGCTTTGTCGGTACGGGCGGCCCAGGTCAGCCATATCGCCACGCAAGTGAAACAGAAGGTGGCACGTACCTGTACAAAAATCTTCCGCGTCAGAATGCGCAAGAGCATTTCGATAAGCGCGCCGGCGCATCATGGTCTCATGACGGCAACGAGTTGATTTCGTACGACTCGCCCGAGGCAGTGCATGCCAAGGCCGAGTATATAAAAAACAAGGGTATGCTGGGTGCCATGTTCTGGGAGTTGAGCGGCGATGTGCCGGCCGACCAGGATCGTTCGCTCGTGCGTACGATGGCCCTTGCACTGGGTGATCTGGATCAAAGCCAAAACCACATTGCCTACCCTGAGAGTGTGCATCCCAACGTGCGCGCCTAGGTGTCTTTTTCTTCGTCAAATATAGCTTTGGGTTGCGTATTAGCATACGCTGCCGTCCAACGTGGGTCCTTCTGCGCCTTATCAGCGTACTTGAGCAGTGCTTCGCGCGGGTCTTCTGAGCGAAGATCACTCTCGACAAGATCCTTCATCAAAGGCTGCAATGCTGAGCGACCAATCCGACCACCCTTGCCACGGCCTTCAAGCGGCCGCTCAGGCACGCGAGCATTCTTGGGATTGCGTGGGAACTGCGGCTTCTTGTAGACGGGATCGAGCCAGTCGTCGTGGTCCGTTTCTTCCGGTATAATGATGGGCACGTCAGCATAAGGATCAGTTTGTGAGCCATCGTCCGCGAAGGGATTCGTCCGTGTGCGTGCGCGCTTGTTTACCGAAAGAAGAGCCCCCAGTTGTGACGCATGCTCGTCGTAGAACACATGCACGCTTCCGTCGCGTGTTGATGCAAAGACCTGGTCAAGACGCGCATGCCACGCGATACGAATCACGCTTGACTGAGCCACAGGGTATACAAGCTGCTGATGTAGCGTGTCAGAGGTGAAGACGGCCAACTGGCCCCATTGACTCAGAGGGTCCGACGTCCGCATCGAGCCGCCTGGCACAGACGCGAGGCCGGTCATGACTTGACGTCCGTCGGGGCTGAACAAAACATCAGTGTGGTCGCTTCCATTCGGAAGCTCCTGCTTCTCAGCCAAAGGCGAGCGCAGCTGACGCAGATCCCACAGCTTGAGCGAGTCGTCGGCTCCTCGTGATGCAAGCGTGTATCCATCAGAGGAGGCGGCCAAACTCGTGGCGCTCTGGGAGGCTGTATGAGCACCCTGCACGGTCGCGGAGGGGCGCGCGTAGTTTCCGTTCGTAGCCCACATGTACATGGCGCCATCTTGGCCTGTTGCTACAATGGCGCGGGCGTCGGGTGTGTAAGTGGCAGCCGATACTTGAGTCTTGGTGCCGCGGTTTTTTGAGCGCAAGACAATCACAGTCTTTTGGCTCGCTTTGTGGTTCACGTCCCAAAGACGGATAGTGCTGTCAGAGCCGCCAGTCATGAAATGTGTGTCGTCCAGTGGGTGCCACATACCACAGGTGATGTCGCTAATATGTCCCGTAGTATGCCGCATATCACGCATGAACACATCACCTTTTTTATAGACGGCTAGTTCGTTGCCGTCGTAGTCGTACACTCGTGGCTGGGGCGCAGCGTTCAGGCACAGCAAGTTCTTGCTTTGTGGGGCGAACGCCAACTGAATGACGGGGTAATTTTCTGCTGGCTCAAACGTCTTGAAAGGACGCAGATTGGATGCCATACCACCAAAGTCCCACAGCTTTACATCGTAGTCGGTGGATCCCGAGGCCACGCGCGCACCACTGCGGTCAATGCCTAGGGCGCACACGGACTTGGTATGGTCCTTGAGCTGGATGGAACGAGTAAGTGGCAATCCTGCGTACTCTTTGAGTACGTCCAAAGTATCAGGTACAGGGGCTTTTTCCTCCTTCTCTTCTTCTTGACTTGCTTCGTTAGGCTCCTGTGCAGTTGGAAGCTCATTCTTACCCTGCTGCCCAAAGTGGCCGGGCAGCATGGACCGAAGAGTCTCTTCGTCCAGCATGGTGACGAAAAGCTACCTCCACTACGATCATGCAGCTAGTGACGCCTTCGTTCCATGTTGAGCAGGACGCGTCGTTCGTCCACGTAAGCATTTCGTGCGTGGATGCCAAAGTCGCTGAGGTGCGTATCGTAGCTGAGGAGCGAACGTTTGGATGCTTTGTGGACCCCGTATATTTGCCGCTGAATTTGCCCTGTGCGGTAGAAAGCATGAGTGAGACGTGTGCCTTGACGTCGTCGCCTCATGGCACGTACGATCCAAAGACGCAAACGTTTACGGTGCACATAAAAAAGCGTGTGCATGGCGAACACTTTCCTGGTCTCGAAGCTCTGCGTCCACAGATTCTGTCGGACAACGAAATGGCGCAACTCGAGGAGGCATCGCGTCAGCAGAGCGAGCATCCGTACGGTTTGATGTCTTCGCATGTGCCTCTTTCGCATGCGTACGCGGACATGATGAGAAATGGACGCGTTCCGATCCTGGACATCGTGGATCCCACGGTCGTGCCGCTCGCGGAGCGATCGATGCGCGCGGAAGAGCTTGAAATACAAAAGTGGGATGAAGGCATGTATCTCGACAGTTATGTCGACGTAGACGGCGATGTGGCCGCCGCGATGCATGTAGTGCCTGCTTTATTGCGGAAAGATGTGCCACAAGGTACACAGCCCGCCTGGGCGGGCCCCCTCCCACCTACAGAGCAAGCCCAGGCATGCTTGGTGCAGGTGGTGTTTGCGTACCTGTATGAGATGCATGTTTCGAGCAATGAGGCGTCTACCGAGTCGGCTTGGACTATCTGCAAGCTGTGCCGTTCACTGACATGCTTCTCTGAGCCGCTGCCGCCCGGCACAGACGTACAAGATGTACTGCGGTGGTCGTTCCGTCGCGCACTGACATATCCTCTGTACCGCTCGTGGGCGCTGTGTGAGCGTATTTGCAGCGATGCACACGAGCTCTTCAACTTGCCAGATGCCAAGGCACGCATCCTGCATATGTTGCGCGACATGGACGCTATATTCGCACTGGCCCCTACCGGTACAGGCCTCGCCGAACCTATGGAGCTGGCTCTGCAACTCGTGTGGGACGCATGGCTCGCGCCCCTGGAGAGCTGGATTCATGCCGCATCAGACGACGATATTAAGGCCATGGCATCCATCTGGAATGCGCGCATGTCCAAAGACGCCGTCGGGACGCCCGGAGAGTGGGACCTCGAGGCTTGGGAAGCGGCGGCACGTGAGGCCCAAGAACACGGCGAAGGCGGTTTTGTCTAGGATGTGGAGAGCGCACGACGCGCGTCTTGCTTCATGTCCACCACATCGGGGGCACCGAAGCGGCGACGCTCTGTGGCCACAGACACCGGGCTCAAGACGCAGCGAAGGTACTCTGACGTGCGTGAGCTACATGTTGCGCTAGAGTTTCAGCGCCATATCCATCGTGTCACCGTGTTGGCACAGGCGCCAGCCACGTGCTCGTCGAATACGCCGCTCCAATGTACGGTCAAGGCGCTAAACGACAAGGCGCTCTTGCAGTTTGCGCATGCAGCGCTCCCTCCTGTGTGTGTGCAAGTGCCGTGGCCTGTTGTGCCTGGGTCCTACGCAGCGTCCTTCAGTGATGGCTATGTCTTTACGATTCCGACGCAGCCTATGGGACGTACGTGCCAACCGCCGCCTTCTTCGCCGTGGCACGAGTTCACCCAGAAGGATATTGATGCTTTGCAGTGCGCTCGATGTGCACAAACGCTCGTCCAGTTCACCCCGCGCGCGCATCTACGTGCATTGCCCTCCGAGCACTGGGAAGAGCTAGTGGATGCATGGATGTGCCATGGTGACCAGCGCTTGAATGCGAGTGTGACGCAGGGTCGCCGTGATGTCGATGTGCACCGCGTGCCACGCGATGATGAACTGTGGGTCTCGAGTCTGTGGCTCAAGACGTCGAGCGCGTCCATAACATCGGGCGTCTGTATCCGAGGCGAGGCGCAGGACAATTTTTCCGAGGTACGTATCATCAGCGACCTGCCATGCACGGACCAGCAGAAAAGTCGGCATCGGCCTACCTACCGTGGCTAGCGCTGACCGCGAGGATGGCGTCTAGCGGTGTCCACTGGGCATTCTGACTGATACTACGGGTCCCATATCCTGCGTTTCAGATAACACTGGCATGGCAAGGTCGATATGGCAGTCACACGAAATGCGACATGTACTAACCGCAGACGCATGCATTTCCCGTACAATGCACACAATGTCATGCTGTTCTCGGTGCGGCGGTCGAGCCCGTCAACGCCGGGGACCACGCCACATCCGTCCAATGGCTTCAATGCAGTGTGATGCCGGCGCATGTGCCGACAGACTTGGGCTTCCTAGGTCTGGTATTAAGCAACTATCTTGTCGAGCAGACAGAGCGGCAGGCCGTGCACCGCTTTGTCGTTTGCGCCATGCAGGCGTCAGAGCCCGCGCCACGCTTGGTGCTGTGGGTGTTCCAACCGCTCATTACGCTCTCGATACCCCCTTTGGAGCGGCCATGCGACGCTTGCAAACTCCTGTACAAGCCTGGGGCGACGCAGCCTGACATGGCACAGCACATACCCCTTGTCCTGCCCGCCGAAGTATGTGATGCACTGCACGATGCCTTGCAAGACAGCGCACAGATATACCCTGCCTCGCGCCGTGTCTTGGGCGACTGGCACGTGGGATGGCTTCCTCGTAGATGGATATGAAACTACATACGCCGGACCTTGGGTTTACCAGGCACGACAATTTCGCCCTCGACACCGCGCGCCTCGACGCCGATACGGGGCAGGAACTTTTGGTAGTGAATAGGATCGCGCGACTTGAGGTAGCGCAGAATCTTGGCACGCTGATGGACCATGTGCCGCATCGAGCGGCGGTTGCTGTTATCGTGACGTGCCGTCTGGAGATGCTCAGCCAGATTACGAATGCGATACGTCAGAAGAGCCGCTTGTACCTCCGGTGAGCCCGTGTCGGCCCCGCCACTTTCCGTAGAGCGGCCAAAGTGAGCAATAATGCGACGTGTGTTTTCCACCTGGATACCCCGACCACTTGCATTGCGCAAGTCGAGAATGCGTGAGAGAGTCTCTGCACTCTGAGCCTGCTCTTCCTCGAGCTGCTTCAGATCGACGGCGAACGCATCAGAGCCTCCCTGCACCGAGTCTGTCAAGTCCATGGCACGATCCGTCGTCATGACTCGCGGAAGCGATTGGAATAATGTCCGCCGGTCGCGCGTGTCCAGGCCAAAGTTGAGTCGGCGCGGCCCACCGAACTCTTCCACTACGGTATCGACCTCAGCATCCTCTTCACGCGGCAAGGGCGACACAGTCTGAAGCCGGCCACGGCGGTCCTCAACGAGACCCCATACCTCGGTCTTCGACAGGATCAGTTTCGCAAGCTCCGAATTGGCCCATGTGGCATGTCCTTGTTCATTTAAACGGTGTGCCAGCACAGGATCAGGCTTCGACATCTCAAACATGCGCTGCTTAATGTTCTGCTGCGCCAAGTTCTTTTGCCGGCGCAGACGCGCTACTCGTTTGCGCTTGCTTTCTAGCAAGGGCGCACTTGTATGAATAGATGCTGCTGGTAAAGAAAAAGCTGCGCCAGCATCGCGCACATAGGCACGCGCGGTCGGCGCGCACCACTTGGCCAGCCACATACCACACACGTTCTGTAGAAAGGGACGCCTTTGTCGAAGGCTTGGGAGCATGTGAGTTCAGTCACGTGCCCGAGCCACATAAGAAGACGCAGCGAGGACCGCGGCAGGGTTTCCTTTGATCAAAAGCCAAGTGTACGTATGGGAGTGCCACATGTGCCGCTAACTCACAGCCCCGAGCCACACCCGACCGAGTTGCCCATCACGGTAAGGGTGCCAAGAGGGCCAACGGCTCTCGTCGGGGACGAGAGCAATTCTGCAATATAGGAATCTAGGCAGTAGCTTCGGCGATGACAGTCTAGAGCCAAAACATTGTAGTACATGAATGGCAGCTTTTCATAGACTTTCTTAAGGAGAATGAACGCGCCAGCTTTGTGACGATGAAGGTACGTGTGGGGCGAGTAAGCACGTCGTGTCCGCCGTGCACGTGGTCGAGGTCGGCACGATACTACACCTGCGAATTACGTCGGGCCGAGCGCCTTGGCTATGAAATTCGCCCGTTATCTCGAGGAAAATGCGGTAGATGAATGGCGGAAAGCGTACCTCAACTATGCTGGACTCAAGAAGCTCATCAAGCGCGTCAAACAGCACTATGATGCGCGCAAGACGGGAAGAGTGCCTGTATCTGAGTCGAGCAGTCATCCGGCGGCCCGACTGCTTCGAGGCGGCCCATCGTATCTAGCGCGTGGACAGCGTACAGTGCCAAAATATGGCGCGTTGGGTGATCCAGAGGAACAGGATCCACTGCCATCAGTAACACTAGATGGTACCGGCCTGGAAGCGGAGGTGCTACTGGCGGAGCCCGTGCGAACGGATAGCAAGATGGTGGATACGGGGCTGGACGCAACGATATCGCGTCACTTTGACGAGCAGGAGCGCTTGTTTTTCTACGCCCTGGACTATGAAGTGGATCGCATGGTGGAATTCTACGATGCGCGTGAGCTCGAGGCAGTAGAACGCCTTTCGACGCTTGTGTCGCAGCTGATAGAGTTGGCCGAACACAGACGAGCATACAAGACCCAGACCAAGCGCATCGATGGTGGGCATCTCAAGAACATATGGTCGAAAGTGCCTCGCCGACTTGATACCGAAGAGCTTCACCGACTCCGGCTTAGTGCGCAGGGACGTGAATTGCAGCCTTCATCGCGAGAGCCGACTTCGAGCGACGAAGATGTTGGCCAACAGCGCCGTGAACATGCGCTGGAGCAAGTCCACCACCTGAATTTGGTCGATGTCGATGAGACGCCCAAGGAACCGCGGCATTACGATCCTGTGCACTACAAGACCGCACGCAAGAAGCTGCGCTCCGCGGTCGTGGAAAACTATCGTGGTCTAGAAATTCTCAACAACTATGCCATTTTGAACCGCACCGGTCTGAACAAAATTTTGAAAAAATTTGACAAGACATTTCAAGTGCACCTATGGGACAGGTACTATGAAGAGCGGATTCAACAGCGATCCCTGGTGGTATCGACCACCGTGCCACAAATGCTGCATGCGCTCGAGGACATTTTTGCTAACTACTTTGAGCATGGCGACAAAAAGCGGGCTCGAGATATTCTTCGCTTGGGCGTGACACACGCTCTGCTCCCTCACGAAACGGGGCATCACCGCAGCACGTTTGTCACCGGCCTGTACATCGGTATCGCGCTGTGTCTTGTGATCGAGGCCTTCGATCATGTCATGCACAAATCAACGCGTGCATTGATCCCGATGTGGCCACAGTTACTGATCACCTACGCCGTGTTCTTCTTGCCCACGCTGTTTGCCGTTCTTTTCGGTCTCAATTTAATCGCATGGCAACATGTACGTATCAATGCCGTCTTTATCTTTGAATTCGATGCAACGACGGCCATTGATCCATCACAGTACTTTGAACTGCCTTCTCTCTGCTTGTGGCTGTTGGCGCTGTGTTTTTACCAGTCTTTCACCGCGATGCCTGACGATGAACGGTACGTGTCAGCCACGACATGGCCCCTGCTATGGCTCTGTGCAGTTGTGCTACTTTTGTGCAACCCGCTGCCCATCATGCATCGTTCTGGCCGTGCTTGGTTCCTTCGCTCATGCGCGCGTGTCTTGACGGGCGGTCTGATCGGCAGCATTGAATTCCGAGACTTTTTTCTTGGTGATGAGATGAATAGCATCGCCTACTCTGTCTCCAACCTGTGGCTCGTACAGTGTGAGTACAGAAGCGCATGGCAGTCTACATGCAATCCCTCGGCCACGTACTGGACGCCTGTGCTCAGCTCGCTACCTGCCTTTTTGCGTCTTATGCAGTGTATTCGCCGACACTACGACTGTAAGGGCACGACCCATGTCCATTTAGTCAATGCAGCCAAGTATGCATCGACGATATGTCACGCTTTTGCCTACTTTGCGTTCCGAACAACAGGCTCCCAAAGCAGTGTACGGTTCGTGTGGTGGATCTTGTTGGCCACGATCAATGCATGTTTCACGTCGAGCTGGGACATTCTCATGGACTGGAACCTTCTGCACCGCGAAGCACGCTACCCGTTCCTTCGTATGCACCTGTCATTCGATGATATTTGGCCCATGTACTATGTCGCCATGGTGACCAATGTGCTGATTCGCTTCGTATGGGTCATCTACTTATTTGGTTCGCCATCCACACTGCCACTGCGTGCATTTATCGCGGCTGTGCTTGAGGTGTTCCGGCGGTGGCTGTGGAATTTTATCCGCTTGGAAAACGAGCACATCGGTAACGCCGATACGTACAAGATTGTTCGTGAGCTGCCGCTGCCATATCCTGTCAAGAGGCAGGCAGTCGATAAGGACGGCGAGCTACTGGATAGCAGCCACGCGCCTACACCGACCAAAGCACAGCCGTACCATGAAGACCAAGTGCTGGCATCACTTGCAAGGACGCGCCAGCGGCTTGCCCAGCACCGCGGGCCAGACAACTAGTTAGGCTGGCACGGTACTGTGCCACTGATACTGGCGAGGGTCGCGTGCGGATAGGGCTGGGTCCTGCCACGTACCGAGTGGTATTCCCTCTACGCCGGGCTTTAGCAGATCATCGAGCAAGAAACCGAGGCCTAGGCCCACCTCATTGAGGAGCTGGGCACACCGACGCGTGATGTCGAGGGCCTCATCGACGACGCGTGGATCTTGGTCTACGCCGTAGACTTGCCGGCGGAATGTTTCTGCGTACGCTTTGACTTGATCCGAGGCCCACTGCACAAAGCCGGAAGCCATGCGATAATCCTTGAAGGCGGCCATATACCAATCGCCCGTGTTTTTAATGAGTGTAAAGTACAACATAGCGAGTTCAGAGATATACAGGCTCACGTCACCCTCATATTTGATTTGACGCATGCGCCGTTGCAGCAAGTCCGTGCGTGCCTCGAGAAGCAAGTCACGAGCCTCTCGGCCCTTGTCGAGACGAACGAGAAGAGCTGCATCGCGCACGACCATAGATTTGCGCTGGTACGGCGATACAAGTTCGGCACTGATGGCCTGCACAAGCTCGCTAGCACATGAGTTGAAGCTTTCCACGAGAAGGTAAAGCGGACCTTCGGAAATGGGGCGGCTCGCGAGTCGCTTCTTGCCTTCTTCAACGAGAGCCACGGCTTCTTCCCATTCACGTAGCGCAATGTGTACGGCAAGTTCATCGATGACACCGTTCAGCCAAGGACCGAGCCATTCTACATCGTTCGTGGACGTGGGGGCCGCTGGTGCCTGGTCCGACAAGCCGAGATCCTGACTCGCTGGATCCATAGACTCGCTTCCGTACAGCATATTGTCAGAGCCCATGTGCTTAGACTGTGTACGGGCTTTGCGTTGTTTCTTGAGTTTCGCAGCCAGTTCTTCGCCGACGCCGCGGAATGCGCGTAGCAATGCACGCTTGTCCTGAGCTCGCTCGGAGCGGTACACAAAGGACTCTCGCCCGTGCTTGATTTTGATGGCATTACGCACGTCCTTGGTATCTTTTAAATCGACGACCACGATTTCGCTCAGATTAAAGCAGCATTCGGCCACGAGATGTATGCGATTGCCATAATGCCGTTTTCGCTGTACAGCAATCAAGAGTAGATCGTCGAGCAGGAAGAGAGCCACGGCCTGCTTGGGTTTGTAAGTCGCAGCATTGATTTCCACAAACTGACTCGTTTCGGCCACGAGATGACGGCCCGGTACGAGCGGCACAAATTTTTGTGATCCCTCAATATTTTCCCACAAAGAGGTAAGCTGCGCTTTGTAGATCTGCTCAAGATCGATCATACTGTTCCGCGATCGACGCGGCACACCACCAGCGATACCCGAGTCAGCACTGCCATCCAGCGCTGTTTCGCTGAGTGGATCTTCCATCTGCAGCTGCTGTGGCAGCTGCTTCCACTCGCCGAGAATTTCCTTGAACTCGAGCATGTCATTCTCAAAGGTGGCAATTTCACGACTGATGGTGATAAACTCGGCGTAATTTTTGAATACCTGCTCCTTGAGCTGTTTTTGCGTCATGCTTTGAAGGGTGCCCAGGGATGTGCGCAAATTCTGTAGACCAGGCTCATTGAGCTGCTGCATCTGCTCAGATGCAAATGTGCGTGCATCAAAGTTTTCGTCAGAAAAAACGTCAGCGGCAAGCGCGACGCCACTGGTGCCAGCGGGGGTAGTGGCGGTAGCAGTTTGGCTGCTACCAGCCACCTGGGTATCTATCGCTGGCGGAAGCGGTGGGACGGCCTGATCCTTCTCTTCTTCCGAGCCTACAATAGGTGCGAGCGTATTCAGACCCGACATGTAGGAAAGGCCAGGCGCTACGGCACCCGACGCATACCGCGTCGACAGCCGGTTGCGCACCTTATCTTCTTTCTCTGACTCGCGCGACGCTTTGCGCCATGCAGGCGTCTGTGGAAGATTCGGACTCAGACCATCGCGCGCGTACAGCGTCGCGGGTCGCGTACGCAGCGAGCGGCTCGTGGGCATGGACATGAGAACGTTGCTCAGGAGGCATCCGTGCGGGCGACTTGGGTGGTTAGTCAGCAACGCGCGGCCCTGACGCCTCCCTCATCCACCACGTTGTCCGTGCACGCTCTGATGACGGCGTTTCATCCAGATGCACTGGTGACGCGGCAGATGCCGACGAATGCGACGACTGGTGCAGGTGAGGAAGAAGCGCATGATTTGTGGCGCAGTGCTGAGGCCAAGTACGAGCAGAAGCGTTGGGCTGAGCAGAGTGAAAAGGCTCTCTACCAGGATGTGGCCTTCAAACGGTACCAGGCATCGGTGGATAAGGCGCTGGCGAAATTTGAGAACGTGGCGGAGTGGGCCGACTTCATATCGTTTCTGACGCGTCTACTAAAGGCACTACAGACGTCCTCGGCGAGCTACCATGTCATTCCGACGAAGCTTGTCGTCGCGAAACGCTTATCGCAATGTCTGAACCCTGCCTTACCGTCCGGTGTGCATACGCGCGCGCTTGAAGTATATATGTATATTTTCACGGCTATCGGTGTGGATGGACTACGTCGTGACCTGCAGGTTTGGACGCCGGGCCTGCTGCCATTCTTCCCACATGCGGCGACCTCGGTACGTCCGTTGGTCCTGGATATATACGAACGCTTTTATTTGCCGCTTCACACAGACTTGCGCCCCATGACGCGTGCCTTGCTTCTCTCCCTACTTCCAGGCGTCGAGGAAGAGTCGAGCGAGTTTTTTGACCGCGTCATCACACTGTTGGACCGTCTCGCCGCCTCCGTACAATGGCCCTTTTTTATCCGCACCATGTGGAAAGTGATGATCACTTCACCCACTGTCAGGCTAAGCGCCTTCCACTACTTGGCGCGCCGCATGCCCAAAATCGAAGAGCCGAGAGAGCTGGACGTGCCCCTGCTTGGCTGTGCCATCTCACACGCTCTACGCGATCAGGCCCTGCTTGTGCGACGACAAGCTCTGGATTTTCTCGTGACGCGCGTAGCTCTAGATACACCTGTATTTGAGCAAGTGCCGGACAAGATCAGACTCTTGGATGCGGCTCTTGATACGGTGCTTCGACGCGACATCAGTTTGAATCGCCGCCTCTTTTCGTGGCTCCTCGGCTCGGACGAGTCGGATGCGGCTCAACAAACGTACTTTGAGACACATGCAAGGTCGCATGTGGCGCATATGTTGCTGAGTGCGATGCAGCAAAAGAACCAAGCCCAGCGTGCGTTTAAGATGTACGTGTCGCTAATGGACAAGCGCGCCATGGCTCAGCCCCTGCTCCGTACCACCGTCCTTGACGTGTTTCAAACATGCCAAATACATCACGATGAGGAATTATACCCCACGGCTCAGACGTTGTTTATGGCGATGGATGACTACATGCTGTACCAGTCGCTCTATCGCGGCATAAAGGACAAGAAGACTGTCCGCCTCTTTCAGTACATTTTGCGTCAATTTCGCCCGCATGAACCAGAGGCACTTCATGTACATCTTCCTGTTGTGGCTCTTGCCATTCCGCAGCTCGTAAAAGATGCCTCACCTGAATTGGCTGGTGCATTGCTCGAGCTACTTCAAGATCTGATGGGCGTGTTGGACATTCATGCATTTGCGCAGCACACAAACACTTCCGCGCCCCTGGATGAGCCAGCCGAGCAGTGGTTCTCGGACGCACCGCCTGAACGCGTACCGACACTACAAGACACTAGCATGTGCACAGCTTGGCTAGAGGCGATTCTGAGTGTGGCTATGTCGCAACCACCTGCTACAGTCACATGCTGTGCGGTGCTCGTAAGTGCGATGGACAAGCTCGTCGAGGCTGGATGCTCGGTACGCATGCATGTGCAAAACGAAGCCTTATTTGCCTATATCGCCCACACACGTACGTTTGAGCAACTCGAAGCGGTTTTGCACATGGCTGTGCATATTACGAAGAGCAGCGCTGTGGATGCCTCGTTCTTGTTCCGTGGTGCGCATCTGGAAACGGTGGTGCAAAAGCTCCTAGAGTATTTGCAGCCACACGCCTTCCAGCATCATGCCGCAGCTGTCGAGCTATTTTGGAGCGTGTGCGCTCTAGCTCAAGGCGAGCGTGGCGCCGCTGTTGTGTGCGCCGAGCTGAGTGGTACAGGGCGGGAGCGAGCGATGCATGCAGTCGGCACGCTATGGCGATGCACGACTCAACAGACTGCGACGCACATCCCAGCATGTGTTCTGCTCATTCTGGATCGGTTGCATTCGCACGATATGCTGGAGCAGCATGAGAGCCATGTATGGCTCCAGACTTATGTGCGCACTTATGATGCCATTTTATGCATGTTGTCTCGTTTGCTAAGGCGGGTACCTATGCAGCGGACACACGTGGGCGTCGCTGTGGCAGGGCGCATGATCGATGCATATACGTATCATATGCCATGGGATCGCGCGTATACACAGTACTATTTACGCATGCTCGCTGCACTCCTGCATATCGCCGGAAAAGAATGTGTGCATGTCGCATGGGACGGCACAGACGAAGAACAGGGCGGCTCGCTCATTGATGTGCTGAAGGACGATGTCATGCTGCTTCTCCGCTCAGGTGGGCCACATGATCGTGATGCGTCGACCGTGTCGCTTGGCCTCGAGGTATTGGATGCGATTCTGAGCATGGAGCCCGGCGCGGCATGGTGCACAGACGTGGAGAAATCGCTCGTGGATGTTTTGCTATTGTCGATCGATGCGCGCGATGCGACGCGTCAGATCATGGTGCTGGGAGTTTTCGCACGGGTGTTGCGTGATGTAACGTTGAGTGATGAAGAGTGCGCCGTATACGCCGATCTCGTGCGCCGTGGCATGACGCACGCTCCTAACGATACGGCTTTGTTGGCATGGACCGACTTTGTGCATGCAGTGCTACCTGCCATGCAGGATATACAGGCATTTTTGTTGCCACTTTGCCATGTTCTACGTGAGATGCTTGTGTGTACGATCCGCCCTTTTTCTGCGCAGCATGCATTGGAGCCAGACGTGTCGATCACGTTGGATCGCGTCCCACGTACCGAGGCGGAGGTAGAAGCGCTCATGCGGCTGCTCGAGACGGCGCTCGCCAGTGCTTTTTCCCGCGCATACCATGCCCGGCCCCGACAAGATGACGCTACACCGCCGAGTAGTATTCTCGGCAACATTTCCAGCGTATTCCAAGCTGAAACAGCGAGCGGACCAACAACGCAGGAGACCACGGTTCGACGACATGCCGTGCTTGCACTGCAAGCCGTAGCGTACGTGTGGTTTGTTGGTCGCGACTGTGCGTGTCTGCCGCAGAGCATCGCAGGCAGTGCAGCTGTGCTAGAGCGCTTCTGGGCCATGGACACGTCCATGACACTGGATGCGGTCATTGAACACTGGTGGCGATGTTCCACGCGAGACATGCATCGTTCATACGTGGATGATGCCACACTGGCGTTATTAGAGCACCTCACATCCAGTGCGCAGCTTATTTTCTCTTCTGTATGCGACGCCATTTCGTCCAAGGTGCCAAAGAATCGCAGCGGACGTGTGTCGACAAGCATACTAAGTGAACCAGTCCTGTTCCGCCTTTTGGAATTGTATGCCACCAAACTGGACGCAGGGAGCATCGCACAGGTATGGCCCATTATGTCGCTTTTAGCGCGAACGATGGCTCAAACGACTAGCCCCTACGTCGTATACCATGCGCTTCGCCTCACAACGGTGATGGGAACGAAGCTGACGGACTCAAACCTGTTTAACGAACAACGAACGCGCCGCGATGTACAGGATGCGTTCGTACGTCTTTGTGAGCTGACTATCTCGCTGTATGGCCGCAGTCTGGATATTTCGTCTGGCCGTGATAGCGACGCTCCATCCGTGGCGAGCGATCGTGGCGAGACTCCCAGTGATGTGGTATCGCCCACCTCAGTTGTACAGACTCTCTGCTCCATGGTTCTCCCAGCATTCACAACGTTGCGCGTCGATCAAGACAAGATTCAGAGTGTATCAGCAAGTCTCGCCTACTACATTTTGGCACCTGGTTTCCGCGCCCGTCAGGGATCATGGGAGCCAGAGCCCTTATTGTTCGAAGTGCTTGAGAGTCTCACACAGCTTCCTGCGACGTCCAAGACGTGGCGCTCATACGTGCTGGATACATTCTTCGATGTGCGCTTCTTTGCACAGAGCCTCGATATGGGTAAGCAATGGGCGCCTATGATCGCGGCGCTCTTCCGCAGTGAGCGCGATCGTCTCTCTGATGTGATCGGACGTATTTCCACGGCTTCTTCAAATTTATTCACAAGCCGCGACTCTGATTTATTCGCGCGGGTCGGTGCCATTCGGCGCCTGTCCTATGTTGTGTATACGAGCGAAACGAATGCCTTTCTTGCTCAGCTTCCGCTCATTCAAGAAAAGGTTGTGGATATTTTGCGGTCTTCGCCAGCTGATCTCGTACATGCCGAAGTGTATTTGTGCATGCGGGTGTTTCTCTGCCGCTTTGCGTCGCAGCACTTAACAGGATTCTGGCCGATTATTTTAACGGAAATGGTGCGAATTCTGGCACAGGCCAAAGTCGATCTGCCGGCGGACAAATCGGACAGACTGCAACTGGTATTTTCCGTCGTCAAACTCGCTGACTTTTTGATAACGTTGCAGACGGACGATTTCCAGATTCATCAGTGGCTCCTCATCACTGACACTCCCGATGCGACTAATCCAGCATCCTCCTACATGGCAGACTCCCTTCTCGACTGCCTCGCCAAATTCGTGAGCGAATGCCAACGGGAACTGGTGTTTGATGCAAACGATTCGTTGGAGCGCGCTCAACAGCGTCGGCCTTTACTGCAGATGTCAAGTGTTGCGACCATATCAACTCTCCAGCCTTTTTTCGCTACGGCATCCCGCGCCTTTTACCAGTGCGATTTCCATGCCACTTTGGATTGGGACAACATTAATGCGTGCCTCTTGCACGACCTATTCGAACCGATACATACGAATACATAATTGTGTCAGCTAAATTAAAAAAAAAAGATTCAGCATAAATTGGGCCCAATTTGATTGCCCAATTCCATGAGAACAAAGCTATCGCGTAATGCACGCTAATTGCGGCGGGGTGCAAAAAGATGACCAGCACGGGGCTCGAACCCGCAACCTCCTGATTACCGATGTAATCGTAGTCAGACACACTACCAATTGTGCTAACCGGCCATTTCCGGGTAGTCTTATGAGCATGAGTGAATATGGACAAAATGCAAGGAAGCCGTCAGGGCCGATGCACCTCAAAAATTTGGGCCATGGGAACGTTCCATTGACTTTGTGATTGTTTGATTTGCTCTCGAATGGTAAAGTATTCACGTCCATCCGGTCCACCATATGCCCAGCCTACGCCATTGTTACTAGGGTGGAACCATTGGGGGTGGTACGTCTCACCCGCAGCTTCCATCTTCTTGCGGCGTTCTCGCTGATGCCCTTCAAGCTCGAGTTTTAGCGCCTCTGCCTTGTCAGCATCACCATCTTCCAATGCGCGCTGATCCGGGCGTAACCGCGAGTCTGTAGGAGGGAGAATAGATCGAATGTCGTCAGTAATTTCGTTTAGCGACATAGCAAAGTACGTGAATCCGTAGTAGTCAGATGCATCGGGTGGTATCTTTTCGGATTGCCACAGCACACTTGTGGTAGCATTGTTGTTAGTAAGAAATATGCGCTCATCCCAGCGGCCTTTCATTTCACCGACTTTGCTCTTGTTTGCATCGTAAACCACACCTTCAATATGATTCCGATTTGCCACGCCACCAAACATTGATCCTTCCTTAAAGCGAATAACCAAGGACTCATTCGTAGACAGGTTCGTCACACTCATCTCACCGACATGCTCCAAGTACTTGGTACCTGCCAGTAGGTTTCGCATGAATGAACTTGGTTTGACGATGCTGTACTTGTCCCCTGTGTCAAGTTCAACAATTTCTGCTCCTTCCGCGATAAGCTCAAGAGATTTTCCCCAGAACTTGTTTTTCACAGTCCCTGCGGCAGAGACTTTCCATCCAGCACCATATGCATAGGATGCTGTCACAGGTGGGCGATGTACCACTTTTTCCGCTAGAAAATGGAGGCGTCGGTCTGTTCGAACACATTCATATGTTTCGCCAAGAAGAGGATTGAATGGTTTACGACTCGAACGCACAGACGTGGATGCATAGCCACTCACAGCAAATGCACCGACCAGCGCGATACGCTCCGCGGGATCTCTAGTCTGGGCAGCTCGCTCTAGCAGAGAGGGCGCATATTCATACTCTTCTGCCACAGCCTGCAAAATGGAGAGGGGCGCATTGAATGTGACAGGGAACGAGATAGTTGATAAGTCCTTTCCAACGTTTTTCTTCAAAATCGAAAAAAGCGACATTTCTTCTCCAGTTACGGGAGCAGGTAATGTCTTGCGGTACGTAATTTGATTTTGAGTGGTATTCATAGGCGTGATGGCTGTGCTTACATGAGGACTGAGCACATCAGCGTTGCTCTCTTCAAATGCATAGTCATCTTCATCATCATCGGCATCATCTTGTTCTACTTCAGCCACGCAGCCATAATCATCGTTATCGCATTCGTTCATTTCATACTCGACACCATTTACCATATCGTCCGCATCATAAAAGTCAAAGTCACCTTCATCGGCAGATATGACTGATGAGGGGGTGCTGTCCAGTGCTGTATCGGCATCCACGTTCAGGAAACTCGCTACAGATGCTGAAGTCCCTGCAGCGCCATTTGGTGATGCCGTGGCAAGGTGAGAATGCCCAGGACGAGACCTCGAGTTGTTGACCGGCGTGGTGGTGCGGGAAGTCTCACTACGCGGACGCCGAGCTAAATGTTGACGCATCAGTGCATGCTGCTCCTGAACTTGGCCAAGTGCAACGAGCACATTCTTGATATCAATAGAGGCGCTTGACGCGTTGATCAGCTCTAAAGAACGAATACTCGAGTTCAAGAGTTCATCGGCGCGCTCCATAGATGAACCCAAGCTTCCTGTCAGCAGCTTGGGAGGAAGCAGTACCTCACCCTGCCAATGGTACAAAAACTTGCGTAGCTCCATCCGCCATACACTGAAGTCCTTCTCATTGAGCATTTTGAAATCTGGAGTTAGATTCATGTCACGTACGAAATACATTCGATCCGCTATCAACATGGATCGTTCCTGTCGTAAATACCTTCAACAACATACCATGTCGAATATCAGAACTTACGCTGGCATGAGGCACTTCGATAATACCGCGTGACTCACTCTCTGGCTTGATGGAATATGAGAGCGTGCCATCTTCAAATATAATCAGCCAGCGCTTCGCGTAACCTTCTGTCAGCGATCAAAAAATGCCTACCTTGCATCTTTTTCTTCTTCTTTTTGAGCACCCACCCTGAGTGCATGACAGGCGCGGTGCTTGCGTCCATGTTGCAAGCGATAGATGCTCGTGCTTGTGATGTGGAGAAGCAATTTGTTGGGCGCTCAGAACCCGTCCAAGTGACCTAAACAGAGGCATGTGATTGAAGCCATCAAGGGGAGGCCTCCACAAGATGTTCTTTGTTGTGCTCGGGCCTAGATCAGCTCAAGGAGCACGCTATCTATACTAAGGTGTGGGTATAGTAGGAGTCGAGGCTTGCGTGGGGCGCCTGCCCTTGTCATTTTGCAGAACTGCTTCCGCGTACATGATCTTATAGCGAACTAGTTCCTCAGCAATTTCTTCATGAGACAGCTTCTCTGTCACCACGCGTTTTACGAGCTGTACGTGTTCGGTGTTGAGGTGACTAAGTTGCTCTTCTAGCGACTGTACACGCAGTCGCAGATTTCTATTGAGCAAGCGAAGTGAATCCATTTCTAGTTCTTTCCTGTTGGCGGCATTGACCTGATCATAGAACTCATTGGCGTATGTGTCGAGCGTGAATTGAGTGATCCTGACTTGAAAAGCATCGCGTACCAGCTCAGATATCTGCGAATGCTTGTGCTTCCCATCATCTGAGATATCAAAATACACCCGCGTCAGGTTTAATTTCACGAAATCAAGACAGTTTTCAAAATCGAGGGTAAGCAACTTATCCTCATTTTTGCGAAGAAGTGCAATGGCAAAGCGGAAAACAGCATCAATACCTTCAGAGAACACGGCATCCAGAATCCGGTACACGATCTCCATAGGAAAACGGTACGAAAAAAGTGTCATGAACCACTGACTGGCGTACATAGTACTCTTGATGCCACAGCGCAAAAAGTGGGCATGCAACATAGGAAGCATATCTTCGACGAGCCTGTCGAATTGAAATAGTCGAAGTTGCAAGGACGGCATATTAGGGATAAAGTGGCCTCGGAGATCATAATTTTCCATTAGATGAACAAGAACACAAAAAGCTTCCTCCTCGGGCATGTTCAGCAGCAGTGGTCCAACGATAAATTGCATGCCCTGACAGTAACCGCATTCTGGATCATACAATGCATAAGCCTTGACAACATGGTACAAACTACCTTGGCCCATACCTTTAGCATCGCGAAAAAATTCTTGCGTGGGGAATGTGCGGTTCAAGTCACGTCGGATGGCCGAGTCATACGAACATGGTTGGTTCAAGTAGCGCTTATATTGTGTCTCGAGCTCTTCGTCTTTGCTGCTGCTAAGCAGCTGCCAAAGCATGCCTCGCAATGAGTGCGGAACACCAGCATAAATAGCTTTACTAAGTTCGATAGGACTTGTGGCAAGCACCGTGCTAAAATTCTTGATCAATCCGCCCCAAAGCTCCCAGTCGATATGCTCTGCATCCTGATCATCGTCAGACAAGCCAAATTCCTTGCTCCGTACTCCCAGGCCTTCTGCATTTGCCTCATTTCGTGAATGATACTCTCGCTGTAGACGCTCAAAACTCTCCTGGAGTTTTCCCATACCCACAGCATTTCGGCGCATCGATCTTGGATCGAGATTAAGTTTGCGATTTTGAGAAACCATGCGTGCAAGGATCAAGTCATACTCGGCCTCATTGACTTTATTAGCATTTTCTGCTGCTGTCCGATACTTGTCTGTGTTGGCAGATGTCGATGCCATAGGCAATGGACGCTTCTTTCGTGCATCTTGAGTAACCGCATTTTCTTTTTCCTCAGGCTCAGCGAATGGATTCTCAATAAAATGTTCTGGCTCAATCATTGACGCGGCTCCTACAGATGGAGACATTGGATCAATCTTTAAAGAAGACATGAAAGCTCTGGCAGAATCGATGTCCATAGGTTCATTTTTCAAGTCCAAAGTTCCTGCACGAGACTCGCGCAAAGCCGAAGCAAATGGCTTCGCCGATTTTTGATGTTCCTCGATTGCAAGCGCACTGTTTGCATCAGGGGCTTTAATGTCAGTGCTTAACAAGTATACATACTGTTCGAATTCACCCTGTTTTTGCCTTCAGTTTCTTTCTTTTTCTTTTTCACTTCTTTATTATCGTTATCTCTTGTTATCTGCTCTTCCTCCTTATCAGTATCACTTTCTGTTTCCTCCTCATCAGAATCATCATCTGTTTCCTCCGCCTCATTATCATCATCTGTTTCGTCCTCTTCCTCTTCCTCCTCATCGGCATCATCTTCTTCGTCAGAGTCATTTTCACTTTCTTCTTCTTCATCTTCTTCGCCCTCATCATCCACCGACACCTCATCTTCATCTTCCGTGGTCTCAGAGCTCGTCGTCACCTCACTCTCTGTGACCTCACTCTCTGTAGGAGCACCACTTTTAGATTCCGAGTCGATGAACTCCTCCATCTCGTTATCTGCAACAGTTGAAGTATCTTCATCTTCTGTCACAACCAAACTGGATTTACGCTCCTTCTGAGGAGCTGCTGCCTTTTTTCGAGGCATAAGTTGGGGAGACACGTAATGAAGGCCTACTCGAGTGCAGCACGCATGCATTCCCTTGCATGTGGGGAAGTATAGCCACGTGGTCTGGCCACGTGGAAATTGTGGCGCAGCACGGCACTTCCACGTCATCCGTTGTATAAAGGTTTCTCTATTAAAGCACACCCGGGTCTCGGTGCACGCATACGTGGAAAAAGATTTTATGCCCTCAACAATGTCTGCGGAAATGACTACAGTCATAGATCCGACGTTGCTTGTGTGCACCGAGTCAGGGAGCAACGGCTCTCTGAGTCCGAGCTCAGTTTCATCATCCGTGTCATCACCGGCTTTGCCATCATCCTCCAAGCGACCGGCAGAAGCACTACCCTCTTCATACATGCCTGCATGTAAGGGACGCAAGTCGACAGAAGATGAGAAACTAGCTCGGCGCCTGGCTAGACAACAACGTAACCGCAAATCTGCTCAAGTATCTCGGGAGAAAAAGAAAGCTTACATGGATCAAATCGAGTATGAATTAGCGACACTTCGCGCGGACAAGCAGGCCAGTATGCAACGTGAGCATGCTGCATCCCTAAGGTGTGCTCAATTGGAATCCAAAGTGGAAGAACTAAGTAAGAGACTACGTCAATTTGAGTCCATCGTTGGAGATTGGGTCAAGTCTCATCCGGGTGCCACTGATGTCAGTTCGTCTATGGCAAGTATGCGTGATATGAAGTTACAAAGCGTCGATCATGGGGTAAATGGCGGTGGAACAAACGTGTCCGAATCGGATGTCGCTCGAGCAAATGCAGCGCCGGCCGCTGCGCCGACAGAGGCAGGTCCTTCGAGTCCCATTGCACACGAGACTACTGACAGCACTTGTCTTCCAGCAGCGAAGGCAACCAGTCGTTTGTCCCAAACAAACGATGAGGCCCTGCAGCGGGTGCTACCGGATCAGTCAGACTCGAGCGCGAAGGTGATCAGGACCAAGTCACTTTGTCGGCCCATGCAGCAGCCAACGGCAGCAGCGTTGCTTCCGGATGCGCATCTGAAAGGCGCGGCTTGTTCACGCCGCCAAACTCCTCGCTTGACGCCATGCTACCGAGTATCTCAGTCCTTGCCTCTGACGACGGCAAAAATGACGACTCGATGCACTTACCCACAACTCCATCATGGAACTTTGACGCCATCTCCTGTACTCCGTCTTCGTCTCAAGATTCCTCAGCACAAAATGGATTTGGTTCTTCGCAAGTATGCGAGACCCCAAGTGACCGTTTGAGTATGACCCCCGCACCTTCTGATCTGAGCCTCCTTGTGTCTTCTTTTACTCCATCCACGGATGTATTTGATGTAAATGAAGATTTCCCGCATACATCTGTCACGATTCCATCTGATGGGCTTGCTTTCTATGAGCCTGTGTTGCCCTCTATGTTGTCATCCAATGCGCAAGAGGCAAGTCCATTCAGTCTCTCCCCTACATTTAATTATTTGGATGTGGACATTCCGCTGGAAACTCTACCCTCGGATGTTTCTGCTTCCTGGCCGCTCACCTCTACATACGACTCTTTTGTACCTTGTAAGTAGCCACGATGGTTTGATTCCTTACGCTTGGCGTGTGCGCAACCGTTGCGCGGTGGCGGATGTCCTCCACCTCGTACCGTGCTTGGTATCAATGCACGTGATGAACTATAACATCACGTGGTACGACTTGCGTCTGGACAGGCAAGGTAAGGCCTGTCTTCCGTCGAAGCTCACGCCCTACCCACGAACTCTCGTCAAGGTGAGTTTAGCATAGCGGGTGTGCGTCGCAAGCCGAGTGACTGTGTTCACTTAGATGTGTGATGCGGCACCCGCACGTTTTATGGACAGCATACTGACTATGGCAGGCTCAATATGGGTATTACTCGGGACTCGCGTCACAAGCGGTCAGCCACTGGTGCTCGCCACGCCTACTACCGCAAGAAGAGGCAATTCGAGCTCGGTCGTCAGGCCGCCAACACCCGTATCGGCCCTAAGCGCATTCACGACGTGCGTGTGCGCGGTGGCAACATCAAGCCCCGTGCTCTCCGTCTCGACAGCGGCAACTTCGCCTGGGGTTCGGAGCACATCACCGCGAAGACCCGTATTCTCGGTGTCGTGTACAATGCCTCGAACAACGAGCTTGTGCGTACTAACACGCTCGTGAAGGGTGCCGTTATTCAGATTGATGCCACGCCCTTCCGTATGGCTTACGAGAAGCACTACGGCCAGCCCGTGACGAAGCGCCGTATGCCTGGTACCGCCCCCACGGAGGAGAATGTGAAGAAGAGCAACCACGTCGAGCGCAAGCTGGCCGAGCGCCGCAAGGATGGCAAGGTGGAGCCGCTTGTGGAGCAGCAGTTCTCGGCTGGTCGTCTCTACGCTGTGATTGCCAGCCGCCCTGGCCAGTCGGGTCGCGCTGACGGCTACATCCTTGAGGGTTCGGAGCTCGAGTTCTACATTCGTCGTCTCCGTTCGGCCAAGTCGAAGCACGCATAAAGTGTGTAACTTGGGGGATATCCAAAAGTGGTCTGTTTGCAAGTGTTCGGATGCACACAATGTGCACGGGCTTACACTGCGTTTAAGCCTGTGCTGTGGACGTGCTATACACGCGGCATCCACTGTATGTACTTAGCCTTATTCTAGGCCTAGCTATGCATCCTTACCCAAAAAATACGACCTATTTCTTTTGCTTCAATGTAGATTCTGAGTGCCGTTGGCCGTGGGCGCTTTGCTCGTTGACACGTGAATGTCATGGCCCAGTATACCTCCACGTGGCCGTGCACCTTGCAGCTGTACGACCATGCCACCTCATGCTCTGATCGTGAACGATGACGGACCGCCGTCAGCGACATCACCGTATGTCCTTGATCTGTATCAGAAACTTGTTGCACGTGGGTGGAATGTGCGTGTCGTTCTCCCAAGCTCGCAAAAGTCATGGAGCGGCACCAACTACAGTGTGACGTCGTCGCGGGTACGATACTGGTACTACTATCCACTGCGTGACAACTTTCTAGGCACGCATCCAGACACGCACCTATGCTGGAGCCATGTGCGTCGAAAAATTAATACAGAACGCGGAGAAATTGGCGAGTGGGTACTCGTGGATGGCGTGCCGTCGACATGTACGAACATTGGACTGTACACGGGCGAGGCCCTTTTAGGCGGTGACGCCGGTCCGATTGATCTTGTGCTGTCTGGCCCGAACTTTGGGCGTAATACAGGCACTGCCTTTTCGATTTCGTCTGGCACGTTGGGAGGAGCGTTGTCGGGATCGCTGTGCGATGTACGATCGATTGCGATCAGTTTTTGCCACTTTATGCAAGACCCGCCGACGTTGGACAAGAGTCGTGCGTCTGGTCCCGCTCTCGCGCCCGATGCTTTCGATGCTATGGCACGACTCGCGTGTGAGCACACCGCTAGGCTATGTGAGAAATTGTACGATGCATGGGATACAGATACGAATGTCGAGTCGTACTCGATCAATGTGCCGATCGCGGAGACACTCACACAACCGTCCGTGTACTGGACACGGATCTGGTCGAGTCGTCATGAACAACTATATCCCCTGCCGTCCGATCGAGATAACGAGGAGCGCGTCAAGCCCCTGGGTATTGACCCCAAGGAGCCAGTGGACGAGGATCCCGCGTGTTCCTACCTCGCTTTCCGCCCCAATCTGAGCCGCGCCATGTGCCCTTCAGACCCACAGCCTGGCACGGATGCCTGGGCCATTCATCACGGCTACATTTCCATCTCGCGCCTGGTTGCGCGCTTCGAGCATGTCGAACCAGGTACACGCCCACCTCCTCAGCTATAGTGTATGTACGATCAACGAACCACGAGCTTCCGTTTCCGCTTGGCATTCTCGTGCAGCTTGGCATGCACAGCTGCCTCGTCAAGTTCATGCAGTTGCGTCTCGGGGCGCTCAAAGAGCTCGGTCGTGCGCCGCGAGAGATGTTGTTGTTGAAGGTACCGCAATGCTGCCAGGTTGAAGCCCACAAGTGTCTTTTGTTTGGCGAGCACATTCTTGACATGTGTGCGCAGTCGTACGAGTGTCGTGCGCATAACGCGATTCGACACAATTTGGGCATGATGCGTTCGCATCAGGAAAAAGAGGATGCGCGCACTCAAAGACACGTTCCACTCTCGTGTGATCCAAACGTCAATGTATCGGAACAGGCTCACGACTTTGTCGAATGGCAATACCAGCAACGCGTCTTCCATGTGCGTCGGCGGAATCTTCTCCACGACACGGAGCACGTACTTGTACGTATCTGGTGTCTCCATTTCACTAAACATCGCCTGGACGAGAGGATGGACCGGTACATCTTGGCCTAGGCGCTGCGCCTGTTCACGCTGCTCGATATCGGCATCCGCCGTGTGCAAAGACTCTAGGATGCGTTCGCCGGCCATGAGTGACTCAGTTGTGGCCTTGCTCACGGACGTGGCCTCAGCATCCGCCGTGTCTTCCTGTGGTGGCGCGGCACTTTCGTACATTTGCTCGAGTTCTTTTTCGCGCTCTTCCTCCAAAAACAACGGCTCGTCCGTCTTTTCCCACACGCGGATACTTCGATCTGCCCCTGCGGTCACGACGACCCGACCGTGGTGCCCGGTCGCCAGTGCCCATACCTCGCCATGATGTCCTTCCATGGTTTGTACGCCGACAAAGCGGTCACCATCCCAGTACTTGACCTTGGCATCTTTGCCGGCTGTCCAAAACCGGTGTGAGGCACCTTCGCGGCCGCCCATGAGGCCACCACCTTGCATGCCGTGCTCAAAGGACACAGCCATTATCGAGTCGTCATGCGCAAACAGGCTGCGGTGGCAATCGCCGAAATCGAGACCCCAGATTTTCACGTTCTTGTCTGCACTGCATGTGACACACAGCTTTGAGTCGTCAGATATGTCGAGCGCCAACACAGGCAGTTTGTGGCCATACAGCGACAAGAAGAATTTCAGCGTGTCAGCGTAGAACACCTTGACCGTGTGATCCAAGAGCGAGACGGCCAGGAGACGCCCGTCGGGTGAGTACCGCACGCACAGCACGTCGTCTGTGAGTTGAAGCGTCCGCACATGCACGAGTGAGAGTTGGGGCGGCGCACCGTCCTCGGCAGGCGCCATTTCCAAGTCCCAGAACTTGACCTGCTTGTCGGCACTGCCCGTGACAGCACTCAAGCCGCTGGGATGTATGGCACAACTCCAGAGAGGACCACTATGTGCCTCGAGCGTCTCGACAGGCATGGCGGCCGGCACGTCGAATGTGTGTAGTGACCCGTCCTTGCATCCGACCAGCACGTATCGATCACCGGGAAGCCATGTCACACACAGCGCAAAAGCCGAGACAGCCAACGTTCGGATGCATCGGCCCGTACGCACGTTCCAAATCTTGAGCTGGCCACTGCCACACACGGATGCCAATAGCGTGTCGTCACTGGACAGAGCCACGGCACGGATATCGCTGCGGTGACCTGGCAGCTCTAGCACATGCGAGACACTCGCCTCGATGGCGACGCTTTGCTTCTCGGCCTTGGTGCGTGGCGGCGACGGAATTGAGTGAATCTCGGCAGAGTTGGTCGTGAGCGCACACAGAATCGGCACGGCCACATCTGGCGTCGGCTGGGTATGTCCACTCGGGAAGGCGAAACTGCGGATCCGCCCGATGGTGGGGCGGACAATCACGTACGGTTCTAGGCGTGTAAGCCACGTCATGGGCATGGCTGCATCAACACTGTCATCTCCCTTTTCGCGCGCCCGTTTGACGCGACGCTGCTGCTTTTTCTGTGCTTCTTCGAGAGTGCGAATGCGATACACATGCACGGCACGATCGCCACTCGCGGCAGCCATGTACGAGGCGTATACGGCCAGCTGAGCGACGCGGTGGCCAGATGGCAGCTCGAGAGTGCCGTGCGACTCAAAAAAGCGACGTGATGTATCGTCTGCGCTCGTTTGCAGACCGCGCTGCAACACATCGTGCGAGGCGCGCCACAAACGCACATGCCCGTTGGAGCCGCCGGTCAACACGAGGGTGTCATCCAAGCTGTCATGCACGGCCAGGCTCCACAGCTGTTCGTCACCTGACACGACCGTCTCGATGCAGTGCTGTAGCTGAAGGTCCCACAGCTTCAAGAAGCCGTCCTTGGCTGTGGAGACCAGATAGTAGGTATCGTGCTGGCGAGGGACAAATGCCACGCCCGTGATAGCGTCATGGTGACTCTTGAGTCGGAACAGACCCGATTCAGCCACGACGTCCCATACAATCACGCTCGTGTCTTGACTGCCACTCGCAAGGAACAGCGCCTTGGGGTCGAACGCCAAGGTAGTGACAGCGCGCTGATGGCCATGGAACGTCAGGAGGACCGTAGATGTCTCGGCGTCCCAGAGGCGGATCGAGCCATCCGCATATCCAACAGCAAAGCGTGATTCTTGGGGGTATGGCGCACGCGCGATGGCTGTCACCGCCAGGCGGAATCCCAGCTGGTGCCACATGGCGCGCTGCTCGCCACGCTTCACATCCCAAACCAGCACATCTTCGAGAGCTGGCAGAAAAGCGGTCTTTCCATCAGCATCCAGCAGCGCATTCGCTGCATTGGATCCAATGAGCGCGAATGCCGCCGTCGCCTCGTGGCGCTCGTATGACCGCACCATCGCTAGCGTCGTGGCCTCTTGCCGTCGTGGGCTCGTGGCGAAGCGAGCAGGGAAAAAAAGGAGGGCTGCGTCAGCCTGACTAAAGCACGATGCTGTGGGCCCGTTAGGTTGGCGACCCAGGGGGCCGACCCCGCTGTGTGGCTGCACCTATACCGCCAACATGACCCAGACGGAGCAAGGTGAAGCGCTTCCTGCGGAGCACCGGGGAGGATGGATGCACTTCCTGAAGGCGATCGCAAGCATGTCGGGTGATCTGAGCAAGATGACGGCACCCTCGTTCATTCTCTCACCCGTGTCGCTGACGGAGTACCCATCGTACTGGGGCGAGCACCCAGCGTCGTTTGTCGACGTGCAGAATGGTGCGACGCCGGAGGAGCGCATGATTGCTGTTTTGCGCTGGTTTATCGGCACGCTTAAGGGCCAGTACACGTCGCGCAACACGAGCATGGGCTCGGAGAAGAAGCCGCTGAACCCTGTGCTGGGCGAGCTGTTCTACGGCAATTGGCCAGCGCAAGGCGAATTGGGCGAAACGACCCTTGTGTCGGAGCAGGTGTCGCATCACCCGCCCATCACGGCGTACTTTTTGGAAAATGCCAAGGCGGGCGTATCCGTCGAGGGGCACAGTGGCCAAAAAACGTCGTTCACGGGCCGCTCGATTCGCGTTGTGCAGGTCGGCCATGCCTTTATGCGCTTGCAGCGTCCTGAGGGCGTTGAGACGTACCTTATTACTTTGCCGACGCTGTCGATCGATGGTCTGTGGTTTGGCTCGCCGTACATTGAGCTTACGGACTCGTCGTACATCTACTCGTCTTCGGGCTTGACGGCCAAGATTCACTACTCGGGCCGCGGCTACTTTACGGGCAAGCCACACTCCTTCACGGCGACTGTGACACCGTCTTCATCTCCGTTGTCGAAGCCCATTTTCCAGGCCTCTGGTATCTGGTCGGGCAAGAGCACGGTGGACGAAAGCACCGTGGTGCCTGCCCAAGGCGAATTTTGGGACGCAGATGCGCATGCGCGTGAGGAGGTTCACGTCAAGCCGCTAGAGCAGCAGGGCGAGTACGAAAGTCGCCGCCTGTGGCAGACGGTGTCGCGCGGCATCAAGTCGGGCGACTACGATATCGCATCGAAAGACAAGTCGCGCATCGAGAACGAGCAGCGTGCTCTTCGGAAGAAGCGCGAGCAGGACGGCACAAAGCACGTACCGAAGCACTTTGCGCTCGTGGAAAATGACCCAGAATATGCTCGACTCGTCGTGCCGTCTAAGCACGTTCCTGCCGAGCAGGACAGCTTCCGTTTTCAGCGCACGTAGTGGGACATGAATTAATGCACGCAGCGACGTAGAAAGACACCCTCGTCTCCACTCGGGAATTTTCTTCGAGCTGCCATGCTGAGCGAGCATGCCGAGTGATACGCATGCATGGCCGTCATGGGTACGCGAGTGCGGTTTCCTTGATCCGCTCGTGCCTGATGACAAGAATAGTGCGATGTACATGGTGATGCAGCGCTGCGCAGAGCGCTACATCGAGCCTGTGGCCGCGGCCAGCACGCCTGATGCCCTGCATCGTGGGCTTGCCTCGCCACCATCGTACAACGTGGTCCTCTCGTCGATGTACGAATGGATCGCCTCTTCACCACGTGTGCTGGAGCTTGCGTTTCTGCGTGCGCCTACCGCTGCGTCTGCTCTCGAGGATCCGACGCTGGACTTGTACCTCCTTCCCCGACTCTTGGCCTCCCTCACCGTGCTCTGCACGTATGAGAAACAGGGGCTGGACGTAGGGCATGCCTTGGGTGAAACTATGCGCTTGACAGGCACGATTTTGCATATGAGTCTGGCGTCATCGCATCACCAAACACATGCACGCTTTGTGCTGTTTGATGCGATGCGGTGCGGCGTTCGTGGGATGGTCGCATCGGGCCGTCTCGCACCTGACTATATGGCCCTTGTCGGTGCGTCGCAACCACAAGACGAGCTCCTGCTATGTGCGAATGACCCTGTGCCTGAGCCCTTTACCATTCGTCACCACCACCGTACCGACGCCGTGACCCAAACATGGCTCGTCCGCGAAGCGGCCACGTTTCGCGTCGCACCGCCCCCATCGATCGCAGCTGACGTATTCGAAATCCTTGTCTTGCTGTGCACGCGCATCGCTGCAGAGCTTGGCGCCGTCTTTCCTTTCGCGATGCAAGACATGGTCGAGTTGGGCGTGCGCATCATGCTGGGCCCGGAAGGTGCTCGCTGGACCCATGTACACTATGATGCATTCATCGCAGCTCTGCCACACTTGGGCCTGTATTTCTATCCTGTGGCCCATGCCTGCATGCTATCCGTGTCACAGGCGCATTCGGCAGACGAACGGACCTGCGTGCAGCTCACCCAAGTGCTGCGCATGATATACGAACGTGTGCGTCGCGATGCTTCGCCAGAGACGGCATGCCTTGTCGGCGATCCACGCTCACTTATACCCACGCATGTGGCGCAAATTTTGCAAACACAGCAAGACACGCTGCGTGCGTGTTATGTCGCGTACCTATGTATATTGTTCGCGATGCTGGACGAAGCGCCCTTAGACGACGCATGGCTTTGTCTGCATGATGTCGATGATCCCGCCTGGCAGCATGAGTACCATCGTTTTCAAAACACGCCAACGAGCCTCCCTCCCCCGCCTGCGAAGCGGGCACGCACAGAAGCGGAACCTTGCGAGACATGGCCCTGCCCGGTGTGCGACGCTGCACAACTTGACATGACGGTAAACATGCCACGCACAGATGCCACACTGCCGCACGACTTGGCCTATGCCCCCCTCTCGGACCCAAGGCAGGCCCTGCTTGTCCTGCAGGCGCTCTTGCGGTTCTTTGTGCATGCACATGACGATGCGATCATGTCGTGTGACATGGCATCTGTGAAAAAGGCCCTGCAATGTACCATGTCACACATCCATCGCGGCGTGCGTGTTCGTACAGGACGTGTCTTGTATGCTTGCGTATGGCGGTGCAGTCACATGTGCCGCGCTCAGCGGTCGCCATCGCTGGTGTCGTCGCTCATGGCCATTGCGACGGATGGCGCCTCCGCTCCGTCCGACTCGAAAATGCAAGAGACGTGCGTGCTAGCATTAGCACTGCTTGGTCGCATTCCTCACGAAGACTGCTCTTCCCTCGTGGTGAGCGCCCTCATTCGGTGTCTCTTTGCCCCACACGTATTCATTCGAGCGCTCGTATGTGCCGAAACGATCCAGCTTGCCGTGTACCGCCGATGTACGACCTTCCAGCTGTTTGCGCAGCACTTACACATTGTGTGTCATGTCGCCATACATGCCTCCCGCGGCATGATGCATGCCTTGTCCGACATCGCTCGTCTGGTCAACATGCCAGGTCCGACCTTTTTGCAGGCGACTCTGGGGTACACGCTTCCACTACTACTAGAGCGCATGGCCCTGGGCCAAGCGACGGCGCAGGCGGAGATGGAAGCCATGGCCGCGACGGTGGGCCAGTCCGTACCGGCCATTTGCCTGGCACATGTGTCTGACGTGTTCCAGCATGCGTTTTTGCAGCCATCAGATGTGCGTGATGCGAGTCTGCAGATGCTCATGTCGCTGCTCGGCTCGAAATCCGTCACGATATCGAGTCTGCTCCGGAGTCGCTTACACGACGTGCTTGGATGGCTGGTGGAGCACCTGGGCACGAGTGCCTATCATGGGCGTGCGTACGAGGCACTCGGCTTCGTGCATGAGACCGTGGCGACGAGTGCCAAGTGGCGCGGTATGGACTTGACCGCCTTTTTACAGGAAGAGGTCCTGGCCATCCTCACGTGGATCAACGATGAGCTCAGTGGCGTTCATGGCAAGCTGCGCAATGAACGACGGGTGATGGCTGTGCGCAGTATCGGTGCTCTCGTACAGAAAATCGGCAATGTGGCTGCGCGTGTAGCGCCCCAAGTCTTGGCTAGTCTGACTAGCACACTCCAAGACCCATCGCTGGCTATGCCGACGCTGGAGAGCTGGCTTGATGTGGTCAAGGCACTCCGCGGAGCAGATCTTGGCGTGCTGGTGGGGCCTACCGCTGCAGCTCTCCTGGCCGCATGGTCACGCCTTGATACAGACGAACGACATGTGGCCGCTCAGGTGTTGCGCTATGCCGTCATGGAGCGCACTTCCGATCCCATTTACCTGAACGACGTGCCGAGTCTCGATGCTATTGCCGATGATGTTCCAGACGTTGCGCAGCGCATCCGCTCTATGCGTTTATCATGGGAAGACGAAGTGCAGTTCGTCCACATCCTCGATCGTGTATCGAACGACAGCGCGGCCATTTGCATGCAGTCCCTCGGCGAACTTCGCATCTTTCTCCAGGAGCGGCGCGCGTGCATCGCCACATGGACGTCCGGTAACGTGTTTCACACGCTCATTGGACGCTGCGTGCGCGTATTAATGGCCGTAGCGGCCCGATCAGAATTGGGGGACGTCGTCCCGGCACTGTGTCTCGAGTGCTTGGGCCTCTTGGGGGCTGTCGACCCCGATCGATTGGACATGCCGCCCGATGAGCCCATCTTGATTCTTCTATCCGACTTTGAGAACGAGGATGAAAACATGGCATTTGCACAGCGCATTCTCGTCGATGTTGTCGTGCCGGCCTTCCGAGCGACGCATGATACCAAGCACCAGGCAGCGCTAGCGTACGCGATCCAGGAACTGCTCAAGTACTGCAAGTTTACGCCGGCCCTCTTAGAAGCGTCGGCTCCCACACGCGTACCGGAGAAGGTGCGGCAGCGGTGGTCTACGTTGCCCGAAATGCTCTTGCCGACGCTCCTGCCACTTCTCAACTCGCGATACGTGGTGCAGCAGACGGAGCCACGGCCGCGCGAGATGCCACTCTACGCACATTCGACATCGTACCGCGACTGGGTCCAAGCCTGGACTCTATGGCTTATTCGCTCTTCACGACCAGGCGATGCTGCGTCCCTATTCCACATATTCACGTCGGTGGTGCGTGACCACGACGTCGGCATTGCACAATACCTATTGCCACATCTCGTGCTGCATATCCTCATCTCTGGCAGCAGTCAGCAGCGACGCACGGTCTTGGGTGAATCGCTCGCTGTGCTGGCTGATCAGGCACACCCGGCACTGGGGTACGAACCTGAGCGTCGCCGTCTCACGGCGCAGACCCTCTTCCATGTGCTTGACCATGTGGGCCACTGGATGCGCCGCATGCGCCTTGTACCGCTTCGCATGGCGCGGCGCAGTCGCTGGCGTGATGCTTTGAGTGACGTCCAGGCCATCATGGATGAACTCTCGCCTGACTTGCTAGCCCAGGCCTCCTTACAGTGTGACGCCTATGCTCGCGCTCTGCTCCATTTTGAGTACCGCATACGTGCTATGCGCCCCCAGCCATCTGAAACACTCCAGCCGTACTATGAGACAATGCACGAAATTTACGCAAGCCTGGATGACCCTGATGGCATGGAAGGTATTTCCACCATGGTCCTCGCTCCTTCTCTCGAGCACCAAATCCGTGAACATGAAAGCACTGGCCGCTGGACGAATGCTCAGAGCTGCTGGGAAGTCGAGCTGCAGCAGAGGCCCGATGACGTGCGATTGCATGTGGGTCTGCTTCGCTGCCTCCGCAATCTCGGACACTATGACACACTTCGAACGCACATCCGTGGTGTGTTGGCTGTGCATCCTACCTGGCAGATGCACCTCGCCCCCTTCCAAATTGAGGGTGCATGTATTCTCGCGGACTGGGACGCTGCTCGACAGCTTGTCCTGCATGCTCCCAAGGTGCCGGAACTGGGTATGGCACGGGCGCTTCTTGCGATGCGTGACCACGACGAGGAAGCGTTTTCCACAGCCGTATCTGATGCACGTCAGCAGCTCGGTCGTCGCATTCTCGGACCTGCACGCGTATCCTACCCTCATGCTTACGATGCGGTCATGCAGCTGCACATGCTTTGCGAACTCGAGCTCATTTTTTACGGCCGCGACGATCTCAAGGCAAATCTAGACGCGCGATTCGCAGCGACGCTCCCGTCCTTTCGGACCCGTGAGCCCGTGCTCAGTTTGCGGCGCTCTGCATTTCAGGCATGTCGTGCGCCTGTCACAGACCTCGGCGCATGCTGGATTCTCAGTGCCAAGACGGCTCGTAAGGCTGGGCACACCCAATCCGCCTACAGTGCCATTTTGCAGGCGATACAAAGCGGCGCACCATATGCATTTGTCCAGAAAGCAAAGCTGCTAGCCCATGGAGACCAGGTTCAAGCCGCCATCCAGACTCTGAACAATGCTCTCCAGACTGAATCGGAAGCATCTGGCGATCATCGAGAACTGGCCAAGGCCCACTTGCTGCGCGCAAGGCTCGTCGAAGAGACAGCGCGGTTTCAGCAGAATGATATTATCCAACACTACAAGACATGCACGAGCCTTGATGCCGACTCGGAAAAGATTTGGTACTATCTCGGCCACTTCTACGATGCGCCTGGCAGTGGCGCCGTAGGCAATCAAATGCTGCTCCAGCTCAGCGTGTGTCGCTTTTACATGAAGTCGGCTCAGCACGGCACGAAATTCTTATACCGCACTCTGCCTCGCATGCTGACCATATGGCTGGACGCTGGTAACGAGCTGGCTGACCCGGAGGAGGCGCCGCCGTCGGAAGAAGACGCCCACCAGGCGCAACAGCAGTTTGACAAAATTAACGAAATGATGCTGCGCTCCGTCCGACATCTTGCGCGATACCAGTGGTTCGCCGTGTTGCCTCAGCTCGTGGCGCGTATCGTACACAAGAATGAAGCTGTGTGGAAAGTGCTTTTGGAAATCATTGTGGCTGTGGTCGTGGCATACCCTCAGCAAGGCATGTGGGCGATTTTGGCTGGGTCACACTCCAAGGACAAGCGGCGCAAGCAGCGGTATGAATGCATTGTCGAGCGCATTTCGTCCGTCGCTGACCGTGCCTACCGCGATGTGGTGCCGATTGTCGAGGCGGCCGAGCGCGTTTCGACGGAACTCCTCCATCTCTGTGAGTATCAGGTTCACAGGGAGACGAAACTGCGCATGCCGCAGCATTTTCCCGCACTGATTGCAGCAGTACAGCGCACGCCCCTCATCTTGCCGCTGCAGTCGTCGGTCAATGTCATTTTGCCGCCCAACAACCAGGTGAATCAGACTCACCGTCCTTTCCCAAGCCATGCGCCAACGATATTGGGCTTTGATGACACCATCGAAATTATGAATTCACTGCAGAAGCCCCGCAAAATTGTGATCCAGGCATCTGATGGACTACGATACCCGTTCCTGTGCAAGCCACGCGATGACCTACGAAAAGACGCTCGACTAATGGAATTCGATTCGATGATCAACAAGCTTCTTCAAAGCAATTCAGACTCGCGTCGGCGCCGCTTGTATATTCGCACGTATGCCGTCATTATTTTGAACGAAGAATGCGGTCTGATCGAGTGGGTCCCGAATACCGTGGCTTTTCGCCAAATTCTAGCGAAGCATTATGCGTCCATGGACGTTCCGCTGTACACACCTGATCTGAAAACTTTGCTGGACGAGGCTCGCGCCTCGCCCAAGAATGCTGCCGCGCTTTTCGAGCAGCGTATCTTACCAAGATACCCACCTGTTTTCCATGCTTGGTTTCTGGAGACTTTCCCTGAGCCAAGCGCATGGTTCAAGGCGCGCTCGGCCTACGCGCGTACAGCCGCCGTCATGTCGATGGTCGGATTCGTGCTCGGCTTGGGAGATCGACACGGTGATAACATCCTCTTTGACGCTGGTTCAGGCGATACAGTACATGTTGACCTCAATTGCCTGTTTGAGAAAGGCATGCTTTTTGAAATCCCCGAGCGTGTGCCGTTCCGTCTCACGCACAACATGACCGATGCACTCGGCGTCGCTGGCGTCGAAGGCGCTTTTCGAAAGACGGCGGAGATTACCATGAGCATTTTGCGCGATAATCGCGACTCGCTCATGAGCGTGCTGCAGGCCATGGTGCATGATCCATTGGGAGAATGGGTGGCAACTGAGCGCCGCGCTCGGCACCGCCATGGAGGCAGCAATAAGCCATGGTTGGGCGGCGCTGGTGGTGCACGCAAAGCGCTCAAGTCCGTATCGGACAAGCTGGACGGTCGACTGCGGCGTCCAGGCCTGTCGGATGACGTGCGACACACGACCAAGAATCTCGTGCATATGCTCATCTGCGATGCTACGAGCACACATAACCTCAGTCAAATGTATGTGGGCTGGGCGCCCTATTTGTAATTCTGTAGTAGTACATGGCACTGGGCTATACTTCCCATGCTTTCGGCGCGCCATCATCACGCGGTAAGCCACGGCGATCCATTTCGGCAGCCTGTGACGACGCCTGTGGCTTGTTGCCAGCAGCAGTGGCTGCTCGCCGCTTTTCGTCGGCTGCAGCTGCGAGCTGTCGATGGTGTTCGACCTCGGCGAGAATGACGCGTGCATTTTTCTTATGTTCCAAGTCCTCAGCGACTTGGATGCCAAGTTGCTCGGCATCTTGGATGCTGCGGCACACGAGTGACTCTGTATGCTGGCACTGCTGTGAGCCATCTAATGACACAATGACAGCTGACATGGTCAGACGGCATCCCTCTTCAGGAGGAGTAGCAGCCACCTGTATGGAAGGGCGCGACACACCTGCGTGCAGCATTTCCTGCGGCGTCTCGAGGCGCTCATTCAACTGGCCCTCAATGTCACTGTGGTCATCAAAGCGCGTCGCCACGCCTAGCGGGATAGAACATCCACCTTCCATGCGGTGCATCAGCGCACGCTCCGCAGCACATCGCCAGCTCGCGCGCCAATTGGAAATACTTCGTATCATGTGCCGGATGCGCTGATCACGCTCTGCTGAAGCATCACGAGGCGTGCGTATTTCAATAGCCAGCGATCCCTGCCCCACTGCATGCAGCAACACAGGCTCCGCCACATAAGCAGTGATGCGGTGGTCCAATTCCATGCGTTTGAGCCCTGCGGCAGCTAACACCAGCGCCGTGTAGGGTCCGTCATTCGCATCCAGCTTGGCGAGGCGTGTATTGATATTGCCACGTACATCACTAAACATGAGGTGGGGGTATGAGCGACGCAGCAATGCCACACGACGTACCGACGAGGTACCAATCACAGATCCCTTGGGCATCTCGTCGAGGCTCTTGTAAGGCAGACCTTGCTTCACGACCAGCGCATCACGTGGATCTTCGCGTTCGAGAATCGCAGCAAGTTCTGTGCCTTCAGGCATGGTAGTCGGTACGTCTTTGAGACTGTGCACAATCGCATCAACGGCACCGGCCATCAGCGCCACTTCCAGCTCCTTTGTCCAAATAGCACGACCCTCACCGCCAATCACGCAAAGCGGCGCCTTGAGATTCAAGTCACCTAACGTCGACATCGTGCGTACAGGGAAATCTATCGGTCGAATACCGCTGGATGGTGCAAACGACTGCAAAAATTGGCGAACTTCGCTCTCGGCGGGCGACGCCAAGGCTGCCTGGCCAAACTGCTGCTCGAGCAAAGATTGGACGAGAGACGCCTGACGAACTGCCAGCTCGCTTTTCCGACTAGACAAGACCAGTACATATTTCGCATCCTCCGGGCTCGTAATGGGCGGGGGCACGACGACGGGCCGCGATGTATCGGCTGATGGCACAGTTGGCGCGTCATCAGATTGGCGCAAGAAAATGCAATGCTCTCCTGACGGAGGCTGGAGCGTCGATGGGTTTGCATTCGGTACACTGGGGTGTCCAGGCGGAAGCGGGGTATTTTCGGCGTGCGGAACGGGGCATCGAAGCTCGCCGCTCTCTGCACGGCCGTCTTCCATGATGGAGGCCAGGAAGAAAGGCTGGACGAAGCTTCGTGGTCGACCTTATCACGTGCATGGCCGATTTTTTGTCCCACCTTGGCGCTGTCGGCTTTCCAGCCTAAGCCATGGCGGTGGAACGTGAGCAAGAGCTCACACAGCGCTTGTTTGGTGGGACCAAGCGCCCAGCAGATGAAGAAGCTGGGATTACTACTCTTGAAGATAGCGCCTTGTTTACATTCGATACGGGCGATGACAGTGCCGTGGCAGCGGATGCTACCGAGCAGGTGCTGGATGAGGCGCAGCCACCAGCTGCCCTATGGAAAGATGAAGATGACGAACGTATAACTGTTCCATTGGCCGGCCCACAAGCGCGTGCATCTGATGGATCTGTGCTTGGAACAAAACGTCTGCGCAAGCTACGTACGAGTCCTGGTGAAACGACCATTTCCGGCGTCGAGTACCAGCGACGCCTTCGCAAACAATACGAACGCATGCATCCACGGCCTGCATGGGCATCAGCATCACAACAAAAAGACCAGTCTGAATCACCGTGGAATGCGTCCCTTCTACGTGATCTCCTCAGCACAGATCAAGGACTGGTGGAGTCCAAGCGACATTCACGTCGCTTGCCATCTGATCGCCTGGACGTCGAGCGTCTGCGCGATGCCAACGAGGCTCAAGGTCGTGTATCTGAGCCGGCTGCTATTGAGCAATTGCAGTTCCATCCCAGTCCGCATACGCATGTACTTCTCACTGCTTCACGAGACAGGCGTGTACGCCTGTTTCAGATTGACGGCAAGACCAACCCTATGCTCGAATCACTTCATGTACCGGATTTGCCTGTAAAGACGGCCATATTTCATCCAGCAGGCACATCTGTATTGATTGCCGGTCCGCGACCCTACCTGTATGCGTATGATATCCGCTCGGGCAAGACGTTGTGCTCGAGTCCTTGGCGAGGTGCAGGCCGAGTCGTGTCCAGCGCAGTGGGTACGGAAGCGGATGCTGGTGCTGAGCGGGACTTGAGCTTTGTGCGTTTCCAACCCGGCGCTTCGTCTCGACTGGTGGCTGTAGGTGGCCGTCGTGGCCAGGTCCACCTCCTGGACTGGGGCGCTGGCGCTGCAGGTCAGATGGGTGGCCAGCGCATCGGTGAACTCCGCATGAATGCGCCGCTCGCTGGTATGGCATGGGCAGGGGAGACAGAGCACCGCCTCCTGACGCTTTCTACCGAGGGTCGCATTCACGTCTGGGACCTGCGCAGTCGATCATGCCCCGTCACCGCGTATGATACCGGCCTATTTGGCGCCAAGGGTCTAGAAGTCACGATGCCACATTCAATGGTGCCGCCCTATTGGGCCATTGGCTCCTCTAATGGTATTGTCAACATGTACGGTGGACAGAGCACGGATTCTGCCACCACAAGCACACAGCTGGAAGAGCTGCTTGCTGCCCCCACGTCTGCTTCCGTCATGGATGACGTTCGATTGACGGCACGCAAGTCCCTCGGCAACTTGACTACCGCCACGACTTCAATGCGATTCAGTCATGACGCACAACTTCTGGCCCTCGCCAGCCGAAACAAAAAAGACGCGCTTCGTGTGGTGCATGTGCCCTCTTTGCAAGCGTATTCGAATTGGCCAACGTCAGGCACGCCGCTGGGCCATGTGACGTCGATCGACTTTTCATCTCACAGCGAGTACTTGGCCATCGGCAACTCTCGCGGCCGTGTATTGCTGTATTCACTGCGTTCATATCTCTAGATTAGCGCAACATATCACGAAAAACTCGCAAAGAGTGCCTAACTAGGTCTGCGATCCACAGGAGCCTGAAACTGGGTAGCGTGTGCAGGGATGGGGTAAACACGGCCCTTAGCATGCGCAAATAGCGGCTGGATGGCCGCTCGTGTGGCACATGCACCTTGGCTTCCACACAGCTGTACGCACTCGTCAGGCTGCGCGCACGCACAGCCACACGAAATGGTCCGAATCTCTTTTCACGCGTCGTATCCCATACGCCGCGCACATCCGGAAGACCTAAAATTTGGCGCGTCACAGCATAGTAGAGAGCCCGATCTTTCTCGTCAAACTGTGAGTAGCGCTGGAAAGAGAATTGCAGTCCCAGTCGGGATCTTATCGATATGTGCGGCACATAATGCGCATGCAAAAAGGCAGGATCATCCAGCTCAGTCTCAGAAGCCAATCGGCTGTGCTCAAATGATCGGCGCCAATACGTGTGACGCGACGAGCACAATGGCCTCTTCGTCACGGGCTCCACGGCCCAATCGAGCGCATAGACAGATACAGGATCCATTGCATCTGCAGGGTCGCCTGGCGATTCAATGAACGGCTGAAACGAGACAAAGAGCTCCACTTGGTTGGGTATCGATGGAGAGCCATGTTGCATCGACAAGGCATGGGGTATAGAAGCCACGTTCGTGGTTCTGAACGCGAAGGAAGATGGATCCACAAACGGTGCGATCATGGGTAGCGGTACTCGCCCCGGAACATAGAGAAGGAGTGGGTTGTAATACAACCAGCCTTTTGCATTGGGATCCTTGTAGGAGGTCCACGCTGAGTGTGGCCGAGCCACCCTGATTTCGAGGTGACGAAAACGATAGGGAAACGACTCGTATCCTTCTTCTTTGTTGTGCTTTGGTATGTCCACAAGCGACGCTGTACTACGTGGCCACGGAGATAGCGGTGTGCTTGGTAAATAACCCAGTACCGTTCCCTCAGCTACAGCTTCATGCACCGCCACTTGCGCGACTTCAAGTCCCACAAACTGATGTACAAAGCCCCATGAATCACGGATCATAATAGTTAGCAAATACTGGTCATTCAATCCACGCTCACGGCCATCAAAGGGAGGCATAGCACGATGTAAGTAGCCAGACCATACGACAGTACCTGCCACGGAAGAGCGCACAGGCACGCTAGTGCCATTGGTTCGCACTCGGATGGACACCCCGCGCGACCATGAGTGACCTGAGGCACTCTGCTCGTTCCTTGACACAGTCATAAATGGATCATGCATAAGCCCACTTAATCGAGGTGCATCGAAGCCGTCCCATGAAGTGGGTCGAACATGATTCGCCTCGCCAGCTCGCGATACATACTCACCGGGGGCGATCGGCCAGCGAGCCCTTTGCATGGGTGGCTGCGAAAAATGAGCGATCCACCATCGATATATACGAGGTTTACCATCCGAAGATACCGTATGAAGTGTAACGGTCACACTGTGCAACGCTGTATCGTTTCCTATGCTCCGTAAGTCTGGCAACGGGTTCGGACGAATGGGTATACTCAGATCACCATGAAGATCAGCATCGTGTAAAATCTGATACGAGACCGCCTCGTTTTCCACATCATACTCTTCACATGCCTCCATACTTTGCATACCAAGAGGAAAGGCTGCTTGTGTACATTGCTGTACCTCTGGCCAACTTCGACGCGTAATAGCCGATAAACTCAACATCGAATTCTCTACCACTAGCTCATCCGGATGAATGTACAGCACGAGTGGCGTATCATATGGCAAGTTCGAATAAATGCCATGGTGCGACAGGTGAGCTCCCTGGTACGCATACGATGCACTGACCAGGAGCCACACCAAGCACCACAGCATGGTGGCCGTGGGACGACTCAACGCACAGACAATACTTAAATCCTCTACACGAGGAATTCAGTCAATTTTGCCGCTGGCCATCATTTTTTTTCTCCATCTTCTTGCATGGTACGTACGGCCCGGGAAGTCGCGCCGCTGGAGCGCGTTCAGGCGCTGCAATCGCATCTAGCGTCTTCGACAGACCTGAATTCTATTACGGAATTGATCAAGCAAATTGAGGAGCTGCACACGCAACTTGAAGAAGTGGACGACCAGCGTTCTCACATCAAAGCTTTGACTTTGGCCACTCGTGTTGTTTCTCAAGCCCTTGTGACTTTATCCGACAAGGGCACATTTGATACGGATTTAACTGATGCGGATGGCCGTCTCGTTCTTCAGGAGGCATCAGATGCCAAGGCCAAGGTATCGCGTTGGCTCAGACAACAGTGGAACACGTTTGTGTCTCTTATCTTGGACGAGCTTTTGTACTCGGAATTTGCGCCGATCAGGCAAGCTGCGCTAGAAGTATGCATGGCACTCCAGACAGCGTCTTCTGAAGCGCTGCACAAACATGGCACGATCAAGTCGGGTCGATGGTCCGTCACACCTTTCCGTCCGCTTGTTCAAACTGTGCTGTGGCGGCAAGTACCAGACGATGTGCTTGAAACATTGGCTGAGGAGTATCTCGAAGTATATGATGATGTGCGCTTCTTCTTTTGCAAGGAAGTGAGTCGTGTACTGCGCAATGTACCCGACGCTAGCATCAAGAATGAGCGTGTTCGGTCGCATGCTCGTGCCTTACTGAGTCGCATAACTGCCATACCTACTGAGCCGAGTCATCTTAACAACTTTTTGATTCCGCACTTATCCCACGCACCCAAAAAGAAAAAGTCGAATAAGAAGCCTAAACTTACCGTATCGCAGGATGGTGATGACGATGATGGCATCATCGAGGCTGAGCCCACTCTTTCGGAATCGGACGAGGAAAAAGAGGATGAAGACTCCGGATCGCGCAAACGGCGCCGCTCACGCCATGGTCATGTAACAGATGCTTTACATACGCTTGGCTCCCAGCGTCAAGTATTTGCTGCTGCATGGCTCAGTCTATTGCTCCCATCGACACATGTTGACGTTAATGGACAGCGTATCGTTCATGGTGGCAAGTTGTCAACAGCTGAGACACACGATATTCTTGTGCGTCTTCATGCTCAAATTCTCCCGCACTTGCCTAATCCCAGCATGCTGCATGACTTCTTGGTCGATTGTCTCGATACAAAGGGAACGACAGCCCTTCTTGCCCTTAATGGTCTATTTACACTAATTGTACATCACAATTTGGACTACCCAGATTTTTATACCCGTCTTTACGCACTCCTAGATGCATCTGTATTGCATACGCGGTATCGCAGTCGTTTCATGCGTATGCTGGACACGTTTCTGTCGTCCATGCTCTTGCCTGTGGCCATTGTCGCTTCTTTCGCCAAGCGTTTGAGCAGGCTGTCGCTTCGAGCGACGCCAGCCGCCCTTGTGGAAATTATACCTTTTATCTGGAACATGCTTAAGCATCATCCGAGCTGCATGCAAATGATCCATCGAGACTGGGATGGTGACCACTTGGCCCTTGGACCGAGCGGAGTCCAGGATCCATTTGATTCACACGAACCGAACCCACTGTTTACGCATGCTTTAGAAAGCTCACTGTGGGAAATTTCCACGTTTGGTGCTTATCACCTAAGCCAGTCGAGCCAACACGGCAAGTCAGCCACAGATGGAGGCGATACGCATTATCTCGGATCTGTCACGTCCTTCGCGTCGATCTTTGCCGAACCATTCACCCAGCAAAGGTATGAGTTGGAGGACTTTCTCGATACGACGTATTCCACCATGTTTGAAAACGAGACAAGGAAGACGCTCAAACGTCGCAACTCCTCGAATAAGCCTGTCGTTCCTCCAGCCTTGAACTCTCTTGATCTCACACTGACTGTACCGCCCATCCTTGCTGAAAAATCAGGGCATCATGACGCGGCCGTGCGGCGTGAAATTCGTAAGCGCTTACAGATGTACGCCTTCCCGAGTACGGACCCACCGCAGGGCGATACGCCGCTTGAGCAAGACCGACGTGCCTTGCGATTAGATGACTGTGCCCGCCTCTGGAACATATTCTGATCATGGTCGAATAGCCCGAATGATAAAGAGCTGCTCACGATTCGCCCGTCGTTGTAAGACAATGCTGGCCTCGAGGCCTATACTTTGCATAGCACGCACAAGAGAAGGCGGATCATTCTGTCGTATTGCGACCACGTAAAAGCGTCCACCGCGTCGCAAAAGCTGAGGTATAGTGTGGTTTTGGATTAATGTATCCAAAATTTTCGTGCCTGACGCGCCACCCGCCCAAGCTCCATCTAGTCCAGCCCGTACCTGTCCCGCTTCTTCTTCTTCTTCTGTTGTGACTACGTACGGTGGGTTGAATATCAACAAGTCAACCGCACCGTCAACGCGCGGGCGCAACGCCTCAACAGATGACGTCAGAACTGGCTGCAAGGAAACTTTGTTTCTAGCACCCGTCTCGATGGTACATTCCGTGGCTCTAGCGTTGATATCTGTACATATATAGGCTGCTGATGTTCCGAGTATCTGCGACACAAACGCGGACACACAGCCACTGCCTGTGCTGTCAAATAAGAATACCACCGTACCTACCCAATCTCCACACATAAAGACGCGTCTAGCGCTTTCAGGGTATCTATGTCCTGTTCAAGAGCATCCATCAAAGCGAAAGTATCTTCTGCGGGGTCATACACATTGTCGCGGTATTTCGGTTGACGAAGGTGCCCAATATCAGGAGTTGGTATCATGTCGACCTTGTTACGGCACGCGTCGTTCCAAAACGTTGCGTCCATCGCGAACATGTATCACGTGACTCATCTTGGCTGAGTGACGACACCTCTGTGCATCACGTATGTATCCCATCCATTCGATATGGGCTCCAACGGCCCTCCGGGAAACGGCGGTCTGCCGCCTACACAACCGAATATCGGCATGCAAGGACGTCCACAGCAGGTGAATCCTGGTATGCAAATGAATGCCTTGCAGGGATTGCAGCCGATGCTTGTAAACAATCCAGAATTTCTGGCCATTGTGAACGCCGCGCGTCAAGGCCGCGTGAGTGAAGAGCAATTACAACAGGTTCGTATCCGTATCTAACGTTTCAGATCCGCAGCATTATTGCTCAGCAACAAAGACAAAATGCTGTACAGCAAATGAATGTGGCTCGGCCTGTGCAACCACAGATGTATGGAACCGACGCCAGCGCTGTGGCTCAGCAAAATGCTACTTTCATGCAGCAACAACAGGCGCAAGCCAAGCCATCTGGTATGCCCTCTATGCCAAATCAACCGCAACTTCCTCGTCATGAGGCTACACTTATGGAGAATTTCAATCGTGTCATGTCGCCTCTGATGCTCAATATCTCACAGCTAGAAGCATCTCTTCAAAATCCCGCTGTCTCTGCACAAGAAAAGCAGCAGCAACAAAATTTATACAATGAGCTGAAAAGCAAGCAGCTGAGCTTAGCCAGGCAGGTGGCCATGGCTCGTGAGCAGGCGAGAGCCAAGGATCAACAACAATTTCAACTCCTGCTTCAGCAGAAACAACAACAAGCCCAACAAGTGAAACAATCTCAGCCTCAACAGGCACAAAACCAATCGCTAGCTCAGCAAATTTCACAGCAGCAGCTGCAGCAGCATCAGCAGCAGCAACAACAAAAGCAACATCCCTCGATCCCGTTGCAACAGGCGCAGCAACCGGCGCTGGCTCAGCAAAAACAAGGGCAGACTCAGACACCGATTCTCACGCAAAACCCTGTCGCATCTCAATCTACGTCGCGACCTGTGAATCCCAACTTACAGTCTATTTCAGCGGCACAGGAAAAAGGGCAGGGAAGCTTGCCATCAACGCCTCAGGGTCAGCATAAGTCTGTCTCTGACTCAACCACAAGAAATGCATCGCAACAAGATACGCCAACGACGATAGCAAATGCACAGGCTGCCGCTGTGATGCGGCCCACTGGCTCGCATGGCAGCTGGTCCAATGGTACTTCTGCTGCTGCCATTACGCCCACGTCTTCTCTTCTTCCTAATGGGCAAAACCCCGTCTCTACATCAAGTTCTCTGGCTTCGGTGATTGCGCAACAAACTGCAACGCCACAACCCTATCCCAATGCGTCTGGTCCCCGCCCCACTCTTATGCAGGGCCTGGGATCATCACCCGTAACAAATACACCACCTGTACTAGTGCGCCCGAATCCTTTGGGCAGAGGGAACGGTCTCAACAAGTCTATTTCTTCGTCAAACCCTGGTCGTTCTAACAATCTAGACGACATCTTGGGTGTGTCGGATCAAGGCAATGCTGATGAAAACCTTCAGCTGGGCCTGGAAAGTGAAACGATCTCTACGCAACTAGCTGATCTTTTGGGCACGTCCTCGTCTTCACTCAGTCCCAGCGGTGCTGCAGGAACGAATCGTTTGCTCACGAAGCGCAAGGTGCAGGAACTTGTGAGTGAAATTGACCCAAGTGAGCAGCTGGAAGGCGATGTTGAAGATCTGTTACTGGAGATCGCTGATGAATTCATCGAGAGCGTTACATCGTTTGCATGCCGACTTGCAAAGCACCGAAAGAGTGATCGTCTTGAAGTTAAGGATATTCAGTTGCACCTTGAGCGCAACTGGAACCTTCGCGTGCCTTTTCCAGGATCCATGCCTATTCCGCCAACGCGTTTCAAGGCACCAACCACGTCGAAGAGTAATAATGCTGGTGGTGGGTCGACGACCTAGTGAACTTTTTATGTACGTTTAGCTTGCTTTCGTGCACGTAGCCATGTGACAAATAGACCCCACAGTAAGCCCACGGGTGGGACGAGCCAGCACAGAAGCCACAACAACACAAACATCGGTCGACGCGACTCACGGCGCCATCGCGAAATCACACGGGCTACTTCCGCCCGCAGTCGGGGTGGCGACGACTCGGCTGCATCGATGGAATTGTCAATGACCACGTCAGCGAACGGAATCTTTTTCGCTAGCGGCATTTGCGCGTTCAGACGAGCTTTGGCGTCGTCCATCGTCAGGCCTTTGGCTTGGTCACGAAGCAGCATGCGCTTAAGTTGCTGCTTATCATCGCTTCCAGGTCAGAGATAGATACATACCACCAAACAATAACAACCTCGGCACACCATTTGTATAGACCCGCCTCGATCAATAAGGGGGTATCAACAACGACGCGTTTACAACCAGTAAGCCAGAGACAAAGTAGACGCCATGCCATCACGCGTCGAATTGCTGAATGCGTGATTCGATTCAGGGCACGTGTACTTTCCTTGTTACGGAATGCGAGTCGACCAAGTGCTGCGCGATTAAGCGTGCCATCTGCCTCTAGAATGGTTGGCCCAAACTCGATCACCAGGCGCTTTAACGTCGGTGAATTTTTCCGAACAACTGTCCGAGCGATTTCGTCCAAGTCAATTAGCGGTATGCCATGTTCACGAATGATCCGCGACACAGTAGACTTGCCTGAGGCTATACCACCCGTCAATCCCACGACTACTGTTAGCGCTTCATGACTGCGTACTAATCATGGTGGCGGTCGAATCGCCCTCCGAGCGCGTCCTCCACTTTAAAAAATGCAGCTGGCCTTCAACGATCAAGTCACCATGGCCCTGCATGTGTCAGATCATGTCGTGTGCCCGGCGCATGCGATGGATGGCTATTTCAGCTCGGATGATCGAGTGCCTTACATTACTCAGATTATGACGCCATCTGCGTCAGCTCAGCACTTGCTGGCTCTGTGTGATGACGCACGCATTCTCCTTTTCGACAAGACGCAGTTGGCGGCACCATACGACACAATTCGAGCACCAGAGGAAGAGGCATTCACGGCTTTATCTAACATCGAAAGTAACAATAATGCATGGATGGGTACATCTGTGAGTGGATATGTTGCCGTATGGGATGCGCGAGCTCCAACCATGGAGCCACAAATGCGCCTGACTGGTCCGAGCAAATCGCCCTACTTGTCTGTGGCCTCAAATGGGATGTACGTGGCAACCGGAACAGAACTTAAAGGCTCCGATGCAATGATCGATGTATGGGACCTTCGTCAGACATCTACGCCTGTTCATACGTATAGCGAGGTGCACTCGGACGACATCACGTCGCTCGTGTTTCATCCAGACCGGACACAACATGCGAATATTCTTCTTAGCGGTGGCATGGATGGTCTCATTTGTGCTACTGACACATCTATCAAGACAGAAGAAGATGCCGTTGTATCAGTCGGGAATACAAACGCTAGTTTGGCCCGTGTGGGATGGGCTGCATATCCAACATCATACTGCTTCACCCCATCAGTACCTGTTACCGATGTGGATATGGACGACCATGACCAACAGCTTGTGAATAATGAACGTTGGCACCATCTCGGACCCGTCTATGCTATCAGCAACATGCAGACACTGAGCCTATGGGACGCTGACAAGTTTGATTGTATAAAGGAGGGCGTTGAAGTGCGTAAGCCAACGAGCTTCCGTCCGCCTTGGGTGACGGACTATGTGATTGATGCGTGTGCTTCTGGTCCATTGTCACAAAGGCCTGCCCAAGGGCCCAGCATGCACATGTACATGGGCGACCAAGAGGGCGGGATGGCGCTCGTGAGTGCTGAAGCACAGGATCACGACGGCATTGTAATGGAATGGACTATGCATGCCCGCCTTCCCAGTACTGAAAATCATCCGAAAGCGCATGCCGATATTGTGCGATGCGTCGAGTGGGATGAAGCGTCGCGACGTCTGTATACGGGTGGCGAGGATGGGCGTCTGCTCGCATGGTCTTTTGAGACGTCAGATTCGCCCGTCACCCCGCAGGCTGTAATGAATACCTCTACTTCTTCAATCGAAACCCCTCCAGCTAAACCAGCAAGAAGGCCCAGACCCACTGGACATGACACTTTGAAGCGGCGTTATTCGCCCTATGCCTAATTGGTTGCCAAGCAGCGATAGATCTCGATAGTATGAAGGGTGTGGAGGTCGATAGTGTTAGTCTCCCGGCCACGATGAGCGCGAACGAAGCGGAGCAGTTGAAGCTGGAGCAGTATGCCCCGCTTATCTACGTCGCGCATCCAGACTATCATGCGGCTCCCGTCATAACACCTGCGCCTAGTGTCATTCTTATCTGTGGCTGGATGGATGCCCAATTGCGGCACGTTTACAAGTATGTTGAGCCGTATCGCCGCTTATTTCCTCATGTGCCTGTGATCGTTATGCTTTCTACGGTCGACTCTTGTTTTCGATCCTCTACCAAAGAATGGAAGAAGAACGCTGAGATCGTGCAGCGCATTCTGCGTGAAGCAGGGAAACTTGCTTATGAAAAAGCACCGAACGAGCCCCAAACCGTCTTCATTCACGGATTCTCCAATGGTGGTCTTATTTCGCTGGATTCACTCATGGAGCACATGGACGACCCGTCTCCAACGTTTCCACAGCCTGTTGGATCTGTGCTCGATAGTCTTCCAGGCTATGATAGTGCTCGAGTCACGCTATCAGCAGTGATTGCAGGCATTCATGGCGACGACCTAAAGGCTCGGTTGACACGAGCGTATACACAAGCAACTATGACTGTGCTTCATTATGTTCGACAAGTCACTAGTTTTATGGGTGGACGTGCTCCTAATATTAATTTTGCCAAGGCATATATCAACAAGCCTCAGTCTTGGGCGTGGAGAAAAGGCACGGCTCCGCTCAAATGCCCTCCTCGTCTGTATCTTCATACGCGTGCTGACGAATACATTTCGCCTGACGCAGTGGATGAACATGCCGTCGAAGTGCAAAGAGTCAACCAGGAAGAGCCTGCCATGGTCGTCGAGGCTGAAAACCTAAAGAACTCAGTGATCTCTTGGCCACCGCTTCATGTCATCCGGACACGCCGGATGGTTTGGAATACGCCCAAACATGTTCAGATCGCACGAATGCATCCAACATTGTATTGGTCGGCGATTGAAACATTCGTGCGTGATACGATGTCTATGATACCGAGCCCTATCAAAAGCCGGCTTTAATCTTGTACAGGGACATAGGTTGTGACGAGTTCTTCTGCACTCGTTGGGTGCACAGCCACGGTGTTGTCAAAGTCCCGCTTGGTGGCACCCATCTTGACGGCAATGCCCACGGTTTGGATCGATTCATCTGAACCCATACCGACCATGTGCACACCGACGACCTTTTCTTCCTCGCCCACACAAACAATCTTGTATGCGGCAGGTCCCTTCTTGGAGAGCAGACCATAGTACATGGGCGTGAAGCGGGTGCGGTAAATCGTGATCTTTTGGCCTTCGTATTTCTGACGCGCTTCAGGCTCGGAGAGGCCAACCGTTCCTGCAGCCGGATGACTGAAGATGGCAGTGGGGATGTTGTCGTAGTCGAGGTGATCATCATGGAACTTGGGTCCACCGAACAGGCGGTTCGACAAGCGGCGACCGGCAGCGATAGCCACAGGCGTGAGAAGGGCCTTGCCTTGAATGTCTCCCACAGCGTATACACCCTTCGCCGAGGTGTTTTGGTACTTGTCCACCACAATGTTTCCACCCTTGTCTGTCTCAACACCGGCCTCCTTCAGTCCGAGATTGTTGGTGTTGGGGTATCGACCGATAGCCCAAACCAGCGCATCCACCTCCAGCGTGTCGCCCGTGTCGAGATGCAGGGTGAGTGGACCACCACGCTCGCCCTCTACGCGCTTCACATTGGTGCTTTTGTGTACATGCAGGCCGGTGTTGCCCATGTACTGCATGAGTGTGTCGGAGATGATGGGGTCAAAGTTGCGCAAGAACGAGTCGTGGCGGATCAGGAGGTGCGTCTCTGAGTTGAGTGAATGGAGCACACCGGCCAATTCGACGGCGATGTAGCCAGCACCGACTACAGCCACACGCTTGGGCTGCTCGCGCCATGCAAAGAAGCCGTCTGAATCGGTACCAAGGCTCGCGCCGGGAATGTCGTCATCGCTCGGGATCGAAGGACGGCCGCCCGTAGCCACGACGATATGGTCGGCAGAAAGCGTGACTTCTTTCTTCAACGCACCATCAACACCTGGCGTCACTTGAACGCGACCGTCGCCCAAGAGACGGCCGTGACCTGAGATGTAAGCGACGTGATCCTTCTGAAGGTTGTTGTCGTAAATGCCATTTAGACGTCGGATGTATGCATCGCGCTTTTCAGCCAGCGTATGCCAGTCGACGCTGGGCACAGAGAAGGAGCGACCAGCGTCTGTGAAGCCGTACTCGTGGGCCTCCTTGAGTTTGTCTTGGATGTCTGAAGCGTGCCACATGAGTTTCTTGGGGACGCAGCCCACGTTCACACAAGTGCCGCCGAGCTTGCCGGCTTCCTCAATCACAGCGACTTTCTTGCCGTAACTAGCGGCGCGGCGACTTGCTCCCATACCGCCGGATCCGCCACCGATCACCAAGAGATCATAGTGCTCTGACGTTGGAGGTGTAACAGGAGGCATGGCGAAAGGCGCGCTCGAATGAAACTTGCTCGTTACGTGTTGTTGAATTTGCTGAAGACGAGATGTGGGTCTTGGTATGATGCCCACAAGTACAGTAGCCCGACGTAACGACGAAGCTGTGGCGCTAAAAGATGCCTGGAACATGAACGGGCCGGGCGGTTCTCCGCGCTGGTCTCGACAGGCGCACGGGCAAATCACGTGTCATCGCTCCTCGCTTTCTTGACCTCATCATGCCGCCCAGTACGCCGTACAAGTCGTATGGCCAGGCGCGCTCGACGCCGTACGATGACGCGCATCGAGGAAACATGGAGTCCGAACTGTCGCGTCAGGATGTACTAGCGCGAGGTCGTCGACCATTTCAGCAGCCTGGTCTATTCCACAAGGACTTGCGATTGCTTATGTATGCGTACGGCGACGTGCCGAATCCTGCGCCGGAGAGCGTCGCTGTGCTGGAGGAAATGACGGTCGATTTCCTGACTGATTTGTGTTTGCGTGCTGAGCCCAGTGTGTATGCTTTAGGTCTTACGCAGTCGCATCTGGCGGCTTCGGCGACTGATATGAATAATGGCGAGCCAGCGTCGTCTACGGCATTGCGTGGACACCCATCAGCTATACAGACGTACCGCCAGCGCGCCAAGATGGAGGATTTTAAGCATGCACTTCGCAATGACCGCAAAAAGCTTGGGCGTCTCGAGCAGCTCTTGTATGCCGACAAAATGGTGCAAGAAGCGCGTCGTATTGGCGGTGTCGAGGACGTGGCGGCGAGTGCTGGGGCTCTTGGGCACGGGGATGGCAAGGGACCTACTTAGTGTCGAGCCACTGGGCACGCATGGCCTGGCGCGTATCTGGCGAGTAGACGTGTGCATCGTGAGGCGCATATGTCAAGACGTGGTTGCCGGCTTCGGCGGTGAAGACGCGACGTGCCATGGACTGTGCCAAGGCGGGCGGTATGCTGACATCGCCCCAGCCGTCTTCGTGGGCGCTCCAGAATGCAGCGCTTATGTGGTGTAAGGCAACAGCGTACAGGAAGGGCTGTGCGGGAGTCACGAGGCGCTGAACCAATGCGTCGACGTACCGAACCAGCACGATCTCATCAGACTCGCACGGCCACAAGTACGCCTCCAGGCGCTGACCACACACGACGGGCACGTCGTGTGTATCGATGGTAATGCCACGCAGCAGGGCCGCATAGTCGTTCCACAGCAGCCGGCGGTAGTCTGGTGCATATACCATCGCCAAGGGCGGAATCAAGGCACGTGCGAACAACGGATGGTGCATGGACACGGCGTCGTAGAGTCCCATGAGGTCGGTGTACACCTGGTAAAAAGGCATGCTGCCTGCATGCGTGACGGACGTGGCCTCCTCCAGTGTGGGCTCGGCGCTGTGACTCATGTCGTCTGCCTTGTCCATGAGCGCCCGCAGCGCATGAGCCACCGTGGCATCCATGTACAAGTCGCGTCCTGTTACGGCGCCGGACGCCTCGTCTGTCGCAGGCGCTGCCTGTTCCAACAAAAACACTTTGTAGATACCCAGCCACCAAAATGCGCTTGGCGCGGCACGTAGCGACGCGATGGGCACGGCCAGTTGCAGAGCAGCACGTACCATGTCCATTTCTGTAAAGTCCCAGGACGCCGGCAGAGCATCGGGTGCATTCAAGGCACGTGCATCGCTGCTGTGTAAGAGGTCATCCAGCACCAACAGGGGCCAGTCGCGACGGAGTGGCAGGCCCGATACGGGGCTCGATCGCAGCGTCGCGCCCGTCTGTGGATCCGACACGTCTTGCGGTGGAAGCACGTGGGGCATGCAGAGGGTCTCAGCGTGCGCCTCGGCTTCGATCATGGACGGAGGTCGCTGGTCGTAACGAAGGGCATCGCGGAAGAATGGCATAAGCACGGTCCAGGCAGAAGCGTCCAGGGCACGCACGAGGCTTTCAAGGCAGCGTTCGGCGTACGCCACTTCGCACGGAGGAAGCCAGGAGAGAAGGCGGACTTGGACAGCGGGAGCCGCGCTGCAGGAGCACATCGCGAGGACATGCAGGAGTTGAGGCATGGAGAGACCGTCGGCACGGACAGCCGGTGTGGCCATGACCCCGAGAGGCAGATCGAGGACTCGTTCGCACCATGTGTCGAGAGACGCGCTGGGGGCCAGTCGCACGAGACCGCCGAGCACGGACGCGATGTAGGCAAGGTCAGAAGAAGCGCGGCGCACCTCGCGTACCTGTGCCGTCGTCAGCAGAGAGGACACGCGCGTCACTTGCGTGGACACTTCCTGGACCAGGCGCTCTGACACGGTCACCTGCACGCGAGCTTGATGACGCCACTGTGAGGCGCTCTGCGTCCATGCAGCGAGGTGCAAGATGGCTGCGCCGTACGCGCTGAGGCACACAGGCGACAGGGGGGTGGGAGGCAGGCGCTCTAACAAGGCCTGTGGGTATGGAGCCCAGGCGTGAACGATGGGCTCATTCAGGCCCAAGTCACCGTGGTGTGAGCCTTTGTGCGCAGCGCGCGTCCATACCTCGAGCATTTCGTACAATGCTCGGATCGTGTGCCATGCGGCATCGTTCATAGGGAGTGCTGAGGCAGCAGAGATGGACCACTGAGCGAGGCGTGGTATGGCAGGGGCGACTTCACGCACGCTCGTGCTTCCTACGCCATAGCGGCCGAGCGATGTGAGAATGCGCAGGGTCAAGTAGAGGAGAGCCTGCTCATGCTCGCGCGCGTCGGGCGACGACGAAGTGCTGTCGCACGGTGGCATCAGCACGTAGCGCAGCAGGGGATCCACGGCGCCTTGCTCCCAAAGTGACTGCGCTGTGCGACGGTCTGATTGGATCACGCGCCATAGCACCAGCAAGGCTTCGCACGACGGGTAGGGCGCGTCGACAAGGGGCCAAGGACGCTTCGTCGCACCCAGCTGCACGACGACATGCAGCAGTCGGGGATACTGTACGAGGTCCTTGGCGCTTGTCGCATCGTGCATGACGAGGGCGTGCAGGAGGGACACGATCGTGTCGGCCGCATGATCTTCGAGCCACATGTCAAGCGCACGAAGAACATGCGATTGGCGCAGCGCATGGGGCCAGTGCCGCTGTACGAGTTCGAGATGCGAGGCGTCCTGGGCATGAAAGTGAGGCGCGCGAGCGTACGGCGTCCATGCCGCGTCGTGCCAGAGCATGTCGAGCTCGGCGTCCGCGCTCGTCGGCATAGCCGCCGCGACAAACACGTCGTGAGGCACGACGCTGAGCGCCTTGCATGCGGCATCAAGACACTGACCAGCCGCTGTGCGCACACTCTTGTGCCGATCATGCAGGAGCCACACAGCACTGAGCACAATGCGTCCTCGCATCGCCGAGCCGTCCGCGGTGAGTACGCGATCGGCCGAGGGCGAAGACGGTGCTGTGCAAATGCGCTGCAAGACTTGAAGAGCCAGCACGCGTTGCGATGCGACGGAGCTGCGCGCGAGATGCAACAGCTCCTCCAGGGTGTAGCCAGGCACATTTTGCTCTTGGCCATGGTGGTGCAGACCCGCGAGGTACGTCTCATCAGGTGCCTCGGCATCGCGCTGCGCCGTGTCTGTCGTGACACGTCCCTCGAAATCAAAGCGCACACTGTCACCGGACGGCGCCGATGCCGTGACGGTCCATGCGAGCGCCGGCGGCACGGCGTCGGGCTCGTCGGGGAAGTATTGCCGACGGAACGATTCCCATGCATCACGCTCGTCGTGCTCTTTTTTCTGCATAGCAGGTGGCGGCGCATCCAGGTCGACAGCGCGGCGCTCCAGCGCAGGCCATCCGCGATTCGTCGGCATGGACTGCTCCATGCGCTCGGCGAGTTTCGCGAGGGTATCTTGGCCGAAGAACGCTTCGGCATCGCGCAGCTCTTCAGCTCGCGTCTCGTAGCTCATGGATGCGATGCGCTCCTCGTTTTCGTGGCTGATATCCTGCAGCAAAGAGGTCATGGCCTCTGGCGCAGCGCCACCGCCAGGATCGCGCGAAGGGTCGCGGGGGCATGGCGGCACGGGGTGCGCTACCTGAGGCGTGTGAGGCGCTGCTGCACGCTCCATGCGCGATCGGCGAAACGCCGAGATACGTTTACCTGGAGGCGCGGGATGCGAATGGCCACTGGACGAGTCGCGCTCGCGGATCTCCCCCATGATGGGGCGGGGCGCAGCTGCCTCTTCACGAGGGGTCTCGCCCGGACGACTCACCGCGGGTGGCTTCGTGCGCACAGCTCGCGCCGCAGGAGGCCAGTCGACCCACGGCTGGTCGCCGTCCATATCGCGCATGTCGGCCACACGCGGCCGGATCTGCTCGTGATGCGACATGAGGAAGAGCGTCGTGGGCACTGAACCTCCACCCAACTATGGAAGGGACTCGCTGGGACGCAAGTCGACCCAGTAGGTCTCTGGCTGCGGCGGTGCCACGACATGGATGCCTTGGCCGGCATGGCGCATGTACGTCTCGCAGCGGAACGGGCGCATAGCTGGACCGATCGGCGTGATGCGCAAGCGCGGGAATAGGAGCCATCCGGGACGCACGGGCACGAGCGTCGCCTGGATGGTATAATGACTGTGCTGCGTCCTGCTCTCGATCGACCACGTGCCTTTCTTGGTGCCCCAAACGAGCCAGTTGTCATAATCGCCGAGAATATGGTACTGCAGCAGCAGTGGCTCATGGTCGTCAGCGTGCTCTTTGGCCCAGGCAAACGAAACGGTGGTATCAAACGTGACGCGCATCGGTTCGCCCAGTGCTACGTGCGAAGCGACAGGCGGACGAATCCGCACGGCATTCACGGTATCGACGAAGGGCACATCCAGCGGCAGCGTCAGCATGCGCCAAGCGAGGCATGCACGGCTGGCAGCCCATGCGCGTGGCTGTACAGGGCGCGGTGGGGCTGCATTCGGCTCGGACGGGAGCTGCATCGCATCCAACGAGGGGTCGGCCAGATCGGCCAAGACACGCTGCACCAGCTGCAGCACTTGGCGCGCGCGCTCGCTATCATGTCGCCAGCCCCAGCGATGGAGCACATGGTGCCAGTACGTGGCATCGAACGTGAGCGGGCTGAATGTGGCATCCGACACACACGCACACAGCGCTCGCTCCAGGAGCGCCTGATCGCCCTCGGCCCACGCGGGCGCCGAGTCGGCCAGGTGAGTGGCCAGTACGTAGAGAGCCAAGCCCTGTGCTTCGTCCGCAGCGGTCCGGTACGTGATGGTTAGGGTGAACGTCGTGTCCACCGAGCGGTGTCGATGCGGCTGTGTTTGCTCAAAGTGAAGAAGGTACGTCGCCGTTTCACGAGGTCCGAGAGGCAGCGGCACGGCTTTCTCCGGCACCCTCACACGCACGAGCGAGTCGCTGCTGGCGCTCACTTGCGGCGCACAGACACGCACGTGCATGCCACCTTGAGCCTCCAACGCAAGTTTCGAGAGAAGCGTGTCGAGTCGGAAATGGTCCTGGATATTGATGCTGAAGGGGAGCGATAAAGGCGCATGCAGCGTCTTGTGGAACGTGCCGTGCTGTGTGCGACTGCAGTACTGACACGAAGCGTAGACTTGCACGGCTGCGACGGCGCGTGGAGCATGCTTGATGGGCAGCGACACAACGCACGTCGAGTGGGCGGGGAGCCGCTGCAGGACCAGGCTCCCCGTCGGCGCACGCGACACTTGCGTCTCGGGCGGCGCGCGCACGATGGTGGGCGCCGCCTCGTCATCCAGGGTCACGTCGCCACAGGGGCGCAGGACCATACTCGCACTGTCCAACGCACTGCGCCCACTCTCCATGTGCAGCCATACACTTCGCCGCGCCTCGAGCCGCGTCTCCCTAGGCGCGCGCAAGTCGATGTACAAGGCCTCGCCGTCGGCTGCGATACATACGCGAGGGCGCATGTACTCTTGCTGCTGCGCCTCCGAGAGCGTCGAGACAGTCGGAGCACTCTGTGTGATACTCTCGAGCATGATGCGCTGGATGCGCACCTGGGTAGCCTGCAAATGAAACGATCCCACCGCACTGGTAGAGCATACGAGGCGCAGGCGATTCACACCAGGCTCCAGTGTACACGCCCCTGAGCTGCATGCTAGCTGCGTCTGTCGGTAGTTGGCCAGCCAAATGTGGACGCTATCCACGGCGAGAGCCGTGGGCAGCAACGATCGGACTTCGACGTCGACGTACACAGCGTCGCCATCCCGGTGCGCGTGATCACTGCACACATGCACGCCAAGGCCGTTGTAGCCCACCAGCGTCGCATCGCGGTCCTGGGCCTCAGCGGCCGTCACGAGCATCGACAGGAGCTTCATTTCGTCCAGAGCCGGCATGGGCTGGACGCGGCGCTCGCAGCGTGCCTGGATCGCATCGGTCAGAGCCTGAATCCAAGCATCACCATGCGCTTCGTTTTGCGCCTCGATACAGGCCAGTCGAGCAGCATGCACAGCGCCATACATGTACGAGGATGTGTGCACAAGTGATGGCGCCGCGAGCAATTCGTCCCACAGCGCACGAGCAGACGTCATCGCACCACGATGCATGAGCCAATGCGCCCAAAGATACTTGATACGCAGCGTGCGTGCCGTCTGTTCACACAGCGACGCTGCCTGCAGCGTTCGGTGCATGACATGGCGCAAATGCTGATCGAACACGAGCTCATCGCTCAACGACGCAGCCATCTCCGACCTCGAAATCCGCAGCTCTGGCGAAAAGAGCGACACAGCGCCCGACTCGATAAAGTTGAAGGGCTCTTCCCGCGGCACATGGCCCACCTGCACGCCGAGACGAACGAGTTGACGAACGCCCACCTCGAGGAGCTCGGCCGTCGCAGCATGGAAACCTCGCTCGGCCACGGCATCGGGCGAGTCGCCGTACAGCTCACGGAACCAGCGCTGGCACTGCTCGACGGCATCAAGCGCCACAGAAAAAGACCACGACTCGAGAAAGCCTCGCGCTAAAAGATGACGGTGCGGACGCATCATACCGGTGACCGTCGCGATAAACGCAAGTGTATGCTGCATCACAGGCACAATATGTCCCATGGCCGCAAGAAGAAGAGACCTCCGTGCATACAAGTAGCAGTGCATATCAAATAGAGACAGCTTGTTCTGCGCCATAAGGGTCATGTACGGCTTGCGAAGAGGGCCGAGGAGCATAGTGCTGTCATCACCCACCTCGGTACCGCCCATGGTAAAGCGAGTACGTCCAGATGCGAGTGCATACGACAGCAACTGCTCGATCGTGTCGTAGACATGCAGCGCATCCGGCACGAGGCCCAGACCTTCGAGCGTTTGAACCATCTGCTCCCGGCGCAGCATGGAGCCACTCAGCGACCAATGCACAGCATACTTAGTCGTATCGTACAGACTCACCATGCGGTCTTGCAGCTCCATGAGGCGCCCCACGGATGCGAGCGTGCATTCTTTGATGCGCGCCATCAGATCGATCCAAATGGCCGGGTCATTGTCCTTACTACTGGTCGGCAGCTTGGACAGAGCAACGACATGCTCCTTTGTATTCGAATTAAAATCGGCGCGCAGCTTTTCTAGCACCGTGCCTTTGTTCATGGTATAAAAACGGCCCATCCCCCCCTTGCTCGTGCCGCTCGAGCTCGACGTGGCAAACGTGCCCACAGGCGCCGAAGGAACTAGCACAATGAGGTGCTCGGGCGGCAGTAGGCCCGCCAACGCGCGCTCATCCACAGGTACATCGTCAAAGTCGGTAGGACTATGCTGCCGGATCGTGGCGAGCCAATGCCGGATCTCGTTGCGCACCTGTGCGCGATACACGTCACTGTCATCACACACCACAAAGAACAGATGCACCATCGGCAGACGCTTCAGCACAGGCACGCTGCTGCTGTTAGGTACGTGCGATGCGAGCGGCACAAGATCCACAGGTAAGTGCAGTATGGTGCGCAGCGCAGGCACGGTGCTGGGCCCACCAGGCTTGGTGACTGGCTTGAGCGTCTGCATCGAGGACGATGGGCGCCAGTGCAAGTTGCGCAGCGGCATCTGCTCGGCCAATAAAGGTATCACATGAGCCAGCTGCGCCGACGCTTGTGACGTCGCATTCGACGCATACGTCACAGGCACCGCGGCTTCCGTCGCCGACGCCATGTTGCCGCCCAAGAACCGACGCGCCACGGCGCTGAGGGACGCGACGATCTGGCGTAGCCATCAAACACGTGACCTATGAACCTGCCTACATGGCGTCCACGAGCGCCTTGAGCTGCGCCTTGTCGAGGAGCTGGAACACACCCGTGGGGCGTCCGTCCTTGGATGTGGCTGGCGTGACCTGCGCCAGTTGGATATTGTTTTCGTCGAGCTTCTCCTCCATCACCTGTTTCAGCACGCGCAGCGTGAGTAGGGATGCATCGTGCAGGGACATGTCTTTGGCATATTTTTCCTGCAATTCGCCTTGCGCACCCTCCGAGCCACTTCCAATAGCCTTGGCGTCGTAGCGCACGTATGTGCCGGACGGATCTGCGTGGAATAGCTGCGGGCCGTTTTCGTCTATGCCGATAATGAGGAGCGCCACACCAAAGGGACGACTCATGAGGGCATCGTCATCCTCCGTGTTTTCGCCGAAACGCAGTGCTAAATCACACACGGCTTGGGCCACACTCTCGACCTTGATTTCTTCGTCGTACACGAATCGGTGGTTTTGACTCGTGACCCGCGCATGGTCAATCATGGTCCGCGCATCGGCCGTCAGACCACTCATAGCTGCACCAAGGTGCGAGTCGATCTCCATGATTTTTTCGATCGAGCTGCTCTCCAGCAGCGAGGACTGGACACGCTTCTCGACACCGAGCACGGCACCCTCCCGCGTTGCGATACCGACCGTCGTAGATCCCAGCTTGATAGCCTCCAGTGCGTACTCGACCTGGAACAAACGACCCTCAGGCGAAAAGGTATTTACACCACGATCATACTCGGACCTCGTAAGAAACATGGCGCGTCGTCGTCGTTGTCGTCTAGCAATCGGCGGACGTGGGTGAACCTGCGCTGACGCGCCGATCAACCATTAGTCAGCGGGCGCTGTCCAGGACCGCAACAGGCCACGGCGGCCCTGGTTGCCCCTGACGTAGGCTTGCTCGGTGCACCATGGTACGTATGTCTGAACGTTGACACGACAGGATCTTGAGGAAATGTATGTGTAACGATGCTCACAATTAGCGGTAACAAGCTGTCGAACTTGACATTCTATGACATCAAGAAGATGTACACGCAGGCGAAGAATTATGCCCTCAACATCAGCGAAATTGAGGCCAAGGTGCGCGAGGCTACGAACGATGATCCATGGTGCGTATTCGTACAGGCTAATGTGACAGGGGTGCCAGCTCGACGCTGATGCAAGAGATTGCTCAGGCCACCTTTAATTACCATGACTTTAACGAAATTATGCCAACGATTTTTCGGCGCTTTGTCGAAAAGGAGGCGCACGACTGGCGTCAAATCTACAAAGCTCTCCAGCTGCTAGAGTACATTGTCAAGAACGGCTCGGAGCGTGTGGTCGATGAGGCGCGTGCGCACCTATCCACGATCAAAATCCTGCGCAACTTCCACTACATTGACGAGCAGGGCAAGGATCAAGGCGTCAATATTCGCGCGCGTGCGAAAGAGCTCGCTGCTCTTCTTTCCGATTTTGACACGATCCGTGCGGAGCGCCGCAAGGCTCGTGCGAACCGCGCCAAGTACCAGGGTGTCGGCAGCAGCGACTTTGTGCCGGGCAGTGGCAGCGGTCGTTATGGTGGCTTTAGCAGCGATGCGTACTATGCTAGTGGCGGTGCCTCTGGCGTGTATGGCACGGGTGCGGCGGGCAGCAGCAGCGCTGAACCCGACTTTGAAGAGTATCATGCGGGCGATGACGAAGACACGGCCCCTGCGCCCCAGACGTCGGGCCCGCCTGTCGCTGACCTCTTCAGCTTCGACGACGAGCCTCCAGCGGTATCCAAGCCCGCCGCGTCCAAGCCGGCGGCTGCGGACGATGATTTCGATGACTTCCAGACGGCAGCGCCACCCAAGCCGCCGACACCCGTCAAGAGCGCCACGGCACCAGCGCCGCGTGGTGGCGACCTCTTTGACTTGTTGGATGATGTGCCATCGAAGCCAGTAGCGAAGCCAGCTCAGCAACCGGCAGCCACGCCAGCCCGCAAGTCCACACACCATCCGCCGCCTGTCAAGCCTTCGGCCGCCCCTGCGGCTTCCGCTTCTTCCGCTTCGCTCTTTGACGACTTGTGGACCGAGTCGCGCGGCAAGTCGTCGACGACGACGCAACAAGGCCCCAAGAGCATGGCTCAGCTTGCGCAGGACCAGTCGAGCACCTCTGTGTGGGGTGAGTCCAGGACGCGCAGCACGCCACCAACCACATCCAAGGACTTGTTCGACTTGCTGTAGACTATGTAGGGAGTGCCGAGACCCATATGCTGCCTACGAGCGCCAAGCCTGTCAGGATGCACGTCGTGCCTTGGATGACGAGCAGCAGGCGTTGGCCGGTCGGTCGCGGCATCGCCGCTGGATCTTCCAGGTCGTAAGCCTCGGGAGAGGAGACAGGGAGACCCATGGCGTGTTGGAGGTAGGCGCTGCCATCAAGCGCGGGTATAGGGAGCATGTTGATGAGCAGGAGGGCCACGTTGACCATGAACACGAGTTGGTAGAGGTACGCGCCGTAGTGAGCGAGTGTGTCGGCCCATACCTCTGGTACTAGGTAGATCCACGGGAAGCGCAGCTGCTTCGTGGATATGCGCATCGTCTGAGACAAGCCACGAAACGGGCCCCGCAGCACCACGAGGTCGTCATCAAGGTAGAGACGCGCCAGTGGGTCTCGCGGGGCGGCACAAAAGCCCTGAGAGCACGTATCGTGGCATCGTGTAGAATGCACGAAGATGTCCAGAGGCAGCATACATCGCTGCTCCGAGGCACTTGAAAAGCAAGCAAGCGAGTCACTCGGCTCGTGACAGCATGCGTCGGACGCCTGGGTCCATGTCGCAGGCGGGATGCACCAGCCCGGCTCAGCGGGCCATGGGGTATCGTGGACGAGGCGTGTCCATGCATGGAGACGTTCGGTGGGCGGCATGGCTGATACAGGCACGTCGTTCAGCGCCGTGATCCGTGAGTTCCGAGGCACGTCCGCCCGGAGGGGGCCAGGTGCAGAGACACGCAGACTCTGCGCATCCGTCCAAAACACCGAGGCGAGTGACGAGGCGAGCACAAAGCAGAGCACCAACATAGCATTGTGCCACACCCCTGCACTCACTACTTGAAGCCGAGCGCGTTGGCCACGAAGCTGCTCCGGCAGCTGGACGTACGCCACCGGGATGGCAGGAAAAAAAACATACAGGCCCATAGAGAGAGGCTCAACGTGGTGCAGCGCGGCAGCCACAGCATGGCCAGCCTCGTGAAGCATTTGAGAGACGAGTCCCACGGGCACGAGGGCCGCGGCGTGTCGCAGAGGGAGATTGACGCCCGGCACGAGGGGGGTGAGCCAAAGGGGCGCAGCATCTGGTATGGCATCGCGTTTCGCCAGTCGGGGCGACACACGCAGGAACAGTTGGCAGCACGTCACCAGCACCACGGCAAGGGACGCGACCATAGCCAGACCGGCCACCACGATGCCCACGTCGTACAGCGCCAGGACAGCACGATAGGCGCGGCCGTACATGCATGGCCGAACGATCGCAGCGGGCCACTCATTCAACGCGACTGTGTCGTAATGCACGACACCAGGCGCGACTTGCACTTGGCTGCGGCGCACCGTGCGTCGCGCAGCATACCCCAGTGCCCATACGCAGGCTGCCCAGGCCAGCCATGGCAGCATGACTGGGGTAAAACGGCCCACACGCACGGACTTCGGCCGATGACCGCTCCCACGGCTTTCTCTCATCCCCGTGGACGACAGGTCGAGCGAATGAGCACGGGCGTCCAGATGTGGGGCGTGACGCCGCCTATCTCGCTGAGCGGGCCGACGGAAAAGGACTTGGAGATTACCCAGGCCCTTGAGGAGGAGCTGCGTGCGAATAATGTGTTCGAGTCGTCGGAAGAGGCCAAGCTCCGAGAGGTGGTGCTCGGCCGCGTCGATGCGCTTGTGAAAGAGTTTGTGTACCGTGCATCGATCCAGCATGGCCTATCGGAGAACGCGGCGCGTGCCTCGGGCGGCAAAATCTTCACATTTGGCTCCTACCGACTCGGTGTGCATGGGCCCGGCTCGGATATCGACACGCTGTGCGTCGCTCCCAAGCACGTCCAGCGCGAAGACTTTTTCGAGATCTTCGAGGCCCTGTTGAAGGAGCGCGATGACGTCACGGAAGTAGCGGCGGTGCCAGAAGCGTACGTCCCGCTGATCAAAACCAAGTTTATGGGCATCTCGATCGATTTCCTCTTTGCACGCATTCCCCTGCCGCGCATCGACGACGCACTCGAGCTGCGCGATGATAATCTACTCAAGAACCTCGATGAGCGCGACGTCCGCAGTCTTGGTGGCTCGCGTGTGACGGACGAAATTTTGCGCCTCGTGCCCAACGTGCATGTATTCCGCCTGGCCCTACGCTGCATCAAGCTGTGGGCCGGTCGACGCGCTATTTATGCCAACGTGCTCGGATTCCTCGGTGGTGTTGCATGGGCCATGCTTGTCGCGCGCATCTGCCAGCTGTATCCAAATGAAGTGGCGGGTGCGATTGTGAGCCGCTTCTTTCTCATCTTGCTGCAGTGGAAGTGGCCCCAGCCTGTGCTGCTCAAGCCTATCGAGGACGGGCCCCTGCCTATTCGCGTATGGAATCCGCGACTCTACCCGACTGACCGACTTCATCGCATGCCGATCATCACACCTGCATACCCATCGATGTGCGCGACTCACAACGTCACACAATCGACTCAGATGGTCATGACACAGGAGTTTCAGCGGGGTAGCGAGATTGTCGACCGCATTTTTCTTGGCAAGGCTACCTGGAAGGAACTTTTTGAGAAGCACGACTTCTTCCACAGGTACAAGTACTACCTGCAGGTCATTGCCTCGTCCGGCTCGGCGGATCTGCAGCTCAAGTGGGAAGGCACGGTCGAGTCCAAGCTGCGTCAGCTCATCATGAAACTTGAGCTTGTTCCCTCCCTGCTCATTGCTCACCCATTCGTCGACGGATTCAATCATGAGTGCGTGTGCTATACAGATGAGGAGGTGAGACAGGTAGCCACGGGCGAAATGCCGCCAGAGGTCGCCGCTCGCTCCAAGCTACAGGACCTGCCGCCAGAAGGCGAGGCCGCGAAGGTAAAGGATCAGGAGACGCAAGACAACGCCTCAGACCGGCGAACCGTCTACACTACCACCTTTTACATCGGGCTCAAAGTCGAGCCACGGCAAGCCCATGAAACGTCCGTTCGCCGCTTTGATATCTCGTATCCTACGTTGGACTTTACTCAGCGCGTCAAGCAGTGGGACCAGTACGACGAGTCAGCTATGGGCATTGTCGTCCGCCATATCAAAGGGTACGTCTCACGCACTCACACCAGATCCCATTTGCCCGATTACGTATTTGAGGGAGATCCACGTCCGAGGAAAGGGCCGTCGAGCAAGCGGGCTAAGAACAAGGTGCGTTTTTTCTACTTACCATCAGCATTCAGATTCGGCCACAGAGGACGCTGCGAAAAAAATCAAGGTGTCGGAGGCTGTGCCTTCGACCACCCCAGAATCGGGTTCGACGTCATAGAGGCCGTGCATGGCTCACATAGTGTGATGTACCACACGTGTGGCGGACCCAGCGGTGTGTGCATGGGCCACCTGATCGATGCGCCGCCGCTTGTGATTGGCGCCTCCATCGATCCAACTCGCTTCGCGTGGCCAGCTGACAGCTCATGCGCTCGTACCTCGCAGCGACTCCCTCACTGTGCCGGACACTGAATCAACGTGCTGCATCATGGTATGATCAACGTGCACAGGCCTATATTTTTAATCTGCGCTGGGCTGCTAAAAGCACCACCAGGTCGAAGACAGACCCTGGGCCCCGATGTCGCGCTTAGGTGCGTGGCTCGTATGGTTCACTACGCTCGTTCTCGTCGTGAGCGCAACAGCTGACTCACTGAATGGCACCAAGGAATCGCTCACAAGCAAGCCCAAGTCGCTGAAGAAGCACATGTCGCGCTTTGCTCCCACTCGCTCCACGACCTCCAAGACGCCCGTGCCGAGCTCGTCAAACTCGACCGCACAGACACTGGTGTCGACGGCATGGCCATCCACCACCAAATCTTTGTTACACACGTCAACATCAGGGCCTTTTTCTCTTACACGGAAGGCAAGTCACTCAGTCTCCTTGTCAAGTACCCTGGTGCCGTCGAAACATGCCTCGCCTAGCTCGTCCAGCGTGACCTCATCAAGTAAAGGCCACGCATCGTCTACGCACGGAAGAGGATATATTTCTGCATCCAAGGCATTTTCCAATGCTGAAGAAACAATCTCTTCCCATCTTTCCCCATTTACCTCGCCGAGTTCTCGCGAGAACTTGAGCCGATCTCTCCATGCGTCCCCGCTATCAACGAGGCGCCCTTCTTCGCTTCGCCATGTTGCGTCCCCTCATGACTCGTTTTCATCACTCACAGGGCATGCCAGGTCCGAAACGACAAGTACATCGAGAGACACCTGGCGCTCAACATCTACGAAGCCCAAGAATACGTCGACGCGGAGAACAAGCCTTGAAACCGACTCTAGCAAGGCAGCCTCGATGCGATCAAGAGCGCAAACATCGCACATATGGAGCCCTCTGCCCCATTTTTCGTTAGATCCTGCAACTTTGTCAGTGCCGCGGTCGATGAGTTTTCGGTCGCAGCCCCGGTGGTCACGCAGCCCCGGTGCTGGATCACCGTTTCTGATATCGACTATGGCGACAGCGTCGCAAGGAAGTCAGTCACATCAAGCATCTAGGTCAGGCGCTTCGTCTGAAGGCATGGGTGGTATGAGAGTATCGAAACGGCCCTTGAAGACACCGCCGGGCACGAGATATGCTTTCTTGAACACCAATTCTCTCTTGCTCCCTGAGACGACAAGGATAACGAGCTTCGAAGGTGCCACGCTTACCTCGACAAAGAGCACTGTGACCTCGCCCATCCCAAGCACCATGCCACTGACGATCGACCCGGAAAACAAGCAGGCGGCAAAACCCCGGAACAATATGCTGATCTCGATCTTGTTTCAACCTTCCCTTTCATGGACATGGCTTTCGGTGCAGCGCGGCACGAGTGCTCAAGTCTTTACTTACATGCCAGAAATTGTGGCACATGCCCTAAGTATCAATGAGTCAGATGTCAAAACCATTCAGCTGCGACGCTACGAACAACAACAAGGCAATAAAACTGTGCAACGGACTTTGTACTTGGCCTATATACCCGCAAGATATGGCATCCAGCTGCAGCATCTCATTGCAGACAGGACATCAAAGTTTTACCACCCGACGGGGGATAAGGTCTCACGCGAATTGGCTCGAGAAGTGGATCCAGCTAGCGACTTGTTTCTGTTTGCGACCCAGCCTGATGACGGCATGGATAGCTCGATGCCTACTGTCACGCGCAATGCTCTTCTGGGTAGCTTTGTGGGTCTAGGCGGTGCAGCGACCCTCGGCGTGCTTATTTGGCTGTTGCAACGACACCTGAAAAAGAAAGGCAGCGGCAGCTCATGGAAAGTAAGGCGGAGTGACTCTATCTTGTCATTTGGTAACGATTCACCTGATCCCTACTTGGATGCGATCCCGTCGAGACACCGCCCGACCACAGGGGGCAGCTTTTTCGCAGGCGATGCGGCAGGGTCTAGCACTGATGTCTTTCAGCGACAACAGGGTGTGACGGGCATCATTGACGTGCATCATCCAGACAAGCTACACCCGCTGTGTCGCACTCATTCATGCGACATGGACTCCCTAAACGAGTCCGAGAGGAAGCGCAGTGTGCCAGCATCGCCTCTGCCAGAGCATGTGTTCTTCAAGGAGCGACGAATTCCAAGTGTATCTGTCTATGCAATGGATGTGGACGGGCGAGCGTCACCTTCCAAGTCCCATGGCGACACTATTCGCGCTCGAACAAGAGAGAAAGACCTAACAAGCCAAGCACAACATACTTGAGCGCTGGGATATCATTCAGCAAAATGGTTACGTAGCCAGCATAGGGAATGAATCTGTTACGGTGAGAGACATGTCCACGTACCCTTGAACGCGCCCCACTATTTGGTCATCGCGGATCCATCGCGGCCCTTTGTATAACATGATATCGTCACCGTGATTGTTGTCGCCTTTCGTAAGAAGTAGCTGGCCATGCTTCTTTTTTGGATTCGGTCGTGTCTCTGTCACACGGTGCACAATCGGGATCTCAGTGCCAGGCACGCTGTACACGGTGATTTCACCCACTTCGATCGGCTTGCTTCCCATCGTCAGAAACAGCAGATCGCCGCGGTGGAAGGCAGGTTCCATGCTGCCACTCAACACGACGACCACGGGCGACTCGCTATTCGTCACGATGCCTAGGCCCTTCCACACAGCCAGCGCCATGGCAATCACATGCAGCATTTGCACGAACTGCGCCATCTGGCGTCGCCATGATGACGCGCGCATGGTATCGGCTACGCCAGACAGCATCGTCGTCGCAACCACGAGGAGCTCTGTGACACCGAGCGTGCCTTGTATTTGCCACGTGGGCTGGTGGCATTTACGTGGAGACGCGTCCTACGGGGCTTCACGTACGCTTTGCCATGGCAACGCGGCCTCGGCCGCGGCCGCGAGTGCGACGAGCGGATACGGAAGATCGCCCGAACCAGAGCTCTGATGATGCATTCTTCTTTGCAAAGCGCGCACGAACCGCAGACGCGCAAGACACGTCCGGTGGCATGGTGGAGGAGGCGGGTGTGTCAGGCCCGTCACGTCGAAATCGAAAGGCTCTCTCCTACGATTGGGTGGCACACGGCCCCAAGAAGGAGGCCGTCGAGCCGCTTCCATCCACGAACACGATACCCGAGGAGTCAGCACCGCATGATCGGAGTGTAAGTCTGTCCCCACCTCCGCCGGAACTAGAGGAAGAGGCCCAGACGTACGCGCGACAAGCGATTGAGCAAGTGACCAACACGCAGCGAGACAGACTACGAGCACTAGAAGCCACCAGTAGCCTAGTCGATGAGCCATCCAGTGACGTTTCACTGGAACTGGATGCGGATCTCGCGCAGTTTTATCGTGGACATGATGCTCATCGCTTAAGAGAGCGTGCTATTGAGCGTGAAATGGAGCGCCAGCGATCTGCGCAGGAGGAGCGAGAATGGGTCCCTGATGAGGACGGTGGCGAACCCGTACAGGTGTTTGAAGTGTTGGACTCGTCCGATGACGACAGAGTGCTAGCCAAGCCGACTCCTTCTATGCCGCCATCGTCACCGCCACCCGATGCAGAGGACACCGCGGGCACACGGCTTCTTATGCTCCGTGGGGCACGGCACCTCGAGGTCCAAGTGCGTGTGCGGCCAACGACGCAGGTGCATACGATGCTGGCTCACTTCTTGCAAACGCATACACACGCACTTTCACAGGAGGAGAAAGCGTCTATTTATATGACGTTCGAGGGCGAGCGACTCGATCCACACACGAGTGTGGAAGATTTGGACGTGGAAGACGATGACCTACTGGATGTAATGTGGTGATATCTAGGCACCTTTGTAGTTGTATTTTAAGCCATTCAAGCCCAGCGTATCCCTTTCGGCCTTGTACATCCACCACTCGACCAGCAAGTGAATCGACAAGGCAAGGAAGGGAAACGACCACCACGCCGCATCGTCAAAAGCGCCGGCACCAAACGTGATGAGGGGGACGGGCCAAGTGCACACCCAAAGAAAGCCCAGGTAAACGATCTGTGGCGGAAGAACTTTGATCAGTTCGACCTTTTGCGACTGTTTCGTCGGGTCTGCCCGGACGTTGCTCGATGGCTGCAATCGGAGATCGCGGAGCACAGGCACAATCCATTGGGGAGCCGAGCCGTAAGGATGCGGCTGATTTGGGTACGCCACTGGCTTGAGTTTGACGAAACCTGCGCGCATTGCGCATTCGTATGCGGCAAGGTACATAAAGAAGGCTAGGATCGAAGTGACAGCGACGTAAATGGGGAAGGCAGGGAGGTACGTGAGATCCTCGTCTGTGCCGATCTTTCCTTGACCATGAAAGTATAGCGTCATATGACTCTTCGGGTGGTTGCCCATCAGATACGTCGGGATCGGCGTAGCGTACAAGAAGAAGATGAGTCCGTAGATGACGAGGATGCCAACGCGGTAGATATAGTTGGCCTTGTGGTTGTCGTGGCGGATCTGCTCAATCACTTGTTCCTGCTCGGCATCATCCATCGCATGTAAGTCGTCGTACTGCGAAAGCAATTCATCGTGCGCGCCTGGCTGATGCTTCCGATCCAGTGGTTGAGACGACGACATGGTGTGGAAAGACCAGAAGAAGGTCCACAGGCGCGCGTTGCTTTTTTCTAGAACACGTCGCCCTCCACACTACCACCAGCTCCGTGGATCGGAAGGAGCATGGCGTCCACCGAGCCATTCGATGTCAACTTGCTGCATGTGCAGTGGAAGAACCCCGAGTATCTTGCGTTTCTAAGCGCACAGAAAGGCGGTGTGAATGCAGGGCAGTCAGTACTGGATGCGTCGAATGTGATGGAGTATTTCAGCACGTCGCCCTTTTACGATCGGCGCAGCAACAATGAGCATGTGCGAATGCAGAGCGCCGTGCTCGTGAATCAAGCCCTGATGTCAGCACACCAGTCAGGCACAGATGCTATGCAGAACGTGGCGAATATGCTCGAAACCGAACTCAAGCGCTTCACTGGCTTGGAATTTGCACTAGTACATGCAAGGCCACCGGTTTGTTTCGTCATACACAAGCGCTGGCGACATTCGCCAGACAAGGTCGACAAGCCATTAGCGTCGTACTATATTATAAATGACTGCATTTATCAGGCGCCGGACATCTATACCATTCTGTCGACGCGGCTTCAATCGTCGATCAAGGGACTGCACTCCACGCTGCGCGAGCAGCGCGAGCACCGCTCGACATTCAGTCCACGTCGGGGGCACTATGGCCGCTTTCTCACCATGGATCCTACGTGACGCCATCAATTGCGTTGCCGCTTTTGGGGTATAGACGCATCGTCGTGAGGGGTATCGTCTGTTTTAGGGGTGCCCAGCATAATATCCAGGCCCAGAATGCCTTTTCGTCCGAGTCCCGTGAAACCGCCCTTGATTGGACCGCGGCACACAGGGCAGACTCCTTTGATGCGCTCTGTGCCATTGGAAGCACGCATGCGGGTCGCAGATGTGGCCTGTGTGGCCGACGGACGTTGGTCCTGGGCCTGGCGGTGTCGTTGATGCACTAGCTCATGAAATAGGCCTCGCGTACCATGGACCGACGCGCCAGCAGCGTTCGCCAGAGCCAAGGCGCCGCCACTGCCAAACGGTGTGAAGGGACTTTCACCGTATCCAGACTCTCGTCCAACTGTATCGAACTCCTGGCGCAGATTCGTGGACAACGAGTCGTACAGGCACGAGCCACAAAAAATGTGGCCGCAAGGCGTCACGCTAATATTCGTGGGTGGACATAGACAGATAGGACACTTGTACGAAGACAACAGCGTGTGTGATGCAGTGGGTCTCGGTGGTACATGGGCAGCACGACGAAGGGCTTCGCGTGCCGCATTCATGCGCTGTCGTCGAAGCTCGTTGGGCGAGAGCCGCCGCACAGATTGCACTTGCCACTCACCTTCACTGGGGTCTTCGTCATCACTCGACAAGAGAATCGGCTCCGATGGATTACTTGCACCATCTAAGTCTGTATTGAGTTCGTTCGTATATGCTGTTTCACGAAGCATGCTTCATGTGCCACACACAGGCGCGCTCACCGCAGAGGGCCCACCAACAACACGACGGCGGTGCTGCCAATGTGGCAGAATGAAGTGGAGGAATGCCGTCTCCACATGTGGGATTGCTTACCTAGCCACCAGCTCGGATAGGCCGTGTCGGTCGAAACCGGGGGACGTCGACGGGGCATTTGTGCAAATGAGGGACGTTTGCTGGGCGAGGCCCGCACATGGCGGCCGGGCTCCGCTGAGGTCAGGCGGCGCGCTGCCAATTTCTTCTCCTTTCTCTCTGCGAGAGTTTTTCTCTACGAGTCGTCCATACACAGCCTTTTTGGCCACTTGTCGTGATGTCGGCTCGTTTGTTCTTGGCTAACCCTATCAAGGGCAACATGCGTCTGTCGATGCCGGCTGCTCGCTCGCTGGCTACGGCTGCTATCCGTCAGCCCCTGACACAGGTGACGATGCTGCCCAACGGTCTTACTGTGGCCACGGAGTCGAACCCATCGGCTCAGACGGCTACGGTGGGTGCGTGGATCGACGCTGGCTCCCGTTCGGAGACCCAGCGCAACAACGGCACGGCCCACTTTCTCGAGCACATGGCGTTCAAGGGTATGTGTGCAAGTGAGTGGCACTAACCAACAGGCACGAACAACCGTACGCAACACGGCCTTGAGCTCGAGGTCGAGAACCTCGGCGCGCATCTGAATGCTTACACGTCGCGTGAACAGACGGTGTTCTACGCCAAGGCGTTCCGCCAAGACGTCGGCAAGGCTGTGGACATTGTGTCCGACATTTTGCAGAACTCGAAGCTCGACGCTTCGGCTATTGAGCGCGAGCGCGACGTGATTCTGCGTGAGCAAGAGGAGGTCGAGAAGCAGGCGGAAGAAGTGGTGTTTGACCACCTGCACGAGGTGGCGTTCCAGGACCAGGCGCTTGGCCGGACGATTCTCGGCCCGAAGGAGAACATCCTGTCGATTAGCCGTGATGACCTGACCAACTACATTCAGTCGAAGTACACGGCCGACCGCATGGTGCTTGTGGGCGCTGGTGGTGTGGAGCACGAGGAGCTTGTCAAGCTGGCTGAGAAGCACTTTAGCCACCTGCCCGTGGCGCAGAACCCGATCCGCCTGGGCGAGAACCAGTACGAGCCCAGTCGCTTTGTCGGCTCGGAGGTACGTGTGCGTGACGATACGTCGTCGACGTGCAACATTGCCATTGCCGTGGAAGGTGCGAGCTGGAAATCGCCTGACTACTATCCCATGCTCGTGCTCCAGTCGATCTTTGGCAACTGGGACCGTTCGCTTGGCTCGTCCCCGCTCATGTCGAGCCGTCTCTCGCACATTGTGTCGACCAACAACCTGGCCAACTCGTTCATGCACTTTAGCACGTCATACTCGGACACGGGTCTGTGGGGTGTGTACATGGTCAGTGAGAACCACATGAACCTGGACGACATGGTGCACTTTACGCTCAAGGAGTGGCAGCGCGCGTCGACGGGTCCATCGCCTGCCGAGGTCGAGCGTGCCAAGTCGCAGCTGAAGGCGTCGCTCCTGCTGGGTCTGGACGGCACGACTGCTATTGCCGAGGACATTGGTCGCCAGCTCATTACGACAGGCAAGCGCGCGACGCCTCAGGAGATTGAGGTGGCCATCAACTCTGTGACGCCTGCCGAGATTCAGCGTGTGGCGCAGAAGTACATCTGGGACAAGGACATTGCCATCGCCGCTACGGGCCGCGTTGAGGGTCTGCTGGACTACAACCGTATCCGTGCGGACATGTCGACGCTCATCTACTAAGCTCGTAGTCGTCGTAGGTAGCTGACACAAGCCGCCTCTGGATGGAAATGTGGATATAGGAATGCCTTGATTTTATCTATATCATCAGTGTTGTGTGGATGGGATGGAATTAGGCCCGAATCATGCACTAAGGGAGTCAGCAGACGTATACGTACCTGAGGTGCATCCTGGCTCCTCGTGTTCAGAATCAGGGCCACAATGAGACCGTATAGACCCAGTACTTCGGCGAAAATGAGGATAAGAATCATACCGATGTACAAGCGAGGTTGCTGAGCCGTGCCGCGCACACCAGCGTCACCCACAATACCGATAGCGAAACCGGCAGCCAAACCAGCTAGACCGACAGAAAGACCAGCGCCCAGCTGGATGAAGCCAGCGTACAAGGTCATGGGCGACTTGAGGTCACCAGAGATGAGCACACTCACCACGAGACCGTAGATCTATGGGGTCAGTCGCACCGCTCATACGTACAGCAATGATACCGGCCATAACCACGGGAATAATGCAGCGAATCAGGAGATCAGGGCGGAGCACACCCATGGCCGAGATACCGACACCCGACTTGGCCGTACCGTAACTGGCGCCCAGACCTGGCCTGTTAGCATGCGCGCGCAGCGTCCATGTACATACACGTAAACACAATAGCTGCCGTCACACCCATGGCACCGAAGAAGGGTGCATACACAGGGCACATCTCCATGTTGATGCTTTCGCTCATGCTGGGCTACAATGAGAAATGGGACAGACTCGGCTGGGTAACGTCGCAGATGTCTGGCCACGCAACGCAGCCCGCCTGCCACGGGCCGCTCGCATGGCCTGCGGCCGCCCGCGCCCTCGCCGCTGCCGCGTCTCTCGGCCGTGAGTATCACGTGTGGCTGAGTAAAACCGAGTCATAGAACGACGCTGGTGGCCCTAGCGCCATCAAGGTGTCTCGGTCGTGGCCACCTTCCATCGCGATGACGACGCCGCAAGCCAAGCCGCCGCGCACCATCTATCAGAAGATTTTTGATGCACATCTCATCTCGGAAGAGGAAGATGGCACGTGTCTTATCTACATCGACCGTCATCTCGTGCACGAAGTCACATCCCCACAAGCGTTCGAGGGCCTGCGCCTGGCAGGTCGGCCAGTGCGCCGAACGGACTGCACGCTCGCGACCGTCGACCACAACATCCCCACGGTGAGCCGCGATCATTTCAAGAACACCGAAACATTCGTGCAGGAGAGCGACTCGCGTCTCCAGTGCATTACGCTTGAGCAAAACGTCAAGGAGTTTGGCCTCACGTTCTTTGGTCTCACAGACAGCCGCCAGGGCATTGTGCACGTCATCGGCCCCGAACAGGGATTCACAGTGCCCGGTGCTACGCTTGTTTGTGGTGACTCGCACACGTCCACGCACGGTGCCTTTGGCGTGCTTGCCTTCGGTATTGGCACGTCCGAGGTCGAGCATGTGCTAGCCACGCAGACGCTGCTCCAGAAGCGCATGAAAAACATCCTTATCGAAGTGAATGGCGATCTCCCAGAAGGTGTCACAAGCAAGGACATTATGCTGCACATCATCGGCCTTATTGGTACCGCAGGCGGTACCGGCGGTGTGCTGGAATTCGCCGGATCTACCATTCGCCGCCTGTCCATGGAGGCGCGCATGAGTATGTGCAACATGAGTATCGAGGCCGGCGCGCGTGCAGGACTCGTTGCGCCGGATGAGATGACGCTAGACTACCTGCGCGGCCGTCCGCTCGTGCCCAAGGGCGAAGAATGGGACCGCGCCGCAGCGCACTGGCTCTCACTCGCGAGTGACCCGGGCGCCCAGTACGACAAGGTCGTGAAAATTGATGCCCAGGACATTCCGCCGACCGTGACGTGGGGCACGAGTCCTCAAGACACCGTGTCCATCACCGGTCAGGTGCCTGATCCAGCCAAGGCTCCGAGCGAGGAACTCGCGAGCGAATGGACACACTCGCTCAAGTACATGGGTCTCGAGCCTAACACGCCCATCGAGCAAATCAAGATTGACAAGGTGTTCATCGGCTCGTGCACCAACTCGCGCATTGAGGACCTGCGCGCTGCCGCGCGGATCCTCCACGGCCGCAAGGTGGCGCCCCACGTCCAGGCCATGCTCGTACCTGGCTCCGGTCTCGTGAAAAGGCAGGCCGAAGCAGAGGGCCTTGATGCCGTGTTCAAGTCCGCAGGATTTGACTGGCGCGAAGCAGGCTGCTCCATGTGCCTCGGAATGAACCCAGATCAGCTGTCGCCGGGCGAGCGATGTGCGTCTACATCGAACCGCAACTTTGAGGGCCGACAGGGCGCAGGTGGTCGGACTCATCTCATGAGTCCAGCCATGGCCGCCGCTGCGGCCGTGACCGGATACCTAACCGATGTGCGCAAGCTTATGAAGGGACAGTTGCCCGGCTTCCCAGCTACCTCCTCGCAGTTCGACGCGACACCCAAGGATCCACGCGCCTTTATCGAGGAAGGCATCCTGCACGCACCCGTCGTCTCGGCGCCTCCGCCCGTGATGCACCACGCACCCGTAGCTTCTGCTGCTACGGCCAAACACCCGGATGCGAGTGCTCAGGGCATGCCGGCCTTCCGTGTGCTCAAAGGCATTGCTGCGCCCATGGAGCGCTCCAATGTCAACACCGACGTGATTATTCCCAAGCAGTTCCTGAAAACCATCAAGCGTACAGGTCTCGGTTCGGCACTGTTTTGGCCATTGCGGTACGACGTGCAAACAAACGAGCCGAACCCCGACTTTGTGCTCAACAAGGAGCCATACACGCACGCCAAGATTCTCGTGGTCGCCGGCAGCAACTTTGGCTGCGGCTCGTCGCGTGAGCATGCACCTTGGTCGCTCCTCGACTTTGGTATCCGCGCCGTGATTGCGGAGAGCTTTGCCGACATTTTCCGCAACAATATGACCAAGAACGGCCAGCTGCCCGTCGTGCTCGAGCCGGAACAAATCCAGCGTGTGCTGAAGGATGCGCAAGCCGGCAAGGAGGTGACGGTGGACCTCGAGCAGCAAAAGGTGATTTGTGAGGACGGCACGGCGTTTGGCTTCCAAGTCGCGCCATTCACACGCCACTGCCTGCTGCACGGTCTAGACGATATCGCGCTCACGCTGCAAAAAGAAAAGGACATTTCCGCCTTTGAGCAGCAGCGCCACGATACGCCATGGCTCAATGGTGTCGTATACGGCAAAGGTATTTCAGCCGCCGAAGCACGTATGGCCAAGTCTACCACGGATTGGTAATGTCTATACGAAACGCGCCTGTAAAGTCTGAGCGAGCTGCTTTGCATAGGATGTACCCACGTCCGCCGCCTTGTGTATCGCATCGAGTGTCAACTCGCCACTACCTCGCTGTCGAATGCCGTAGATCTGTCCACGAGCAGAGGCAAGCACAGCGATGCCAGACGACAGGGCCGTCTCTTCTTCGAGCGTGGGATCGAGGAGATATGTGTCCTCAAAGGGGTATATAGTAATGCATACAGGCACATCCTCACGACCAGCCAAAAGATGCCCATGATCCCACTCATTCTCCAAAGTAAAGTCCACAGCATCGTCAATGGCAGCCGACGACGATGGCTTCCGGCCTCGCGTAATAAACTTGATACCAGCTGGATCGTCTTGATCTACCTCGTCATCTTGCCGCGCAGCCGCTTTGTCCAAAGAAAGGATCTTGGTACCAGGTATCCGCGCTTGGTACATCGCACAAAACGCCGCTGCAAAGACAGCGTCCAAGACATTCCCGCCACTCCACGACATCACGTAGACGTCGAGATGCAACACCCAGTACCGTGCATATGGCACCACGATAAACTGGCGCGCATCTAATGGTCCAATCGAGTTGCCTGTGAGAGCATAGCATGCTTGTAGCATATCCTGCACGGTATCGGTAATCATCGCCAGTTCTGTCGCATTATGCTCGTGCAAAAGAGCCGGCGAGTACTCGACCATGACTTGTACACGCGGACTCGGTGGGAGCCACGGCGCGAAATCCACATCTGGTAGCACATTTACATGCGGCGCATCGTACGATTCTATCTCTGCCTTGACACCACAATGCACCTCGGTACTGCCTAGCACGACTCGCGCCGAGCCATCAGCCTGCAGCGACAAATCCGTATCAACCTGCATCATCCGGTATTCGTGCAAACCACGCCGGTCTGCACGTTCCGCAGGCTTCGAACGAAGCCCATCAAGCAAGTAGCTCTGTTCCGTCCGTGAAAGCGTCGCTGGTGGCATGCAGCCGAGCACGAGGCAGACGCTGAGAGAAAGGCTCGTATGTGTCACGTGATGTAATAGGGCACGCGTTGGATTACGCGTGGAGGTGCGAGGACCAACACAGGGCACGGCGTCCTTCACGACAGGCCGTCATGGGCGACGTGCAGCCGCGTGGATCACTGCAGTTACTGTCAGACAGCGGCGACATTGAGGTAGCTCGATTCCAAATAAAGAAAGAAACTACGACGCTAGGAAGAGCCCTTAACAATGACGTGCGACTGTTGCTCGAAGATGTGAGTCGTAAGCACTGCACGATTCAGTTCGACAGTGAGAATCGAGCTGTGTTACATGTGATGGGATCCGGCGGTGTATGGCATAATAATGTACATGTCAAACCCCACGCTAACGACACCCAAATCAAATTGAAGGATGGTGATAAACTTCAAATTTCCAAGCACACACTTACCTTTTCGTATGTGACAGCAGCGCCAGCATCTCCAAGAAAACGAAAGCCTCAGATGGCTGCACCCGAATCTCCTGCCACACCACGTCGTCAAAGTGCTCGAATCAAGGCACGTGCTAGCATGCCTTGTTTCCGAACCGCGTGGACGCCTGAGCGAGCCATGCGACCCATCCCTCTGACACAACAAACTGCACCGTCAGAGCCTGCTCAAAGCAACTCGAATAATGTGGCTGTCGAACAGCCAAAGATGCCTCAGGCGCCCAGCATGATCCTGGCCGACTTGAATGTCTGGCAACGCACATCCTTAGACACGAATGTGCCTGAGACGCATCAAGATGTGAATCCAGGAGCAGAATCTGACCTCCCAAATGACACCGCTATGGTGAATGAGGCGGCAAACACTTCTCAGCGAAGAGATTTCTTGGAATGCAACCAACCGGAGCCTGAAGCGACGGAGCCTGAATTCGTGGAGCCTGTAGCCACCGACCCACAAGTCCCTGAATCCGGTCCTGTTGATCTCGAGCCCATGGACCCCAACCCTTTGGAGCAGGAGCTTGAAGCCAATAATTCTGACGCTTCCGTCCAACGAGTATCCGAGTCCGATCCTGTTGATCTCACATCCGTGGACCCCAACTCTGTCGAGCTAGAGCCTGTCGAGCCTAAACCCGCTGATCCTGCTGCCATTCAATCTACTCTCTCTGAGCTTGCCCAAGTTGGGCAGGAGCCCCTTAATCCCCATCCTGTTGATCCGGAATCTACGGAGTCTCATCCCAATAGTCCCGGACCTACTGAGTCTCATCCTGCTGATCCCAACCCTATCAAACTGAATGCTAACGACGCCCAATCCACTCACATTGACCCCACTGAATTCGAGGCCACCGAGCCAGAAAAACAGGGACGCGACGACGCCGAGCTTGAGCCCAAAATCGATCAGCCTCTTGACTCTCAGCCTACCGTGCCGGCCGAAGCTCACGAGTTTATTGAAGCGCTTGATGACCATGTGTGGCAGGCAGATACAAAAGCGAGC